>Ga0163200_1001165_pt1 | contig 9972 bp, 7 predicted proteins | sample PL_2010_200m_FD_113535 | JGI IMG/M metagenome (GOLD analysis project Ga0163200, IMG submission 113535) | Freshwater microbial communities from Powell Lake, British Columbia, Canada to study Microbial Dark Matter (Phase II) - PL_2010_200m | ecosystem: Environmental > Aquatic > Freshwater > Lake ... | reverse complement strand
CCTCCAGGTTCAACGCGGATTCGACGGCCATGATGGTTCGGATGGCTCGGTGGGCGTGGCCGAAGATCTCGGGCAGTTCGATCTCCTCAACATGGGCGCCCCCTTTGCGGATCGTTTCAATGTTTTCCCGGAAATTCTGCTTGGCATCCTCCCCGGCCTGTTCCCAAACGGGGGTTTTGACCGCCGCCAGGCGGGGAGGCGTTGATCGGGCGTCGATCGACAAAGAAGGTTCCCCCCCTTCGCCGGACAGGGCGGCCGCCAGCCAGGCGGCATCCTCCACGCAACGGGTGAAGAGGCCCGGCTGATCCAGCGTGTGGCTGAACGTCAGGGCGCCCGCGATTGGAATGAGTCCCTGGGTCGGTTTGAAGCCGACGACCCCGCAAAAGGCGGCGGGCCGGATAACCGAGCCGTTGGTCTGCGTACCCAGGGCCGCCGGGACAAAACCCGCCGCGACCGCTGCAGCGGAGCCGCTCGACGACCCGCCCGGCGTATGCTGCGGATTCCATGGGTTGCGTGTCTTTCCCGGGAAGAGAAAGGCGCATTCGGTGGTCACGGTCTTACCGATGACAAAGGCGCCCCTTGCCTCGATCCGTTCAACGACCTTGGCCGACCTGTCAGGGACATGGCCAGCGAAGGCGGGAGAACCCATCTCCGTAGGCACGCCGGCGGTGGCAAAGATGTCCTTTACCCCGATCGGCAGCCCCTGGAGAAGACCGGGTGCAACACCGGAGTGGAGATGACGATCGGAAAGGCGCGCGGCCTTGATCGCCTCTTCCGGCTTGAGCCAAGCCCAGGCGCGGATTCCTTCATCGAGTGACGCGATCCTCACCAGGAGCGCTTCGGTGTACACTTCGGAGGTGAATCGCCGGCTCTTTATCCCCTCGGAAGCTTCGATCAGGCTTAGGGTGTGCAGTGGTTTGTCCATGATGATATGATCTCCTATTATCCACGGAGACCTTTGAATTTCTGATCTTTTCTGTCATTGCGAGGAGCGGGGAGACGAAGCAATCTCAAGGTTTTCTGACGGTTATGGGATTGCTTCGTCGGCCTTTGGCCGCCTCGCAATGACAAATGGGACGTTTTTCAAAGGTCTCCCGCTTGCTTCCCCTTCACCCCCGGATTCAGTAGGTTCGGTGGATTTCCCGTTGTGAGGGCGGCGACGCAATTTTCCGCGGCCATCATCGCCATTTTGAAACGGGTTCGCTCGGAGGAGCTGGCGATATGGGGCGACAGGACGACATTTTTCAGCTCCCGGAATCCCGGATGAATGGCTGGCTCCCCTTCGAAGACATCGAGGCCAGCGCCGGCAAGGGTTCCGTTCCGGAGCGCCTCAACCAGCGCCGCATCGTCCAGCACCCCTCCCCGGGCGGCGTGGATCAGGATCGCCGACGGCTTCATTAGTGCGATCTCCGCGGCGCCGATCGCGTGGTGGGTCTCTTGGCTGTAGGGTATATGAATCGTAACGATGTCCGCCGTGCGGAAGAGCTCATCCTTTGTCACATATCGGGCCCGGCATGCCGACTCGATCTCGGCGGAGGCCCGTCGGACATCATGGTAGAGCACCTCCATCTCGAAACCCATCGCGCGGCGCGCAACGACCTGGCCGATCCGTCCCAGACCGATAATGCCCAGCGTGGCATGGTGCACATCAAGGCCGAGAAATTGCTTGAGTTTCCACTTGTCCCATCGTCCTTCGCGGATATAGGCCTCGGCCTCGTTCAGCCGGCGGGCCGTGGCGAGGATCAGCGCCCAGGCAAAATCGGCGGTGGTGTCATCCAGGACGCCGGGGGTGTTGGTAGCCATGACCCCATGCGCATTGCAGGCGGCCAGATCGATATTGTTGTATCCGACGGCGATGTTGCATACCGCCTTCAGTTGGGGACAGCGGCCGAGCAGATTCTCGTCGATCCTTTCGGTCAGCGTGGTCAGCGCCCCGTCCTTGTCGGCGAGAACCCGGGCCAACTCTTCCGTGGTGAGGACTTTGTCTTCCTGGTTGGCCGAAACCTCAAAATGGGGGGCCAAAAAGTCCAATACTTCTCCAAAAACCTCTCTGGTAACGAAAATTTTCTTCTTCATGGCGCCTTCCTCGATGGATGTAAAAATATGTAGCGGTGAGTCGCCCCGTGCGACTTTGCCGCCCTGTATAACAGTTTTTTCCAGATGAGAAAATAAAAAGTGGACGGTCGCTTTTTCGATTGACAAACCCTCGTGGCGGATGGTACAGGCAATGGCATGTTAGAACATACCGAATTCAAACAATAAACGACTCGTCGGCCGGCGACGTTGACGGCACACACGTAAATGGAAATTCTTTTTCGCATGACCCAGGCGATGTCGGTCTTTGTGGTGATCGCCTACATCTACTGCAAATCCCCGCTGTTCAAATCCCTGACTGCGGAAGCGATCACTGCGCGCGACAGGCTCTACCTCTACGGGGTCTTCTCCTGCCTGTCGATCTTGGGCACCTACCTGGGCACGCCCGTCCATGACGCCATCGCAAACACAAGGGCCATCGGCCCGGTACTGGCCGGCATCATTGGGGGACCCATTCTCGGAACGGCCGTCGGGCTCACCGGCGGGCTCCATCGCTATTCCCTGGGCGGGTTTACCGCGTTCTCATGCGGACTGGCCACCACCCTTGCAGGGATGATCGGCGGGGCCATCCACTGGCATCTGTCGAGGCAGAACCGTTCGGAGCAGATGTTCGATCCGAAGATCGCCTTTCTCGCCGCATTCGGCGCGGAAATTCTCGAGATGACCGTCATTCTGCTGATCTCCCGCCCGTACGACCACGCGATCACCCTGGTCAAGGTGATCGCCGTTCCGATGATCGCATCGAACGCCGCCGGGGCCACCCTGTTCATGAGCATAATCCGCGACCAGAAGAATATGGCCGATCGGATCGCCGCCGTCTCCTCGGCAAAGGCGTTCAAGATTGCGGAGAGGACCCTCAACATCCTCGCGAAGGGGATTACCGGTGAATCGGCCGTGGCTCTGGCAAAGATCATCCATCACGAGACCGGTGTGGGGTCGGTGGCCATTACCGACAAGGAGAAGGTGCTGGCCTTTGTCGGCCAGGGTATGGATCACCACCAGCCGGGCATTCAGCTCGCATCTCCCTTCTCCCTGATGGCGATCCAAGAAAACCGGGTCATGTTCGCCGCCGGCGGACATGACCGGTACACCTGCCCGCTGTCGGATACGTGTCCGCTGACCTCCGTACTCGTGGTTCCCCTCCATATCGACAATGACGTCATCGGGACGATTCAGCTCTTCGAACCGAAGAACAGACGCTTTCTCAACATGAACAAAACCCTCGGCGAGGGAATCGCGCGTCTGCTGTCGAACCAGTTGCTCCAGGCACGCTACGAGATGCAGAAGAACCTCCTGGTCCAGTCCGAACTGAAACTCCTCCAGGCGCAGGTCAACCCGCACTTCCTGTTCAACTCCCTCAATACCATCATCGCGGTCCTCAGGATCGACGCCGTGCGATGCAAGGATCTGCTGATCCATCTTTCCAATTTCTTCCGCAAGAACCTCAAACGTGCCAACGATCTGTCGACACTCGCCGAGGAGCTGGACCAGGTCAATTCCTACCTGCAGATAGAAAAGGCGCGTTTCGACGATCGATTGATGGTCGATATCGATATCGACCCCTCCCTGCTCAAGATGATCCTTCCCACCTTCACGCTGCAACCGCTCGTCGAGAACGCCTTCAAACATGGGATTTCCCATACGATGGGGCAGGGGATCGCCAGGATCAAGGCGTTTCGGACGGACGGACGGGCGTTCATCGAGATCGAGGATAATGCCGGAGTCTTTCACGAAAAGGAAATGGACGAAGGCCACGGGATAAAGATTGTCGACAAACGGCTCAAGGGTCATTTCGGAAGCGATTCCGGCGTCAGCATATTCTGCGTGCCGAATGAAGTCACCCGGGTGACCGTAACACTTCCTCTGGAGACCAAGACCTCATGATGCGCGCCCTGATCGTGGATGATGAGATCTATGCCCGCCAGGAGATGGAGGCGATGCTCAACGAGACGGGCGAATTTCTGGTCGCGGGGAAGTGCGCCAACGCGCTGGAGGCGATTCGGGCGATCAACAAGGAGAGACCCGACGTCCTGTTCCTTGACGTCCAGATGCCGGTGATCAACGGTTTCGAGATGCTCGGCTTGATCGATGAGCGTCTCATGCCGGCCGTTGTTTTTGTCACCGCCTATGATGAATACGCCCTGAAGGCCTTCGAAGAAAACGCCCTCGACTACCTGCTCAAGCCGGTGGAGAAAGAGAGGCTCCTGAAGACCGTGGAAAAACTCAAGAAAAGATTCGCTGAGGACGACAAACCGGTTTTTACCGGTCCGGAGATCAAGAAAATACCCTGCATCCACTCCGCCAAGATCAAGCTTATCAATACGGCGGACGTCGAGTATGTCCGCTCCGGCGAGGGGGGGGTGTATGTGATCTGTGCGAACGGCGAGTTTTATACCGAACTTACCCTCCAGATTCTGGAGAACAAAACGAATCTACTCCGGTGCCACAAGCAGTTCCTGATCAATATCGATCTGGTGGATGAGATCCTCCTCCGCGAAAACATGGTCGCCGAGATCAAGACAAAGTCCGGCCGCGTTGTGCCGGTGAGTCGGAGATACCTCCGAATGCTCAGGGAACGATTGCACTTTTGAGAAGAAGAGGCGCCCGGACCGGAAGGCTCCGCCCATTTTTCCCTGCCGGTCAACCCCGATTATCGACCGTTCAAATCGTTACCCGACCGCCTGACCATTTTCCCTCCGCCCCTCTTGGCTTAGACGGATATTTCTTCTTGACAAATCGCGATTTTGGGGGTTAGCATCGACCATCCGTCCAGGAGACGCTTCCGTGTAAACGACGAATATAATTTACTAAGGTTTCTTTTTTAAAAGTGGGGTTCTTTTCTCTCTTCTTTGACATTGTTTAGAATTGCGCCCGGGTTCCAAAGGTTCAAAGGAAACATCGGGATGGGATTCGATTTCGAGGACATTAAAGGTTTTCTGTTCGGTAAAGTCGGTTTGATCCAGGCAGTTCATTTAACAACCAAGGAGGGTATTATGATGAAAAAAGTATTGGGTAAAGAGACAAAGGGTGTATCACGCCGCAAGTTCCTCGCCGGCGCCGCGTTGGCGACGGCCGGGGCCGCGACCCTGGGCTTCCCCTCGGTCCTCAAGGCACAGGGGCCGATCAAGATGCGCTGGCAGAGCACCTGGCCGACCAAGGACATCTTCCACGAGTACGCCCTCGACTTCGCCAAGAAGGTCAACGACATGACCGGCGGGGATCTCCAGATCGAAGTGCTTCCGGCGGGCGCCGTGGTTCCGGCCTTCGACCTGCTGATCGCGGTTTCCAAAGGGACGCTCGACGGCGGCCACGGCGTCTTCGTTTACCACTACGGCAAGAACAATGCGCTGTCGTTGTGGGGATCGAGCCCCGCGTATGGAATGGACGCCGACATGCTGCTCTCCTGGCACAAGTACGGAGGCGGCAAGGAACTGTTTCAGAAGGTCTACGATGCCATCGGCGTCAATGTCAAATCTTATGCGTATGGCCCGATGTGGACGCAGCCCCTGGGCTGGTTCAAGAAACCGATCACCAAAGCTGATGATTTCAAGGGGCTCAAATTCCGCACCGTGGGCATCTCGATCGACCTGTTCAAGGGGATGGGCGCCGCGGTGAACGCGTTGCCCGGCGGCGAGATCGTCCCGGCGCTGGACCGCGGCCTGCTGGATGGGGCGGAGTTCAACAACGCCTCCTCCGACCGGCTGCTCGGTTTCCCGGACGTGTCGAAGGTGTGCATGCTCCAGAGTTACCACCAGAGCGCCGAAAGTTTCGAGATCCTGTTCAACAAGACCAAATTCGACGCGCTGCCGGCCAAGATGAAAGCCATCATCGACAACGCCGTTGAGGCAGCATCGGCGGACGTGACATGGAAATCGATCGACCGCTATTCGAAGGACTACATCGAACTGCAAACCAAGGACAAGGTGAAGTTCTACAAGACGCCGGACTCGATCCTCCAGAGGCAGCTCGAAATCTTCGATAAAGTCGAGGAGGAGTATTCGGCCAAGAACCCGCTGTTCAAGGAGATCGCCGCATCGCAGAAGAAATTCGCGGAGCGTACGGTGAAATGGAAGCGGGACTACGTGGTCAGCCCGACTTTGGCCTATAACCACTACTTCGGCAAGAAGAAGGCTGCTCCTGCTGCACCGAAGGCGGCGCCCAAGGCCGAGCCGAAGAAAAAGTAATGGGTTTTAGCAGATAACCGATCAGTCATCCGGGCGCCGCCGCCCGGGTGACTGATTTTTAGACAGGTTTGAATATGCAGAAATTACTGTTGACCATCGACAAGATCAGCACGTTTGTCGGGAAGGCTTTTTCCTGGTGCATCGTAGGACTGACCCTGCTGATCACCTGGGAGATCTTCTCGCGCTACGCGCTTGACAAACCGCACGACTGGGCCTTCGACGGGATGATCCAGCTGTACGGGATGCTCTTCATGATGGCGGGCGCCTACACGCTTTCGAAGAACAACATGGTTCGCGGCGACGTCCTCTATGGATTCTTCCCGACGCGGCTGCAGGCCGGTATCGACCTGACGCTCTACTTCGTGTTCTTCCTTCCGGGAGTGACGGCTCTCTGCTGGGCCGGCTACAACTATGCCAGCGAATCCTGGGCCATCCTGGAACACTCGGGAATCACCGCCAACGGCCCGCCGGTCTACCAGTACAAGGCCGTCATCCCGATTGCCGGGGCGGTCCTGTTGATGCAGGGCATCGCGGAAATCATCCGCTGCGTCCGCTGCCTGAAAGAGGGAAAGTGGCCCTCGCGCGAGGAGGACGTCGAGGAGGTCGATGTCGAAAAACTGAAGGCACAGATGAACGTCAAGGACGAGGATATCGCGAAGTTGGACGAGTTCGTGACGGCCGGGAAGGGGAGCGACAAATGAAAAAAGAAGCCTGGTTCGGACTCTCCATCCTGGCCCTGGTCGTGATCGGGCTCTTCGTCCTGATGCCGTCTCCGGACAAGATCACCAACGGTCATCTGGGTCTGTTGATGTTGGCCTTGATCGTCGTGATGATCCTGCTGGGGTTTCCTACCGCGTTCACGCTGATGGGGCTGGGGACGATGTTCGCCTGGTTTGCCTATTACAGCGTGAACCCGTCGCTGGCGGTGCAACAGACGCTGGACGTGATGGTCCAGCGCGCCTATTGGGTGATGAACAACGACGTGCTGATCGCGGTTCCGCTGTTCGTCTTCATGGGGTATCTGGTCGAGCGCGCCCAACTGGTCCAGGCGCTGTTCAAGGGGCTGCATCTGGCAACCACGCGTATTCCCGGATCGCTCGCCGTCGCGACGGTGATCACCTGCGCGATCTTCGCCACCGCCTCCGGCATCATCGGCGCGGTGGTGACGCTGATGGGGCTCCTCGCATTTCCGGCAATGCTGAAGGCAGGATACAACGTCAAGTTGTCGGCAGGAGCCGTATGCGCGGGAGGCACCCTCGGTATCCTCATCCCGCCGTCGGTCCTGCTGATCCTCTACGGCGCAACCGCCGGCGTCTCGGTGATGCAGCTCTACGCCGGAGCCTTCTTCCCGGGCCTGATGCTGGCCGGGCTCTATGTCGCCTATATCATCGTCTACGCAAAGCTCAAGCCCAGCATCGCGCCGCCCCTTTCCGCGGAAGACCAGTACGTCCCGCTTCCCAAATTCGCGGAAGTCATTACCCGGAACGGGAGCAACAATGTCATCGTTGGGTTGATCGGCGCGCTCAAAGGGAAGCATAACGTCGATGTTCCAATGGCTACCCTGCTCAAACACCTGGTCATTGCGCTACTGCCCCTGCTGGCGGCCGCGCTGATCATGGTGCCGACTTATCTGCTCGTGACGGCGCCGGTGGTGGTCGATACGACCGGTCTCCAGGAGATGGGCGGCGGCGCTTTGATCGAAGAATTGCTTTCCGGGGATAAAGCTGCCGTGCAGGAGACGGATGCAGGCGGTCTCGCGGAGCCACCGGCTGAAGAGGGAGGCCTCCAGTCCCCCCCAACGGAAACCGCTCCCACGGCGTCCGCTCCGGAGGCGGCACCGGCGCCTGCCGCGGCGCCAGGCGAGCGCCTGCCCGCTCCGATGGGCTATTGGATCACGCTGGGGATCTGCCTCGTGGGGCTCGCCATTTTCTACGCGATCTTCAGCTTCGTTCGTCTCGAGATCTTCAAGATGCTGCTCACGTCGTTCTTCCCGCTGGCGATCCTGATCATCGGGGTGCTCGGCTCCATCATCGCGGGCCTCGCGACGCCGACCGAAGCGGCGGCGATGGGATCGTTCGGGGGGTTGGCCCTGGCGATCGCCTACGGACGGTTCAACTGGACGATGCTCAAGGAGGCGGTCTTCCTGACCGCGAAGACCTCCGCCATGGTCTGCTGGCTCTTCGTCGGATCGGGCATCTTCGCCGGCGCGTTTGCGCTGTTGGGCGGCCAGGAGATCATCAACAACTGGGTCCTGTCCCTCAACATGACGCCGGTGCAATTCATGCTGATGGCGCAGGTGATCATCTTCCTTTTGGGATGGCCGCTGGAATGGACCGAGATCATCATCATCTTCCTGCCGATCTTCTTGCCGCTCCTGCCGCAGTTCAACATCGATCCGCTTTTCTTCGGCCTGCTGGTCGCGCTGAACCTCCAGACGGCGTTCCTGTCGCCGCCGGTCGCGATGGCCGCGTTCTACCTGAAAGGCGTCGCGCTCCCGCACGTGACGCTGAACCAGATCTTCCTGGGGATGATGCCGTTCATGGCGATCCAGGTGTTTGCGATCTTCATGCTCTACATGTTCCCGGCGATCGGGCTGTGGCTGCCGTCTCTGGTATACGGCCATTGAGGACCAAGGCTGCGTACACCGACATTGCGGCCGTCTCGTCCCGACCCTGAATCCCGGATACACGGGGTTTCGGTTCAATTCGCAAGGCATAGAGGGCAGTCCCGCGTTGACGGGCTGCCCTTTTCTTTTCCACCTATTCGGATATCGTTCGTATCAGAGAAAATAGTTTGATTTTGTCCCTGCGTTTCATTATGCTTATGCCGATATTTCATTGCATCCTCAGGCAGTGAGACTTCCGATACGTTCGTACCTCCGGCACGTCAAAACTGCGGCGGCTTTTGGGCCGTATGACCGGAGCATGGACCGGCGGATCTATTCCAGGAGCGGAGGCGATGGTCACAAAGAGGAAAAAAACGGAATTCCGGCAGCAGCAGATCATCGAAGCCGCGGCGAAGCTGATCTTCAAATACGGTAGTGAACACCTGACAGTCAAGAGGATCGCTGCGGAGGTTAAGATCTCCGAAGCGGCCATCTACCGCCATTTCACGAGCAAGAAGAGTATCCTCTCCTTCCTGCTCAGCCATATCGAAGAGGTCCTTCTCAGGGACATCTCGCCGGAGCGTGCTGGTGCGGAGCCGGTTACGCTCGACACCATCGAGAAAATCATCGGGATTCACTTTTCCGCAATCGACCTGCGCAAGGGAATCTCCTTTCAGGTCATTGCCGAGATCATCAGCCTCGGCGATCGAAAACTTAACAAACAGGCGTCTCAGACGATCGGCAAATATATCTCCCGCCTCAAGGAACTCCTCACCGACGGGGTCCGAGACGGCGCTGTCCGCAAGGACATTGACCTGGAGGCCTCAGCGACATTGCTCTTCGCCCTCATCCAGGGACTGGTGAACATCTGGTCCCTCAGCGAGGGCAGCTTCAAGCTGACCGAGAAGTACGCCTCCCTCTGGCAGATCTACCGCGACGCCGTCGCCTGTCGCTAAAATCCCCTGCCGGGTTCGTATTCGGGAACAATTTTTACCCGCAGGATACATCGCCTCTCCCATTCCCACGAGTGAATCAGAAATCCCCGTTGCATTGAAGTCATTTCCCGCAAGAACGCATATTCTTTTCTTG
>Ga0163200_1001162_pt1 | contig 9983 bp, 13 predicted proteins | sample PL_2010_200m_FD_113535 | JGI IMG/M metagenome (GOLD analysis project Ga0163200, IMG submission 113535) | Freshwater microbial communities from Powell Lake, British Columbia, Canada to study Microbial Dark Matter (Phase II) - PL_2010_200m | ecosystem: Environmental > Aquatic > Freshwater > Lake ... | reverse complement strand
CAAAGAAAGGATTCTACTGGGCATTCAGGAAATCAATGCTTCTCCTGTTGTGCATCGATGGAAGAAATTTGATTTCGCTCATACGTTCTAATGTAAATGATTTAGTGAAACGTTATACTAGTCCTCTCAACAGTTCGCCCGCGATGCTTATATCCGGCCAAGAACCGAAGTTTCAGTTCTTTGGGCTGATACCCGCAGGAAAAGAAAACGTTCACAAAGGAGAAATTTACTTTGCTTTGCTTGTTGCATATGTCTGTCTTCAGCTTACGGAACTTGTTTTCTTCAACTATTCCCTAGAGCTGGAAACAATCGAACGAAGGCCTGGGACCGACTATGTCAAAGTTAAAGTCAGTTCGCGACACCGGCGTTTTGTTGATACAGCCCTACAGGTTTTCAAGACTATGTCGGAAGACCCTACTATATGCTTTTGATCGACCTGTACGCCTAACTCTGCTACGATACTGACCGTACCATTACTTCATTTCAAACGGTAATTATTGGTAGCGAGTTTTTCGGAATCGTTTGTTTGTAGGTAACCTGGACAGGGCTCATGAATCGGATGAAAATCTCTTGACTTGGCAGCTAAATGTTATAGTCTATGCGCCATAGATAGGCCGTACAGACTATGAATGACACACAAAATATAACAAGGGACCCTCTGGGAAAGATGGAGGCCGGCTTTCTGGCCAAAGCGGGGGGGCACCCTACCTTCAGCTTGGCCTTTGCGCGTCAGGTACTGGGGCATACGAAACAGGATCCGACGCCCCAGTTCCTTGAGCGGCTTCAAAACAAGGGATGGATCCGACGCATCCGTCGAGGGCGGTTCGCCATCGTCCCCCTCTCTTCCGGCGAGAACCGTTCGCCGCAGTTGCATGAGTTCGTGGTCGCCATGGAGCTGGCATCTCCGGCGGTGATTGCGTACTGGTCGGCGCTCAACCATCATGGCATGACGGAGCAGCTTCCCCGGACCGTCTTCGTGGCGACCAATCATCCTGTGCGCCGCCGGCCGGGGGAAGTGCTGGGCGTGAGCTACCGAATCGTGTCGCTGAAGCCGAGCAAGTTTTTCGGCATCACGAAGGACTGGATCGATGAAAACCCCTTCCGGGTCACGGATCGGGAGAAGACGATTGTCGATGGCCTGGACCTTCCGCAGCATGTGGGTGGAGTAGGCGAGATCGCCAAGGCTCTGATTGTTTCCTGGAAGGTCCTGGACGAGAAAAAGCTGAGGAGCTACGCCGCCAAAATCGGTAATTCCGCCGTTGCCAAGCGGCTCGGGTTTCTGATGGAAACGCTGGGCTTGGGGGACATCGAAGCGCTTCGTAAGGAGGCGCCGCTTGCCCCGGGATTTTCTCCGCTTGATCCGACCCTCCCGAAGCGCGGGAAATACAACAGGCGTTGGGGCCTTCTGGTAAACGCGGAGATGCAGCCATGATCACGACGGCGGAAATGCACCGCGTTGCCGATCTGCAAGGCCTTCGCTTCGATCAGGCCGAGAAAGACTACGTCATCCTCTGGATTCTCTCGGGATTGGTCCATTCGGGGGTGACAGAACAGGGCTGGGTCTTCAAGGGCGGGACATGTTTGAGGCACTGTTATTACGAGGGTTACCGGTTCTCCGAGGACATTGATTTCAGTTGCAGGCCGGGCGGAGGCGATCTTGAGGCATCGCGTCGCCTTCTCGACAGGGTTGCCGGATGGGTTTCGGATGAATCGGGTATTCGCATGTCCCTGCGGGACCCTCTGAAGGATCCGGGCGATTTTCAGATCGAGATTCCCGTGGAATACAACCGGGGCGGAGCGAGACGGCAGGGGTTGCCGCAGGTCAAGGTGCATCTGACCTTTGACGAACCCATTCTCGATGAGCCGGTTGTCCGTTCCGTCAATCCGGCGTATTCCGACCTTACGTCATTCAGGATTGCGGCTTATTCCCAAAGAGAAATCGTCGCCGAAAAGCTGAGATCCCTGCTCCAGCAACAGAAAAAATGGCCGCGCCCGAGAGATCTGTACGATCTCTGGCACATCCTGTGTAAAGCGGGAGAACGCTTTTCATGGAAGGAACTGAAACCTCTTTTCGATGAAAAGTGTCGTGTTCGGGGCGTCCAACCGGACATTGCAGGGCTGACCTCAGAAACGCTACGGGAATGGAATAAGAACGTCTGGTTCAACCGATTGGACCCGATGCTGAAAGATGTGCCGGATTTCGACCTCGTGTGGAATGAATGGGTAAAGACCTTTCATTATGAGTACATGGAATCAGAAAATCTGTAATGAGGAGGTACCCATGAGTACCAAAGTGCTGACTGCACACATACCTTTGCCATTGGCCGAGAAGGTCAACCAGTTTGCCACTCGCCAAAAACGCTCCCGGACATGGATCATTAAGCAGGCATTGTCCACATGGATAGAACATGAAGAGGAGCGTCAGCGACTGACACTGGAAGCGATGGCTGATGTCGATGCCGGCCGCGTCATTGCCCACCAGGCCGTACAAGAGTGGGCGGAAAGTCTTGGCACCGAAACCCCGCTGCCGTTGCCGCAATGATGGATCTGAAATGGACCAGCAAGGCACTTTCCGATCTGGTGCGGCTTTACGATTTTCCGGCGCCGGTAAACAAGCAGGCCGCCGGCCGCACCGGTAATTCCGGGGGTAATTCCGGTAATTCCGGGGACAGTATACTTAATTCTTGACATTTTCTGAAGATGTCGGCAATGTTTCACTCATGGCACGGATAGCGAGAGTCGTCATACCGGGCATACCTCATCATCTCACGCAGCGGGGAAACCGCCGCATGCAGACTTTTTTCAGCGACGGTGATTATCGAGAATATATTGCCCTGATGGCCGATTCTTGCCGGCGTTATGAAGTTGATATTTGGGCGTATTGTCTCATGCCCAATCACGTTCATCTCATTGCCGTTCCGATCCAGCCCGACAGCTTCCGTCACGCAATGGGAGATGCGCATCGTCGTTATACGCGACATGTCAATTTTCGCGAGAAATGGCGGGGACATCTCTGGCAGGAGCGGTTTGCGTCCTACCCGATGGGTGAAAATCATCTCCTTGCCGCCGCTCGTTATATTGAGCTGAACCCGGTACGTGCAGGTTTGGCCCGGGAGCCGTGGTCATACAAATGGAGCAGTGCCGGCGCCCACGCGAGGGGTGCTGATGATGAGTTGGTGCGGGTGGGTCCGCTGCTGGAAATGGTGAATGACTGGCGCGATTTTATAGGGGAAGATATCACCGGGGCAGAGATGGAGCGCTTTCGTCAACATGAACGGACGGGTCGTCCCATGGGAGATATGGCTTTCATAGAACGAATCGAGAAGTCCAGTTGCCGCGTTCTGCGACCCCGAAAACCGGGACCGAAAAAGCAAGATACCTGTAATTAAGTATACTGTCCCCGAAACTACGAAACTGATAATACACGAAGGAGTCAGCCATGCTTGGTGAGTTGAATAAAAGAAAATTCCAGCGCCTTGAACTACCGCTTGAAGTAACTGTCGAGATTGTATCTGCTCAGGAGGCGCCAACGGGCCTGCCTATACTGCACGTAAAAAGCCGAAATATCTCAATGAACGGGATCTGTCTCGAAACAAAGTCCCTCGAGGTGAATGGTGTTAATTTGCTTTCAGGTCGTCCTTTTGCACGGGAAAACCTTTTACACCTCAGCATAGAGCTTATTCCAGAAGAACCGCCGTTGATGGTAACCGGGGTGGTTGAATGGTATGACGTTGCTCGTGACATACCAGAATTCATCTGTCGGCTGGGGGTTGTATTCACAGAGATCAAGGACGGCGATAAAGCCCGGCTTGCCATATTTTTGAAGAAATATCAAAAAAACAAGGGATCTTTTAAAAAATTATTCCATTCATGGACCTCCTAAGGGTCTGAGAATTCTGGAGATAGTTTATATATTTTTCACCAAATTACGCTTGAGAATAAACAATATTACTATCGCTAATCATTATTATTTTCAGATATTCCAAGCGTGTGTTTGTGAACGAGAGAGACGTAGGCATGAACCGGATGAACTCGAAAAAAGATCCTGAATTCCGCTGATGCCCGTCCTCCGAATGCATTGACAGGGGGATATCGAATGGCCGGACCGTTGAAGGGACTGAAGATCCTCGATTTCACGACGCTGCTGCCGGGGCCGTACGCGACGATGATGCTCGCGGACCTTGGGGCGGAGGTGCTGCGGATCGTCTCCGGCTCCCGACCGGATTTGACCGCCTTCATGCCCCCTTTCCTGCCGGGGACGAATCTTTCCGCGGCCATGGCCTGCCTCGGCCGTGGGAAGCGCTGCATCACGCTGAACCTCAAGGACCCCAGGGGCGTCGCCATCGTCCGGCGGCTGGTCGCCGAATACGACATCGTGATCGAGCAGTTCCGCCCCGGCGTGATGGCAAAGTTCGGCCTTGATTATGAGACGCTGAAGACGGTGAACCCCGGACTGATCTACTGCTCGCTGACCGGATACGGCCAGACGGGGCCGCTCTCGAACCGGGCGGGCCACGACATCAACTACCTCGCCCGTTCCGGGATCATGTCCTATTCGGGCCGGAAGGAGACCGGCCCCGGTCTCCCCGGGATGCAGATCGCCGATGTGGCCTCCGGGTCGAACAACACCGTCATCGGCATCCTCGCCGCGGTGGTCCACCGGCAGAGGAGCGGCGAGGGGCAGCACGTCGACGTCTCGATGACCGACGGCGTCATCGCCTTCAACGCCCTCCCCGGCGCCGCATTCCTTGCGGACGGCACGGAGATCGGCTTCGAGACGGGATTCCTGAATGGCGGCTCCCTCTACGACTTCTACGAGACGATGGAGGGAAAGTTCCTCAGCTTCGGAGGTCTGGAGCCCCAGTTCTTCGCGGCCTTCTGCGAAACCATCGGACGGCCCGACCTGACCCCCGGCAGCGTCGTCCCCTCGGATCTCGCCCGGGTCAAGGAGGAGGTCCGCGCGATCCTGAAGACGAAGACGCGGGACGCGTGGCTGGCCCTCTTCGCCAACGTAGATGCCTGCGTGGAACCGGTCCTGTCAATTGGCGAGGCCCTTGCGGACCCACTGGTCTCGGCGCGGGGCATGGTCGTGGAGGTAGAGCTGCCCAGCGGAGGGACGGTCCGGCAGTTGGGCCACCCGATCCGCTATTCGGTAACAAAGCCGGAATACCGGGCAGCGGGTTGCACCGCGGGCGCCCATACGCGGGAGGTTCTCCGTGGTCTCGGCTACCGCGACGAGGAGATCGATGATTTCGAAAAAACGGGGCTTTTTCGTTGATGCCTTGGTGCGGAAAACCCTATCCCTGTCATCGCGAAACCCGAAGGGCCGTGGCGATTTCCGACATATAGGAATTGCTGCGCTTCGCTTGCAATAACCGCAAAATGATGAGGTATGGAGATGGAAAGCAGCTTCAAGATCGAAAAAGAGGCAAACGTGGCCTGGCTGATTCTGAACCGGCCGGAGCAGCGCAATACGATGACCTGGCCATTCTTCACGGAGCTTGCGGAGCACTTTGCCGCCTTGGACGACGATCCGGAGGTAAGGGCGGTCGTCATCCGGGCGGAGGGGAAGATGTTCACCGCAGGTCTCGACCTCGTCGCCGCGGAGTCGCTCCTTGGCGACGGATCGGCCTCCTACCGCGAGGGGTTGCGGAAGAAGATCCTTGACCTCCAGGATGGAATCAGCGCCATCGAGCGCTGCCGGAAGCCGGTGATCGCTGCGGTCCATGGCCACTGCATCGGCGGCGGGGTGGATCTGCTCTCCGCCTGCGACGTCCGTATGGCCGCCAAAGACGCCATTTTCTCCATCCGGGAGACGCGGATCGGGATCATCGCCGACATCGGGACGCTCCAGCGGCTCCCGACGATCATCGGCCACGGCTGGTGCCGCGAGCTGGCACTTACCGGACGGAACTTCACCGCGGCGGATGCGCTGAAGATGGGCTTCATCACGCACCTTTGCGAGGACCGGGAATCGCTCTACCGGGAGGCGAAGGCCATCGCCGACGAGATCGCCGGCCTCCCGCCGCTTGCCGTCCAGGGAACCAAAGAGGTGCTTCTCCACGGCCGCGACCACGGGGTCTACCCGGGGCTCCACTACGTCGCCCAGAAGAACGCCGCGCAGATCCCGAACGACGACATGATCGAGGCCGTGGCGGCCTTCCTCGAAAAGCGGAAGCCGATCTTCAAGGGGCGGTAGCGGAGACCGATGCCGGAAGCCAAGGGTTTGCCATAATCAATAAATCATTGACCCATGGCTCATGATCGTTCGAAATATAACGGACGACTACAGACCGCAAGCGTTTACGGGCCTGACGCGCGATAAAAAAGGAGAAATCATGGCACCATCAAAAGTCTGGTACATGAATGCACGGGCGAGGCGATTTCTCGAATCGACGGCCATCAAGGGCCGCCAGATCCTGGAGCGGTCCGGCTGGCTGGATCGCCTGCAGAAGGGCGACATCGTGGCCCTGAAGACCCACATGGGCGAGGCCTACAATGTGGGGTATCTGAGACCGGTGATCATCCGCACGCTGGTCGATCTTCTGAAGGAGAGGGGGCTCCGCCCCTTCGTCACCGATACGACGACGATGCCCTACCACCCCTGGATCAGCCGGACACTGGCGATGGATCACCTCGAGACGGCAAACAAGAACGGCTTCAATCAGGGCACCGTCGGCTGCCCGATCGTGATGGCCGACGGCTGGCTCGGAACCGATGATGTGGTGGTCGATCTGCAGAGCCGGGGGAACTACCTGAACAAACAGTTCGTCGCCCGCGCGATCGCCGACGCCGATGCGCTTCTGTCGGTGGCCCATTTCAAGAGGCACCCGGCCGGCGGGTACGGGGGATCGCTCAAGAACATCGGCGTCGGCGGGGCGAGCAAACGGGGCAAGATGAACCTGCACGGAGCGCTGGCCGGCGACAAACCCGTGATCGACGCCAAACTCTGTCCGGGCCGCCGCTGCGAATGGTGGCAGGTCTGCGAAGACTGCTGCCCCGAAGGGTCAATCCAGGTGACGGATCAGGGACTGGAAGTGGACCTGGAGAGCTGCGTCTACTGTTTCGCCTGCGCCAATCTCTGCGTCAACATGGCGGGCTTCAATGCGATCCAGCGCTTCGACCACCTGCCCACCCTCGGGCGCCGCATTGCCGATTCGGCGCTCGCCGCGATGATGACCAAGGAGGAGGGGAAGGCCTTCTTCCTCAATTTCGCTTTTGACATCTCCCCGAGTTGCGACTGCTACGGCTGGACTGACACCCCGATCGTCAACGGTCTCGGGATCCTGGCCTCCTACGACCCGGTGGCGGTTGACAAGGCCTGCATCGACATGATGAACGCCGCTCCCGGCCTGCTCAATTCCGAGGCGGAGGAGTTCGGCGCGCTGGCGGCGGGCTCCAAAAAGCTTAATGTCATCAAAGGGAAGGACATCGAGGCCCAGATTTACGGCGGTGTGGCCAACGGCCTCGGTTCGGCCGACTACGCCATCGAAGAGGTGCCTCTGGATCGGAGCCAGGCGGCGATCCACACATTTTACCCCGAAGTGCGCGCGAAAAAACTGAAAGGCATGTACGCGAAGAACCATCCCCTCAAAGGGCTGGACACAGCCTCTTTCGGGCGGCCGACCGAGGGGGTGACCGACCCGCGCCATCCGAAAAAGTAGCCGGGATAACCTGAAAGGAGGGAACGAAGATGTCGGAAAAAGCGTACCGTGAACTGTGCGAAACCCTGGCCAAACGGCGGGGAAGGTATCCAGGAAAGGATATTCCGGAGTTTTACGCCTTGGTTGAGGAGCTTTTTACCACGGATGAAGCTGAGGTCTATAATGCGATACCGAAAGGGTTTCATCCCGCCGATGTGATCGCAAAGGCATTGGGGAAAGAGGTAAAAGAAGTGACTCCCATTCTGGAAGGGATGGCCGACAAGGGCCTCTGCAGCACCGCCGGTTCCATGGGGGAGGTCACCTTTTACAGCGCGCCGACCTTCGTTCCGGGGATCTTTGAATTCCAGTTCATGAGGGGCACCAGCACGGAACGGGACAAGAAAATCGCCCGGCTGATCCACGCCTACAAGGCCGCCGTGGATGCCGACCGGGGGCCGGTGAAGATCACCTACCCCACGACCCGCGTGATCCCGGTGGACGAAAAGATTCAGACCGACAATGTCATCCATACCTACCATCAGGTGGCGACCTATATCGAAAAATACCACCCGCTTGCCGTCTCCACCTGTTTCTGCCGTCATGAGGCAAAACTGTTAGACGAAACCGACGATTGTGGTAAACCCGATGACGTCTGCATGCAGTTCGGCTTGGGGGCGCAGTTCGTCATCGATCGGAAAATGGGCCGGCAGATTACCAGGGAGGAGGCGTTCGCGATCCTGAAAAAGGCGGAAGAGGCCGGTCTGGTCCATGCGTCCCTCAACCGGCAGGATATCGACTTCCTCTGCAACTGCTGCGCCTGTCATTCCATGATCCTCAAGACCGCCCTCGCCCAACACAAGCCGGGCGTGATCCTGAACTCCGGGTTCAAGCCCGCGCACAACGACGATCTCTGTACCGCATGCGGGATCTGTATCGACCGCTGTCCGGCCAAAGCGCTGGTCATGACCGACGGGGACGAATGGACGTTGAATCTGGACCGCTGCATCGGCTGCGGCGTCTGCGCGACCGGCTGCGCCTTCGAGGTGATCGCCCTCGTCGAGAGGGCGGGGGTGTTGCCGCCCCCGGTTGACCAAAAGGCGTTGCTGGAGGCCGTCAAGGCGAGCCAGGTATGAGGTCCGAGTCGCCACATTCAATAAAACGAACTTTATGCCTTTTCCTTTTTCTCCGTTACGCAGTAGATCCCTTCTCCGGCCCTGGCCGGGCCGAAGCACTGGTTGTCCGAAACACAGGCGGATTTGGCAAGGTTCCCCGATTTCCAGCGGTTGATCAAACCGGGCTCCCGGATCAGCGGGCGGCTCATCGAAATATAATCGGCGATGCCTTCGGAAACGATGTCCAATGGTCACCGACTTGTTTTCACTTCGGCCTGAAGGCGGCGGCGCTCCTCCCCCGCCCGGGCAAGCGCCTCGCGGTTGCCGTCGTCGACCCGCAGGAATGCGTCGCGCCACATGTCGTCTTCCCAGTGAAACGGCGTCTGGACCGTCGTGCGCGGCATCCAGGCCCCCTCCAGCAGATCGAGCGCGCTTCCGATGATCGAGCGCTGCATCTCCGTGTCCCAGGGCTTCCCGCAGGGATTTCCCAGCGGAAAATCGGTGAACACGAAGCGGGCGACGCCGCACTCCTCAACGATGTCCCGCGCGCTGCCCATGACCACCGTGGAAACGCCGTTCGCCTCCAGGTGCCTCGCAACCAGACTCACGGTCTGGTGGCAAACCGGTCAAAGCGCCGACAGCAGCACGGCGTCGAGGCCGTCCTCGCGACACCACTTGAGAATTCGGGGGGCGGCATCATTCGACGTTCGGCTTTGGCTGTAATCGGTGGGCACCCCGTAGAAGCGGGGCGACGCCGACCCGATACGGCCGCCGGCGGCTTGTTCGGCGAGGCGGTTTACCGGCAGGAAGCTGTCGACGTCGTCGGTGTGGGTCGCCTTCTTGTCCCAGGACAGATCGTCCGTGAATAGGCTTTTCGGCGGCGGGTCCGCCGGCTGCGCGAAAGGGTCCCGTTTCATCCGCCCGGCCCCGATCATTCCCTCCGCATCCGTTCTGCCGGCGGTCGTCACCAATCCCACGCGGCACCTGGAGAGCGGCTTTGGCAGCAGCGCAAAAGGGACATCGTTGTGGTGGGCCCAGGCGTACGGCCTGGAGTAGCCCTGGGCGACGTAGTACTCCCGGCTGCGATCGATGTAGCTCACGAAAGAACGGTACGGCCGAAGGTAATCCATAAGACCCTGATAAAGAAATGTCAGTTGGGATGATAAGAACTTGTTTTTTTGTCGTGGAAAGATACAAAGAGCTGTCTATTATGTCAACAAGTTTCTAT
>Ga0163200_1001161_pt1 | contig 9993 bp, 9 predicted proteins | sample PL_2010_200m_FD_113535 | JGI IMG/M metagenome (GOLD analysis project Ga0163200, IMG submission 113535) | Freshwater microbial communities from Powell Lake, British Columbia, Canada to study Microbial Dark Matter (Phase II) - PL_2010_200m | ecosystem: Environmental > Aquatic > Freshwater > Lake ... | reverse complement strand
CGGCAAGAGAACGCGAAAGGGGATTTTTTTGATGCCGGCGAAAGAGTGGAGATGGAAGGCGCGGTCGCGGGGGATGTCATGGTGGCCGGCAGGGATGTTAATTTTTCTGGTCGTGCCAGCGGTGATTATTTGGGCGCCGGGGTAAATGTGGGAATAAGGGGCGAGATCGGTCAAAATTTGAGAGTTGCAGGCGCGAATGTCACCATCAACGGCAAGATAGGAAAAAATCTCACGGCGACTGGCTTGAATCTTCGTGTTGAAGAGGGGGCGGAAGTCGCAGGCAATGCTTATCTGATCGGTGGGACGACGGCCGTTAAAGGTTTGTACAAGGGGAACGTAACGGTAATGGCAAACGAAGTCGTGTTTGGCGCGAGAGTGCAAGGCAATGTCGATATTTTCGGGGAAGGAATTACTTTGTTGGAAGGAACCGATATCGCCGGCAGCCTCACTTACCATTCCTCTCAGGCGGCGGAAATTTTACCGGGGGCAAAAATCGCGGGCGGCGTGGTGAAAAAGCCGCCACTGGGCGCGATGTCTACTGAAAACCGGGGCAATTCTTATCCTGCGTTGGTTTTGGCCAATCTGTGGAAATTACTGGCGGGGCTCGTGGTTTTATTGGCGCTTTGGCGGATGTCCAGCAAGCACTTAGACTTGCTTTGCGCGGAGCCTGCGGAAAATTTCTGGCCGAAGCTTGCGTGGGGATTAGTCGGTCTTTCGATAGTTCCGATAGCGGCGTTTATTTTGATGCTGACGTTGGTTGGAATACCTCTCGCTATTATAATTATGGCGCTTTATGCTGTCGTGATTTATATTTCTTCGGTTCTGGCCGTTTTATTGTTCGGAAAATGGCTGGTGGCATTGATGAAGATTTCGGAACGAAGAAGCGCGTTTCCTTGGCTGTCCTTTTTTGCGGGAGCGGTAATTGTCGCCGTAATCGGCCATGTTCCGTTTTTCGGTTTTGCGGCAAGAATGGTTTTGGTGCTTTGGGCTTTCGGCAGTCTCATACGCTACGCAAAAATTTTATTGACAGCTCTTCCACAGCCCGACTGATAATGGAGTGTTTAAAAAGCAAAACCCCCTTTTGGGGGTTGAAAAAGAGCGAGAAATCAGAGATTAGTTATTATAGGTGTGAGTTGATCATTTTTTTAATGATTTCCTTGGGGACCGCTCCCATAATTTCGTCCGCCAGGACCCCGTTTTTGAAAAATTTCAAGTTCGGTATGGAGAATACATGGTATTCCGTCGCCTTCTGCGGATTCTCATCGACATTCACTTTGACGAATTTGACTTTCCCGCCATATTCCTTTGACAGTTCCTCGACAAACGGTCCGATTATCCGGCAGGGGGCGCACCAGGGCGCCCAGAAATCCACTAAAACCGGCGTTTTCGATTTTAGAATCTCTTGATTAAAAGTTTGGTCGGTAACGTCAGCGAGTTTCATAAGATTGGCGCGCGAGTGAATATTTTGACATTTGAATTCTAAACCAAAAAAATTATTTGTCAATCCGTGACGGATACAAACGGGGATTTTAGCTCAAATACGGAGAGAAAAAGTTACTATTTATTTGTGGTTGCGGCAGCCTGTTTAGTCGCTGTGTTCTTACCTACGCACAAAGCCGCCGAAAACGATTTGTACCGCGAGGTCTTAGGAGAAACGACCATTCGGCAGTTTCCTATAGCCGAGAAGGCAGGGCCTGTGCTTTTGGCGGAGGCAAGAGCATTCGATATCAAGGCAAAATCAGCTTTAGCGGTTGACGTCCGCACCCGCGCCATTTTGTATCAGAAGAATAGCCAGTTACACTGGCCCACCGCGTCGCTGGCCAAGCTGATGACGGCCTTGGTTATTTCAAATATCACGCCCCAAGAAGCAATCGTGACCGTCATGTCGGAGGATCTTAAGGTCTCGCAGCCGGTAATGGGACTTACGGTGGGAGAAAAAATCCGCGTGTCTGATCTTTTAAAAGGAATGCTGGTGATGTCGGCGAACGACGCCGCGAATGTTTTGGCCAGAAGCGCCACCGGATCGACCGAGAGGTTTGTTGACATGATGAATTTCATGGCACAAAAGCTTGGCCTGCAAAATACGCATTTTAAAAACCCGGCCGGGTTTGACGACCCGGAGCAATATTCGACCGCCGAAGACTTACTGACTCTGACCTATGAATTTTTGCGTAATTCCAAATTCGCCGATATCGTCCAAACCCAGTTGGAGCAAGTTGCCTCGACAGACGGCGTGCACACCCATGATCTTCGGACTTCGAATCGGCTGCTCGAGAAGAACAATATTTTAGGGGTCAAAACCGGCTACACGGAAGGCGCCAAAGGCAATCTTATTCTTTTAGCTTCTGACGACAGCAATAATCAGATAATTACCGTGGTTTTGGGCAGCGAAAATCGCGAGGACGACAGCATGTCTTTAGTCGACTGGGTTTTTAAGTCTTATGAATACGTAAAGTAATTTGTCTTTAGAGCCTATTTTAAAAAATCTTTTTTGCTGTTCACCCTGTGGGTGATCACCCGCAGGGTGACAATTTAGTCGGAAAGTGATAAAAATTTATGCAATTTACGCCAGAACTTATCAAGATTTTCCTACTTGCTGCGGGTTCTTTCGTGCTGGCCGTGGCGATGACTCCCGTGTTAACGCATTATCTTTATAAACACAAACTTTCCCAGAAACTTCGAACCCAAGCTTGGGACGGAACTTCGGCGGAAATTTACTTGTCGCTTCATAAAGGCAAAGAGGGGACGCCGATAATGGGCGGATTGCTTATTTGGGTGACTACCGCCGTGTTGACACTGTTTTTCAATCTGTCCCGATCACAAACCTGGCTGCCTTTGTTTGTTCTGGTGACCACCGGTTTTTTGGGTCTGGTGGACGATTTTTTGAAAGTTAAGGGCGTGGGAGCGGTCCGCGGTTTGTCGACGAAACTGAAGTTTTTTTCCCAATTCGTCATTGCTTCCTTAGGCGCGTGGTGGTTTTACTATAAACTGGATTTTTCCGCCATCAGGATTCCCGCGGCCGGTCTTTTGGGATTGCCTGCGGAGCTGGATTTAGGTTGGCTGTATATTCCGTTGTTCGTTTTGGTCGTGGTCTTTATCACGAACGCCGTCAATCTCACCGACGGTTTAGACGGTTTGGCCGGCGGCGTGGCGGCGACGTCTTTTGGCGCCTTTATGATTATTGCCTGGGTCCAGCAACAATTCGGCATTGCCGCTTTCTGCGCCACCATCGCGGGGACGTTGCTGGCCTTTCTGTGGTTTAATATTCATCCGGCCAGGTTTTTTATGGGAGACACCGGGGCATTCGCTCTGGGCGCGACATTGGCGGTAGTGGCGTTTTTGACCCAATCGGTAGTGGTGTTGCCGGTCATTGCTTTGGTTTTCGTGGTGGAAGCGCTTTCCAGCCTGCTGCAACGATTTTCCAAACGTTATTTTGGGAAAAAAATCTTTCTGTCCGCCCCCTTGCACCATCATCTCGAAGCCATAGGATGGCCGGAGACCAAAATTACGATGAGGGTTTGGGTGCTATCCGTGGTTTTTGCCATGGTCGGAGTAGTATTGGCTTTGATAGGGCGGTGAGTCGCATTAAAATAGGACTTACGCGCTTGCCGCTGCACGGGCGGGCGCAGCCCGCCCTGCAAGCGGCTTTGGCCAATTTCTTCGTTAAAAACTCCACTTTTCGCTCACCGTAGATTACTACGGCTCGCTCAAATGCTCATTTTTGCCTCGAACTTGGCTCAAACGCGTAAGCCCTACTATTAAACTCAAACATGTTCGATCTGATTATAAAAAACGGATCTGTTTACGACGGCACGGGGACCAAGCCCCAAGTTTTGGATATTGGAATCAAGGCAGCGGAGATTGAAGCTTTGGGCAACTTGCGCGGAAAGTCAGCTAAGACAATTATAGACGCCGGCGGTGATTGCGTGGCTCCCGGTTTCATCGATATCCAAAACCATTCTGATTCCTTTTGGACGCTGTTTGACTATCCCCACCAGGAAAGTCTGCTGTTGCAGGGGATAACCACAATCATCGTCGGCCATTGCGGGGCTTCGCTGGCGCCGTTGCCGTCGCTTGCGGCTTTGAAATCCGTGCAGAAATGGCATACCTTGGAAGGTTCGAATTTTAACTGGCAGTATTTCGACGAGTATTTAGACGCGGTTGAGAATCTGCGGCTCGGAGTGAACGTGGGAAGCATGACCGGCCATTCCACCGTACGCCGCGGACTTTTAAAGGATGAGGTTCGCTCGCTGACGGAGCAGGAGATGAAAGTTTTGGAAAGGACGGTTTTTTCCTCGCTAAAATCCGGGAGTTTTGGTTTGTCGTTGGGATTGGTTTACTCGCACGAGTATGATTCGTCGTTTGAAGAGCTCTTAAGACTTTCCCGCCTGGTAAAAATGTCCAACCGCCTCCTGTCCGTGCATTTAAGAAGCGAAGGAGCATCGATATTGGAATCCCTGGATGAAGTCTTGAAGCTGGCCTCCGATTCGGGCGTCAGGGTGAAAATTTCCCATTTGAAAATTCGGGGCGAGAAAAACTGGCGGCTATTCCCTGAGCTTATCAAAAGATTGGAGCAGGCTTATCAAAAGGGCGTTGTCGTGAGCTTCGACGTTTATCCCTATGCCACGTCCTGGTCGGTTCTTTACACTTATTTACCGAAATGGAGTTATGAAGGGGGGCGCGTCGAGTTGATAAAGCGCCTACAGCAGCCATATTTGCGTAACAAAATTTTGAGCGGTTTAATCGAGCAGCGGTTGGAGCTTTCGAAAATCACGATCGCCACCGACACGTCTTCGCCGCATTTAATCGGAAGAACTTTGGGGCAAATTGCGGCTGATCAGGGCAATTCGGTGGAGGAGGCGCTGTTGAATTTATTAGTTTCCTGCGATTCCGAAGTGGTCGTGTTTGACGAGAATATATCGGAAGAAAATTTAAAAGCGCTCATAAGTCATCCGTTGGCGATGATAGCAACCGACGGCGCCGGCTTTGATCTCCACGAGACCAGGAAATTCAAAAATTTGGTTCACCCCCGCTGTTTTGGCGCCATGCCGCGATTTTTGTCCCAGGCCGTAAAAAATGATTTAATGCCGATGGAACAGGCGATTTTCAAGATAACCGGCATGCCCGCGCGTGTTTTAGGTATGCCGGGAAGGGGAGTGATAAAAAAACGCGCCCGGGCCGACCTGGCGATTTTTAATAAGAGCAAGCTGGCGGATTTAGCCAGTCTTAATAATCCATTTCAACAGCCGCGAGGGATTAGCTGGGTCATCGTTGGCGGAGAGTTATCGGTGGCCGAGGGAAAAATCACCGGTCGATTCGGCGGACATGTTTTGAAAGCAAGATGAGGTTCATATGACTACCGGGTTACAGCATTTTCGCGCGAAAAAAATCGGAATTTTAGGTTTCGGGGCTGAAGGAAAAGCCTTGCTGGATTTTTTTTTGAAACACGACATCATTCCTTCCGTCTACGATGTCAAGGAGCAGGTGCGGGAGTTTTTGCCGCCGAACTTTAAAGGGGAGTTTGTTTGCGGGGCAGCTTATTTGGATTCGTTGGATCAAATAGATATCGTGTTTCGCAGTCCCGGCATACCTCGCGGGATTCAAAAGCTTTTGGAAGCGGAAAAAAAAGGCGTAGAAATCAGTTCGGCGACCAAACTTTTTTTTGAATTGTGCCGCGGGCAGATTATCGGAGTTACCGGAACCAAAGGAAAGGGGACCACCGCCACCCTGATTTATGAAATTTTACGGGCGGGAAAAAAAGAAGCGTATTTAGGCGGTAACATTGGTGCGGTTTTGCTTGATCAGCTTTCGACTATCGACGACAAGACTTTTGTGGTTTTGGAATTGTCCAGTTTTCAGCTGGAAGACTTAGATGTAAGCCCGCATTACGCCGTTGTTTTGGGGATAATGCCGGAACATCTGGATCATCACCAAAGCGCGGAAAATTATTTTTCGGCAAAATCCAACATAGTCGCTCATCAGACGCCCAAAGACCGCGTTGTTTTATGCGCGGATAACCAAATTACGAAACGGCTGGCGACGGGGATAGCGTCGAAAAAATATTGGGTCTCTACGCAATCTATCGCTGAACCGGGCGGTTATCAGGTCGGGGGACAGTTGTGTTTTAATTTAGATGGCCGTGAAGAAATAATTTGCCAAACTGACGAGCTACAGCTCGCCGGGAAGCACAATTGGCAGAATGTCTTAGCCGCGGTTGTAATCGCGCGTCTTGCGGGTGTTGACATTGCCCATATCAGGCAAGCGGTTTTGAATTTTAGGGGTTTGCCTCACCGTCTGCAGATCGTCGGGACTTACAACGGCGTGACTTACGTTAATGATTCCCTGTCCACGATTCCGGAATCGGCAATAGCCGCGATAGAAACTTTTCTAGCTCCCAAAATAATGATTCTCGGCGGATCAGAAAAGTTTTCCAATTATCGTGACCTGGCCAGAAAAATCGCCGCAAGCAACGTCCGGGCGGTGTTCTTAATAGGCCAAACGTCGCCGAAAATCAAAAAAGCCCTGCAAGACGCGGAGTATTCCGGTGTAATATCCGATGATATAGATAATTTGCAAGATATCGTGCGGGGCGCGTCGTCGATAGCCAATCGCGGCGATGTAGTTTTGCTGTCGCCGGCTTCAGCCAGTTTTGGATTATTTAAAGACTATGCCGACCGCGGTCGGCAATTTGAGCAAGCGGTAAAAAAATTGATTGAGCACGATGAAACCGGGCAAACTTAAATTAAAAAAAATCGACAAGGGATTTTTCCTGACCACCGTGGCGCTGGCTTTAATCGGCCTGGTTGTCATCTCTTCCGCCTCCGTGGTTTTGTCTTCTCAACGTTTTGGCCGCGCCGGATATTATGTGGAACGGCAGGTGGTTTTCGTGCTTGTCGGCTTTGTAATCATGCTGGTTTTAAGCCGCGTGGATTACCATTGGTTCAAGCGCTATTCCACCGCGCTCATTTTTTTAGCCGTGGTTTTGCTAATTGCCGTGCTGGTGCCGGGCATTGGTTTTAAGGTGGGGAATTCCCGGCGGTGGATCAACCTCGGAATTTTTTTACTTCAACCGTCTGAACTTTCCAAACTAGCCCTGATTTGTTACCTGGCGGCGTGGTTCGACGCCCGCAGGAATTTTGTTAGGTCTTTTTGGGCCGGGCTGGTTCCGCCCCTCCTGATATCGGGGCTGATCGCCGGTTTAGTGATTATGGAACCGGATTTCGGGACCATGTCGTCAATTCTTCTAATTGCTTTTACGATGTTTTTTATCGGCGGCGCGCAATTGTCGCACCTGCTTTACTTGATTGTTTCCGGTGCGGGCGTAGGCTGGCTCGCGGTCCAGGCCGCGCCTTATCGGATGGAAAGAATCCTGACGTTTTTAAATCCCTCTTCCGACCCGTTAGGAGCCGGATATCACATCAACCAGGCGATTCTGGCAGTTGGCTCCGGAGGGTTATTTGGTCTGGGATTCGGAGAGTCGCTGCAGAAACACAATTTTTTACCGGAACCGATCGGCGATTCCGTATTTGCCATAATGTCCGAAGAGCTGGGATTTTTACGGGTCGCGATGGTTTTGCTCGTGTATGTGGCTTTTGTGCTTTTCGGTCTGAAAATCGCGCGTAGGGCGCCTGACGACTTCGGTCGTTATTTGACGGTCGGTGTTAGTATGTGGGTGGTCGTCCAATTGGTGGTGAACGTCGGGGCAATAGTGGGCATTTTGCCTTTGACCGGGATCACCTTGCCCTTCATGAGCTCCGGCGGTTCTTCCGTAATCGCTCTTTTGGCCGGCATCGGCATTGTTCTAAATATTTCCAGGCAGCGGGCATGATGACGATTGGACACGTTGGGTTTTAGCTTGTTACTATATAGTAAAAGTAATCATCACGAATTTTATGATTTTTGCCACTATGTCTCCCGAAAAAAAGAAAAAGATCAATCGTGTCGTCGTTGGCATCGGCTTGATCTTTTTGGTGTTAGGATTTTTACCCGGTTTTATTTCTTATCAATGGGGGATTATATTGTTCGTTTTTTCCCTGGTTATTGCCGGCATTATCAAAGTGATTATCCCGGAACCGGAGAGTGAAACCAATGTTCCGTCTGAAGGCGATGAAGTTGAGAAACTTCTGAAATCCGGCGAAGAAGAAAATAATAATTTCCCGGAGCTTTGAGATAAAATCCGGCTGATTGATTTTTTTAAAAACACTCTGGTTAAAGAGTGTTTTTTGACGGACGGTTCAAAGATGACCTTCGGTTTCGTTAAATTTAGCCGAGCCTCACCTTGGAAAATGAATGATTTGTGCTTTTTGCTCCCGTTTTTACACGAAGTATTCGCCTTCTAAATTTTTATGTCCTCGCAAAAATGAGGCTGTGGAGATCGGCTGCTTGCCTTCTGCTTGGATTTTTATAATTTCCAAAAATGTCTTGTTCCCGCAGCCGACAATCAATGTGTTTTGCGCACAACTGATGGCCGAAGGTGGCAGGGGTTTAAGGGTCTGGATAACTTTAGCCTGAAGGATTTTAATTCTTTGGGCGTTTAAGGTAGTCCACGTGCCGGGCCAGGGCGAAAACGCGCGGATTTGTCTGTTGATTTCCTCGGCGGTTTTTTTCCAAGTGATCCTGCCGTCGTCCTTGGTCAGCAATTTCGTGTAGGTGGCCATTCGGTCGTCCTGGGCGCGTCGCGTGACCTTGCCCATTATCCAGTCGGGCAAGCACTCGAGCAATAGCGCTGATGCTTCTTGCCCGAGGCGGGTTTCTAACGAGGGATAGTCTTCTTCAGGAGAAATGGGCACGGATTTTTGGGCCACAATCGGTCCGTGGTCAAGTTTATTATCCAGCAGAATGACAGTGGCGCCGGTTACAGTTTCTCCGTTGAGGATCGCGTATTGAATAGGGGATGGTCCGCGGTATTTTGGCAAGATGGATGGGTGCAGGTTTAAAAAACCCAGTCGGCCGCACTTTAGCACTTCCGGCGGAATAATCTGTCCGTAAGAAGCTACCACACCGAAATCGGCATTAAGTTTTTTTATTTCTGCAGCCGTTTCGGGATTTTTTAGCGTGTCGAATTCATACACCGGCAGTTTCAGCTTATTCGCCGCGACTTTTACCGGAGTGGGAGTTAGGCGCAGTTTGCGGCCTTTTGGTTTATCAGGCTGTGTGATAACGGCCAGGATTTTCCATTGAGCCTTAAAAAGCCCTTCCAAAGCGGGCAGAGAAAAATTTGAACTGCCGAAAAAAATTATTTTATACCGGGAAAATTCCATTGGTATTTTTTTACTTGTCTTTTTCACGGCCGTGAAAAAGACAAGTAACGTTAAAAGTCATTCGTTTTGGTTTACCTGCCTGAATTTCTCATCGCGCGATTTTTTTATTTTCTCCCGTTCAGTTTCCGTTACGTCATGCACGGAATTTACGTCCCATTTATCGCAAATGAGGATGTTCTTTAGATGATCAATTTCATGCTGAAATACTATGGCGGCCAGCCCCTCGACTTCCAGCTCAGTTTTTTTCCCGGTCGCGGTCGAAAAATTGACTTTGATTTTTTCCGGACGTAAGACGGTGCCGAATTTGCGGGGCAATGATAAGCAACCCTCTTCCATTTCGGCCGAGACCGGTGATGTTTTTACTACGCGCGGATTGATAATCGCGAAAGCGGGGATATCGTAATGTTCCAAATTAATGATGGCCAGATTCAAATTTTTTCCAATTTGCGGGGCGGCCAGCCCCACGCCTTTGAATTTTTTGCAGGCAAAAATCATCTGATCGATCAATTCCCTGATTTCGGGCGAGAGCGGAAACTTGATGTCTTTATTATTTTCCCTAAGTATATTGTTGGGAAATTTTACCAGTTTCAATCTTGCCATGAATGAAAAGTTGAGAATTAGAGATTAAAAATTTATTTGAGATTTGCGCGTTGGCTTGTTGATGGGCATCTTCTGGCGTTGCGCCAGAAGATGCCCATCAAGCGCGAAAGTCATGCTACAATTTACAGCAGGT
>Ga0163200_1001160_pt1 | contig 9994 bp, 6 predicted proteins | sample PL_2010_200m_FD_113535 | JGI IMG/M metagenome (GOLD analysis project Ga0163200, IMG submission 113535) | Freshwater microbial communities from Powell Lake, British Columbia, Canada to study Microbial Dark Matter (Phase II) - PL_2010_200m | ecosystem: Environmental > Aquatic > Freshwater > Lake ... | reverse complement strand
CGTCAAGCTCGCCCGCTCGCAGTGGGGTCAAGCGTTCGGCATGATCCAGTACCGCATGGACCGCGCGTTGAAAGGCGCAAAAATCTACGACCAATACACCCTCGCCGAGATCCGACAGAAAGGCGGCGTCTGCATTGACCAAGCCTATTTCGCCGCCATCACCGCCAAAGCCAACGGTATCCCCGCCATGATCTTCACCGGAGAGGGCGAACGTGGCCTGCACGCTTGGTTCGGCTTCAAAGCCTCCCCGCAGGAATGGAACTTCAAGACCGGTCGCTATCAAGGCGACAAACTCGTCGCCGGATCTGTTGTTGACCCACAGACCCGCGAGACCATCAAGGAACAGACTTTGTATCTCTTGACCGACCCGCAGCGACGGCAGCTTTCGTACCGCGACGCCAGCCGGCTCGTCTGGCTCGCTGACATCTTCGACGCGCACGGCCAAACCGACGCCGCCCGCGAGTCACTCGAACAAGCCGTCGCCGCCAGCTCGCGTCACCTCGCCGCTTGGAACGCGCTCTACGCCTGCCTCCAAAAATCCAGCCAGCCGGCGAAGAAACTTCAGGACACCCTCAACGTCATGCGCACGAACTTCCGCGCCTACCCCGATGTCGTTGCCTCCGTCAACCAGATGGAAACTGCCGTGCTAATGACCGGCACCAACACCGCCCAGATTGCCGAGGCCATGCGCCAGCAACACCGCCAGCTTCAGTCCTCCAGCGCCGACCGCACTGACCTGCTCGTCAGCAACGTCAAACAACGCGCCGCCGTTTTCGAACAGAAGAACGACCTCAACGGTGCCGATGCCGTTTACCGCCGTGCCCTCAGCGAGGAAGGCCGCCAACTTACTGCATTCGGCGAACTCATCGGCCCGTACGCCGATTTTGCCCGTAAACACAACCGTCTCCACGACGCCGTCCGCGCCATCTACAACGAACTGCGCCGCCATCCCGTCCCCAGCGGCGATCCGTTTGCCCAGCGCACCTACGCCCAGCTTCAGCGTCGCGTTGCCGACCTCCTTGAGGAAGACAAGCAGCCACAGCAAGCCAAAACCCTCCGCCAGGAAGCCACCCAACGCGAACAACGCGCCGCCAACCAAGGCCACCGCTGACATGAGAATTGCGATACTGCTCCTTGCCGTCAACGCCATCGCCGCGCCGCTCGACTGGCCGCCCATCACCCGTGAATGTAAACCGTGGGCCTACAACTGGTGGCTCGGCAGCGCCGTTGACACGACCAACCTCACCAAGGAACTCACCCGCTACCGCGACGCCGGCCTCGGCGGCGTCCACATCATCCCGATTTACGGCGCAAAAGGCTGGGAAGAAAAGTACATCGAGTACCTCAGCCCTCAATGGATGGAGATGCTCCGGCATACCGTCACCGAGGCGAACCGGCTTGGCATCGGCGTTGACATGACCACCGGCAGCGGCTGGTGTTTCGGCGGCCCCAACGTCACCGAGCACGACGCCAACATCACCACCAAGGACGGCGTCACGACAAAACCGACAATGAAAGTCAAACGCGCCGCCCCCGGCGGCGAAGGCTGGATGCTGAACCCGTTCTACGCCGACGCCATGCACCGCTACCTCCAGCGTTTCACCGACGCTTTCGCCAAATACGACGGTCCCAAACCGCGCGCCATGTACCACGACTCCTACGAGTACAACTGCAACTGGTCGCCCAATCTCGCCGCCGAGTTCGAGAAACGTCGCGGCTACAAACTTCCTCTCGCGGAGTTGTTCGGCGTGCAAGAAAACGCCCAACTCAAGTCCGACTACCGCGAAACGATCTCCGACATGATGATCGAGCAAGTCTGGCCGCTCTGGAACAAATGGTGCCGTGACCACGGTTTCATCACCCGCGACCAAGCTCACGGCTCACCGGCAAACCTCCTCGACCTCTACGCACTCGCCGACATCCCGGAAACGGAGATGTTCCACACCGACCGCGACAAGTTTATCTCGAAGTTTGCCTCGTCTGCCGCGCACATCGCCGGACACAAACTCACCGCCGCCGAGACCGGCACCTGGCTCAACGAGCATTTCAACGAGACGCTCGCCGAACTTAAAGTCCTCGTGGACGACCTTTTCCTCTCCGGCGTCAACCACGTCATCTACCACGGCTGTTGCTACTCGCCCGCCGCCGCCGCGTGGCCCGGCTGGCTCTTCTACGCCTCTACCGAGATGAACCCGCGCAACGCCATCTGGCGCGACGCCCCCGTGCTGAACCAGTACATCGCCCGCTGCCAATCCATCCTCCAAGCCGGCCAACCCGACAACGACATCCTCCTCTACTGGCCGATTTACGATCTCTGGCACGATGCGAAAGGCTTGGAACAAAAACTCACCGTCCACAAACGCGAGTGGTTTCACGGCCAGCCGATCAGCGCCAGTGCCGAAAAACTCTGGAGCCGTGGCTACGGCTTCGACTACATCTCTGACCGCCAACTCGCCGCCCTGACTGGCCGGCGCACCATCGTCATCCCGCCGAACAAACACATGCCCGACAAGACCAAGCGCGTGTTGGAAAAGCTTGCCGCAGACGGCAGCACTATCATCTACGACGACAACATCGAGAAAGCCGGTGTCCAACGCGAAACGTTGGTGGACATCCCCGGGCTCCAATTCATCCGACGCACCGCCAGCGACGGCCGCCACTACTTTATCGCCAACCAAGGCGACAAACCTGTTGACGCCTTCGTCCCGTTCGCCACCAAATTCGTCTCCGTCGCGCTGATGGACCCCATGACCGGCCGCACCGGTCTTGGCCGGAACAAAACCGGAACAGTGCGCCTCCAACTCGCTCCCGGCCAATCCATCATCCTGCGCACGTTCAACACCGAAATCACCGGCGAACCGTGGCGTTACGAGGAACTCGGCACACCGGCCGAGATCAAGGGCACGTGGCAGGTGAAGTTCATCGCCGGCGGCCCTGAATTGCCGCCGTCATTCCAGACCGACAAGCTCGCCTCGTGGACAGCGCAGGGCGGCGAAGCCGAGCGTTTCGCCGGCGCCGCGCTTTACTCGACGACCTTCAACGCGCCGGCAGGGAAGGGGCCGTGGACGCTCGATCTTGGTGAGGTTTGCCACAGCGCCCGCGTCCGCATTAACGGCAACGACCTCGGCACGCTGATCATGTCGCCATATCGGTTGCGCGTCGAGCAACTCAAACCGACTGGCAACGTGTTGGAAGTGGAAGTCACCAATCTCTCCGCTAATCGCATCCGCGATCTTGATCGTCGCAAAGTCCAGTGGAAAATCTTTCGCGATATCAACTTCGTCAGCATCAACTATAAAGGTTTTGACGCCTCGACTTGGCCCGTTCGCGACTCAGGCCTCATAGGCCCTGCCACCTTGCGCTGACAAGCACACGCGTCTCGCCACGCTTCATCCGCAGCGTGAACTTCGGCCTGTCGCTGACGAATACGCCGCTCAACGCGTCGCACACAAACCCGACGCCGCCGATGTCAACCGTCAGCGGGCCGTCTTGCGAGGCGTGCAGCGCAACGAAAGGCCCGTTCGCATAGACGTTGCAGTCGGTTTCCGTGAACAGATGCACCCCCGCCGCACGCGCAGCCTGTCGTAACGACTCGCTCGTCAGCCCGTTCTCGTTCACGAACAACGATGCTCCGTGTCCGGTTTCGCGCGCGACACGCGCCAGCCGCGCCCGCTCGCCGGGCGACAAACACCATCCGTTCACGAACACAAACAACTTCGCCTGTACCCGGCCCGCCAGCACGTCATCGAGCAGGTATTGGCCGTACGGCGCGCCCATCCGACCGAGTGGCGCGCGCGCTTCGTAAACTGTCTTTCGCGACACGCGGACTCCGCCGGGCGCGACGCGCAACATGCTTTGCTCGTCAATCACCACCGCTACTTCGGGACGGAACGGCGTCGGCTTCTTCAACATCACGTCGTCCAGTCCGCGCAGCCGTTTCATCTCGGCCCACATACCGGCATCGTTGAACCAACCAGTCGCGCCGAGATCCATCCACCATGTCCCGAAATTGCGGAGCGATTCCTGCGCGACGTTACGAACCAGCTCGGCGTTGGACTCCGCCAGCGTCGTCACATGATCCCGCGAGCCGGGCGGATCGCCGGTGGCAAGGTAGGTGTGTGTGTCGTCCTCGTTCAACCACAGCTTGCCCGCCAGCGCGACGCTTTCGGCGGCGGTCATCGAGGGCGCACTTTGGGCAAGGCCGCGGTCGAAATATGAAATCGGCGAACACAGCACATCAATGTCGGGACAATCCAGCGCGCGCCGCAACGCGTAGTGCCCCGATGTTACCGGGCCATTGACAACCGGGCCGAACTCGAACACGTAACCGTAGAAGAACACGACCAGCTTTCGCCCGTGCGACGCCTTGCGCGCTGCTCGCGCCAGTTCGCACACGCAATCGGCCATCGCTTCCTGCTGGAACCGCGCCCAGTCAACGACTGTCTGCGTCGCGAAAGTTTCCTTCGAACGCCGTTCGGCGGGCGTCGGCACGGAAACGTCTTTGCGGCCGAGCCACCGCTGCCACGCCGCGAGATCGGCGGGCGCGTAGCCGTTCAGCGGACGTTTCCACGTGCCTTCGTAAAACCATTCACCAGTGTTCTGGCCGCAGGGATGATAACCGGCGACGTGATCGCCGAATTTCTTTTCGAGATGCTCGATCAACGCGGTAAGCCGTTCGGCGGCGTCGCGCCGGTAGCGCGGCGAGGCGGGCACGGCGTGGCTGCGCTGGCCGTTGTCCCACTGCATCACGTCGTCGGGATGCGCTTCGCGCCACCATGGCGGCGGGTCCATGCCAATGCGCGGCAGCAGCAGCGCGTTCGGGTTCGCGCGCAAAACCATTTCGCACGCGGCGTCAACGTCAGACCAGTCCGCTGCCACGCCCGGTTTCGGCCACGGTGTGCCGATGGGGAAACTGACGAAGTTCACGCCAACATCGGCGGCGAGCTTGATCTGCGACTCGAACACATCCGGCGGTCCGCCCAGCCTCACGAACCGTTGGCCGGGACGGTAGAAGGCGACGGTAAGGGAGCGCGCCGGTGTGGCACGGGCACGAAAACTGACCCGGTAGCTGTGGCCTTGGATGATTGGCAGGCGCGGCTGGTGGTAGATGTGGAAGTCGTCGGGCGGCGCGGTGAGTTTCACGCGCAACGTGCCATTGGTTTTCTGCACCGCGCCAGCCATGTTCGGTGGCCAGACGACCCAATCGCCGATGTCGAGGTTGCTGACCTTGATGTCGCGAAGTTCCACCTCGCCGGGTTGGTGGCCGAAGCGGAAGTGCATCGTGCCGTTCGTCGCATTACCGGTCGCGACGAACTCGAAGCTGACCTCTCGCCAGTCGTTGGAGACTGGAATCGGCGCCGCGCCGGGCGCGCCCCAAAACATTCTGGCGCGGACCGGCTTGCCGTCCACAACCAGCCGCGGCGCGCCGTTGGGTGATTCGACGCGAACGGTGAGGCCGAATGCGGTGTTCACGGCGAGCAGTAAGAAAGCAAAGTATCTCATCGGTGTGGCGGCACAGTACCAAAAAATAGCTGCTACACTTTGTTCCGGAAGTACTCGATGGTGTGGCGCAGACCGATTTTCAGGTCAACGCGCGGCTGCCAGCCGAGGAGTTTCCGCGCGAGCGTGATGTCGGGCCGGCGTTGTTTCGGGTCGTCCACGGGCAACGGTTTGCGGATGATCCGGGATTTGCTTCCGACAATCTTGCGGACCAGCTCGGCGAATTCGAGGATGGTGAACTCGGTCGGATTGCCGATGTTGACCGGCTCGTGGTACTTCGATTGCGAGAGCCGCCAGATGCCGTCTATCTCGTCGCTGACATAACAAAAGCTCCGGGTCTGCTTTCCGTTGCCGAACACCGTCAGCGGTCTTCCTTTGAGTGCCTGGCCAATAAACGCGGGGACAACGCGGCCGTCGCGCAATCTCATGCGGGGGCCGTAAGTGTTGAAGATGCGGACGATCTTGGTGTCAACGCCGTGATAACGGTGATAGGCCATCGTCATCGCCTCGGCGAAGCGTTTGGCTTCGTCGTACACGCCGCGCGGACCGATGGGATTGACGTTGCCCCAGTAGGTTTCCTTCTGTGGATGTTCGAGTGGGTCGCCGTAGCATTCGCTCGTGGACGCCAACAGGAAGGTGGCGCCTTTGTCTTTGGCGAGTCCGAGACAGTTCAATGTGCCGAGCGAACCGACCTTCAATGTCTGGATCGGCAACTCCAAGTAGTCAATCGGGCTGGCCGGTGAGGCGAAATGAAAGACGTAGTCCACGCGGCCGGGCAGGTAGATGTGCTGGGTGACGTTGTGCTTGATGAAGGTAAAGCGCGGCTCGCCGGCGAGATGGGCAATGTTGTCAGTGCTGCCGGTCAGCAGATTGTCGAGCGCGATGACGCGGTGGCCTTCGGCCAGGAGGCGGTCGCAGAGGTGTGAGCCGAGGAACCCGGCGCCGCCGGTGACGACGGAGACGGGGGTTTTAGTCTTGGTTGCCATAAAGGTCAGTGCGCGCCGAAGCCGCCGATGACGACGGGGATGGTGCGCGCGAGGATTTTCAGGTCAAGCCAGAGCGACCAGGTGTCAATGTACTGGAGGTCGAGTTTCATCCACTGGTCGAAGCCGAGCCGGTTGCGGCCGCTGATCTGCCAGAGGCAGGTGAGGCCGGGCCGCATGGAGAGGCGGCGGCGGTGCCAGGCGTCGTATTTCTCGACTTCGCTGGGAATCGGCGGGCGCGGGCCGACGAGACTCATTTCGCCTTTGAGGACGTTCCAGAGTTGGGGCAATTCGTCAATGCTGGTCTTGCGAATGAACCGGCCGATGGGGGTGATGCGCGGGTCTTTTGTCATCTTGAAGACAGGACCGGTCATTTCGTTGAAGGTTTCCAGTTCGACGCGGAGCATTTCGGCGTTGCCCACCATCGAGCGGAACTTGAGCATGGTAAACAGCCGCCCGTGCAGGCCGCTGCGTTTCTGCCGGAACAAAACCGGACCCGGCGACATCACACGGATCGCCAGTATCGTGGGCAGCATCACCAATGGGCCGAGGATCAGCAGGCCCAACGCAGAGCCGATGATGTCAATCAGTCGTTTGGTAACCAGTTGCCAGGAGATGGCGGGAGTGGTGCGAAAGACGAGAATGGGTTTGCCGTGGAAATCGGTGATGGCGACCCGCGCGATGGCGGTGTGGACGAAATCGGCCACCAGCCAGGTCTCGACACCTTCGATTTCGCAGGCGAGAATGGCGGCTTCGACATCGTCGAAGTAAGTGCGGACGACGTTGAAGATGACGCAGCCGATGGACTGGCGGTGGAGCAACGTAGGCAGTTCGCGCAGCGACTCCGGAGTGGCATCGAGTTTGGCGACGACCATCATGTACCATTCGGGATGTTCGGTCAGCAGCTTCTCGAATTCCGCGTTTTTCTCCACCGAACCAACCAACAACACGGAACGTGCAGAGGCATTTGCGGCCGAGTGTGAACGAAGATAGGCATGTAACAGGACATCCTTGGCGGCCAGAGCGGCCACGCTGAAGAAGGCGAATAGCACAATGAAGCCGCGGCTGAGCATGGTCAGGCCTAGGAAGTACATCGCCACGATCACGATCAACGCGCAGATGGAGGCGCTCTTGAACAGAATCCACAACGTCTGATAGAGAGCGGCATGGAACGGACGCCCATAGAATCCATTCGCATTCAGCAGGAACGGGTACAACGGCAGGATGATCAGGTACAACCACTTGTATTGGCTGAACGGGACGATCAGGACAAAGTTGTGCGGGAACTGAAACGCCAGTTGTTCGCGCAGGACGTGGGCAACCCAAAAGACGGACGCTATCACCAGCGCGTCTAGGAACTGGTGCAGGTCAATGTAGATTTTGCGTTGTTGTCGGAGCATGGGGCAGAATGCCGGTGCGATTCATTCCTTCGGCAATGGACGAAGCAGCGGATACAACTGCTCCACGAAACCTTCCAACAACCGCATCGTGTCGGCTTGGGCGCGTTCCACTGCCTCGGCGGTTTGTTCGGGACGCACGGGAGCCGCAATGAGGATGTACGCCCAACGGTGGTTGCGATTGCGCAGAACGCGGTCCTCGGTCGTCCAAAAAATGCGCTGCCAGTGGTGGGGCGTGATGCGGTCCTTGCCGGCGAACCAGTAGATAAAGATGGCGCGAGCCGGACGGTTTGGGCCTGCCATCGTCACCGTGTGTGCCGCGTCCATCCGCATGACCTTCAGTTCTCCACCCTCCACGGCACGGGTGCGGATCGTTTCGATCTGTTCCTGTTGGATGTCCCAACCCTGGCCGGGCAGGCAGAGTTCGGGGCGGTGAATGCTGGTCACGTCGCGCCCGGCTAGGATCACCGAGCAGGTGATCTCGCCCTTTTCGGCGCGGCTGTAGCGGCGGCGAATACCGGCGGTATCGGCCGGCAAGACCCGTTTCTCTGCGTCGCTCAAGCCTTCCGCCGCGCCGCCCGTCCAATCGCCGATCTTGTCCGGCAGTTCGAGCTGGCCATTGACCAGGCGGATGCCCGGCTCGGAGGCTTTTGTCACGTCGGAGGTCAACGCAGTCAGCACGATCGTCAAGCACAGAATCGCCACGATCAAGGCCAGTTGCTTCACGCCGAGTATCCGCGTGACCGCCGGGGTGGAAGCAGGATTGGTGGATGTGGATGGATTCATGGGGTCTTTCACAAGGAGGCTTGTTGCGGTTCAACGGGCTTGGTGCAGTGACTCCACAAGCGTCCGTACGGAAGCTCCAACAGCCAGCCGATAAACACCATCAATGACAACGCCACGCCGAACACAATGTAGCCTGCCACCGTGTCGTGCAAGTCCATCGCCAACTTCTGGCCATAGATTTGCGCGATTAAGGCCACCAGGATCACGCGGGCCATGTTCCCCAGCACCGCCAGTGGAATCGCCGAGAGAAACAACAACCAGCGTTTCCACTGCTCGTGTTGCGTGACGTAGGCGTACGCCGCCGTCACCGTCGTCAACGCCATCAACGACTGAATGCCGCTGCACGGCTTATCCACATGGAACTGGAACATGTTCGAGTAAATGCCCGTGCCGACCCGGTGCGTCTCGATTCCCAGCGAGTTCAGTACCGCCGTTGAGCAGATCGCCATCAGATGTTGCAGCGGCACCGCCACCCGTTCCTCGAGGAAATTTAGCGGCACCATCAGGAACAAGAACGAAATCGGGAAGAACGCCGTCCGCAGCACCGCGCGCCCGCCCACCGCCAGCGCCAGCCCGTAGAGCAGCACCACAAACGAAATCACCACGACGCGTTCCTGTCCACCCTTCACACCGAGGTAGTATCCGGCCATCGCCGCCGCGACAATGAGCACGCCGCCGGTGTGCGGTTGCAGGCAGGCTCGGCGCAACTCGGCGCGTTTCCACCAGAGCAGGCCCGCCGCGATCAACGGAATCAGCGGCCCGTGCGAGTAATGTGAAATGTCGCGCCAGTGACTCGTCAGCCAAGTGAACGTCGTGTGATGGTACGGATTGAGGACCTGCACGAAATACGCGTACACCACCAGCACCGCCGCCACCGCCAGCAACACCACCCCCGGCAGATTCGTGGAAACCCACCGACACCAATCCTGTTTTCTCTCCATTGCGTAACCGCTCATCGCACGGGCAGTCTAGCGGGTGCCTCGCGCAAAGTCAACCGACCCACACGGAACACCGCAAACCGCTCCGTCCGAAACTCCAGACGAAATTCCTTCAACTCCCCGACCCGCTCCGCCATCCGACGCGCCACGCACTCCGGCGGCAGCGCACCCAGCCGGTCCGCCTTGTACCGCCACGTGTCAACGCCCGTCACCAGACAACCAACGTCGTACACGAAATACTCAGCCCCGTACTTCCGCGCGAACGCCGCCAACTGCTCCTCGCTCCCGTACAACGCCGCCAGAAATTCCCGATAGCGTTCCCGGATCCGCCGGTTCTCGAACTTCGAATGCATCATCGTCGGACGCCCCGTGTACGCCCACCACACCGGCG
>Ga0163200_1001157_pt1 | contig 10003 bp, 10 predicted proteins | sample PL_2010_200m_FD_113535 | JGI IMG/M metagenome (GOLD analysis project Ga0163200, IMG submission 113535) | Freshwater microbial communities from Powell Lake, British Columbia, Canada to study Microbial Dark Matter (Phase II) - PL_2010_200m | ecosystem: Environmental > Aquatic > Freshwater > Lake ... | reverse complement strand
TTTTACGGTGGTATCCATGCAATTTATACAAAAGGTTGGATCTAGTAGAAAAATCAATTGGCAGAATAAACTGGTTTTAGCCTCGTTCCTATTACACGTTTTATTTGGGTGCCTGTATTTGATAAAGATCTTTGTTACGAAAGATTATTCGTGATCACGAGAAAGAGCCTCATGAGCCTGAAAAATCTAAGCCTTCGATCTCTGTTCTTGCATCCTCGGCTGGCAGATTGGCTCGCGTTACTGGGCGGATGTGCATATTTCGCACAATCTCTATTGTATGCTTTTTCCCTCATGTCTGAGACGGATGAAGCGGCGTATTTATATCAGGGGTATCTTTTTGTGACCCGTGTTTATCATCCTTTTCAGGATTATGGGCCTTACATGTACAACGGCCCGATTTCTTATTTGATCCTGGGGTATATCCAAACCTGGTTTGGACCCGGTCTACGGACAGGACGTTATTTTGCAGTATTCTTGGGATTGCTAATGTTACTGGGTGTTTGGATTGCTGCCAGGCGACTGGGGGGGAAATGGGGGGCTGCCGTTGCGGTGTGGGCAATCGCGCTAAACCCGGCGGCGATAAAAATCTACAGTCTTGCTGAAACGCAGGTGCTCATTGCCTGCATGTTGGCCTGGCTCCTGGCGCTCGTATTGGGAAAAGATCGTCCGCTTTGGCAGGTTGTAAGCAGTTCGATTCTTGCGGGTGTGATTTTATTGACCCGGGTCAACCTGGCTCCGGTTCTGCCAATTCTACTTGTTTACATCTTCTGGCAGCATGGCAAGAAAGCTGGTTTGTGGGCATTACTATTTGGGCTGCTGACAGTGGTCATTGGGCACGTTATCTATTGGCCCAATATCTTGGTAATATGGGCACCCTGGTTGCCTGCGAAATTGACACCCTTTTTAGATGCATTTCGTCGGCCTTTGTGGGGCTTTCTTACCCAGACACCAGCGTCATTCAGCGCACGGCTTCTTGCTTTCACCCAGGGTATTCGCTTCAATTATGCCGCTATGGTGGGTAGTTTAGCCGCATTGCTCTTATGGCCAAAAGCGGGCCAATGGAAAAACCATACCAACATGCGTGCCAGCCTATTTCTAGCCCCACTATTTTTTATCCTGCTGGTCTTGCACGGCTGGGCATCTTTATTCAATAACTTCTGCATCTTCTGCTTCAGTCCCTATAGTGAGTACTTCACTGTCGTTGCCTTGCTCCTGGTTGTGAGTTCCTTCGAAATGTGGGTAAAACAGACCTCTTCAAAGATACATCAACTGATTATCCTGTTTGTTTTACTGTTGCTGCTTGCAGGTGTAGGATACGCAACTAATGAAGATCTTGGCACTCGGTTGATAAATATCCGAATCCCTAGAATAAAAGATTTTTTTACAACATTGCGCTTTTTGCCTGGAAAAGTTGAACTTTGGAGAGTCCTCGCAAACAAATTCAACCTTGAATATTCTACCTCTCACTGGCTCGTTCCAACTTTGGTCGGATTAGTTGTGGGATTAGTGCTATTGGCAATCAGCATGATTATATGGCACACCCATGCCCGAAAAAGGGGATTTAGCTTAATGTCATTTTCTATGTTCATTTTCCTTTTAGTTGGTACGATCTTGTCTCCTACTCCATTACTGGGAGGCGGTTATACCCAATACGATTGCCAGGGGGACATAATCAGTGCTTATGAGCAAACGGGGCATTACTTGGCCGGGATTGTCCCTCCGGGCAGCAAGGTCTATTGGGATGGAGATGGAACAACAGTGCCCATTTTAATGTACCTTCCAGATATTAAGTTACTGATTGGTCAAATTTACGGTTTTTGGAGCTTCAGCCAAGATCAAAACGTTGATAGGGTGCTGAAATATGGCCTTTGGAATGAAGCCACAGCCGATCAATGGAGAAATGAAGCCGATTTTATTCTCGTGGAAGCCAATCATTATGACTTAAAGTGGAATGAGTTTTTCCTCTCTACTCACCAATTTGAAGAACTTCAACCTTCGCCACAACCTGTTCCTTGTGTTGACGGATCTAATTTGCGCATTTTCCAAAGAAAACCATGATGTTTCGATGAGCGAGAGCGTTCCCACCTATCACATTGTCTTCCTCCGTCACGGCGAATCGGTCGGCAACGCCGAAGACCGCTTCCAGGGCCAGGCCGACTTTCCGCTGACAGACAAAGGCCGCGCCCAGGCGCAGGCTCTCGCGGACCGTTGGCTGGCGGAAGGTGTTGCCTTCGATAGATGTATTTCCAGCCCCCTCTTACGCGCGGCTCAGACGGCTGAAATCGTCACGCAGGCCTTGAATGTGCCGCTCGAATTCGATGCGGACTGGATGGAGGTCAACAACGGCCTGCTCGCAGGTTTGAGTGACGAAGAGGCGGCGAAAATTGCACCGCGCCCCGATTTTATGACGCCTTACACGCGCTTTGGCAAGACCGGCGAGAGCCGCTGGGAATTGTACCTGCGCGCCGGAAAGGCGATACAAGGAATACTCGACCGGCAACCCGGGCGCTACCTGATCGTGGCGCATGGCGGCGTACTCAATATGGCTATGTACGTTATGCTGAATATTTCCCCGCAAGCCGATTTCAGCGGGCCACATTTCACGTTCCACAATGCAACTTTCGCTGTATTTAGCTATAAACCTGAGCATCACAACTGGCGACTGCTTCAGTTCTGTTGACGTGTGACGAATGGACAAGAAAATGAATTTCCTGGTATTTGGCGCCGGAGCGATTGGCACGTACATCGGTGGCAGCCTGGCGCTGGCGGGAAACCGCGTTACTTTTATCGAGCAGCCAAAAGTGGCCGAGGAATTGCAGCGACGCGGGCTGCGCCTTGATCTAACAGTAAAAAGCAGCAGAGAGAAGAATGGGGCTTCATCTTTCATCTTTCATCTTTCATCCTTCTCTTGCGTGTCTTCCCTCGCCGAAGCGTTGAAGCAAGGCGCTTACGATTTCGCCATCTTTGCCCTCAAATCCTTCGATACCGCGGCCTTCCTCGAATCACTCATCACTCATCACTTATCACTCCCCACTCCTCTCTCTTTCCTCCCTCCCATCCTCTGCCTCTCCAACGGCGTAGACAACGAGCCTGCCCTCGCCGCCGCGCTGGGCGAAGATAAAGTCATCGCTGGCACGGTCACTTCGTCCATTGGCCGCCGCGCCGCAGGGGATATTGTGCTGGAGCGATTGCGCGGGGTTGGGGTAGCGGCGGGTCATCCTTTATCAGAGAAGCTGGCTGCCGCGCTGGATGAGGCCGGCCTGAACGCCCATCTCTATCCGCGCGCCGCGGACATGAAGTGGTCGAAAATGCTGACCAATCTCATCGCCAACGCCACGACCGCCATCCTGGATATGACCCCGGCCGAGGTTTTTGCCCAGCCGCGCCTGTTCTCTCTAGAAATGATGATGCTGCGCGAGGCGCTGGCTGTGATGAAAGCGCAGGCTATTCGCGCCGTGGATTTGCCTGGTACGCCCGTGCGCGCCCTCGCAATGGCGGTAAAATGTCCCGCCTTTGTTGCCCGTCCGATCCTGGCAAAAGCTGTTGGCGGCGGGCGCGGCGGGAAGATGCCCTCTTTCCACATTGACCTGCATTCCGGGCGCGGCCAATCCGAAGTGGACTGGCTCAACGGCGCGGTGGCGCGCTGCGGCGAGAAATGCGGTGTACCTACGCCGGTGAATCGCGCACTCAATGATACGCTCCTCGCCCTGACGCGCGGCGAAATCCCGCTGGCCGAGTTCAGCCGCCAGCCGGAAAGGTTATTGGCAAGGGTAAGACCGACTGGCACTGAGGAATTACAGCAACGGTAACGCAGGTCGAAAACGAGGTGGCCTCACATGAAGGAAAATCGGAAACTCAATATCTTTTTATGCCATTCATCAGTTGATAAACCAAAAGTGCGGGAGCTTTATCGCCGATTAGTGTCCAATGGCTTTGATCCCTGGCTGGATGAGGAGAAGCTGATACCAGGACAAGATTGGGATTTAGAAATCCGCAAGGCAGTTCGCGAAACTGATGCAGTGGTAATTTTCTTGTCAGAGAACTCCGTCACTAAAGAAGGCTACGTACAAAAAGAGATTCGATTCGCTCTCGATCTGGCAGACGAAAAACCAGAAGGCACAATTTTCCTTATTCCTGCCCGGTTGGATGATTGCTTTGTTCCACAACGGTTGCAGCACTGGCACTGGGTGGATCTTTTTAAAGACAACGGCTATGAAAAATTAGTATATGCTCTAAGATCACGCGCTCAAAGTCTGGGTAAGGAAATTTCTGTTGCGGCTGAACCGCACGTGGTTATTTATCTTCCAGACGGAAATTTGTTGATTGACGAGCGCGGCGCTCCTGTGGGTAACTTTTTAAAAACTATTGCTGATATTCTCCCAGCCCCGAGCGTGGCTGCTGTTGTCAATGGCGACTTGCGTGAACTGACCTATCCCATCAATATCGAGTCGGTGGTCCAGCCAGTGACCATGGCCGACTCGGATGGGGCGCGCATCTATCGCCGTTCGCTCACCTTCCTGCTGGAGGTCTCGTTTGCTGACCTTATCCCAGAGGCCGCATTGCTGATTGATCACTCGGTCGCTTCGGGCGGTTACTATTGCCACATCAGTGGGCGTCCGCCGCTTACGACTGAGGAGTTGGCAAAACTCGAAGCGCACATGCGCAACCTCATCGAGCAGGATCTGCCCTTCGAGCGGCAGGAATACCCCCTGGCGGAAAGCATCGAGTACTTCGGCAAGCAGAATTACCCCGATAAAGTCCGTTTACTGGCGCATCGCAAAAAGTCCTATGTCACCCTCTACAAGCTGGGCGACCACCTGGACTACCATCACGGCTACATGGTTCCGTCCACCGGTTACTTGCGCTGGTTCAGCCTCATCCCCACCAACGGCGGCTTTACCCTGCGCTTTCCCCAGCGCAGCGCGCCGACCCAGCTCCTGCCCATGCCTGAGTACCCAAAACTGCTGGCCGCCTTTCGGCAGTACGGGCAATGGCTGGAGCGCCTGGGCATTGACAGCGTCGGCGCGCTGAACGACGCCATCCAGGCCGGCCGCATCCGTGAGATCATCCTGGTTTGCGAAGCCCTGCACGAGCAGAACATCGCCTCCATTGCCAGCCAGATTGCTGGTCGCCACGAGCAAGCCCGTCTCATCCTCATCTCCGGCCCGTCGTCTTCCGGCAAGACAACCTTCTCGCGGCGGCTGGCTGTCCAGCTTCTTGCCCTGGGCATTTCGCCTTTCGCCCTGGAACTGGACAATTATTTTGTTGACCGCGAGAAGAACCCTCGCGACGAGAACGGCCAGTACGATTTCGAGGCGCTCGAGGCCCTCGACCTGGCGCTGCTGGGCGACCATTTGCAGCGTCTCGTGGCTGGCGAGGCAGTCCAGTTGCCGCGCTATAACTTCAAGGCCGGGAAACAGGAATCCGGCGACGTGATCCAACTGCGACCTGACCAGTTGATCATCATGGAAGGGATTCACGGCCTGGACCCGCGCCTGCTTCCCGGACCTCTGGCCGGCCGCGCCTTCCGCATCTACGTCTCCTGCCTGACGCAGCTCAACCTCGACCGCCACAATCGCGTCTCGACTACCGACACGCGCCTGATCCATCGCATCGTCCGGGACGCGCGCGAGCGGGGGTACACCGCCCAGCAGACCATCAGCCGCTGGGACTCGGTGACGCGCGGCGAGGGGCGCAATATCTTCCCCTACCAGGAAAACGCGGACGTGATGTTCAACTCAGCGCTGGTTTACGAGCTTTCAGCGTTAGACCCACTGGCAGAGCCGCTGCTGCGTCAGGTGCCGCACGGCACACCGGAATTCATCGAGGCCAAACGCCTGCTGGCATTCCTGGAATGGTTCTTGCCGGTGGAAACGGATTTGATCCCCGATAACTCCATTTTGCGTGAATTCGTCGGCGGTTCGAGCTTGAAAGATTTCAAGGTCTGGCAGGCTTGAACTTTCTCGAAGTCCTCTTGATCGCCCTCAGCATGGCCATGGACGCCTTCGCCGTCTGCCTGGGGGCAGGGACGCAGCGCCAGACGAACGGGGCGCGCCCGACCTTCCGGCTATCCTTTCACTTTGGGCTGTTCCAGTTCCTGATGCCGGTCGTCGGCTGGTTTGCCGGGACGACGGTGGTGCGTTACATCGCCGCCTACGATCACTGGGTTGCCTTTGGCTTGCTGGCTTTCGTCGGCGCGCGCATGATCCGCTCCGGGCTGGAGTCGAACCACGAAGCGCAAAAAAACGACCCCTCGCGCGGCTGGTCGCTGATCCTGCTCTCGATTGCGGTGAGCATAGACGCGCTTGCCATCGGCTTGAGCCTGGCGCTGATCGGCGTCACGATCTGGTATCCGGCGGTAGTCATCGGCGTGGTGACCGGCCTGGTCTCCTGGCTGGGGCTGCGGCTGGGGAACGTGCTGGGGGGCAAATTCGGGAAGAGGATGGAAATTGCGGGGGGTGTTGTGCTGATCCTGATTGGGGTAAGGATTGTGCTGGGGCATGTTCTGACATAGGCCGGAAAAATTCCTCCGGTACTTGAAATCAGTGGGAATTTTGTGTTACACTCATTGCAGCCGAATGCCTGAATTAATTTCGTGATTTAGGCCGCACAGGTCTAAAAGACTTTTCACCCGCCAAAAGGCGGCTCGAAAAAAGAGTCAGGCGGCTATGTTGTGAGAATAGTGCTTGGCTAAAGTCAGATAACCTTGGGTAGCGAAATGAGCGATAAGGGCGAACAAGAACTAAAAGACAAGTTCCGAAGCATTGCCAAAAATGATTTTGAAATACTTTCTGATGTGCGCGGAAGTTATTTATTGCAAGAAAAGGAAGTTGTTCTTGACTTCATGTTATACCCCAAACTCCATCTCCTAGAATCCGGATTTGAGCAAGCATGGTTTGGAGTAGAAGTAAAGCATTTTGATAACTTACACGTGACAGGTAAAATGTCTCGGTTTTTGTGGCAATGCATTACTTATGCCCAATCTGTTTTTCAAGTCAAGGGTAAAGCTGAAAGACCTGCTTTTGTACTTGGTTTCTCTAACGTGGATAAAATTTTGGATGAACTTTGCCGAGATAAAAATAAATTCACGGAAAAAGAAATATGCAGGGAGTACAGAAGTCAATGGACTGGGATGGTGCGAATAGCAGGGTTAGCACATGTTGGTTTTTTTAACGAGACTCTTCCCACCAGGTATAAACCTTTGGGTGGATGGAATATTACGTTTTCGTCATCATCCTACTTCCGCCTTGTAAACGGCCAGTATAAAAAACTCAACTACAATATCTTCAAAGAGAATATAGGAAATTGCGCAGAGTAATAATCGTCATATCATCGAATAAGCCGCCTACCGATTAACCTCAGTGTGTGCCAAGAGGAAAGGAAAAGTGATTGAAATTTGCCTTTCAACGAACAAACCGACCCGAAAAACGCTCTTTTCGCAGCCGGTTTTTTCTTTCCAGGTGACAACGAATTCTCTGTATGGCAACGCTTCGCTGCCCCGCTGCCGCGGAGCCATTCCGTTCAGCCCAACAACAACGCCCTCCGGATTGCTCCGAAGGGCGTTGTGTTTCAATCAGGCTTTCTCCATCGTTCCGATGCGGGGGATCGTAGCCAGCAATGACCACTTGTCACAGGCTACTTCAACCCTTTTTCGAAATTCTCGAGCGCTTCGTCACTTGCAGCATCCCAGGCCTTGAATTCGGCGGCAAAGTCGCCATATAGGGAGGGGCGTTCCGCACCATCGAATCCTGCCACCTCGTAAGTCAACCCTTCTTCAGGAGAAACCCCAAGTAGTTCGACGAATTCCCGCGGCAACAGGGTCACATCTGCGCCCGTGTCCAGCAGCATGGGCACATCAGAAACAACAGCGCCAGTTGCGTTGTAGTAAAGAGTCACATGGGCAACTGGCGCAGGCGGGTCGAAGCGATCAGCGTCGTACTTGGTTATTCGAGTCATCTTCGCTGATTTCTAATTTGAAGTCGGCTGCCTGTTCGGGATGAACCAGGCGGGGCGTGGACACCCGTGCGGACTTCCTCGCGCCAGAATCTGGAACGAAGACGAGCACCTTCGTTCTTTCCGGTAAGCGGACGCCGGTCTGCAGGAGGATCTTCCCTTTTTCGACGATACCTTCGTAAGTGGTGACGGTCATGTTGCGCCTCACTCTTTCAGCGGTTGCAAACAGTATACCACGCCTGTCATCCGACCAGCGCCAGCGCCGCCATCGCAGCTCCGACTATCGCGCAGGCCAGGTTGACCATGTCATTGTCCAGCCACTTCCAGCCGCGGATTTGCGCGGTTGCCGTGCCGCAGGTGTGGATGGGGTGGCGCTCGGTCTCCTTGTCACATTGTGGGCAGCGGTAGATGGCTTGGACGGTCGCGCCGAGCAAGGAGTCGAAGAGAGCGCCGGTAATTCCAGCGAGGGTGATGAGTAGAAAGTGATAAGTGATGAGTGATGAGTGACCAAGTGGATCGAGGATTGCGGCAAGGATGGCAACAAGCGCCGCGCCGGCCAGGGTTGAGAGCGTTCCGTAAAATGAGATCGCGCCGGAGGTGCCCCTATCCACGGCCTTGCCGTTGGTAATCAGACGCGGCGGAACCGGGTTCAGCACGCCCAGCTCGGTGGCCCAGGTGTCGGCGTTGACGGCGGCCATCGAGGCCGCGAAGGCCAGCCAGGGCCAGGCAGCCGTAGGGAAGAAGAAGTGCAGCCCGGCGAATAGGGATGCGACCGCGCCGTTGGCAAGCACTTGGGCGGCGTCACGCTGGCCGCCTTTCTCGAATTTCTCGTTCAGCGCGGCTTTACGCCTACCGAAGAGGCGCGTCAGCGCGCTGGAAAAAATGAAAAAGGTCAGCAGGATGACTGCCCACTGCCAGCCGCCTAGGCCAAAGATCAGCGTACCGACCAGCACAGCGGCGTAGGCCCCGCTGCGGCTCAAGCTGCGGGCGCGGTAGGCCAGGAAGGCGATGATGAGGGCGAAGAGGAAGCCGAGGAGGAGTTGTTGCATGGGGAAGTCCTGCTACGTATTGCGTACTGCGTATTACGTGTCATGCTTGACGTGGTGAGGCGTGAAACGTAAAACGTGAGACGTTTGACTTGAGACGTTAGACGTGTTAGATGGGCGTCGTGACGATGAACATCACGGCGAGCAAGAAGAGCAGGGCGGTCAGTGCGCTGGAAGCCCAGAGGATAAAGGCCAGTGTGCGCTGCCCCTCGCGGCGGTAGAAAATCAGTCCAGCGATCCAGCCGATGGCGAACAGGAAGACGCTGAGGATGGGCAGCAGGATCAAGCGCGCACCGGCGACCGGCTCCAGCGGCGCGCCATAAGGCTGGAAGCCCAACGGCACGCGCGGCAGGCTCGGGATGAGCAGGCTGACCCAGATCAACAAGCCGACGTTCAGAAATAATCCTGCCAGCCAAAGATAACGCGCCAGTGCGCTCTCCCATGCCTGGGCGATGACGAAGGTCGGGTAGAGCGACTGCGCTGGCGCGGACGCCAGGCTGCCCATTTCGATGGCGCGTTGGAAGTCCTGGACGAAGGCTGCCGGGTCATTCGGCGAGATGGCAAAGACGCGCCGGGCGGTAGCGACCAGCAGTATCTTTTTGCGATTGGCGGCCATGAATTCGACCGGCCCGAGGTCCGCGTGGCGGCGGACGCCGATCACCGCTCCGGGCAGGCAGAACCAGGGCAGGCGCAGGGGCGAGGTCAGGTCCGCGAGCGGACGCACCCATTCCACGTCCTAGACTGGGATGCGTTCGATGCGCAGCCCCCAAGTCAGGGAGAGCGTATCCCGGTCGAGGCTGTAGTTGGCGTGCATCAGCGCAGACAACCGGTAGGCCAGGATGGGCAGGGGAATGAAGGCGGCTCCAGCCAACAGGCCGAACAGGGTCAGTGTCAGCTCACCCCCCGACTCGAAGGCGCGCCAGGCGCCGAACGCCGAGAGGATTGCCAGCATTAGAATAAGGATAATATGGATAGCTGCCCCAGGCTGCCGGGTCATTCGGCGA
>Ga0163200_1001156_pt1 | contig 10003 bp, 5 predicted proteins | sample PL_2010_200m_FD_113535 | JGI IMG/M metagenome (GOLD analysis project Ga0163200, IMG submission 113535) | Freshwater microbial communities from Powell Lake, British Columbia, Canada to study Microbial Dark Matter (Phase II) - PL_2010_200m | ecosystem: Environmental > Aquatic > Freshwater > Lake ... | reverse complement strand
TAGTCTTTGAGGGTGCCGATTGAGGTTGCCGTGGCCAAGAACAAAACGACGATAAGGAAACAAGTCCTCAGCTTGGAAATAACTTTGGCAGTCACTAATCCCAGGAAGAAAAGAGAGTAATACATGAACTGGATGGTGTTCCAGGGGTTTACCTTTTGAACAATAATGAGTGGTAAAACGAGACCCACAAAAATGACAACGAAGATAATTTTTTGGGACAGGTCAATAGGTTTCTTGGTCAGGCCAAAAAGGCCCAAAAAACGTATGCCCAGATTGCCAACAATAAAAGCTAACGTCGCAAAAATGTTGACGGCTAAGAGTTTTAGATAGTTACCGGAGGCTTCATAGGCTTGCCACGCCTGAACAAATTTTGGCCAGTAAAAACGGTCGTAGGAAGCGAATAAACTTCTGGGGAACCAAAGGGGGTCAAAGATGAAAGGCGTTCCGGAAAGAGAAGAAAATGGCAGACTGATAAGGGCACCAAACAATCCAATAACAAACATTAATTTGAAACGTCTGCAAACAAATAGAGCCATAACCAAAAGAACAAAAGCATAGACTTTGGTTTGAGAAAGCAAAGCGCCCAAGATAACCAGTTTGATGAATTGAAGCGGTTTGATCTTCCCTTCCGGGGGCAGGTTGAGTAAAAATAATATTAGAAAAATCAGTGACAGGACGAAGGGGGGGTTAAGAAAAAGTGAGGCAGATTGATTGGCCCAAAAGGCAGACTCACCGGTAAATATATCCTGACCGGTGAGGAGTTTGGGGATGAAACCAAAAGAGCCGGAAAGGAATACCAAAATAAAACCAAGGGTCTTTTCCAAGGGAGAGTAACTCCACTTGGTCATCAACTTTCCCAGAAGAAAGACCAGGATGATGCCAAAGACAAGAGGCAGAAAACGAAAGTAGAGCGTGGTGGAAGGGATATTAAAAAGACGAGAGATGATGCCGGAAAAATAATCAAAGACGAAATGGTAGTTGGTGAGCTTTACGCCGGCGTACTGGGGGTGATCCAGATTAAATGGACTTTGGGCAAATTTTTCAATTAATGAAAGATGAAAAACCGCGTCGTGGCCATTGGGTCCCCAAAAACCAAGACCAAAGGGATAAATAAGACCACTTTTGATGACGGTAAGAGTTAAAACAGCGGTACAGATAAGGCCGACAGTCAGAGGGCGTTTGATTTTTTTGATCAAACAAAGAATAGCGAGAGCCAATACAATCCAGAAAAACCAAGAGTAATGATGGGTGTCTTTGAATGGGGTGAAGGGCACGGTTTGCCAACCGGTGTTGGTTTTGGTTTTAGTAATTTTGATATCCGGGTAGTTGACTTTTGGAACCGTTAGGTTAGTGAAGGAAATTGCATCGGGATAAAAAGTAATTCTTTGATCGCCGTTCTCCAGAGATATCTGCCAAAGGTCCCATTGTTTGTCATAGATAGTTTTGAACTTTGAAAGATCAGTGTCGAGGACTAACTCCGTGCCGGGGGACTTGACCGAGTCAATGGCGGCGGGAATTTCAGCGTAAAGAGCCAAGTTTTGATTTGGAGTGGCGAAGTTATCTTCGTAGATCTGTCGATTATAGACACGGAGGTCGATAATTTTTGTTTTACCGTTTACCGCCTTTAGGCCGATGCGGTACTGCGGGCTTTGATACCAGAATACTTCGCCTTTTTCAACTCCGGCCGGGTCCGTGGTGCGGAAAAAATAGGCAGGGCTACTTTCCGGGTAACGAGCCTTCATCCAGTCGCCAAAATCCGCTAGCGAAATGAAGCGTAGATTGTCTTTGTCCTGATTTACTTTTAAAGAGTGATAGACGTTAGTAATTTCCTGTTTATATTGTTTTAGGCTGTAGTCGTTTTCCAGACCAATATTGACATGACCAAACTCATTAAAGTCTCTTTGACTATAAAGTGCCAGAAGATTGTCGAAATATTTGATTGTTTGTCCTTGGGCGAGATAATCATTTATTTGAACAGAGTATGATGATTCCGATCTGTAACCGTAAAAGTTATAGAGATCACGTTGGGCCCAACGAACCATAGCCAGATTAATGCGATTTGAAAGGCTTGAGGCAGGGATGAGTGAGTTGTTTTTGTCCGGGAAATATGGACTTCCTATATAGCCGCCCCAGATACGGTAACTGTCGGTCGAGTACTGTTCATCGCAGTTTACCGCTGTCAGAACCGAGTACTTTGACTGAAGATACTGGAGCGAATAACTATCAATATTCCAGGCGGCAACGGATTTAGGGTAAAAACCAAAACGATTAAAGAAAGTGTCCATGTAGGTATCGATCAAAAGAAGTCGATTTTCCTGGGTGTAGCCGGAGAGGAAAATACGATTGGCATTAAAAATCGAGACGCCTGGCGGATAGTCGATGTCCACTTTCTTTGTAAGTGATGGGGTAATTTCCAAAAAAGCGCCTAGGAATTGGTTGGCATCCTTTTCGGTCAAGTTTTGGAAATACGCCGAAATGGTGGCACTTTCGACAGCGTCGTAACGGAGGAGCCAGGTAACGGGAAAGGCGGAGGGGGTGGATTCCGCATAGAGAAATTGGGGAAGGTCGAGCGGTGATTGTGTTTTATCGTTCCACCCGTCGTAGCCTCGCACCGGATTGGAAATAGTCACAAAGGTTTCGGCCTTAAAAGCTAAAGCCGGCTTGGGTAAAATAAGAAAAATAAAAATTGCAAGGAGTGGAAGAAACTTTTTAAGCATGTTTTATTTTAAAGTAATTGAAGGTATTGGCAAAAAAGGAGATGCCTTCAATGAGGATAATGGTGCCGAGGTAGGTTGCGGCCGATATGATGCCGATGACGATAAGGGAAGAGAAGGAAGTCCCGAAGCGGATGGTGAAAGAGAGAAATGAAGCCATAAGAAAGGTGGCCGCAAGAGGCGTTTTAAGAATGTTTAATAAACTAAAGTGAACATATTTTCTGGCCATGAATATGGTGACTATCGATGATGTGGCAATAATGGCCACCGCGTAGGCAACGCCCAGGTAACCGAATTTCAGAGCTAAAAAAGGCATGGCGGTCCAGGTAAGCCCCGTCCACATCAGCATCAGTTTGAAGGTTTGTTTGATGTGTCCGGTAGCATTAAGAAGATTGGTTAAGCTGGTGGAGATACTGGCCCAGGCGGAGTTGTAAAGATAGATATAAAGAGGAATTAAAGCGGGAAGCCACTTAGTATAACGGGGAATCAGATGAACTAAGGGAAGGGCAAAAAAGCCCATGCCGACGAGCATGGGGAAGGCGGCGAGGCACATGTATTTAAGGCTAATTTCGATGGCTTTTTGAAGCTTGTCTTTGTCGTGTTGGAGTCTGGCAAAGGTCGGAAAGGAAACCTTGGTGAGATTGTCCATCACGATACGGAGGGGTAATCCTGCCCAACGGCTGGCCCAGCCAAGATAACCCAAACCGGTGGTGCCGATTATCTTGGTAAGGATGATGGTCATGCCGTCGTCTTTGACAACCGCCAAGAAAGTGTTGGCTTGATAAGGCAGACCAAATTTAAGAAGAGACCGGAGAGACTCTCTATAGATGCCGATCATTGGTCTCCAGGGGTAAACTAGGTACATCGAAACCAAACCGACGACGCCACGGGCCAGTACGGCATAAGTAAAGGCAGTAATACCAAAGCCTTGCCAGGCAAAAAAGACGGCGATAAAGTTGAAGGCAAGGGTTTCAAGTATTTGGGGAAGAATCAGTTTATTGAATTTTATTTCCCGCTCGAGCATGATCGAAGGAATGGTTTTTAAAGAACTTAAAAATAGGGATATGCCCATGGCGTAGAGAAGGTACATACCGGACAGATCAATGCTGTATTGAGTACGGATGAAGGGGCCGGAAACGAAAAGAATGGCGAGTAGGCTAAGGACTAGTATCTGCTGAATTGAGAAGGTGGTAGCCAAATCTTTCTTGGTGACGGTTTCTTTCTTTTGGATAAGGGCGGCGGCGAGACCAACGTCGGAGAAAAAACTCAAGAAATTTACCACGGACGAAACGAGGTAAAAGATGCCATAGATATTTGGATCCAGGAATATGGTGAGGGCAAGGGTGGCCAGAAACGAAATAATTTGAATGACAAAAGTGCGAGAAATGAGCGCCAGAACTCCCGACACCGAGCGACGTTTAACCTCTTGGTACTCAAGAAACAGTGGTTTATCGGGGGCTGCGTCGAGCATGGCAAATTAACTTTATTAATATAAAAAATGAAACCAAGGTAATCATGTCCGAGAAAAGACGAACTTTGGTATAACCAATTTTGGCCGAGACAGTGTGGACACCTTGTGGCAGATCAACAAGGACACGGCCAAGCTCGGGGTCGTAAGTGGTGATCACTTTTTTGCCATCTACCTTGGTAACGAGCCCGGGAAAGGAAAACAGGGGTAACATTACTTGCGCTTTTGGGCTGGAGACATTGGCGTTAAACTTTAGCCAGTTGGTGCCGGAGGTAAAGGACAAAATGCCTCCTTGACCTGCAAAGTAGTTGGGGATGGTAAAAGCGGGATCTCCCGGGGGACGGCTGGCAAATTTTGGTAAATAATCAAAGATGCCACCGGTTACTTGAAGGACCCATTGATTGCCGGCCATTTTTTCCTCCATCGTGACTCTAACTTGTCTTTCAATGTGAAAGAACTGAATATTCCAGGCAATGACGCCGATTGATAGCAAAATAAAAAACATTTTTTTATAGATTTTGGGTAGTTTAATAGTGGCAAGGTATCCGGCAGTGAAGGAAAAATAAAAGACGATCAAAGCAACCAATCTCCAGGGGAATTGAGCATACTGCAGTAACGGAAGACGTTGCCAGATAGGCAATGAGCGACTATGGGTGAGGAAAGCATAGATAGTACCAAAAACAACCATCATCAAAATCATCAGAGATGTTGTCTTGTCTTTTTTGAAGCGAAAGACAGCAAAAACCAAGGCAATGAGGGTAACGATCCATTGAAGTTGACCAACGGAAAAAGACATATCGTCGTTTGGCCCCCAGGTGGAGCCACCATAACCCCAGAAACGAGAAAAAAATAATTGATTAACATCGGCGTAGTGAGCCATGTAGTTGAAGTAGCCGGAAATCATGGAGTCAACGTGGACGTATTTTTGTTCCAAAATAACCGGTAAGAAGAAAAAGGCGGACAAGCCAAGGCCGAGAATCCCCGAAAGAATTAAGTGTTTAAACGCTTTGGTATTTTTTGTTTGCCATAGCCAGAAAAGAGCCCAGATGATAGCGGTGGGAGCAAAAATCATGGTCATGACATTGTGCGAGGTGAGTTGCCCGGTAAGCGCGATGGCTAATAAAAGAAAGTCTCTCCAAGAAAATTTTTTGGCTATTAACCGGTAGATAAAAAGTAAAACAAAAGGGAACCAGACCATGCCCCAAGCTTCATTTTGGGCACCACGGACATAAACATCGACCGAGTGATATGGAGCATAGACGTAGAAAAGAGCCGAAAGAATACCGCCCCATTTGCCAAAAAACTCTTTCGCCAGATAGAACATGCCTATTCCGGAAAGAATGAAGGCTAAGGCGAACATGATCTTTATCGGCCAGAAAAAACCGAGACCCAAAATAACCATTATCTCCATGGGGTAGTAAGGCATGGGAGGATAAAACTGCATCAAGGGATAGCCATAGCCGAAACCCCCATCAGGCACCCAACGACAGGGAATCTGACCGTCTTTGAAACATTTGTCCAGTTCAAAAAGACGGAAGACCTGCATGTCGTCGTGCATCGAAAAGTAGCCCGGCTGGAGGAGACTTTTTACGGCAGGAATAAGAAGAAGAACAAGTAGCAAAAGATGCCGAAAACGCCAGGTTTTTTTCATCACTAGGTTCATTATAGAGAATTTTGTAGGTAGCGGTAAAGCTGAAGCACTTCTTGGGTGCCGTCCGGACGAGCCGGTTTGGGAAATTCTTTTACGAGTTGAAGAGCGTCAAGAGCACCGGCGGTGAGATGATTTCGTGATTTATTAACAATGAGGAAGCGTTGGTTTTGGGGATCGGTCTTGACTAGACCGTCGGGAATGACACCAACATAAGGGCTCGAACCGACAACGGTAATGTTTTGGTGGCCTTCGGTATATATCAAAAGTCCGTCGGGAAGGGTGCCAAAAAAACCTTCGGTGAAAGCAACGACTTTCTCCCCTTGTGACTCGAGATCAATAAAGTAGTTGGCGATTTCTTTTTGGCCCCAACCGGCGGTCCACTCCTGCAAATAGCCGCTATACATATCAAAAGAAAGTGGGGCTTTGGTGGGAGCAAAAACACAGAGAAGGGAAATGGCTAAAGGAACCAGCAGAATGATGATGGCGGAAAGTTTGATGAGGATCCCTTTGCGAGTGATCAACCAGTTGAGGCCAAGACTAATGGCCGGAACCAGAGGAAGAACAGCAAAAAGAAGGTAACGGCTGGTGTAGACCTTGGCTATAGCTCCTTGAGCCAAAAGCGGAATAATGGCGATAAGAATTAAGAATAAGGATAACTTTCCGGTCTTTTTGGGGAACAAGCCGAAAAGAAGGGATAAAAGAAGAGTTGGGGAAAAGAGCAGCCAGAGCCAGTTTAGGGTAGCTTTGAGATTGCCAATCAAGGGATCAAGGGGGTGAAGAAGTACTTCTTTCCAGGTATACAAATAGTCTTGGTTTCTGGAACCGATCATTTCAAAGGCAGGCCCCAGACGGAGGATGTTGTACATAGCTTGGGAGATAAATATGATGGCCAAGACGCAGATCAGTAAACAACAAATGGACTTTATTTTGTCCCCTTTTGGTTTGAAAAAGAAAAGTAGGGAAACGGCTAGCCAGACGTAGAATGTTATTGCGGGGGACTTGGTGAGCAGCCCTCCCCCAATGGCAAAGCCGAGGAGCATGGCGTGATCCAGTTTTCCAATTTTGGCAAAGAGAACCGAGATGGCGAGTGACCAGATACCAAACATGGCAAGCATGGAGTCGACTAGCGCCAAGCGATCAAAAAAGACGGAGTATGGCAGAATGGCGAACACCAACAGCGATAGTGAGACAACAAGAAGGTCGCCAAAAAGTTGATATGTCAAGAAGGCAACTCCGAGAAGGGTGGCGAAACCGGCGGCAACGGAAACAAGCCGGCCGGCGATGAGCGGGTCTTGCGATACTTTGAAAAAGGGGATGGTAGCCCACATAAAGAGAGGTTGTTTGCCGTCTGTTTGAGGAAGAAATCTGAGACTGACTTCATTTTTCATTATCTGGGACCAGCGAACATAGATGGCTTCGTCGACGAAGACGGGAATATTATTCAGTTTCGAAAGACGCAGGAAAAAGAACAAAAAGAAAGCCAGTAGTGAAAAAATGATGATCCAGATCTTTTTATTTTTGGTCATAGACTCTTTTGAGGTCATTTAGTTTTACTTGAAAAATTTGTTTTAACATATCGATAGATTCAGTCACAAAACGTCTGTTTTTATTGGTGGATGTGTCTTCGTCTTGCCAAATAACATCAACTTCTTTTAATTGGTGGCCATATTTCTCGACTAGAAAGAGAAGTTCGACATCAAAAGCGGAGACTGTCCAGTCTTTGTACTGATTTTTTTTCTTGATGGCTGAGAGAAGAGGAAAAATGGTTTTGGCTACTTCTATCTTAAATGCTTTGAAGCCGCATTGCGTGTCGGCGACGTGGCGAAGGAGGAAAGCGCTGCGAACTAAACGGAAAACCCATGAAGCGAGTTGTCTGAACCAGGGGAAGTTGGCCCGGGCTTTTCCTCGGGAACCAATGACAACGTCATAACCTTTAGCAAACCAGGGAAGAAGTTTTTCAATTTCGGACAAGGGTGTTGATTGATCCATGTCGGTAAAAAGAACGATGTCTCCTTTGGCGGCTTTAATTCCTGCCCAGACGGCTTTGGCTTTGCCACCGTGGACATTGGGTAAGATTTTGAAACCGTTGTGTTCGTGGGCGAATTTCTCGGTAATTTCTAAACTTCCGTCGGTTGAACCATCGTCACTGATAATAACTTCATAAGAGTATTTAACTTTTTTCAGATAGCGGTAGACTTGATCCAAGACTCCCCTTTCGAGATTTTCTTTTTCGTTGAAGCTTGGAATAACTATCGATAGTTTAACGTTTGACATGGATTATTGAAAAATGTGTGCCCGGTAGTATTTTAACTCATCGATAGACTCGAGGATGTCGTCGTGGGCACGATGTGATCCAACTTTAGGAAAGGCCGGTATTTGGGGGTACCAACGAAGAGCCAGTTCTTTGATGGTGGAGACATCAATGATGCGATAGTGAGCAAAGTTGGTTAGTTTGGGCATGTAAATGCCGACAAATTCCCTATCGAAGTGAACCGAGCTACCGGCAAACAACGCTGTTTGGGGAGGGCAGTGTTTTTTCAAAAAGTTTAAGGTTTTTTCTTCGGCTTCCATAAGACTTACTTGTGAGTCGTGAATGGCAGTTAAAAGACCCGACTGGGCAAAGTGTTCTTGGCACCAGTCATTCATGTTGTTGATAACGGCTGAAGGTTGCCTGATGACCAAGTCCGGGCCTTCGGCCAGTATGTCTAGGTTGGAGTTGGTAATGATGGTGGCAATTTCGACGATCTTGTCTTTTTCGGGATCAAGACCGGTCGTTTCAAGATCTATCCAGATGAATTTTCCATTGGTTGTGCTCATTTTGGGTGTCTTAGCCTATAGATTTTTAGGTAATCAATCTGCCATTGATTCTCGACACGGGCAATGCCAAAAACAGCAATTTGATACTGAGAGTTGCCTTCCGGTTGACAACTATCGCCATCTTCACAGACAACAAAAAGTTGATCGGTAATTTTGTTTTGGTCCGCTTCCAAGCTAGAGTGTTTGTTTTCTAAAAAATAGCGGTATGATTCGTCGTAGTTTTGTTTGGCAATTAGGCCAAAGTTGAAGGGTTCTCCTTTTGACTCTTGAATGATCAGATCAGTGGCGGCTTCGGTACGCTGAAGCTGACGGTTGGGACTACCAAAAACAGGACTGTGTTTTATATTTAGATAGACAAGAGAAACAATAATAAGAACCGAAAGAATTTTAAGAATTAATTCTTTTTTGGCGGCAAGGTATCCGAGTACGGCTCCAAGAAGAAGGTAGATGGCCGGATAAACGAAACCGAGGTAGTGGACATAGACATGCTGTTTGTAAACTCCAAGACCCAGTAAAGCAAAACCCAGCCAGATAAAAAGCAATTTTAGAGACTTTCTCCACTTTGATTTAATAAAGACAAGCAGAGAAAGCAGAAAAACCGTAATTGAAACGAGCGGAACGGCAACTGATTGACGAGCAAGAACCAGATCGGTGATGGCGGTAGAAATAACCGGCAAGAAACGGTCAGATTTGGTGGGGTTGAGATTAACTGTTGTTTGGCGATCGGTAAAGAAAGTTTTGAAAGCGTGGTAGTTTAAGCCGGCATGCTTGAGATCAAACAGAACCAAGGGCGACATGAGAAAGAGAAAAAGGAGAATGGCAATACAGGTTTTTTTGATGAATTTCGGTTTTTGGATCTTGTCTTTGTTTATTTTTTGTAACGAAATAAGCCAAAACAAGCCAAGCACCGGAAGAAGTAATAGTCCAAGATAGTGCATTTGGAGAGCAAAAGCAAAGAAAATCCCGACAAGTGGTAACCAGAAATATTTATGGTTTTGCCAGACTTGATAGATCCCCCAGATACATAACAGGGAGAAAAGGGGCATAGGGTTGGGATTCCAAGAAGACCGAGAGTAAATGATAGCGATAGGAGAAATAGCAAATAAAAGAGCGGCGATAAGACCAGAAACTTTCCCGAACCAAGTTCTGCCAACGAACCACGTAAGCCAGACGGTAAGGACGCCGAGAAGCGCTACCATAATGGCCGGGCCTACCGGGTTAAGATTTGAGAGAAACAGTGCGGGAGCTACTAGATAGTAATAGAGTGGTCCAAGGTACATGTTGCCAATGCTGGTCATAGGACCAATAAATACGAGGTTACCTTTGGTGATGAGGTCGCGCACGATGCGAACG
>Ga0163200_1001155_pt1 | contig 10009 bp, 7 predicted proteins | sample PL_2010_200m_FD_113535 | JGI IMG/M metagenome (GOLD analysis project Ga0163200, IMG submission 113535) | Freshwater microbial communities from Powell Lake, British Columbia, Canada to study Microbial Dark Matter (Phase II) - PL_2010_200m | ecosystem: Environmental > Aquatic > Freshwater > Lake ... | reverse complement strand
GCAGGCGCTGCTCAACGGCCTGATCAAGCTGCAAGAGAAGATCAGCACCCAATCCATCAAGACCGTGCGCTGGTACCAAAAAGGCCCGGCTGAGGCCATTCCAATCCCTATCCTGGGGCCGGACTTGATTGATCCGCGCAAGATCCCGCAGATCAAGGGGCAGAAATCATGACCGAGGCTGATATGAAGACACCCATTCCCAACGAAGCCCTCGACCTGCCAGCCCTTTTTCCGGGCATCCTCAGCGCTGACCCTCGTCCCGGCTATTCCGGCTGGATCGTGGAGAAAGACAACCTGCTCGAATTTGCAACCGCCCTGCGCGACGAACTTGGTTACGATTACCTCTCCTCCGTCACCGGCGTGGACTACCTGCCCGAAGGCAAGCTGGAGGTCGTCTATCACGTCTACAAGACCACCGGCGGCCCGGGGCTGGTGTTCAAAGTCCAGGCGCCGCGCCAGGACCCGGTCGAGGCGCCGTCGCTCGTCTCGATCTATCCCGGCGCGGAATTCCAGGAGCGCGAAGCCTGGGATCTGCTCGGCATCAAATTCAGTGGTCATCCCGACCTGCGCCGCATCCTGATGTGGGAAGGCTTCGCCGGCCATCCGCTGCGCAAGGATTGGAAAGAAGCCTACTTCGAAGAAGAGGGCAAACCGCTCAAGAGCCGTTGGCCGGAAGGTAAGATCGTCCAAGCCGAAGACAAGAACCCATTTGGCGATAACGTCGCCTATCCGGACGGCTTCGACCCGGATAAGGGCAAGTACGAGCCTGAAAAGGCGCTCTACGAGGCCCTGCGGGAATCACAGCAGGACGAAACCGGCTTGCCGTCCGACCGCATCATCGTCAACATGGGGCCGCAGCACCCGTCCACGCACGGCGTGTTCCGCGTGGCGGTCATGCTGGATGGCGAGACCATCGTCAGCCTCAAGCCGGTGATGGGCTACCTGCACCGCAACCACGAGAAGATCGGGGAGCGCAACACCTTCCTGATGAACATGCCCTACACCGACCGGCTGGACTACCTCTCCTCGATGAGCAACAACTTCGGCTACGCGCTGGCAGTCGAAAAACTGATGCAGATCGCGGTGCCGGAACGCGCCGACTACCTGCGCGTGATGATGGCGGAACTGACCCGTATCGCCAATCACTGCATGGCCATCGGCGCGCTGCTCAACGACCTGGGCGCATACTTCACCCCCATGCTCTACCTGCTCGAAGAGCGCGAACTCATCCTGGACATCTTCGAGGCCGTGGCCGGCTCGCGCATGATGTGCAACTACTTCCGCTTCGGCGGTGTGGCGCGTGACCTGCCGGAGGGCGCGCTCGAAAAGATCAAAGGCCTGTTCTTCGAGCGCCTGCCGCGCCAGATTGACGAGATTGATCGCTTCCTGACCGAAAACGAGATCGTCCGGGCGCGCGGGATCGGCCAGGGCGTGCTGACCGCCGAGGACGCCATCCGCTACTCGGCGGCTGGGCCTTTGCTGCGAGCTTCGGGCATTCCGTACGACGTGCGCCGCGCTGAACCCTACAGCATCTACGACCGCTTCGAGTTCGAGGTGGCCGTTCGCACTCACGGCGACATCTACGACCGCTTCATGCTCCGCCTGGACGAGATCCGCCAGAGCATCCGCATCGTCCAGCAGGCCGTCAAGAGCTTGCCTGAGGGGCCGATCCAGACCGGCAAACCCCAGTACCAGGTGCGCGTCCCGCCCGGCGAAGCGTATGGACGAGTCGAGGGTCCGAAAGGCGAACTCGGTTTCTACGTCATCTCGACCGGGAAGCCGAATCCCTGGCGTTACCACGTGCGGGCGCCATCCTTCATCAACCTGACAGCCTTTGGCCCGATGTGCGTCGGCCAGAAAGTCGCTGACGTGGTTGCCGTCCTAGGCTCCATTGACATCGTGCTTGGCGAGACTGACCGGTAAACGTGGCACGTGACACCTGACACAGGAGAACACTATGTACGGTAAAGGCATTTTGAAAGGTTTAGGCGTCAGCGCCAGGCATTTCATCGAGACTTACCTGGACGACATCCGCTGGCTGGGACGCAAGCGCTACGGCTCACCGGAAGGCATTGCCCACCGCGCCAGCAAGAAGGCACGCGGCATTTTCACCGTTCAATACCCGGAAGAGAAGATACCGGTTCCCGAAGAGTTCCGTTTCGTCCCCTTCCTGGTATATGAGATGAATTCGAACGGTGAAAAATCCTACCGCTGCACCTCGTGCGGCATCTGCACCAAAGTCTGCCCGCCGCAGTGCATCTGGATCGTACGCCGCTCGGACCCGGTCACGGGCCGCCCGATCCCCGACCCGGCCGAATACTACATCGACGCGGACGTTTGCATGAACTGCGGCCTGTGCGCCGAGTACTGCCCGTTCGACGCCATCAAGATGGATCACAACTACGAGCTGGCCGCCTACAAACGGGTGGTCTTCGATAAAGAAATGCTCGGCAAGCCGGTCGCGTATTACGAGAGCATCCGCCCGGTCAACGCGGCGAAGGAACACGCCGCCCGCGCGGCGAAAGAGGCCGCTCGCGCCGCGAGAGCGGAATAATGTACAACCCCGACACCGACCTGCTCTTTCCGGGACGCGTCATCCCGACCCTGCGCGACCAGCGCGGTGAGACCTGGCAAGGATTGGTGGCGCGCGTCGGCGACGCGGAGCCGGAATCTGTCGAGTACCTGGCTTTCATCCTGATGATGGCGCGCCTGGACGGCTGCTGCTCGTGCAACGCCGATTCTTACCGGGCGCTGCATGGCTGTACGGCTTGCGCCAGGCAAACCCTGAAGCGCTATCGCGGCTCAGATGAAGACCTGGCAGGGCTGTATCGAGCCGCCAGGCTGGATGTCGAAACGTTTTTGAGCAGAAAAAGGTAGGGCGGGTATCTTACCCGCCAAATTCATCCTGTCAACGGCGGGAATGGAATCCCGCCCTACGAGTAGAAAGAATATCATGCCTGAAAAAATAACGAACGAAACCATCCTTGCCGCCCTGGGCAAGGTGCAAGAACCCGAACTGCACCGTGACCTGGTCACGCTCAACATGATCCGTGACCTGGAGATCAAAGGCAGCACTGTCAACTTCACCGTCGTGTTGACCACGCCCGCCTGCCCGCTGCGCAGCCGGATCGAGCAGGAAGCGAAAGCTGCGGCGCTGGCGGTTCCTGGCGTCAAGGCCGTCAACGTAAAAATGGACGCCAGCGTCCCGAACGATGGCCGGATGCGCGGCCTGCTCAACCTGCCCATCCGCAACGCCATCGCGGTCGCTTCGGGCAAGGGCGGCGTGGGCAAGAGCACGCTGGCCGTCAACCTGGCGGTCGCGCTGGTACAGAGCGGGGCGCGCGTCGGCCTGATGGACGCCGATATCTACGGCCCCAACATCCCGACCATGATGGGCGTCCGGCAAATCCCCGGCACGAATGGCGAGAAAATCATCCCGGCCGAGGCTTACGGGGTCAAGCTGATGTCCATGGGCTTCCTGGTCAAACCGGGCCAGCCGCTCATCTGGCGCGGACCGATGCTCAACTCCGCCATCCGCCAATTCCTGTCCGATGTGGACTGGGGCGAGCTTGATTACCTGATCGTGGACCTGCCGCCGGGAACCGGCGACGCGCCGCTCTCCCTGGCGCAGATCCTGCCGCTCAGCGGCGCGCTGATCGTGACCCTGCCGCAGGCTGTCTCGCTCGAAGACGCCAGCCGCAGCCTGGAAATGTTCCGCGCCCTGGAAGTACCGATCCTGGGCGTGATCGAGAACATGCGCGGCGAATTCTTCGGCTCCGGCGGCGGCGAGGACCTGGCGCGCATCGCCAAAGTCCCCTTCCTGGGCGCGGTGCCGATGGAGACGCCCGTCCGCCTGGGCGGGGATACCGGCCAGCCGGTAATCATTTCTAAACCGGATTCGGAGGCCGCCAAAGCCCTGAAAGCGATCGCCGGGCAGGTGGCCGCCCGCATCAGCATTACCGCGCTGGGGCAGAAGGACGCGCCGACCATCAACGTGATATAAACGCCAAGGCCTCCGAAGTCTGAGAGACTTCGGAAGTCTGCTTATACGCCAGGAATCATAAAACCATTCGCGCAATTCGCCAATTCGCGCCATTCGCGTTAAACTGCGTTATACTTCCGCCTCGAAAACCAACGGACAATCGTCCGAAATCAAGAATGGAGTAAATCTATGGATACCACAATCGAACTCATCACCGCGCAGGAAATCCTCGACTCGCGCGGCAACCCGACCGTCGAGGTCGAAGTCGTCCTCGCTGACGGCTCGTCAGGCCGCGCCGCGGTCCCCTCCGGCGCCTCCACCGGCGTCCACGAGGCGCTCGAGCTGCGCGACGGCGACAAGAAACGCTACAACGGCAAGGGTGTGCTGAAAGCCGTCGCCGCCGTCAACGAGGTGCTTGCCGAGGAACTCTTCGGCTGGGACGCGACCGACCAGAAAGCCATTGACGCCGAAATGATCGCCCTGGATGGCACGCCCAACAAATCCAAGTTCGGCGCAAACGCCATCCTGGGCGTCTCGCTGGCGGTTGCCAAGGCGGCTGCCGCCTCGCTTGGATTGCCGCTCTACCGCTACATCGGCGGCGTCTACGCCCACGTGCTGCCCGTCCCGATGATGAACATCCTCAACGGCGGCGCACACACCGCCTGGCAGTCCACCGACGCGCAAGAGTTCATGGTCATGCCGCTCGGAGCGCCGACCTTCGCCGAGGGTCTGCGCTGGGGCGCGGAAATCTATCACGCCCTCAAATCCGTGCTCAAGGAAAAAGGTTACGTCACCCTGGTCGGAGACGAAGGCGGCTACGCCCCGGCGCTCAAGGCCAACAACGAGGCCGTGGAAGTCATCCTGGAAGCCATCGCCAAAGCCGGTTTCAAGGCCGGGCGCGGCGAACAGGTCGCCATCGCCCTCGATCCCGCCGCCTCCGAGCTGTACGATGAAGAGACGAAAACATACAACCTGCGCAAAGAGGGCAAGAAACTGACCGGCGAGCAGATGGTCGAATTCTGGGCCAAGTGGGTCAAGGATTATCCCATCGTCTCCATCGAAGACGGCCTGGCGCAGGATGACTGGGAATCGTGGATCATGATGACAAAAGAACTGGGCGACAAAATCCAGATCGTGGGCGACGACCTGCTGGTGACCAACCCGACCCGTGTCCGGCGCGCCATTAAAGAAAACGCCGCCAATGCCCTGCTGGTGAAGCTCAACCAGATCGGCACGCTGACCGAGACCATCGAAGCGGTCGAGACCTGTCAGCGCGCCGGCTGGAGGGCGGTCACGTCCCACCGCTCGGGCGAGACCGAGGACAGCACCATCGCCGACCTGGCCGTAGCCCTCAACATGGGCCAGATCAAGACCGGCGCGCCGGCCCGCTCCGACCGAGTGGCTAAATACAACCAGTTGCTGCGTATCGAAGCCGAGTTGGCCGATATGGCGCGCTACGCTGGTTGGGATGCGCTGAAACGATAGATGAAATAGAAAAGACCTCACAGGTTTCAGAAACCTGTGAGGTCTGAGCCTCAATTTTTAATGGAAGCGGTTAGTTAAAACACTTGACAAAGTTAGAATTCATGCTATCATAAATTCACGAAAACAAGTGAATTATCGCTGGATAGCTGGTTGTGAGCCTCTATAACTCGCCAACTTCGTTTCAGAATGTAAAGAACGTTAACAAACATGCTATCTTGGATTTAATTCGCTTTACACCTGGGGGCATATCCAGGGTCGAGATCGCCCGTCGAATGGCTCTAAGCCGGGCGGCTGTCACCACAATTGCCAATGACTTACTAGCCAGCCAGATCATTCGCGAAGCCGATAGCATCTGTGCCCGCAGTGGACGCCCGCCGATTGTGCTCGAGATCAATCCGATCTTCGGCCACGTAGCCGGCCTGGATTTCGGCGCAACCCACCTGAGCATCTTCCTCGCTGACCTGTCTGCACGCATCCTGGACGAAACCGAGATCGAGCTCTACATCACGCGCGGACCCGAAGCCTGTCTCGCAGAAGCTGACCGGCTGCTCCACGAAAGGCTGACGAAAGTTAACTTGAGCCTGCCAGACATTTTGGCAATCGGCGTAGGCGTACCCGGCCCAATCGTTACGGAAGCCGGCATGGTCCTCTCACCGCCGATCATGCCCGGCTGGGATCAGTATCCGATCCGAGATGATTTGGAGAAACGCTGGGGATGCCCGGTCTCGCTCAACAACGATGCCGAACTGGGCGCACTGGGTGAGTGGGCCGCTGGAGCTGGACGAGGCGAGGGCAACCTGGCCTACATCAAGGTCGGGACGGGGATCGGCGCTGGCTTGCTTCTCAACGGACAGATCTACCGCGGCGTGACCGGTTCGGCAGGAGAAATCGGCCACCTGACCATTGACGAGAACGGCCCCGTCTGCGCGTGCGGCAACCATGGATGCCTGGAGGCGATCGCCGGCGGCCGCGCCATTGCATTCCAGGCTCAAGAGGCCATCCGCAAGGGAAAGCGCACGCAAATGGCCGCCATCCAACCGGTAGAGAGCATCAGCGTACGCGAGGTGGCTGCCGCTGCTCGCCGGGGAGACCTGCTGGCGCAGCAAATCCTGGCGAAGGCCGGCACCCACATTGGGATCGCCATCGCAGGTTTGATTAATTTATTCAATCCGGGTATGATTGTTGTAGGCGGCGGCGTAGCCCGCACCGGCGACCTGCTGCTGGAACCGATGCGCCAGGCCGTGCAAACGCGCAGCCTGCCAGCATCCACCCGCGTGGTGCGAATTACCACTGCGATGCTAGGAAGGCGCTCCTCGGGCATGGGCGCAGTCATCCAAGCATTGACGATCGCTTTGCACCAAGTTACCGACCGAAAGGAGGTGAGGTTTACCCAAGCGGCTCGATCAGAGAGTCTGGTCATATAGCAAAGAACCGTCTCGCCTAAACTGTGAGCCTTGCATAAAGCAAGTGCTTCCCCTTTTTCACCCTTCATTCAACAAGGAGAAAGAGAAAATGAAAAAACTTATGTTCCTTATCAGCCTTGTGCTGATTTCCAGCTTCGTGCTTTCATCCTGCGGGCCCAAGGCCACAGAGGTTCCCGCTACACAGGCGCCGGCTACGCAGGCTCCCACTGTGGCAGTGGCCGCGTACAAAGAAGCGCCGATGCTGGCAGACCTGGTCGCGGCTGGCACACTTCCGCCAGTGGAAGAGCGACTGCCGAACGAACCATTGGTCACCACGCCGGTCGAATCGATCGGTAAGTACGGCGGCACGCTACTTACTGCCAGTTGGTGGCCCGAGGTGGGCAACGCCCAACTGTACTTCGCAGTTGAGGCGCCCATCAAATGGAATGCAGACCTCACCGGATATGAACCCGGCCTGGTAGAGAGCTACGAGTGGTCCGCCGACGGCAAGACCTTTACCATGCACATGCGCCAAGGTCTCAAATGGTCGGATGGCGAGCCATACACCTCCGCCGACTGGAAGTTCTGGTGGGAAGATCTGGACAATGCCCCCGATCAGAAACTCTATTCGATCCCCGCTTACCTGCGCAACCTCGACGGAACACCGATCACGATGGAGTTCCCCAATGAATACACCGTCGTCTGGAAAGCAAAGGACAGGCCTCTGTGGATTGACCCCTTCTACATGGCGCAGGGCTTCTGGGAATTCGCGAAAAGCATAATGAAGCCAGCGCACTACCTGAAGCAATTCCACCCCAAGTACACCCCCACTGCCAAATGGGAAGACATGGAGAAAGCCGATAAATGGTGGCAGACTCCTGGCTACCCGTGCGTCTTTGCCTGGTGTCTCTCCGACCTATCTTCGGACGGCAACCTCTACACCTTCAGCCGCAATCCCTACTACTGGCGGGTTGACACCGAGGGCAACCAGTTGCCGTACATTGACAAAATCCAGGTAGAGATCGTGGCAGATGAGCAGGCGCGCATCCTGAACTGCACGCAAGGCAAATACGATGCAGCCTTCCGCATTTGCGGCGGCCCGAACGAGATCCCCCTCCTGGAGGAGCAGGCCGCAGCGGGCAAGTTCCACCTGTTGAAGGGCTATATGAACGGCGCGGGTGCCTGGCCTGGCTACATGGTCAACCAGTACTATGTCGAGGGCGGCAAGAACTATGAAGACGACACGCCTGAGCATGCCGCTGAAATTCGCGCCATTCTGCGCGACGATGGCTTCCGCCAGGCGTTGTCCACAGGCTTCGACCGCCAGCGCGTGATTGACGTGGCCTGGGGCGGCATCGGCGAGGCGAAGAACTACACCCTCAGCCCGCAGTCGTGGCACTTCGCTGGCACCGAAGGCCAGAAGGTTTACCAGGAATGGGCCCAAGCCTATACCAAGATGGACCTGGCCAATGCCAATGCCATGCTGGACGCAATCGGCATGACGAAGGGCGCTGATGGATTCCGCACCCTGCCCAGCGGCAAGCCGTTCACCCTGGTTATTGACGTAACCGACTGGGGCGGCAGCCTGAAGGTGCAAGTGGATGCCGCCAACGAAGTGGCGAACGAGTGGGGGACGAACCTGGGTATCCAGGTGAGGGTCAATAACATTCAAGGCCAGCCGGACGTGGACACCCGCACCAACGAAGGCTACTACATGCTGCGCGGCGCCCACATCTCCGAGATTGACATCTGGACCTACCCCGACTGGATCTTCCCCATCGTGAACCGCTACATGTTCCCGCTGGAAGGCCGCTACTATGCAAAGGGCAAGGAAGCCTGCACACCAGCAGCTGCCAACCCCTATGAGTGCGGTGTCAAACCCGAGGCCGGCAGCCCGGCGGAAATGATGCAGGCGCTGTACGACGCGGGTCGAGCTGAAGGCGATATCAATAAGCGGCACGAGATCGTCTGGACAGCCATCCGGGATGTGCTCATCGAGCATGGCCCCTTTGTCATCGGCGTGTCGGGGGATCAACCCATGCCGATCTATATCAAGGATAACCTGCACAACGTCCTTGACTTCGGCGTAGTTGGGCCGTGGGCTCCGGCAACACCCGGTAACCAGGTTTGTGCCCAATGGTATTTCGACCCACTACCGTAGTGACGTAATTGACTAGATCAGGTGGCGGGCGGGCATTCCGCCCGCCACTTGACCAATCAGGAGGCGCCTATGTTGAATTACTTGATCCGGCGCGTGGGTTATGCCTTGATCATGGTGGTGCTGGTTTCCTTCGTCAGCTTCGCGATCATTAAGCTCCCACCGGGAGATTTTCTGGACCAAAAATTAGCCCAATTGCGAGCGCGAGGCGATCGCAGCGCCGAGGCGCGCATCGAAGATTACCGCATCCGCTATGGACTGGATAAGTCGTTCTGGTGGCAGTATAGCCACTGGGCGGTCAATTTCGTCCAGGGTGATTTCGGCGAGTCGTTCGAATACGAAAAGCCGGTGAGAGACCTGCTCGGCCAACGCCTGACCATGACCGTGATCCTGGCTTTGGCTACCCTGATCGTGGTCTGGGTGATCGCCATTCCTCTCGGGGTCTACTCGGCGGTGAAGCAATACTCCCTGGGCGATCAAGTGGTAACCACGATGAGCTTCATCGGGCTGGGCATGCCCGGTTTTCTGTTCGCCCTCCTCTTTTTATACTTTGCCATCCGGGTGCTGAATGTCGAGGCATTAGGGTTGTTTTCGCAAGCCTACGTGGACGCGCCCTGGAGCTGGGGGAGATTCGTTGACCTGATGAATCACCTGTGGATCCCGGCGATCATCAGCGCAGTGACTGGCGCGGGAAGCCTGATTCGCATCATGCGCGGCAACCTGTTGGACACCCTGGGGCAGCCTTTCGTGGAAGCGGCGCGCGCCCGCGGCCTGAAAAACAGCACCGTGATCTGGAAACATGCCGTGCGCATCGCCATCAACCCGCTGATCGTCATCCTGGGATCAGAGGCATTCCCCAGCATCATCACCGGCAATGCACTGGTCTCCATTGTGTTGAACCTGCCAACCATCGGCCCCTTGTTCGTGGATGCGTTGCGCAAACTGGATATGTATATGGCCGGCACGTGCATAGTCCTATTT
>Ga0163200_1001153_pt1 | contig 10027 bp, 7 predicted proteins | sample PL_2010_200m_FD_113535 | JGI IMG/M metagenome (GOLD analysis project Ga0163200, IMG submission 113535) | Freshwater microbial communities from Powell Lake, British Columbia, Canada to study Microbial Dark Matter (Phase II) - PL_2010_200m | ecosystem: Environmental > Aquatic > Freshwater > Lake ... | reverse complement strand
TCGCTGGACTTGCCCATGCTGGTCGGTACTATGATGACCTGGGGGTCCGCGCTGATTATAGACTCAAGGTTCATGGCGCCGAAGCCATCGATGGCCGAGGCAATGTTCGTCCCGCCCGCCAGGCGGATGATGTCATCGATCAGGGTGGAACTGCCCGCCACCATCAGCGGGTTGTTCCAGATCATGAGCAGCGTACGCGGGCGCTGGCCGGGCGCCAGCCCGGCGGTTTTTGCTGACACGGCGTCCACTCGTTTCTGCAGAGAGGCGGTCAGTGTTGCTGCGGCCTTATCGGCGCCGGCCAGTCTGCCGGTCAGTGTGATATCGTTGATGGCGCCCTTCACCGTTTTGGGGTATATAGAGACCACGCGGAAGCCCATTTTCTGAAGCTGCGGCGTAACGCTCTTGTTGTGTATTTCCGAGGCCAGCACCAGGTCCGGCTTGAGCGCTACCGTTTTCTCGATATCCACCGTGCTGAACCCCCCCACTTTGGCTTTGTTTTTCGCGGCCGGAGGGTAGTTGCAGAACTCCGTGACGCCCACCAGCCTGTCCTCCAGGCCCAGGGCGTAGACTATCTCGGTATTGGCGGGGGCTAAAGAGATGATGCGCTCAGCGGGCGGCGCCGCCATTATGGGATTGCCCGAGTCGTCGATCAGTTCAGTGACGGGCATGGCCGGGGCAGCGCATGCGCAAACGAATAAAAGAGCGGTCAGCGCCGCGCAGATGAATGATTTGAGCCACGCATTTTTCATATCTCACTCCTGTACTAAATAAAAAAAACCCCCTGCTCACGCGAGCAGGGGGACTGTTAATAAATAACAAATCCCACCTCCTTACTCCGCGGAGGCAGCTTTTCAGCAGGGGGGCGTTCTGACTTTAACAGTAGGCGGGACTGTACCGGTATTGCGCCGGTTTGCACTCCGTTTAAGCCCGCGGTCACCCGCGGGCGCCCTGCTTCAAATATTCTGTTGGGCTAAAGCATATCGGGTTATTTGCTTAATGTCAAAATTCATCCGGCCGGGTGGAGGTGCGCTTGACATATGCTTAATAATTGCAATATTATGTGCTAATGGGAGGTGCATAATGCGCTCTACAATAGACATAGACAGTGATTTGCTGGAGGAGGCCAAAGAATTAACCGGCGCAAAGACCAAGAAGGATGTGATCGACATTTCGCTCAGGGAGCTGGTAGGGAAGAAGCGGCGGGAGCATCTGGCGGCCCTGTTCGGATCTTCTCCCCTGGATATGAGCCCGGATGACCTGGAGAAAATGAGGGAAGATGAAGTCTGACAGGTATCTTGTAGATACTACCATCTGGGTGCGCTATTTTAAGGGCGAGGGGAGCCTGGAAGACAGGGTAAAATCTCTTATTCTTAAGGATAAGGTTTTAACTGCCGGGGTAATCATCCTTGAGACTCTGCGCGGGGCGAGGTCGGTGGCCGATTATAACCGGTTGTATCTCGACTTCAAGGCATTGCCATTGCTTGAAATCGACGCAGCGGTTTGGGAAGAGAGCTACCAGATGGGATTCAAGCTTAGAAAAGCAGGGGTTGTCGTTCCTCTGGCTGATATTCTCATAGCATCGATTGCCATCCGGCATCGAAGCCCTTTATTGCACCGCGACAAACATTTTACCCTGATAGCCAAGAACACGAAGCTTGATCAGGAACAGATTTAGGTATAACACTCAGCAAAGACTTTAGAAATGCAGGAGTCCAAACATCGGCTTCTTGATATCGCATAAAACCTGGGTCTATAATCTACGTCAGGTTAGCGCTTATGATATTTAAGAAGATACCGTCCTGGGCTATCGTGCTGTTACTATTACTTGTTATCGTTGCGGTGGCGCTCTGGCTGAGGATCGCGCTGCCCTATAACCAGGTGTTTGTCGGGGACTGGGTGAAGATGACGGGTGTGGACGCCTACTATTACATGCGCCTGGTTGATAACCTGATGAAACACTTCCCGCAGTTGACTCAATTTGATCCCTATTTGCAGTATCCGGGTGGATGGATGACCGGCTCCGCGCCGGATTTCTTCGCCTATTTTATGGGCGGCATTATCTGGCTGGTGAGCCTGGGCAAAGCCGATCAGCACATGGTTGACGTAATAGCGGTGTATATACCGCCTTTGCTGGCGGTATTGACCATACTGGCCGTATTTATTATCGGGGTACTGCTGGGCAGCAAGTGGTTGGGCCTGATGTCCGCGGGACTGCTGGCCATCGTGCCCGGGGAGTTCCTCAACAGGTCGCTGCTCGGTTATACCGACCATCACATCGCCGAGGTTATGTTCTCCACAGGTATCATGCTCTTCGTCTTTCTGGCTCTTAATGCGGGCCGGGGCAGGTGGTTGGGTGAGATGGCAAAGGGTGGCTGGCAGGGCATAGGTAAACCGGTGTTGTTCAGCATACTGGCCGGGATTTTTATGGGCCTTTATATGTTGACCTGGGCCGGTGCGCTGATGTTCGCCATGATCATCTTCGTATTCATCTTTGTGCAGGCCATCATCGACCATCTGAGTGGACGCCCGAACGATTATCTCGGCGTGATGGGTGTTTGCCTGTTCGGGACGGCGCTGGCCCTGTGCCTGCCCTGGATGCGGAGCACGATGACGGTACTGGCCCTGGCTGCCGGCCTGGTGATATCCATCCTGTTGCCGCTTATCTCGAGATGGATGAGCAGCCGTGAGATTAAGCCCATTATCTACCCGGCCGTAATCGCCGGTCTGGCTGTGCTGGGCGCAGTTATGCTGGCGCTGGTCAGTCCGTCGATGCTGCAGTCGATGGTGGGCAGCCTGGCTAATATGTTTATCTGGCCGATTGGGACGACCGTGATGGAGATGCAGCCACTGCTCATCCAGCAGGGCAATTTCACCTTCCAGGTGGCCCTGGGGAACTATATGCTGGCCTTTTTCTTCAGTCTTATATGCATGGCGGTGCTGTTCTACCAGGTGATAAGAAAAGGGCAGCCGGACAAAACGCTGCTTTTGATATGGAGCATTGTAATACTACTGTCAGCCCTGTCCATGCGGCGTTTCGCCTATTATTTCGCTGTCAACGTGGCGCTGCTTACGGGCTATCTCTGCTGGATCCCGATTAATGCACTGATCAGGAAAAAAGAGGCGTCACCTGCGGCAGCCGTCCCCATGAAGGGTTCGGCCAAAGGGAAGAAGCGTGCGGCAAAGCAGGCGCGGCAGGCGAAGTCAGCTAATCGGACCTCTATGCGGGGCAACGTAGCAGTCATATTTGTGCTGGCCGCCATAGCGCTGCTGGTATATTACCCCAACATCGGGCCGATGCCCGATGGGCAGAGGCCCGGCGTCGACCTGGCCACGCGGCCTCTATTTGCCCCTTCCGACGCCTGGTGTGAGGCTGCGGACTGGCTGCGGACAAATACCCCGGAACCGTTTGGCAAAGCGGATGCTTACTATGGATTATTTAAACCTGTTAACCAGCAGGGAGGCTTTGAGTATCCGGCTGGCGCCTATGGGACTCTGGCCTGGTGGGATTACGGCTACTGGATAGCCAGGATAGGTCAGCGTCCACCGGCCACCAACCCGGGAACCGGGCAGCTCGGGTTAGCCTATTTTTTTACTGCGCAGGATGGGCCGTCGGCTGCACGGGCCATCAATACATGCGGTACACGTTACGTTATCATTGATAACGAGATAGCCGCCTACGACGGCAAATTTCATGCACTGGCTACTTTAAGCAATTCAAATTACTCGAATTTCTACGACATATTTTTGAAGAAGCAGAACAACCAGTATGTGCCGTCAATGCTTTTTTACCCGGAGTATTACCGCAGCATGGTAGCCAGGCTATATAACTTCGACGGCAAGGCCGTAATACCCGGGAGCGTTAACGTTGTTGCGTTCAGGGAGTTCACGGCGCAGGACGGCGGAAAGTATAAAGAGATCATCGATAATAGGAAATTCACTTCTTATGAGGCCGCGCAGCAGTTCATCAGGGAAAATAGCGGCAAGAATTATATTATAGCCGGGGAAGATCCCAATGAAAGCCCTGTGCCTCTGGATGAGTTGAAAGACTACGGTCTCGTATATAGTTCAAAACAGAAGATATCCGCGGGCTCAAAATCCCAGCCGAATATCAAGATCTTTGAGTATAAGAAAGATGTCATTCCGGTAACAGGCGACTGGAACGGTGCTAAAAAAGCCAAGCTTGGGCTATGGCAACCCGACGGTTATTTTACCATCGATAAAAGTGGCGACGGCCAGATGGTTAAACTGGGACCTTTTGGCTATTCGACCGATGTACCGCTTGCGGGAGACTGGAATGGCGATAGCAAAGCTGAGTTCGGCGTATATCGGCCGTCTGATTACTGTTTTTACCTTGACTACAACGGGAACGGTGCCTGGGATGGGGAAAATGGCGATAAAAAGTTGGGCCCCTTCGGCTTCGATTTTACGGATATACCTGTTACAGGTGACTGGAACGGTGATGGCAGGGCGGAGATCGGTGTCTGGAGGCCATCTGACCTGTGTTTTTACCTGGATGTTAACGGGGACGGTAAGTGGGATCCGGCAAATCAGGACGTAAAATTAGGTCCCCTGGGTAAAATTGGTGATGTCCCCATGGCCGGCGATTGGAACGGTGACGGCAGGGATGAGATTGGAGTCTGGGATCCGGGTAGCTGCTATTTCTACCTGGACAACGATGGGGATGGTATTTGGGATTCCTCTAAGGGGGACTTAAAGTTAGGCCCTTATGGGGAGAGCCACGATACGCCTATTAGTGGCAGCTGGGATGGCAATAGTAAAGACTATGTTGGTGTGTGGGATCCATACACCAGGCTTTTCCATTTGAATATGAGTGGGGATGGGAAATGGAGGACTATCAAATATTGAAGCAGGTTTGGTTTTATAAAAGTTAGATTTAAAACATAGAGGATAAGCGAATGTTAATAAGAAGGGATAAAAGAAGGAGTTCCCGATGAGGATATCGGTCATAGGCGGAGGATATGTAGGCTTAGTTACCGCCGCTGCGCTTGCACATAAAGAACATGAAGTTATCGTTATTGACAGCGATGTTGTAAAAGTGAATATGATTAATAAAGGGGAATCGCCCATTACCGAAGAGGGTCTGGATGATGTCCTGTCAGCTTGTATCAGGCGTGGCAGCCTTAAGGCCACCGGTAACTATGAAAATATCTTAAATACCAGTATCACGCTGGTCTGTGTTAGCACCCCATCAAATTCGGACGGCAGTATTAACCTGGAGGCCATAGCTGAATCCGTGCAAAGCCTGGGCAAAGTGTTAAGCCCGAAAAGCGAACGCCATACTGTTGTGGTTAGGAGCAGTGTCATACCCGGTACAACAAACGATATAATTATTCCTATCATAGAAAAATACTCAGGAAAGAAATCGGACATTGGTTTCGACATCGCTGTAAACCCGGAATTTATGCAGGAAGGCAAGGCACTGAAGTGTTTTTTCAATCCAGATCGAATTATCATCGGCGAAAACGTGCAACGGGCTGGAGATACTGTAGAGGAATTGTACAGTGGTATCTCGGCCCCTGTTGTGAGGATGAATATAAAGACCGCCGAAATGGTAAAATATGCATCTAATGCCTTCCTATCCACCAAAATATCTTTTATCAATGAAATAGGTAGTATTTGCCATAAACTGGGAGTAGATGTTTACGAAGTAGCCAGGGGAATTAGTTTTGATTACCGGATAGGTGACCGTTTCTTAAATGCAGGGATTGGCTTTGGGGGTTCTTGCCTGCCCAAGGACCTGCAGGCATTGATTTACGCGAGTAATAAAATAGGTTATCAGGCGCCGCTCTTAAAATCGGTATTGGAGATCAATGAAAGTCAGGTTACCAGGATGCTTGAAATGGTGGAACGGAAGCTTGGAGACTTGGACGGTAGAAAAGTCTGTGTTCTTGGCCTTGCTTTTAAACCCGATACCGATGATTTTAGGAACGCACCCGCTTTAAAGGTAATAAAACTACTGAAGAGCAAAGGGGCAGTAGTGAAGACCTATGATCCGGCAGCCATGCCTAACGCCAGGCTGGTATTTTCACAGGATGAAATAGAGTATTGTAGTACTGCTGAGGGCGCAATCAGCAATTGCGATTGTATTCTTATCCTCACAGAATGGAACGAGTTCAGGGATGAAACGCTCTATTACGGGAAAATTGTATTTGATGGCAGAAGAGTCCTTGAGCCAAAGAAAGCTGCGACATTTTGTGACTACCAAGGCATATGTTGGTAAATCTGCATGGTTTAGAGCATTTTAACCTTGCACAGTGGATAATCATCGGAGGGAGATGAATATGAAGCCTGGTGAATCAGTCACTTTGGGGGCAAATCCTGTTATTGGCGAGTATGTAGTGCTGGGTGCCGGTCCCTCGAATAAGGATATAGGTAAATTAATCATCGGGAACAATGCTATCATTCGCTCCCATTCAGTGATATACGCCGGGAATAGCATAGGCAACAATCTCCAAACAGGTCATGGCGTGTTAATCCGGGAAGGAAACACCATTGGTGATGACGTAAGTATCGGAAGTCATACGGTTATAGAACGCGACAACCGAATTGGCTGCGGTGTGCGCATCCACTCTAATTGCTTTATACCCGAGTTTGTTATTATTGAGGATAAAGTGTGGATAGGTCCGTGTGTGACCATACTCAATACTCTTCATCCTCCATGTCCGAGGTTCGACGACTGTGCTAAGAGCGTACACATTAAAAAGAATGCCAAGATTGGGGGCAATGTCACCATCGGCCCGCGGGTTACAATTGGAGAGAATTCCTTTATTGGAATGGGCTCCGTTGTTACTGAAGATATACCGGATGATGTTGTAGCTTATGGCAACCCGGCGCGTGTAAAGAAAAGAATTGATGAACTGCTCTGTACAGAAGGTTATTACAAGAACGCATACGAGTGGGAAGGAGGCTCAGAATGAAAGTTAGCCTGAGTCAAATGTATGTGGATGACCAAATACGCCAGGCCGTGATGAGGGTATTAAGCAGCGGGCAATACATAAAAGGAAATGAACTTGAAAGCTTTGAGCAGGAGTTCGCCAGGTCTTGTGGTACTAAATATGCCGTCGGAGTAAGCTCCGGCACCAGTGCTATTCTATTGGCGCTGATGAGTTTGGGGATAGGTGACGGGGACGAGGTCATTGCACCGGCGCTCACTTTCATAGCAACGGTTAGTCCTGCCAGATTTCTCGGGGCAACGATTAAGTATGCTGATATCGACCCTGAAAGTTACACGATTGACCCTGGAGAAATAGAAAGGAATATCTCCTCTAAAACCAGGGCTATTATCCCGGTTCATCTATATGGCCACCCGTGCGATATGGACGCAATTAATAAACTGGCAAAGGCCCACAATATATATGTTATTGAGGACGCTTGCCAGGCACATTTAGCCACGTATAAGGCAAAGACTGCCGGTTCTCTGGGAGATATTGCGTGCTTCAGCTTCTTCCCTTCAAAAAATATGACGGTATTGGGAGACGGCGGCATGGTAACTACTGATAATACAGAGCTTGCCCGGAAGGTGCGAATGTTAAGGGACCATGGCCGGACGCAGAAGTATGTGCATGAACTGCTGGGGCTGAATTGCCGGCTTAGTGAGATCCATGCTGCGATAGGCAATGAGCAGCTCAAGCATCTTGCTGCATGGAACATGAGAAGGCGTGAAATTGCCGCACGATATAGCAGTTTACTAAATGGGTGTGGGTTATTATTGCCTGTAGAAAAAGAATGGGCAAAACATGTTTATCACATGTATGTTATCAGAACCAGGCAACGCGACAAGCTAATCTCGTATCTTAAAGAAAGAGGTATTGAAACCGGGATTCATTACCCGGTGCCGTTGCACCGGCAGCCTTGCATAAAGTCAGATGTTCAATTACCTGTGACTGAAAAGTATGTGGATGAGATACTTTCTCTCCCGATCCATCCGCAGATGAATGACGATCAAGTTGACTATGTGGTTTCTCAAATAAGGGAATTTGCGGGTTCTGCAGGATGACCGGGATAGCAGTAATAGGAACTGGACACTGGGGGCAGAACCATGCCCGCGTATTCAAGGAATTATGGCAGGAGAAAGCAGTAGACAAAGTTAAATTATGTGACATAGATGAAGCTCGTGTCTGCGATATGGCTAAAATCCTGGGTATAGATGGGACGTCCAAATATGAAGAAATACTCGATGATCCTGAAATACAGGCAGTCAGTATAGCTACTCCTTCGAAGACACATTATAGTATCGCCAGGAAATTCATTGAAGCCGGTAAAGATGTGTTGGTGGAAAAACCGATGACAATGAGCATTAAAGAAGCGGAGGATCTGGTGCGGCTTGCCGATCAGAATGGTCGCATTCTTATGGCAGGGCACGTATTCAGATATCATCCAGCAGTGCGAGATTTAAAGCGCAGAATAGATGAAGGGGAACTGGGGAAGATCCAAAATATTATAAGTACAAGAAAAATGTATGGTCTTCCACGCGCTGATATGGGCGTAATCTATGCCTTGGGAATTCATGAATTAGACATGTTTTGTTATCTTTTGGGACGCGATTATCCAGAGAGCTTGATAGCAGAGACGAGCAAAGTCTACAGCCAGAATATAGAAGAAACCGCTATGATTATCACGGATTTTGGTGGCACTAAAGGGTATGCCTTTGAGAGCTGGCTGGTTCCGACGCATGATAAACAAAGGGAGTTGGTTGTGGTGGGGAGCAAAATGAGTGCCAGGGTAGATTACATGAAACCGCAGAAGTTAACAGTATTTAATATAAGCATAGTCACCGAGAACGGCCTGCCAGTTTCGGTTCAAGATATGGGAGAAAGTATCGTGTCGCTCACTTATGCAGAACCTTTGAAGGAAGAGATCAGGCATTTCGTGGCATGTGTAAATTCCCGGGGAAAACCTCTGTCCGACGGCCATGTTGGTATGAGAGCGGTCGTTATGGCCGAAGCTGCGCTTAAATCGGCAGAGGAAAGAAAAGTAGTAACCTTACCTTTTAATATGGCGCAATGAGGCTCAAGGTATATAATTGAAAAGCAGAATCAAGGTACTGAATTGAACGTATTACAGGCATCTGATAAGGGTGAATAACGGAGGCAACCAATTGCAAAGCTTTTTAAACGATAAGGTGATCTTGGTTACGGGTGGCACCGGCTCTTTCGGGCAGAAGTTTACACGGATTGTATTAAAGGAGCACAACCCAAAAGCAATTCGAATCTTCTCGCGCGGTGAGTTGCTCCAGTACGAAATGAATCTCAAATTCAACGATCCCAGGTTAAGGTTTTTCATCGGAGATGTCAGGGATAGAGAAAGGGTGTACAGGGCGATGAGCGGAGTTGATATAGTAGTTCATGCCGCTGCTCTCAAACAGGTACCGACCGCTGAATATAACCCTATCGAGGCAGTCAGAACAAACATCGATGGTTCTGTGAATGTAATTGACGCCGCCATCGACAGCGGTGTAAAAAAAACCATCGCCGTAAGCAGTGACAAAGCAGCTAATCCTGTGAACCTTTATGGCGCCACCAAACTCGTCATGGAACGGCTGGTCACCCAGGCAAATGTATATCCGGGATCAAAAAAGAGCATATTTAGCTGTGTACGCTACGGCAACGTGGTCGGTAGCCGGGGCAGCGTCGGGCCTCTTTTTCTACAGCAGGTCAAAAGCGGCGCAATCACCATCACGGATGAGACCATGACACGGTTCTGGATCACGCTGGAGCAAGGGGTTCGCTTTGTTATTGATTGCATTGACAGGATGCAGGGCGGCGAGGTCTTTGTGCCTAAGATTCCCAGCATGAAGGTCACCGACCTGGCAGATGCCATTGCCCCGGGATTAGAGCGAAAAATCATAGGCGTACGACCGGGAGAGAAAATCAATGAAACCCTGATAACGGAAGACGAAGCCCGCCATACGCAGGAATTCGATACATACTATGTTATTGAGCCGGAATTTCATTTCTGGCAAAAAGATAATCTTAAAGGTGGTAAATCTTTGCCCGGGGCTTTCACC
>Ga0163200_1001152_pt1 | contig 10028 bp, 6 predicted proteins | sample PL_2010_200m_FD_113535 | JGI IMG/M metagenome (GOLD analysis project Ga0163200, IMG submission 113535) | Freshwater microbial communities from Powell Lake, British Columbia, Canada to study Microbial Dark Matter (Phase II) - PL_2010_200m | ecosystem: Environmental > Aquatic > Freshwater > Lake ... | reverse complement strand
GCCGGGTGGCGACGCGCCAGTATCTTCTGCGCAGCGACGATCACGGGAAAACCTGGACCGTGTTGCCGGGGCCGCGCCATCGGGGCTGGTTTCTGCCGGAATACGACCGGATGGACGAGGCGCGGCCACTGGCCTTGGGCGGAAACAAAGTGCTGACGCTCGCACGCACGCCCGAAGGACATTTGTGGGAGATGCGCAGCGACGACGATGGCAAGACGTGGAGCCAGCCGAAGCCGACTCCGATTGTGCATCCCGACGCGCCGCCGATGTTCTTCACGTTGTCGGACGGCAAGACGCCGATTGTGTTCCACCACAACAACCACGACCCGGACAATCCGCATTTTAGCGGCCAGGCGCGCAACCAGCTTTGGTGCACGATTTCGACCGATGAAGGCCGTACGTGGAGCGAGCCGCGGTTTGTGATGGCCAGCGCCAACGAGAACCGCCGCGAGCAGATCTCCTACGTTGACCTGCTGGCGGACAAGGGCAACCTGCATCTCTTCGTTCCCTATGGTTGGAAACAGACGCTGCACGTGCGATTCAACGAACGCGATCTCGCGAAGATGCCGACCAAGGCGAACCTCGCTGCCGCGCCGGGCACTCCCAATTTCGCTGGCCAACTCGCCGCGAAGATCCAGCCGACCAGAAGTCTCATCTACAAGAAGATTGGCGGACGCGAGCTGCGCCTCGATGTTTTCGAGCCGGCCAACCTGAAGGCGGGCGACCGCCGCGCGTGTTTCGTTTCGATTCACGGCGGCGGCTGGATGCGGGGCGATCCGCGCTCCATGTATGCGTTCACCGACCACTGCGCCAAACTCGGCATGGTGGCCATAAGCGTCCAATACCGGCTCTACAGACCGGGCACGGATGCGACGGTGTTCGAGTGCGTGAAGGATGCACGCTCGGCAGTTCGTTACATCCGGGCGCACGCCGCTGAACTGGGGATTGATCCGCAGAAGATCACCGTAAACGGCGCTTCCGCGGGTGGACATCTTGCCGCCTCTACGGCAATGTTCGACGTCAACGAAGCCGGCGAAGACACGTCAGTATCCTGCACGCCAAACGCCCTCGTGCTTTTCTCGCCGGTCATTGACACCTCGACAGAAGGCTACGGTAACGCAAAAGTTCTCGACCACTGGCGGGAGCTTTCGCCCGCCCATCAGGTTCGTCGCGGCCTGCCGCCGACGATTCTGTTTCATGGCACCGCCGACACCACGACGCCGTTCAAGGGCGCGCAGATTTTCCACGACGCCATGCTGCGCGCCGGCAACCGGTCCGAATTGGTCGCCGTCGAAGGCGCGCAACACACCTACATGTTCAAGGACGCGGCGCTCCACGCCGAGACGTTGAAGAAGATGGATGCGTTTTTCACATCGCTTGGTTTTCTGAAAGGTGACGGCAAATGAGGTTTTGGTTCGTCTGGCTTTTCGCATCGGTCGCGTTCGGCGGCCAGCCGTTCCTTGAAAAGACCGACCTCTTCGAGGTTGGTCAGGAAGGCTGCCTCTCTTACCGCATCCCTGCCATTGCCGTCACACGAAACGGCACTGTCCTCGCATTCACCGGTGCGCGACAGAAAGTTTCCGATTGGGCCGAGACGGTGCTCCTGCTTCGTCGCAGCACCGACGGTGGCAAGACATGGCAACCGCGCCGCGTGGTGGCCACTGCACCCAAACACACCGTGGACTGTCCCGTGCCAATCGTGGATCGCATCACCGGGGCGCTTCACTTTCTCTACCAGGTGGACTACGCACATTGCTACTACATGCGAAGCGACGACGATGGCCAGACTTTCTCCCAACCGCGCGACATCACGGCGGCGTTCGAGGCATTTCGGTCTGAGTATGATTGGACCGTCATGACACCCTCACCCGGCACCGCAATCCAATTGACTGGTGGCCGCTTGGTGGTGCCCGTCTGGCTGAGCAACGGCGGCGGCCATGCTCATCGGCCGTCCTGCACTTCGGCCATCTACAGCGATGACCACGGCAAAACCTGGCGGCGCGGCGCGATTGCCGTCCAGACCACCGAAGCCACGCCTAATCCCAGCGAAGCTGCGGTTGTGGAGTTGTCCGACGGAGGCGTCATGCTCAACGTCCGTTGCGAATCGCCGCGTTACCGTCGGCTGGTGACTCGCAGTGCCGACGGGGCCACGAACTGGTCCGCGCCCCGATTCGACGAGCACCTCTATGATCCCATCTGTCACGCCAGCCTGATCCGCTTCCCGTCCTCTGGCGGCAAGATCCGGCTGTTGTTCGCCAACCCGGACAGCCGTGCGCGGACCGAGGCGATCCGCAAATGGGGCGGCCGGCCGCGTGAGAACGTCACGTTGCGGCTGAGTGACGACGACGGTCGCACGTGGCCCGTCGCGAAGGTCTTGGAAGCCGGCCGCAGCGCCTACACCAGCCTTGCGTGCGCCCCCGACGGCACGCTCTACTGTCTCTACGAGCGCGGTTATTCGGCCGACAACGAACTGAACACCCGTTGGTTGACCGTGGCCCGATTCAATCTCGAATGGCTCACCGATGGAAAGGATTCGCCAAAATAGTCGTCTGCCAGTGAACACCCTTGCTTTCGTCATGCTGGCAGCCGCAGCCACGGTGACTTCCGTGGCCGCTCCGGAGTTGCGCCCGCTGCGGGATGGGACTGAGTTGTTTGTTGACGACGTGAACATCGCACGCCGACAGGGCGTTGTTCGGCGGGTGCACGCCGCGAGCAAACGTGAACATCCAGTGCTGGTGGCCGACCAGCCGTGGGAACGCGGCGCGGGCGTTTATCTTTACGGCACCACCCATTACAACCCGGCTACCGGCGAGTTCCGGATGTGGTATGGCCGGCAGTACACCACCTCGCGCGACGGTTTGCACTGGGTTAAACCTGCGCTCGATGTCGAGAAATTCCAGGGCAAGCCGACCAATTTCGTGCACCCTTCCGGCAGCGGCGCCATTGTCGTGGATGACATCGAGCCGGATCCCGCAAAGCGTTACAAGGCGCTCGTCTCGGAACCCATCAAGACCGGCGGTTTCTCAGGCTACTATTCCGCTGACGGCATCCATTGGACGCGTTACGGGACAAATCGGATTCTCACTGTCGGCTCCGAGCTTGGCCACGTCATGCGCGACCCCGCGACAAGAAAATACTTTGCTTACATTCGACCCTATCCACCAAGGCATTTCCCGAAGAACGTGAAGGAAAAGCGTCTCGGTGCAGTCGCGACCAGTGATGACTTCGTGCATTGGTCCAATATGACAATCGTGCTCACACCCGACGCTGTGGATGATGCCTGGGTGACCAGAGCCGAACAGCGCACTGAGTTCTACGCCATGAACGGCTTTGCCTATGGCCGTTCATATCTCGGCATTGTGCCGATCTTCCGCATCACCCACATCCATGACCAGATCAGCAAAGGACAATCGAAATACGACGGCCCAATGGAAGGCCAGTTGATCACCAGCCGCGATGGGCTTGCATGGCAGCGAATGAAAGAGCGCAACCCGGTCATTCCCAGCGGCCCGGATTTCGACCGGAGCATCATGAACGTCGCCGTGGCGCCGCTCATCGTGGATGACGAATTATGGCACTACTACACGGCGATCAACGCCACTCACGGCGCTCCAATCCCGCCCAAACGTATCACCATTGGCCTGGCGAAATGGCGGCTCGACGGGTTTGTTTCACTCGACGCGGGGGGCGACGAAGGCATTGTGGAAACGACTGTCATTGGCGATCGCACCGGCCAACTCGAGGTCAATGCCGATGCTACCAGCGGCCGCTTGGTTGTCGAGGTCTTAGACACAGACGGCAACGTGCTGCCCGGCTACACGGCGGCGGAATGCGCAACGCTTGACTCCAATAACGTCCGGCACTCCGTTCGCTGGACTCAGCACACGGCACTGCCTGCTGACCGGTTATTTCGGCTGCGCTTCCGCTTGCGCAACACCTCGCTTTATAGTTACACCATCGCGCCCGTGGCCAGCCGTCAATGAAACACAGTCATCAAAAACCTGTCGCGGTTACCCGTGGACAAACAATTGGCAGAGTGGCAAGCTCGGATTCCATGACAGTCCGCAAGGCTTTTGGGTTTTCAACCATCTTGATTCTCGGCTTGCTCATCCATCCGCCGATTCAAGCGGCATCTAGCCCCGCGCAGAAATACAAGCACGCCGACATGACGCGGCCGCGCCCCACTGTCGTGACGTCCCCGACCGCGAGCACGCAAGCTGCACCCGGCCAACCGCCGTCCGACGCTGTCGTTCTCTTTGACGGGCGCGACCTCTCGCAATGGATGGAGTTTAATCCGCGCGGTGCGTCTGATCCCAGCAAGCCGTCGAAGTGGATTGTCCGCGACGGCTACGCGGAGGCGTTCGGAAACCAGATTCAGACGCGCGAGCGTTTTGCGGACTGCCACGTGCACATCGAGTGGGCCTCGCCCGCCGAGGTTGTCGGCGATGGCCAAAAGCGCGGCAACAGCGGCGTTGAAATCGGCGACCACGGCGAGATTCAGATTCTCGACAGCTACCAGAACGACACGTACCCGGATGGTCAGGCGGCTGCGATCTACGGCGTCTTCCCTCCGCTGGTGAACGCGTCGCGTAAACCCGGCGAGTGGCAGAGCTACGACATTTTCTATTTCGCGCCAAAGTTCGAGGGCGGAAAGAAAGTTCGGGACGCGACTTACACCGTCCTTCACAACAATCTGCCGGTGCATCTCAACGTGAGTGTGCGCGGCGACGAAGTCGAGTGCCACATCCGGTTTCGTCCGCACGGCGGCAAGGTCCATTTCCGCAACATCTGGGTTCGTCCCATCCACCGGCATGACGAGAACGCCGGTAAGCCACTTCCAACTTCACCATGAAACAGTCACCTCATCTCAGCGCCGGTATTTCGCGCCGGCAATTCCTGAAACGCACGGCGTTGACCGCGGCAGTCATCGTTGCCGGAACAAAACCGGAACATTCGTTTGGGGGATCGCCACGGCGAAAGGCGGCCGGCGAGGCGTTGAACATCGCATTGGTCGGTACTGCCGGCCGGGCGACGAATACGATTCGGGATTTTCTCCAGCTCAAGGAGAACGTTGTGGCGTTGTGCGACGTGGACCTGACGCGCTTGGCGAGCGGAGCCAAGCTGGCTTCAACGCGGTTTCCAAAGGCACGACAGTATCAGGATTACCGGAAGCTTTTCGACAAGGAGAAAGACCTCGATGCTGTTGTAGTGACGACACCGGACCACATGCACGCGCCGATCAGCTTGTTGGCGATGGCGCACGGGCTGCATGTGTTCTGCGAGAAGCCGCTGACGCGAACGGTCTGGGAGGCGCGCCGGATGCGCGACATGGCCCGTCAACGCGGCGTGGTGACGCAGATGGGCACGCAAGGCAGCGCGTCGAACTCCGTGCGCCGGGCCGTGGAGATCATTCGGGCCGGTGTTCTCGGCGCGATCCATGAAGTGCACATCTGGTGTGACCGCAAGCCGGTCCTCGCGCGGTCGGACGGCCATGATGAGGTGCCGGCCGGGTTGGATTGGGACGTGTGGCTGGGCGTGGCCCCGGTGCGGCCCTACGCCGGCAACAAACGTTATCATCCGCACAATTGGCGCTGGTGGACCCAGTTTGGCACCGGCCCGCTCGGCGACATGGGTTGCCATCTGACTAACATCGCGTTTCGCGCACTCGATCTGGCCGCGCCCGCGGAGATTGATGTTGAAGTCAGTGATACGCTTGCGTCGGGCATGTTCCCGCGTCAGGCCAAGGTGCTCTATCGTTTCCCGGAGCAACAAGGCCGCAAGGCGTTGACGCTGACCTGGTATGACGGCGGCCGGCTGCCCGACCGTCAGATGTTGGAGGCCTGCGGCGTTAGTAAACAGTTCGGCGAAGTTCCCAAGTCGGAGAAGCTGATCATCGGCGACAAAGGTGTCCTGTACGGCGATGGTTACGTGAAGTTGAATGGTGAAGATCGGTTCCTCGGCATCCTGAAACACGAGGCGTGCAAGGCCGTGCCGGAAACGATCGCCCGGGCAAAGGAGCAAGGCACGCGCGGCCACTACGGCGAGTGGGTGGATGCCTGTAAGCGTATCGGCTCGACGTATGCCGGTTTCGACATCGCGGCGGCGCAGACGGAGATGGTGCTGTTGGGGGACGTGGCGGTGCAACTCGGGCGCAAGATCGTTTGGGATGCCGAGAACCTGCGTGTGCCCGGCGAACCGTCCGCCGACGCATTGCTGCGCCCGGTCTACCGGTCGGGGTTTACGATTTCATGAAGATCATGCGTCTCCTTCTGGCCTTGTGGCTCGTCTCAGCGACCTGCGTTCGCGCGCAGGATTACACGGTCGTGTTTCATAATCCCGACCGAGAGTATTACGTCGAAGGATGTGGCTTGGTGCGGCTCGACGACGGCGGTTTGGTGGCGGTGGTCCCGGTGGTGCCTCGCGCCGAGTGGAGCAAAGAGCGGCGGGCGAAGCATAGCCGAACTCATGTGCTCCGCAGCACCGACGCCGGCAAGACGTGGCAACACCTCGCAGAGTTACCATACTACTCGGCTGTTCCTTGGGTGCATCAAGGAGCGCTCTACATCTTCGCCAACAAGGGCGGTACGGAGTTTCGGAACGACGACCTGCTGTTGTTACGTAGCGGCGACGCCGGCAAAACATGGTCGGCACCAGTCACTTTGTTCAAAGGGCATTTCTGGAACTGTCACACCGGGATGACCGTGCGCGGTCACCATCTGTATTGGGCCGTGGATGACCTTGCCTTTGGCTCGAAGCGCGGCCCGCGAGTCGTTGCCGGCGATCTGTCGGCCAACCTGATGGACCCACGCGCTTGGCGCATTTCCAATCCCGTCCCGTTTCCCGGTGTTCCGGACGCGCTGACCAATCCGAAATTCGCCCAACTCACCAGCCAGTATCTGGAGCCGAATGTCCTCAACGTACGCGGTCAGTTGCGCGTCCTGATGACAGTCAAACCGAAGCGCCAGTCCACGGCCGGTCTCTGCGCGGTGTTGGACCTCAATGACGATGGCGACAAACTCGATCTGAAGTTCACCCAGTTCTCTCCGATGCCCGGTGGCCAGCTCAAGTTCTGCGTCATTTGGGACGAGGTCTCAAAGATGTTTTGGGCCACGGCGAATCTCGTCGTGGACAGTCAGGGAACATTTGACTGGTGGGAGACGGGCCAGAAACGTGGCGACTTCAACGGCTCGGAACGGATCGGCGGCAACGACCGGCGTTTTCTCATGTTACTGTACGGCCTTGACGGCTTGAACTGGTTTCAGGCCGGCTGCGTGGCGCAGGCCGGAAAGATCTCGCAGTCATTTATGTACGCGCGGCCGGTGATTGACGGAAATGATCTGGCGATCATCTCGCGCTCCAGCATCAATGCGCCGAACCAGCACGACGCCGACTGCGCCACGTTCCATCGCGTGCGCAATTTTCGCCGGCTGGCGTTGAAGCTGGTTCCCGAACCCGAAGATGGTTGACTCTGTGCACAGGATGATTCGGACACTGCGGGACCATCCGCTGTCAACGGCGCTGGTGGCGTTGTTCTGTGCCACGGGGGCGCTGGCGGCAACGGGGCCGTTCGACGACGCAATGAGGGTGTGGCATTTGGCGGATGAAAAAGATTCAGCCCACGACCGTCACCTTCAAGTTGTCGGCGCGGTGAAGCTCGGCGTGGCGTTGGAAGGCGCCGAGGCGGAGGAATCGCGGCGGCGTGGTGGCGATGGGAAGGCGGCGGTGTTCGACGGCGGCTACCTCGCCATCGGCGCGGGCGACGACGTGCTTAACGTGCCCGGCCGGGGCTTCACTCTCGCGTTGCGCGTGCGCGACCCGCAGGGTAGGTGGAACTATCCGCTGTTCGGCAGTTACGGGGACAAGACGCAGGTCGGCTGTTTCCTGCGTGCGGTGGACGGCACGACACTGCCGATGACGGACCGTCACCGGAACAACCGCGAAGTGCCGACCGTGGCCCGGTGGTTGTTCGGCACGCCGGACGGACCGAAAGCGATCCGCGGCAGCAAGTCGTTTCTCGAATTCATCTGGGGCGCTGCGCAGCCGGACGCGGCGCGATTGCAGAAGCTCGGCAAGATCGCAAACAAGGACTTCCCGCTGTACGACGATGTCAGCCACGGGCTGATGCGCATCGGCTTTCCGGCACAGACGATGGGCTTGACGGATTGGCACGATCTGGTCGTCCGGTTTACCGGGCCGAAGTTGCAGCTCTATGTTGACGGTGTGCTCGTGGACGAGGAGTTCCCGGTCGGCGAGACGCGGCGAAATCGCGCGCCGTGTTTCATCGGCGCGGCGATGGAGAACGGCCGGATCACCGGAGGTTTTCGGGGACTCGTGGACCACGTCGCGGTCTGGCAACGGGCGCTGTCGGATGAGGAGATCGTTCAACTCAGCGGTGGCGCGGAGCGCGTGGCGCGGCGCGATGTGGAGTTACTCGGCCCGTTGCCGGCGCAGATGCAGTATTTTCGTCCGCGCGGCTACAACACGAAGGCGGGGGACTGCATTCCGTTCTGGCACGACGGCGCGCTGCATCTCTTTTACCTCTTCGAGCGGCGCAACCGGCACAGCAAATGGGATTGGGGCCACGGCGCGCTGGAGATTCACCACGCGTCCACCAAAGACCTTGTGACGTGGCGTCATCATCCCGTCGCCGTGCCGGTCAGTGAGCAATGGGAAGCGTGGAACGGCACGGGGGCTCTCGCGTATCACGACGGCCAGTTCCACCTCTTCCATCCGTGCCCGAGCTACAACAAACAGTGGCCGTTCACCGGCATCCAGTTGGCCACCAGCCGCGACGGCGAGCATTTCACCAAGCAGACTCCGCATCCGTTTATGGAGGGCGGCGACTGTGAAATCTATCGCGAGGAGGCGACGGGACTGTTCCACATGCTCAAAGGCGGCGAGGCGGCGCAAGGCCGGAAGGCACTCGTGCGCCTCGTGTCGCGCGACCTGCGCGGGTGGAAGGAAGCGCCAGGGCCATTCATGGAGGTGGAGGAGAAATACGGCGTGCGCACCTGCCCGCATCTGTTCGGCTGGAACGGCTGGTTTTATTTCATGGGCGGCAACACGATCTGGACCTCGCGCCAGCAGTTCGGCCCCTGGACGCTGCACGCGCCGAAGCGGCTGGAGCAACTCAGCGTGCCGAAGACTGCTCCGTTTGCGGGCAACCGACGGATTCTTGCCGGCTTCCTCATTGATGGCGATTGGGGCGGCAACATCGTCGTGCGCGAACTCGTGCAAGCCACCGACGGCACGCTCGGCTCGAAGTTCGTGCCGGAGATGATTCCGCGCGCAGGCGAACCCATTGCGTTCACGTTCCAGAAAGACGCCGGCGCTGCACCGGTGAAATTGGACGGCAGCACGGCCACGCTCGTTGCCAGCGGCAGCCCGGCCTCCGCCTTCGTCGCCGGCGTGTCGCAGGACGCGCGGATTTCCCTCGAAGTCGTGCCCGGTTCCGGGCAGAGCGTTTTCGGTGTCGGCTTGCGCGGGCGAGCCACGGCAAAGGAGAGCTGTCAGCTCGAACTCGACCCGGCGAAACGGCTCGCGCAATTCCGCGTCATGACCGACAGCGCCGGACGCTGCCTGCCCGGACCGCGCGCAGAGAACATCGAGCTTCCCGCCCGGCCGCTGCGACTCGACATCATCTGCCGGCACGACCTCGTGGATGTCGAGATGGACGGTCGCCGCACGCTGGCCAACCGGTATTGGAACCCGAAAGGCGACCGCCTTTACCTGTGGGTTGAAGAAGGTTCTGCCACGTTTCGCAAGCTGCAAATCCAACCACTGATCGAACAGCCATGAAAAGAAAGTTCACCATGAAGAGAAATCGTGTCACCGTCAGCGCCGTGGCGACTTGTTTATGGATTGTCGTGGCCGGCGTTCTGTCTTCGCGGGCGGCCGAGCCTTTTATCGAGGCCGGCGTGCCGCTTTTCTCGAATCACAACAAAGTTTTCTACCGCGCTCCATGCCTGCTCGTCACCGGCAAAGGCACCGTGCTGGCCGCAAGCCAAAAACGATTGGGCGAAGCCGGT
>Ga0163200_1001148_pt1 | contig 10054 bp, 10 predicted proteins | sample PL_2010_200m_FD_113535 | JGI IMG/M metagenome (GOLD analysis project Ga0163200, IMG submission 113535) | Freshwater microbial communities from Powell Lake, British Columbia, Canada to study Microbial Dark Matter (Phase II) - PL_2010_200m | ecosystem: Environmental > Aquatic > Freshwater > Lake ... | reverse complement strand
CTCGCCAGATCTCGTGTTGGACAATTGACTGTGACGCCTGAGGTTCTCAACGATCCGAAGGCCTTCGCCAAATTCCAGCAAGCCCAGGATGGCCTGAGTTCTGCGCTCTCACGGCTGCTTGTCGTGACGGAAAACTATCCGACGCTTCGGTCAAACGAGAACTTCCTGGCTCTTCAAAGCGAGCTTGAAGGGACAGAGAATCGCATCTCGGTTGAGCGTCGCCGGTTCAACGAGACTGTACAATCATACAACACCTTGATACGTCGTTTCCCAGCTTCGTTCATTGCGTCGATGGGTGGGTTTACGGAAAAATCATATTTCTCAGCAGCATCAGGAGCTGACCAGGCACCTAAAGTGAAATTCTGAGGAATCTCCATGCAAACTCTCCGTGCTCCGTTATTGATTTTGCTACTGGCAATGACGTCTGTGAATCTTGTTGCCCAGCCGGAAGTGCCATTACTTCAGCAGCGGGTCACAGATTTCACGAATTCTCTCAGCTTCAATGAATGGCGGGCGCTGGAAACACGCCTCAAGCAATTTGAAGATTCAACATCCACGCAGATTGCCATCCTCCTGCTGAGTTCGCTCGACGGGGGTTCGATTGAAGATTACTCGATGCAGGTTTTCGAAAAGAATAAGCTCGGCCAGAAAGGGAAGGACAATGGTGTCCTCATTGTCATCGCGAAGTCAGATCGCAAGGCGCGGATAGAGGTTGGCTATGGGCTTGAGGGTGTACTGACAGATGCGGCCACGACCCAGATTCGGGAAAGGGAAATGAATCCCCGGTTCAAGGCCAATGATTTCTACGGTGGACTCAACGCCGCGGTCTCCGCGATAATGGCGACCACGGCTGGTGAGTACAAAGTTGTGCCCCGCGGAGAGAAGGCCCCATTGATGTCCGTGATTCTTGTCCTCGTCTTTTTTGGCATCCTCGGAGCATTTGTGCTTCCCATGCTTTCGTCGAAACGGCGCTACGTCATTGGATCCGGAAATTCCATGTACCGGTCAGGTTGGGGTTGGCCGTACGGCGGAGGTGGTGGTGGGGGAGGTTCCTTTGGGGGAGGCTCTTTCGGCGGAGGCGGTTTCAGCGGCGGTGGAGGAATGGGGGGCGGAGGGGGCTCTTCAGGAAGTTGGTGAGCGCGTGTGATTGATTGTGGAGAGAAGATATGCTTGTCTTGATGAAGAAAGATGTAACGAAGGAACAGATCGAGAGAGTCAAGCAGTGGGATCTTGTGATGCCCATGGTGCAGGCAGCGGTTGTGGCAGGCGCGGATGGGTTCATGGTAGAAGTTCATCAGGATCCTCAGGCTGCGCTTTCGGATGGTTTTCAATCGCTCAAACCGGAGAGATCCCGAGTGCTTCTGGATCGTGTCCAAGAACTCGCGGCCTTTGTCCATACGACGGCCCATCATTCTGAGAAACCGGAATTACTCCAGTGAGGGCCGCATCAGCCGCATATCGCCGTCGGTCCCGCGTCCGTGAGGACGAGCAACAAAAGGCCAAGAATCATCTGAAGGGGGTGAAGAAGCGGAAGGAGATTGAGCATTCTGTCGACGTTTTTGAGTCGGCATTCGAAAAATCTTTTATCCCGCTCTTGATCACCGATCGGTTTGGACGTTGCTTGGAGGCGAATGAAAGTGCTGCCAGGCTGTTGAATCGGAGACGCGCCGTTCTGGTTCGCAAGACGCTCGACGCTATTTTCACACTCCATGGCGCGACGACAGTGGGGGGATTTCAGGCAAGACTGTCTCAGGAGGAGCCGTTGGACGCAGAGGTGGCGTTCGAGCAGAAGAAAGGCACAACCGTTCGAGTTCGGCTGCGCTCGAACAATCTCGATAGCGGGCTTAGGCTCATTAGCCTCGCGCGTATGCACGAACATGGTTCCAAGGAGGAGCAACTGGTCAAAGCTCAGAGCACGGCGGCTCTCCTGGACGAGTTCTTTTCCCTTCCGTGGGGTGACGAAGCTACAGACTACCATTCCTTGTTTCAGCATTCACCGTACGGCATTTGCATCCTGCAAAACGATCGGCTTGCTGTCGTTAATCCCACCTTCTGCAGACTTCTCGGCTACCGTTCCGGGGAAGATGTGGCAGGGAAGGAGATACGCGAGTTTCTTGATCAGGGTTCGCGCATGTTCTTCTCGCTGCTTCAGCACAGAATCTTTCGCGGCGAGGCGATCCCCATGCGCTTCGAAATAAGGATGATCAGGCATGGGGGCTCTACCATCGACGTGGAAACCTCATTTGCCCTAATCTGGTACCGGGGAGCACCGGCCCTCAACCTCACGGTCAGCGACATCACTGATCGGAAGGAGCTCGAGAAGCGATTGACCGATTCAGAGAGTCTCCTGAGAAATGTCATCAATTCGATGGTCGACGCACTCGTCATTACGGATTTACAGGGAAAAGTCCTCGACGTGAACGACGAATTCCAGCGGTTCACGGGGTTTACGCGGCGGGAAGCCTTCGCCGCAGAGATTCCATATCCGTGGGTCCCGGAGGAGAGCTTACGGTCATTCATGAGCTGGCTGGAGAAATTGCGCGAACACAATGTGCTGAGAGATTTTGACATTACGTGGTTACGGAAGAGTGGTGAGCGCGTGTCCGTGAGCTTGAACACGACACTCCTGCGCAACGCGGCCGGCGATCCTGTGTTGATGGTAAACATTGCCCGCGATATCAGCGAGCGGCAGGCATCGCGCGAAGAACTGAGCCGGCAACTCCAAAGACTTCAGGTTCTCTACGACCTGAGCAGTGCGTTGACAGAAACGCTGAACACCGATGACATCGCCAGAACGACGTACCAACAGGTTGAAAAAGTTATCCCGGTCGATGGGTTTGTCATCGATCTCTACGATGAAGAAAAGAATGAGATTAGACGGGCTTTTGCCATTGACCTGGTAAACGGCATACGGTCAGAGATCGACGCGCCGCACGGACCCATCTCTCTCGACAAGTCGGTCAGTACCGCAGGGGTGATCTCCACCAGGAAGCCGCTGCTGCAGCTTAAGTCTTCATCAGATCAGCATGTGCCATTGCATCCTGTTTCCAAAGAGTCCAAAAAGGCTTCGCTCATGATGGTCCCCATGGTTTCCAAACAGAAAACCATCGGTGTGCTCTCCGTCCATTCCTATGAGTCGGAGATGTACTCTCAGGAGCACCTGACTCTCCTTCAGAGCATCGCTCATCTGGCCGGCATAGCAATCGAGAAGGCGCAGTTGTATCAAGAAACAATCCGAAAATCGATTGAGATTGAAGCGCGTAACAAAGAGCTCGATGATTTCACCTATGTTGTCTCCCATGACCTGAAAGAGCCTTTGATCAGCGTCGAGGGGTATGCAAAGATGATCCGTCACGAATATCAGCAACTCTTTGACGCGGGGGGGCGGGAATATCTGCAAGCGGTTGTGGATTCGTGTTCGCACATGAAACGCCTTATTGATGATTTGCTGCTCCTCTCCCGGATCAGCAAGCTCACGGAAAAAAGGTCGGAGATCAATCTGGTTGGCCTCATTTCCGACGTCCTCGAGGAGCTTCGGTTCTCAATTCGGGAACGGAAAGCCGAGGTCATCGTTCAAGAGCAGTTGCCCGAAATCGTGGCCGTTGACACGCATCTTCGAATCGTTTTCCGCAACCTCATCGCAAACGCCTTGAAATTTTGTGACAAGGTAATCCCGCGTATCGAAATAGGTTCTAGGGTGACGCCGGATTCCACGACATTGTTTGTTCGCGACAACGGTATCGGCATTGAGCCGGCGCATTATGATAAGATCTTTCTCATCTTCCAGCGATTGCACAGGAAGGACGAGTATGAGGGTGTAGGTGCGGGATTGACAATTGTGAAGAAAATTGTTGAATCCCACGGTGGTCAAATCTGGATCGAGTCAACGGTGGGGCAGGGAGCGACGTTCTTTTTCACGATACCAACGGGATAAGGGAGATCTGTGGAGCCAACAGAGGGGGCGTTGAGAATCCTGCTGATCGATGACAATAGGGATCACACGACAATCCTTCAGTGGGCATTCAGGAAGACCGGCCGACAGGATGAGTTCACGTGTTTCGACGATGGAAGCCGCGCCCTGGAATATTTACGGACGCTTGAGAGAGAACAAAAAGCGAAGCCCGATCTCATTTTTCTCGACCTGAACCTCCCGCGGCTCGACGGCCGTGAACTGCTCCGCCTCCTGAAGGAAGAACAGACTACGAAGGCGATTCCTGTGTTCATCGTAAGCAGCTCGGAGCGCGAAGAAGACGTCCGCAAGGCGTATGAACTGGGAGCAAGCAATTATATTTCGAAATCTGCCATACTCAACGATGTTGACCCACTGTTGAAAACAATTCAAGCATACCGTTCCAAAGGTACCTGACTACCAACATACGTGAAAGCCTATGACAGCCAAGAGACACATTACGGTACTTCTCGTCGAGGACAACATCGACTTTGCAAAACTCGTGAGAATCTATCTCGGCCGTTTCGAAGATGCTGAGATTGAAATCATCTGGAAGGCAAATGGCACGGAAGGCATTGAAGAGGCTGTTCGTAACCAAGGCGTGGATGTAATTCTGATGGATTACTTCTTACCCGGGATGAACGGGCTGGAGATCACGCGCGCTCTGAAGGAAAAAGAAGTTGAGACTCCGGTGGTATTCCTGACAGTGAACAAGGATATGAATCTCGCTGTCGAGGTCATGAAACTCGGTGTCCGCGACTATCTTGTGAAGGAAGAGATCAGCACGCCCATTCTGCCGAAAACGATCATGACGGTCGTTGACAAACGTAAGTTCCAGAAGGAAGTGGCGGAGCTGGAGGTGCGACAGAAACGCCTTGAAGCAATGCAGGAATTGATTTTTGGGATCACAAAAGAGATTACAGTCCCGCTGCAGACCATGAAGGGCATCGTTGATATGCTGATCAAGAACGGCAATTCGGACAAGAGAGGAAAATACCTCTCGATCATTCATGACAATGTCGAACGGATCGAGTCGAAGATGGAAAAACTTGTCAATCTGAAGGAAGACAAGACGGTTCAGTACATCAAAGATATCAAGATGATTGACCTATCGTGAGGTGAAGCGTGGCTAACCTTGTCAAGAAGTTCCTGTCCAAACAAGATTTGAAAGATGTCGCTGATGCGATCGCCGAATGTGAGAAACGCACCTCGGGCGAAATTCGTGTGGCGATACGACAGAAGAGATCGAAGAAAGAACACACTCACACCGTGGAGCAACTGGCTCGCCGCGAATTTGTCCATCTCGGGATGGTAAAGACGGAAGACCGAACCGGTATCCTTATATTCATTGTGCTGGAAGCCCGTGAGTTCTTCATCCTGGCCGACGAACACATCAATCAGAAAGTCGGGACCAGCACATGGCAGTCAATTGCACAGGCGATGTCGACGAACTTCGCGCGGAATGAATTCCGCCAGGGATTGTTGAGCGCCGTCCGTTCTGTCGGTGACCATCTGGCGATGCATTTCCCGGTTCTGCCGGGGGACAAGAACGAGCTTTCGAACAAAGTAGGCATCTCTTAGGAGTGCGGATGAACACCCCGAGCCAGGTGCTCTGCGCAAGGCAAAGAAGAATTGAGTCTGTATTCAGCCTTTTCCCCGTTGCTCTCCGTAATATTGTCGGTTGGATGTTTCGGCGGTGTCTCCGGTTGGGAACTTCCTGATTCAGAGATTGTTTTCATATTCGCACAGATGACCCACCTCGCATGAAATTCAAAATAGCCCTTGCACAAACCGACGCGAAAGTCGGCGACATTGACAGCAACCTTCACCATCATCTCGAGGCAATCGAGAAAGCCAAGCGGGAGGGTGCCCAACTGGTTGTGTTCCCTGAACTGAGCTTGACCGGATACACGCTGCGCGACCTGGCTTGGGATGTCGCCCTGAATCCGTTTCACGATCCTCGGTTGTCTCCCCTCAGAGAGGCGAGCAAATCGATATCGATCGTGATGGGGCTTGTCGAAAGTGGCGAGGATCATGGAGTCTACAATTCGGCGATCTTTCTGGAAGATGGCTCAATTCGGCATATCCACAGAAAAGTCTATCCTCCGACCTACGGAATGTTTGAAGAAGGGCGCTATTTCAGCCAGGGAAAGAATGTGGCAGCGTTCGATTCTAAACTCGGGAGATTCGGACTCCTTGTCTGCGAGGACCTTTGGCACATTTCGCTCCCATTTTTGCTTGCTGTTGACGGTGCAGAGGTCATCTTCTCGCTGACGGCGAGTCCATCGCGCCTCGCGACGGGGAGCCTTGAAATGGAAACGGCACGTGTTAATCACGAACAACATCGTTCATATGCCAGGCTTCTGAGCTCGTACATCGTTTTCTGCAACCGGGTGGGATTTGAAGACGGTGTCAATTTCTGGGGTGGGTCTGCTGTTGTGAGTCCGGGTGGAGTCATGATCTCGACTGGGAAAATGTTTGAGGAGGACCTCATCCTGGCAGATGTAGACTCGCTGGAAATTCAGCGATCGAGGCGGTTTTCGCGTCACTTCCTCGATGAAGATCTTGGTCTTGTGGAGGAATCACTCAAGCGTATCCGCTCATCGTACGGTCTGCGTACTTCTGAAGACCCCTCCTGAAAGAGTACCCTTTCCTCGGTTTTCCTGGATTGAGTTGCCTCGTTTCTTCCCTTGGTGCTGCCTCGGGCACTTCAGGGAGCCTGAATAATATTGAATCTGCCGGGTTTTTTTCATAAATTACCAGCATGGAAGCTACTAATTGATCTTGTTTGAGAAGGAGAGATCTTCATGAGTATGGTGAAAACAGTCGGCTTGATGGTCCTTATGATGGGCTTGATGATGCTTGTCGGCCAGTGGCTTGGTCAGGAACAGGGTCTCGTCCTCGCTTTTGGCATATCCTTGCTGATGAACTTTGGGATGTATTGGTTTTCCGACAAGATAGTTCTGATGAGTTACCGTGCCAAGGAAGCCAGTGAACAGGATGCGCCGCGATTGTTTGCGATCGTTCGAAAGCTGGCCACACAGGCGCAACTTCCCATGCCGAAAGTCTATGTCATCCCGGGGGAAACGCCGAATGCGTTCGCCACAGGAAGGAATCCAGAGCATGCGGCCGTGGCCGCAACCGAGGGAATACTGCGACTGCTGAGTGAGGATGAACTCGAGGGGGTTATTGCTCATGAACTGGCGCATGTGAAACACCGCGATATTCTGACCGGAACCATCGTGGCTTCGATGGCCGGTGCAATCGTTTTCTTGTCCAGGATGGCCATGTTCGCTTCTATGTTCGGCGGGGGAAGCAGGGACCGTGAGAATTCGAATCCACTTGGAGAAATCCTGCTCATCATCCTTGCTCCGATTGCAGCGATGCTCATACAGTTTGCAGTCTCTCGTTCCCGGGAATTCGCGGCCGACGAAGGGGGAGCAAAGATTTGCGGACGACCTCTGAGCCTCGCACATGCTCTTAAGAAGCTGGAGAGCGGAGTGCAACGAATTCCGATGGAGAACGCCGGTACGGCAACGGCCCACATGTTCATCGTCAATCCTCTTCGCGGCGGAGGGATCATGAAATTATTCTCAACGCATCCGCCGACTGAGGAGCGCATAGCCAGGCTTGAAGAGATGGCTATGGGTGGAATCCACTGAGCGTTTCGATCTTGACTACCTTCAACTCGAAGGTCGATTGTACGTTGAAGCTGAGAGGAATCTCCATCTGACCTCAATGATCTCCCAACGAGCCGCTCGAAATCTTCTGGCTACAGGGTTGACGGTTGCAGTACTGTCGCTGCACGTTGATGCGCAAACAAGCGGCTTGAGTGGCGCTCTGATCCTGCGTTCGCAGGCGGCAAGTATTGCTGAAGAGACCTTTGTCCGGCTCAGTCGATCCTTGAGCGGAGTCGATCAAATCGCAGTTTCAGTTGAGGGGGGAGCGTCGCGAACACTGGTGGAAAATGCTTTTTTTGATTTGTTCGGACGTAAAGGAATCCACGCCTCGTTGCAGACCCAGCCAACGACTTCGACGAATCACTTACAGCTGACCGTGCTGGATCAGAGCATCCGTTATGCCGGCATGGTGAGCGGTGAGTACCGCCGTGAAGTTCAGACTGCCATTGAAGCCCGGCGCACGTCTAACGATTCAGTGTCGGTGGAGTACCTGGGGCTGTTCAAGAGACAGGATGTGGACACCGTGGCATTTCGTGAGGATGGAGGGATGCTCGGAGCTGCACGCGAAACAGAACGGACGCTCTTTGACAGGCTTCTGGGGCCGGTTATCCTTATCGGCGGCGCGTTTCTTATTGTGTACCTGTTCTTCACGGTGAGGAATTGAGGCCGAGGATCCGGTTCATTGCGGTTGTACTATCGTTGTTTCAGTGTGTGACCCTGCTTGGGCAGATTGCCCACACTGAACCTGGCATCTCGCTGCTGATGTTCGGCGACGTCAATTTGGGACGCACGGTTGGGCAGGAGTTGGTGAAGGGCAACCTCCAGTTTCCGTTCCAATTCGTGAAAGATACGCTCTCGAGAGCAGACTTCGTCTTCGTGAATCTGGAGAGCCAGCTATCTGATCAAAACGGGGAGACGCAGCATCCAAAGTACAACCTCATTTTCACGGGTCCGCCTTCGGGTGCGAGGTGTATCAAAGAAGCAAACATATCGGTTGTGTCGACGGCGAACAATCACGCGTTCGACTATGGGATGAAAGCGCTGCGTGAGACGATCCTGAATCTGCAGGGCGCGGGCGTTCAGGCGGTTGGAACCACGTTGGACTCAGTGGCTGGCTCGATGCCCACAGTGGTGGAGAGACAGGGGCTTCGCATCGGGTTCCTGGCCTACACCCAGTTCGTGAACATCAACGGATCGTGGCGGGGACGCATAGCGCTGTTTGACAGCCTGCAGGCGCGGCGAGACATCGAGGCGCTGCGTCCGAAGGTGGATATGCTGGTCGTGAGTTATCATGGGGGCGCTGAATACACCGATAGGCCCTCTGCGAAACTGCGCCGCGAGTTTCAAATGTGTGCTGAGGCTGGTGCAGACCTGGTCGTCGGACACCATCCCCACTTTGTGCAGGGTATCGAGTTATACCGCGGCAAGCTGATATTCTATTCACTCGGCAATTTTGTTTTCTACCAGCCTCAGCTGGAATTGACCCAATTCGGATTGGGAGTGCATCTGACATTAGTGCGGCGGGGAGAAAAATTCGAAGTGGATCGTGCACGTCTTCTTCCGTTTCGTGCAGGATTGCAGCCGTCGTTCAAACTCACAAGAGAAGAAGAACAGTCGTTTTCGCAACGATTAATGAAACTCTCCCCTGCTCAGATGTCCAGGGCAGACGAGGGGTGGTATATTAACCTTCAACAATACAATGACTGATCGATCAAGTGCCATGCGCTATACGCTCGTCGCCATCGCAATGAGCGCCTTGTTTCTCATCTCCGGTTGTTCTGCAAGCCGTGAAATTGAACAATTGACCGTTGAGAAGCGATTTGAACTTGCGTTGTCGCTGTTCAAGGAAGAAAATTTCCTGGAGGCGTACGAAGAATTTCGGATTGTGACCCTTCAGTACCAGGGCAGCGCTGTGGCGGACGAGGCGCAATATCTCATGGGAGAGTGCCGGTTCAGGAGAGAGGAGTATGTGCTCGCAGCGTATGAGTATGATGTGCTCAACCGTACGATGCCCACGAGCAAGTATGTCCCTCGAGCCCGCTACCAGCGGGCCATGTGCTATTACAGGCTTTCGCCGTCATACCACCTCGATCAGAACTACACCCGGCAGGCCATCGACGAGTTTCAATCGTTCATCGAGTATCATCCGACGGACTCGCTGGTTGTTCAGGCCGAAGTGAATATCTCTGAGCTCAATACTAAGCTTGCCCTGAAAGCATATGAAAACGGCATCATCTATATTCGCATGGAATACTACAAGTCGGCACTTTCATCGTTTGACCATGTGCTCGAAAAATACCACGACACGCCGTATGCGGAACAGGCGCAGTTGAAGAAGGCCGAGGTGCAGCTTCTTCGGAACCGTGTGAACGAAGCGAAGATCGAAATTGAGAAGTTCTTGTCGAAGTACCCCAATAGTTCGCTG
>Ga0163200_1001147_pt1 | contig 10062 bp, 7 predicted proteins | sample PL_2010_200m_FD_113535 | JGI IMG/M metagenome (GOLD analysis project Ga0163200, IMG submission 113535) | Freshwater microbial communities from Powell Lake, British Columbia, Canada to study Microbial Dark Matter (Phase II) - PL_2010_200m | ecosystem: Environmental > Aquatic > Freshwater > Lake ... | reverse complement strand
AGTCATCCCGGAGCTGATCGCGAAGTGGCGCGAGGGTTACGAAGTGGTTTACGCCGTGCGCGCCGGGCGAGAGGGGGAGAGCTGGTTCAAGAAAGTCACCGCCTCGCTGTTCTACCGGCTGATCTATCGCATCACCGAAGTGAAGATCCCGCTGGACAGCGGCGATTTCCGCCTTTTGGATCGCAAGGTGGTGGAAGTGCTCAAGACGATGCGCGAGCGCCACCGCTTCCCGCGCGGCATGGCGGCCTGGGTGGGATTTCGTCAGATCGGCGTGGAATACCGGCGCGCCGTGCGCTATTCCGGTGAGACCAAGTATCCTTTCGAGAAGATGTTCAGGCTGGCGATCAACGCCATCACCGGGTTTTCGTACTTCCCCTTGCAACTGGCAACCTACGTTGGTTTTGTGGCGGCGGCATTGAGCATCCTGGCCATCCCGGTAGTCATCTTCATGCGGCTGACCGGATATTCGGCTTTCCTCGGACAGGCCACCACGCTCATTGCGGTCCTGTTCCTGGGGGGGGTGCAGTTGATCTCGCTGGGGGTGTTGGGTGAGTACATTGGCCGCCTGTACGACGAGGCCAAGGGCAGGCCGCTGTATATCGTCCGTGAAGCGCCGGAAGATAAATAAGGTTCTCTCCAGATTTGTGGGGCACCCGGCGATTGCCTGCCCTGGCGGGCCAGGCCAGGGAAATTGCTGCAACGAGAGCGCGAAGCCTACCTTCGTAGGCTGAAAACCAGTCGGCGAAGGCTGACTTCGCGAACTTGTTGGTGCAGTTTCAACTGCCGTCTCGGTAGGGGAGTGACTCTTATTTTGCGTCGAAATCCAGCGCTTGTTCGATGTAGTAGCGCAGAGCGTCTTTGTTCACATGGGCGAGAATGGCGATTATAATAAAACCATGCGATGCCGCCCCTTTTCTTTTATCCTCCTGCTGATCGCCCTCGCGCTCACAGCTTGCTCCCCTCAACTGGATGAACAGCCAACGCTACTGCTTGCCACAGAATTCGCTGTCACCCCAACCGTTGTCACGTCTGATTGGTTCCAGGTCTACTTCACCAACCCGGCGGCCCCAATGGCCGAAGACTACGCCGGCGGCCCGGACGAGGTCCTGGCTGCGGCCATAGATCGGGCGCGCCTCTCGCTGGACGTGGCCGTCTACAGCCTCAACCTGTGGAGCATCCGCGACGCCCTGCTGGATGCCCATCGCCGCGGCGTGAACGTGCGCATGGTCATGGAAAGCGACAACATGGACAGCGACGAAGCCCAGGCGTTGATCGCCGCCGGCATCCCCATCCTGGGCGACCGGCGTGAAGGCTTGATGCACGACAAGTTCGTGGTCATTGACCGGCAGGAGGTCTGGGGCGGCTCGATGAACTTCACCACCGGCGGCGCGTACCAGGACAACAACAACCTGATCCACGTCCGCTCGGCTGAAGTCGCCCAGGATTACAGCTGCGAATTCGAGGAGATGTTCGTCGAAGATAAATTTGGCCCGGACATCGTCGCCGCTACCCCCTTTCCGACCCTGACGGTTGGCGGCACTGACCTGGAAATCTACTTCTCGCCGGATGACGGCGTGGCGGCGCGCCTGGTGGAATTGATCCAAAGCGCGCAGGAAAGCATCTACTTCATGGCCTTCTCGTTCACCTCCAACGATATCGGCGCGGCAATGCTGGAAAGGGCCGCGGCGGGCGTGACCGTGGCCGGGGTCATGGACGAGGGGCAGGTCAGCTCCAACCAGGGCGGCGAATACGATCCCTTCCGCCAGGCCGGGCTGGACGTTCGCCTGGACGGCAATCCCGGCCTGATGCACCACAAAGTCATCCTCATTGACCGCAGCATCGTCATCACCGGCTCGTATAATTTCAGCGCCAGCGCCGAAGAACGCAACGACGAGAACCTGATCGTGATCTATAACCCGGACATCGCCGCGCAGTACCTGACCGAGTTCATGCGCGTCTACGCCCAGGCGCAGCCGTGATATGGTCGCGGGGATAAAACAAACCGTCACCGAATTGGCAACGAATAAGCGAATTCCTCGCCGCGCGGATGCTCATTCGGTTATTCGTTGGATATTCGTTGACAGTACTTCCGTTTTTTTGCCGTTGCAATTTTGACCGAGTTGGGGTAAATTAGCCGGAGAACAGGAGTCTCCCATGCCCGAAAACAAATTCTACCTTGGCCGCCTTTTCGATGCCGCCGCTGGCAAAGCCCTCGACCAGCCACTGCTCTATGATCCCGCCGACCTGACCACGCACGGGGTGGTGGTCGGCATGACCGGCTCCGGTAAGACCGGCCTGTGCATTGCCTTGTTGGAAGAGGCCGCCTTGCAGGGCATCCCGGCCTTGATGATTGACCCCAAGGGCGACCTGACCAACCTGCTGCTGCACTTCCCCGACCTGGCTCCGCAGGATTTCCAGCCCTGGCTCGACCCGGAGATGGCGCGCCGCGCCGGGAGGTCGGTTGAACAGGCGGCGATGGACGCCGCGCTGGCCTGGCGCGCTGGCCTGGCCGAATGGGGCATGGATCGCGAGCGGCTGCTGGCGCTCAAGAACGCGGCCCAGTTCGCCGTCTACACGCCCGGCTCGGACGCCGGCATCCCAGTCAGCGTGCTGACCTCGCTGCGCGCACCATCTATCCCCTGGGAGGGCAACCGCGACGTGCTGCGCGAGCAGATCGTCTGCACCGTCACCGCGCTCCTGGGCCTGGTCGGCTTCACGGAGGTTGACCCTTTGCGCTCGCGCGAGCACATCCTGCTCGCCAACATCTTCGAGAACGCCTGGAGCAAAGGCCAGTCTCTCGACCTGTCCGAACTCATCCTGCAGGCCCAAAATCCGCCCTTCGATAAACTCGGCGCCTTCCCGGTGGATACCTTCTTCCCGGCCAAAGACCGCATGGGGCTGGCGCTGCAGTTGAACAACATCCTGGCCGCGCCGGCCTTCGAGGTCTGGCGCGAGGGCCAGCCGTTGGATATCGCCGCCCTGCTGTTCATGCCGGATGGCCGGCCGCGCCACAGCGTTTTCTACCTGGCGCACCTGAGCGACCCCGAGCGCATGTTCTTCGTCACGCTCCTGCTCTCCGCGGTGGAGACCTGGATGCGCACCCAGGCCGGCGCGACCTCCTTGCGCGCCTTGCTCTACATGGACGAGATCTTCGGCTACCTGCCGCCGCAAGCCAATCCGCCTTCCAAGCAGCCCCTCCTGCGGATGCTCAAACAGGCGCGCGCCTTCGGCCTCGGTCTGCTGCTTGCCACCCAGAATCCGGTGGACGTGGACTACAAGGCCCTCTCCAATGCCGGTTCCTGGTTCATCGGCAAATTACAGACCGACCAGGACAAGCAGCGCCTGCTGGATGGACTGGAAAGCGCCGCTTCCGGGACCCTCGACCGCCGCGCCTACGATAAGCTCATCTCCGGCCTGGGCAAACGTATCTTCCTGCTGCACAACGTCCACATGCCCCCCTCCACCACTGGGGGAGGGGCTGGGAGTGGGGGGGCCTTCCAGACGCGCTGGACGATGAACTTCCTGGCCGGCCCGCTGACGCGTGCCCAGATCCCGGCTTTGAACAAGCTGGTGGGAGCCAGTTATCGGCCAGCAGTGGGCAGTGGGCAGTTGGAAGTAGGTAGTGGGCAGTCGGCAGTAGGTAGTGGGCAGTTGGCAGTGGGCAGTGGAGGGTCGTCAGTCGCCAGTCGTCAGTCGTCAGTGTTGCCTTCGGAGCAGATCGCCGAGCCTGTGACAGTCCCCGAAGGCTTCGAGCCGATCCCGGCTGCCATAAGTTATCCGCCATCTTCCGCCGCCCATCCGCTTATCCGCTTTTCATCCGCTGACCAATCCGTTGCCAGTGTTTCGCAGGCTTCCCTTACCCGACCAGCCGTCCCCCCCGGCATCGGCGAATTCTTCCTGCCGCTCAACACCTCGTTCACCAAAGCCGCGGCGGCCTCAGGCGAGTCCCTTCCCCCGCAGGCGGCTGCTGCCGGGATCGTCTATCGTCCGGCCATACTGGCTTCGGCGCAGGTGCGTTTCCTCGACCGCAAATACAACCTGGATGTGGAACAGGTCAAGTCGGCGCTGGCGACGGAGCCGGATAAGCGCGGCGTCGTCCGCTGGGAGGATGCCGCAGCCAGGCTGCCAGCCCAGGATGAGATGGACCCGGCCCCAGATCCGCAGGCGCGCTTCGCCGCGCTGGATGCGCCTTTCTCGGATGTCCGTCTGATGACCGCCCTGCGCAAGGATTTCACCGATTGGGTCTACCGTTCCAGCAAAGTGACCGTTCGCGCCAACCAGGCCTTGGGCGTCTTCGCCACGCCGGACGTTTCGCAAGCCGAGTTCGTGAAAGCCTGTGCGGAAGCCGCCCGCCAGGCACGCGACGCCGAAGTGACCAAAGCCACCGCCGCGCTCGACCGTCAGATCAAAACGCTCAAGGATAAGATCGCCCGCGAGGAACGCGAACTCAAGATGGACGAGACCGAACTCAGCCAGCGCAAGGGCGAGGAGCTGGCCACTCATGCCGAGAACGTGCTGGGCGTCTTCGGCGGACGGCGCTCCACCCGCCGTCTCTCCTCTTCCCTGTCCAAGCACCGTATGACCGAGCAGGCCAAGGAAGATGTGGAAGAATCCGTTGACGCTCTGAAACAATACGATCAGGAACTGGCCGCACTGGAAGGGCAGCGCCAGCAAGCGTTGGAGGCAGCCAGCGGGCAGTGGGGGGACGCGGTCAACAGCATCACCGAGATTCCCATCCTACCCAAGAAGACGGATATTTACGTCAGTCTGTTTGGCGTGGCCTGGATGCCGTATTATCTGGTGCAATCCGGCTCGGAGACGGTTGAGCTGTCCGCTTTTGAAGAAACGTAGTGACGACTTTAGTCCGGCGATTGAAATCGCAGCGACAAGAACGAGAAGCCTGCCTGCGCAGGCTGGAAACCAGTCGGCGCAGGCCGACTTCGCGAACTTGTTGGTGCAGTTTCAACTGCTGTCTTCCACAAATCTGAAGAGAGCAGTTGTCATAACAAACTCGTGACGGAAATTATGAACATTTTCTGTTTGATCTTATCGGTGCTTCTTTGGGGTTTTCTCCATTCCCTCCTGGCCTCAGCGAGTGTCAAGACTCTCACTGAACGCATCTTCGGTGTGGCAGAGCGGCGTTATTACCGCCTGGCTTACAATATCTTCGCCTGCGTCAGTTTCCTGCCAGTGCTGGTCATTACCGCTTTCACTCCCGACCATGATCTATACACCATTCCGTTTCCGTGGTTCATCCCGATGCTGGCGGGACAGTTGCTGGCCCTCGTTGCGCTCGTGATCGGTTTTCGCCAAACGGATGCGGGGGAATTCCTGGGCTTGCGTCAGTTGGTAGGACGGGAAACCGCCCGGCCAGAGACTATGAGACTGGTGACTATTGGGCTATATCGCTATGTCCGCCATCCGCTGTATACAGCCGGAATAATTTTCATCTGGCTCACGCCCCTCATGACGGTCAACGTATTGGCAATCAACCTGGGCTTGACGGTATATATCCTTGTCGGCGCGTACTTCGAGGAGCGCAAGCTGCGGCGTGAATTTGGCGCGCAATATGCTGCCTATCAAGCCTCCACGCCCATGCTCATCCCCGGCTTGCGGCTGAGGCGGAACTAAAAGTGAAGCTGCTCGTCTTATCAAAGAGACTTTATCCACAGATTGCGCAGATTTTCGCCGATTTTTATTGAAATCTGTGCAATCTGCGTCATCTGTGGATGATTACAGATAATGTTGAAGGTATAATCCCTGGCAATGGCTACAGCTTCTTACCCTCTTCCCCGGCGAACGAATCTCTTCCCCCAAATCCTGGCTGCCCTGCTGGGCGGATTGTTGCTGTTCACCCTGTCCATCGCCGCGCTGACCGGCGGCTACCAATTCTATTACGCCGGGCATATCTTCCCGGGCGTTTCGGTGGCCGGTGTGGATATATCCGACCTGACGCCCGAAGAAGCTGCCCTGAGACTCAACCAAAGCCTTACCTACCCTTACGCAGGCCAGATCCTCTTCAGGGATGGCGAAAAAGCCTGGCTGGCAGCCCCAGCCCAGCTCGGCATGGTCTTCGACGTGGGTGCCAGCGTCCAATCTGCCTATCGGGTGGGGCGCAGCGGCGGGTTGTTTGGCAGCCTGGCGGCGCAGGTGGACGCCTGGCAAGGCGGCGTGGACATCTCGCCGGTAATCCTGTTCGATCAACGCGTGGCCTACGATTATCTCCAATCCATCGCCGCCCAGATAGACAAGCCGGTTATCGAGGCCAGCCTGACCATCCAGGGCATGCAGGTGAGCGATACGCCCGGCCAGGTGGGACGCCTGGTCAACGTGGACGCGACCTTGCTCGACCTGACGGCGCAATTGCAGTCCTTCCGGGATGGCGAGGTGCCGCTGGTCATCGCCGATCAAGCCCCGCTGATTCTGGATGCCAGCTCCGCGGCAGCCATTGCCCGGAACATCCTCAACGCGCCGCTGACTCTCAGCATTCCCGATATGCAGAGCGGCGATCCCGGCCCGTGGGTGGTGGATGTCCAGACGCTGGCGAACATGCTGCTCGTCACGCGCGTGCCGTCCGGCAGCGGCGCAGCGTACCAGATTTTGCTGGATGCCACCGTCTTGCAGCCTTTTTTGGAGGGAATCGCCGCCAGCCTGGATCGAGGAACTGACAACGCCCGCTTCACTTTCAACGATGACACGCGGCAGTTGGATTTGCTCCAATCGGCGGTCATTGGCCGCAAGCTGGACGTGGAGGCCACCCTCGCAGCCATCCAGCAGAAGGCTTTGCAGGGCGAGCATAATATTCCCCTGGAGATGATCTACATCCAGCCTGCAATCGGGAATGACGCCACCGCCGAGTCGTTGGGCATTACCGGCCTGGTCAGCCAGCAGTCCACCTATTTCTACTACTCGAGTTCTGAGCGAATCCAAAACATCAAAGCGGCCTCCGAACGCTTCAAAGGACTGTTAGTCGCGCCGGGCGAGACTTTTTCGATGGCGGAAGCGCTTGGCGATATCAGCCTGGAAAACGGATTCCAGGAAGCCTGGATCATTTCGAACGGGCGCACGATCAAGGGCGTAGGGGGAGGCGTGTGCCAGGTCAGCACCACCTTGTTCCGTACCGCCTTCTTCGGGGGTTATCCAATCGTCGCGCGTACTCCCCACGCCTACCGGGTGGGCTATTACGAGCAGACCCAATATGGCCACGACAGCAACCTCGCCGGGCTGGATGCGACGGTTTATGTCCCGCTGGTTGACTTCAAGTTCACCAACGATACACCCTACTGGCTGCTGATGGAGACTTATGTCCCCCCTGGCACGTACCGGCTGACCTGGAAATTCTATTCGACGAGCGACGGCCGCAGCGTCGAGTGGCATACCACCGGCCCGCAGGACGTGGTCCCCGCGCCCGATCCGCTCTTCCAGGAAAATTCCGACCTGGAGGCGGGGGAAATGAAACAGGTGGATTGGTCTGCTGACGGCGCCAACGTCACCGTGACGCGCATCGTCTGGCGCGGCGGGCAGGTTTTGTACAATGACCCCCCCATGATCACTCACTATGAGGCCTGGCAGGCGGTCTGCGAATATGGGCCGGGTACGGATGACCCTGAATCGCTGGCGCAGGAGAAAGGTTTGTGCCAGCCTTAGACGTGGTAAAATAGCCGTCTGAAATCGGAGAACATTATGATAAGTCAAGAATTGCTCGAAATCCTGCGCTGTCCAGCCTGCGTCCGCGAAAAAGATGGGCTGTTGAAGTTCTACAAAGATACCTGGCTGATCTGCCAGGATTGCGACCGCAAATACCCCATCGTGGAGGATATTCCGGTCATGCTGATTGACGAAGGCGATAAGTGGGTCAAGGTGGCCGAGAAAGACCTGCCCGTGCCGCCCCCGCCGATCAAATAGCATGGCCGAAGAACTTCGCACCCTGTTGGCGGAATTGACCTGCGGGGAGGATATGCGCGCCGAGGCCGCCGTTTCAGAATTGGCCGGATGCGGCGCCGAAATCCTGTCCTCTCTGAAAGCCTTGTTGGACTCGCCGGAAGTGGAGGCGCGCTGGTGGGCGATCCGCACGCTGGCGCAGATGACCGAGCCTCCTGTAGACTGGCTGATCGCTGCACTGGCGGATCCGGCTGCCGAGGTGCGCCAATGCGCTGCGCTGGCTCTTTACCATCACCCTGACGGGAGCGCCATCCCCGGCCTGGCGCGGCTGCTGGCAGACCCTGAGCCTGTCAGCGCGGAATTGGCCGCCGACGCCCTGATTACAATTGGCAGTGACGCCTTGCCTGCCCTGCTCGCGGTTCTGGAGAACGGGCCGCACAAGGCGCGCGTGGAGGCGGTGCGCGCCCTGGCCTGCATCGGCGACCCGCGCGTTGTTCCGTCCCTGATGGCTGCTCTCGAAGAAGATTCCATTTCCATGCAATTCTGGGCCGAGGAAGGACTCGAACGTCTCGGCCTGGGCATGGTCTATCTCAAACCTGATTGAAAGAAGCGTATGTCTGATAAGAATTCCAATGGTTGCCAAGAACGCAACCACCTTCCTTCACAAAAGGCCCGACCTGGGGTTCGCCTCTCTACCGGGGGATGGATCCTCCTGGGAGCTGGCCTGATCCTGGCAGTTGCCCTGTTCATCTTTTTGCGCGGCTTCGTCGCTTGTTGGCAGTTGACCTCGCTGCCTGGAGTCCCACCGGCAAGCTGCGGACTCGCGGCTGCCAATCCGCAAGCGACGCCCGAGCCAAATACTACCGGCGAGGCGACTGCTGCGCCTGTTGGCGTCCCAACCAGCAGCGCTCCCCAGGTGGAAATGCCTGCGCCCTGGGATGGCGGCAGTCGCGTCACAGTATTGATTGTTGGCTTGGATTACCGCGATTGGCTGGCCGCCCAGGATTCTCCAGAGATCCAAGGCCCGCCGCGCTCGGATACGATGATGCTGCTCACGATTGATCCGATCTCGAAGACGGCCGGCATGTTGTCGGTTCCGCGCGATATGTGGGTGAACATACCGGGATTCGGCTATGGCAAGATCAATACAGCCTATTCTCTGGGCGAAGCGTATAAGCTGCCTGGCGGCGGCCCCGGCCTGGCGATCAAGACGGTCGAAAATTTTATCGGCGTCCCAATCCAGTATTATGCTCAGATAGATTTTGGGGCATTTACGCAGATGATTGACGAGATTGGCGGCCTCGACATCGAGGTTTCTGAGACGATAACGCTCGATCCAATCGGCCAGCATAACACGATCTACGATTTGCAGCCTGGGACTTACCACTTCGATGGCGCGCATGTTTTGGCTTACGCCCGCGCCCGTTACACGGAAGGCGGCGACGTTGACAGGGCAAGGCGTCAGCAGCAGGTTATCTTTGCGATTCGGGATAAAATCCTTTCGTTGAACATGTTACCTACGCTGGTTGCAAAAGCCCCGGCGCTTTACCAGGAGCTTTCAACGGGCATTCATACGAATATGTCGTTGGACGATGCTATAAAGCTGGGTGTGTTGGGCATGCAGATTCCTCAAGAGAATATCAAGAAGGGTGTGATTGATTACAACATGATGACCATCGGCACCTCGCCAGACGGCCTGGATATCTTCAAGCCCATTCCCGATAAGATCCGCGAATTGCGGGATGAGGTTTTCGGCGGCGGCGCTCTCAGCCCGATGGCAAGCGGCGACCTGACAACGTTGCTGCGTGACGAAGGCGCGCGCGTGGCGGTGCTGAATGCTGGCTCGGGTATTCCCGGCCTGGCTCAGAGCGCAGCCGATTACCTGATCTCACAGGGAGTGAACGTCGTATTGACCGGGAACGCTGGTCAGGAAAACCCTGGATTTCCCATTTTTTGGTATGCAGATGGGTATACAACCGTGGTGGATTACCGGGGTGATCCTTATGCGTTGCGTTACTTGATGTCTCTGATGGGGCTTGGTTCGGGACAGATCCAACTGAAATATACCCCGAATGTTCCAGTGGACGTGGCCATCTTCTTGAGAGGCGATTGGCAGCCATGATCCCCCTTTCATCCCCCCATTTCTGAACTTCGAAATGGGGGGACAGAGGGGGGTGGGGT
>Ga0163200_1001145_pt1 | contig 10073 bp, 9 predicted proteins | sample PL_2010_200m_FD_113535 | JGI IMG/M metagenome (GOLD analysis project Ga0163200, IMG submission 113535) | Freshwater microbial communities from Powell Lake, British Columbia, Canada to study Microbial Dark Matter (Phase II) - PL_2010_200m | ecosystem: Environmental > Aquatic > Freshwater > Lake ... | reverse complement strand
CTCGTAACCCTCTTCTTGATGAGAGGGCCGCCCAGGTCCTTGCCGACGAAGACGTCGACGGTACCGTTCTCCTCCATCCAGGCCCCCCACGCACGGCCAGTCGGATCGGTGCAGATGATATAATTGCCGACAGTGGCCGTGATCCTCAACGGGCCCTTCAGGTTCGTGCCGTTCGCGGAGGTTTCTTCGTAGAATATCTTGTAGGGGCCGTCCTCGTCGTCGTTCCACAGGAAATGATTCCTCCCCTCAATGTCCGTGGCCATCACAGGGTCGATCGAGTAGTATCCTCCCGTGCGACTTATCTGGACGGCGTCGCTCCAAGTCGTGGGAACATCGTTGCTGACGGGGATGGCGGCTGAGGGGATGCAGGAGGCGAAATTGCTGCTGACGGTCGGAATGCCGTCTGCGAGCGCCGCAACCTGATACGTATGGACCGCCCCATTCGTGGCAATTGGGTCGAGATACTCCCTGGTAGAAGACGGCAGCTCCTCTATCACCATGAACTCCGCTTGATCCACAGACCTTAGGATCATGAAGCCCGTGCTCCCCTGAAGCGTGGAATCGGTGGTTCCGTTCCATCTCAGCCTGACCGACCCATCGCCTGGCTGGACGAGCAACAGGATGCGTCCAGGACCGTTCGATGGGGTTGCCTCGGTGATCGACGAGAATTCGCTCGAACCTTTGGAGTTGACCGCCTTGACGCCATAGTAATATGTTCCGCCGTTGTCGACCTCGGTGTCGTTGAAGAAGAGCGTGGGAGGATATGCGGCACCGATTGGAACGCTTCCCAAATCGGTCGCGCTCGTGCCCCTGAAGATATCAAACCTGAATACCTCGGACCCTCCATCGCTCTCGGGCGAGAGCCATGTCAGCAGCACATGCCCGTCGCCCGCCTCGGCCGTCACCTCCCTCGGAGGATCGGGTAGATCGATGGCATGGACCGAGGCTTCCGCCGAGAGAGCTCCCTCTCCGACGCCGTTCACCGCGCTCACCTGATAGAACCAAATCTCACCCAGACCGACTTCCTCATCCACGAATTGAAGGACCGTGCCGTCGTATGTGCTTCCCAGATAGATCTCGCTCTCAGATGATTCCCCCCTCAACACGTTGTAGTAGGAGATCGCGGAGCCGCCGTCACTGGTGGGAAGGTCCCAGGAGAGATCCACATGATCGATGTCCCAGCTCGCGATCAGGTTCGAGGGTGCGTCGGGGACGGCCACCACCTTCACCGGGTCAGATTCGCTCGAGGCCGGCCCTTCGCCGATCGCGTTTATTGCGCTCACCCGATAGTAGTAGGTGTTGCCCACGGCCACATCCTCATCTTGGTAAGTGAGAACGTCGTCGAGTATGGCCAGAGAAGCTTCCTCGCCGGGGACCGTGCCCCGCCATATCCTGTATTGAGCTATCTCAGAACCTCCGTCGTCCGGCGCGTTCCAGGCCAGGTTAACGCCATGGCCATCGTACTCGGCTCCGACCATCACCGGTGCGGCCGGTAAGGAGGCGGGTACGGCAGCGGCCTCGTCGCTCCTCGGCCCTTCGCCCACCGAGTTCACCGCGCTCACTTTGTAGAAGTAGGCTTGGCGGTTGGCGACCGACGAATCGACATAAGAGAGGGACTCGGGGGGCAACTCCACCATAGGGACGCTGCCCTGAGCGTTCGTGGTGGTCGACCTGTAGACGCGGTAAGCGATGATGGATGACCCGCCATCGCTGGAGGGCTGAGCCCAGCTCAACGACACCTGGGAGTCGCCGGGGGACGCCTGCAGGGACAGAACCTGGGAGGGATGACCCAGGGGCGTGGCCTCGGCGGCATAGCCGGGGAGCCATTGGTCGCTCTCTCCCTGCCCATTCACCGCGGTTGCGTAATAGGCATAGGTGATGCCGTTGGTCACCTGACCGTCCCTGTACGAGAGGTCAGCGGTCCTCACCAGCTCGTCCCATTCGAGGTAGTCGGTCGAACGGTGCACGATGTAGCCCTGGATCGGGCTCTCCCCGTCATAGGGTGCGGACCACGAGAGGTCCACATATCCATCTCCGCCGCTGGCTTGCATCAATGGCTCCTCCGGGATGCTGGTCTGGCGGCATAGTATCGCCTCCGTGGAGCTGGAGGAGCTCACCGCGGTCGTATAGGCAACGTACGCCCGCCCATGACTGTTCACGGCGACCGCGCTCTTCAGGCCCACCGTATCGGAGAAGGCCAGGGTGTGGATCTCGTCCGAACCGCCTCTCCGGATGCAGCATTTGACTCCGGTGGCGTCGGAGAAGGAGACGAAGGCGTCGGAATAATAGCCGTTCGGCCTCAGGGCCAGGGAGTTGTACTCGACCACCCCGGAGTACACAGACCCTTTGGTGAAGGACCCGTATTGGTTGCTCATTATCCAGAGGATGCCATCGTAGTCCGAATAGCTGATGTGGATCTTGTCATTCTGGTCGATCGCCATGTGCGGGTTGACGCCGCTGTCGGGCGACTCGAGCACATGATCGGTCCAGCTTCCTGAGAGCCGGTCAGCGTACTTCAATGACCCGGTCTCGTACTGATAGTAGGCGATGAAGGGGACCCCGCTGGAATCGAGGGCGATCGAGTTGTAACCATCGAGCCAGGAATCGTCGACCTCCTGGTATTGCCAGCTCCCGCTCTTGTCGGTGATGTAGCCGATCTTGTGCGTCTCCGAGTTGAAGCAGCTGATGTGAATCTTGCCGGCCGCGTCCACGGCTATGGAGTTGTACGACTCCAAGTTGCCTGAGAATGCGAAGGTGGTGATCTGCCAGGCTCCATTCTCGTTCGTGGCGTAGTGCAGGTTGCCGTGCCCGGAATAGCTGATGTGAATCTTGCCGTTCCCGTCGACGGCGATCGAGTTATAATAGCCGTGGTCCCCCGACTGATCGATGATGGTGCGAGTGAAGCCGGTGTACTTCGGGCCGCCCTCGTTGGTCGAATAGGCCAGGACATGATCGTAACTGCTCCTGGTGTCCAAGATCATCGAATAGCAGATGTGCCAGCAGTCGTCGGGACCGATGGCCATGGAGGGGTTGTCGCTCCAACGGTACATCTGGCTGTCTTGGAAGTAGCTGAAATTCCAGGAGCTGGGCGAAGGCTCCGCCATTGCGGGCGGAGATGATGCCACTAGGATCAGCATTGAAATGAAAACCACGCACGCGACACTGATGCTGTTTGACCTATGCCCTATGGATGCCTCGCGCTGGAGCTTGACTGCTTCGATTCCTTCTCTTTTCTTGATCCAGGACCTGTTGGCATCTTCCAAGATGCTTTTTTCACCGAGGCACCCACTGTTAAGGCATTCATTAGCACCGAGGAAACGAACGTCGCCGGCCGGTGCATTGCTCTCATCCATCCCCAAACGCATTCCCCACACAGCCCCTGAATAGAGGGTTCGGATGCATCAATTTCCGAGCTATTTAAATCTCATGCACCTTGATGCTCGGACAAAACGAATTTGAACCTTTTGATGCGCTTCCAGAGCAATGAAGGAGGCGGAGCGCATGCCATTTTGGAATAGCATAATACCCCATAGGATCGGCGAGATGATCGGCTCCTCTTTCTCACTCGAAGCCTCATTTGCCTTGTTGGCCATGATTGCTCAAGGCACACTTATTGGGTGTGATGATGTCATCAGGAGGAGAAGAGGTAGGGTTCGTAGGAACAGTGAGAGGCTGCTTATGATGAGGTCGTGGTTCTTCGAGTGACACTGGTGGCCGAAGGTGATTCATGATGGACGATTCCCCTCACGAGAAGAGTCGCAAAAGAGTAAAAGACGGATGTTCTAAAAAAAAGAAAATTCGGAGCAGGTTTAGAACCTGTCCTTGGGCTTGTGCTTCTGGAAGCAGTCCCTGCAATATACGGGCCTGCCCTCTGTCGGTTTGAATGGAACCTGTGTCTGAGCTCCGCAATCGGAACATGTTACGTCGTGCATTTCGCGGGGGGCTCCATAGTTGCTGCTTCTCGGACGGCCGTAGCTGCCCGAACTCTGTTTGTTATACATTTATATTCTCTCTGTTTGTTTGAATCCCAAAAACCCTTTCAGATCGTTGCGATTGAACAACCCATGGCGTTCTAGTATATAAACAGTAAGGTCGCATTGCCATTTTTGGCTACATTTTTCGGATTTGGAACATGGAACTCCAATGATTTGTTGATATCGTGATCTTCTAAGGGCGCTCGACCCTGCGACTCATTTTGCCCTATAAATTGGAAAAGCTTGATAACGAGTCTTGCATCATATCTGATGCGGGAAGATGAAAGGAATTGTTCTGGCCGGAGGAAGTGGGACCCGCCTATATCCAATGACCTCTGTTCTTAACAAACACCTGTTGCCAATCTACGACAAACCGATGATATATTACCCATTGTCAATATTAATGATGGCTGGCATTCGGAATATCCTTATTATATCTTCTCCAGAGGATCTGCCGTTCTTCAGGAATTTGCTCGGAGAAGGAGCGAGGTTTGGCATTAAATTGAGTTACGACATCCAGCCCTTACCAGAAGGCCTCGCCCAAGCATTCCTCATTGGCGAGGAATTCATCGGAATGGATGATGTGGCGATGATACTCGGGGACAATATCTTCTATGGAGGTGGCCTACGTGAACGGCTTGCCAAGGCCGCCGACAACCAGACTAGAGGGAAGGCCACAATCTTCGGTTACCAGGTCAAGGATCCGTCCAGGTTCGGCGTTATAGAATTCGACAGATTAGGTGGAGTCATCTCTGTCGAGGAGAAACCTAAAACCCCCAAGTCCGACTACGCCGCCACTGGCCTATATTTCTATGATAACAGAGTGATCGATTATGCCAAGAAGGTGAAACCTTCCTGGAGGAACGAGCTTGAGATCACTGATATCAACAGGATGTATCTTGAAGACGGAGACCTGGAGGCAGTGCAATTGGGCAGAGGATTCGCCTGGATGGATGCCGGGACGCCAGAGTCGCTTGCCGATGCTTCCGCCTTTATCCGCTCCGTAGAGATGAACCAGGGGCTGAAGATCGCCTGCCTAGAGGAGATCGCCCTCAATAACGGGTGGATGTTACCGTCGGATCTACAGATATTCCAAGAGAAATATTCTAAAAGCGATTACGGAAAATACGTCTGCAAGCTGCTGGCGGAAAAAGGCAAGCAGGGCTGAGGAAAATGAAGAAGCACCAGACTGGCATAAAAGAAGTTCTCGTCATCGAACCCCGTGTCTTCAAGGACGAGCGTGGCTGGTTCGCCGAAACCTATTCGAAGCGCGAGTTCAGTACCCTCGGCATCAATGTCGAGTTCGTGCAGGATAATCATTCTTTCAGTGCTCAGGCGGGAACAGTGCGTGGCCTACACTTTCAGAAGAACCCATATGCGCAAGCGAAGCTGATCCGGTGCACAAAGGGGGCAATCAGGGATGTGGCGGTTGATCTCAGGATAGGCTCGCCGACATATTGCAGATGGATCGTAGCGGAGCTGAGTTCAAGCAATATGCAAAAGATCTTCGTTCCACGCGGATTTGCGCACGGTTACTTGACCCTGGAGGATGATGTCGAAGTGCAGTACAAGGTCGACAGCCGTTATTACAAGGAGAGTGAGCGATGCATCCGATTTGATGATCCGGACATCGGCATCGAATGGGAGTGGGATGGAGAGATCCATATCTCCGATAAGGACGCGAAGGCACCAATGTTGAAAGATGTCGACTGCGAATTCATTTACGAGGGATGACTATGGAGTCGATGAAATACCTGGTGACCGGCGGATCGGGTCAGTTGGGCCACGACATGCTCACACTCCTGTCTTCACTTGGCAATGAGGTGACGGCGCCGACGCGGAGCGATCTGGATCTTTCTAGGCTTATCGATATTCCCACCTTCGTCAAGCGTGAGAGGCCAGATTGGATCGTTCATTGCGGAGCCTACACCAAGGTCGAAAAGGCGGAGGATGAGAATGTTGAGTGCTATGCAGTAAATGCGCAGGCCACCTCATTCCTCGCCAAGGCCGCGTCCATGATGGGCGTGAAGATGCTTTATATTAGCACCGACCATATTTTTGATGGAGAAAAGCCTGGTGAGTACGATGTCGGAGATGTGCCCAATCCATTGAATTATTACGGTATGACGAAATTGATTGGAGAGGAATGCGTCCGCTCGGCGCTCGATGACCACCTCATTGTGAGGATCTCTTGGGTCTTCGGATCGCAAGGCGAGAACTTCGTTGATAAAATACTGGAACTGGGTCGGGAACGGTCAGAAATCAAGGTGGTGTGTGATCAACGAGGCTCGCCGACCTATACCCGCGATCTTGCGCCATTGCTCGTGGAAATGATACAGAAGGGGAAGAATGGAACATTCCACGCGACCAATGAGGGATGCTGCTCATGGCAAGAGTACGCGGAGGAGATAACGTCCCAGGCTGGTCTTGGAGCCAGAGTTGTCCCCATCCCCACCTCGGAGAATCCTACCAAAGCGAGAAGGCCCCTGAATTCCACGCTGAGCAAGCAGAGGCTGGATGCGGAGGACTTGCCTCGGTTGCCACCTTGGCGGGACGCGCTCATCAGGTATTTGAGAGAGGAAAGGGGTGTTCGAGTTTGAAGATGCTTATCACGGGTGGGGCCGGTTTCATCGGCACCAATTTTGTGTACTACATGCTGAAGGAGCATCCGCATTATGAGTGTGTAGTCCTAGACAAGCTGACCTATGCAGGTCGGATTGGGAATTTGGAGGAGGCGATGCAGCATGATAACTTCAAGTTCGTGCGTGGGGACATCGCTGATAAAGAATTGGTATTTGACCTCTTCGAGGATGAGAGGTTCGATGTGGTGGTTAACTTCGCGGCCGAGTCGCATGTTGACCGTTCTATAGAGAATCCGACCATCTTCACCGTGACGAACGTCATTGGAACTCAGACCCTGATGGATGCTGGCAGGAAACACGGCATCAAGCGGTTCCACCAGGTGTCGACCGATGAGGTGTACGGGGATCTGCCATTGGACCGACCGGACCTGAAGTTCACGGAGGAATCGCCGATTCGACCGTCAAGCCCCTATGCCGCGAGCAAGGCTGCAGCGGATTTGATGGTGATGGCCTACCATCGGACCTTCAAATTGCCGGTGACCATATCGCGCTGTTCGAACAACTATGGTCCCTATCAGCACGAAGAGAAGCTGATCCCGAAGATGATCTCTCTTGCGTTACAAGGTGAGCCCCTCCCGATCTACGGCAATGGAATGAATGTGAGGGATTGGATACACGTCTACGATCACTGTCATGCTATCGATGAGATTTTAAAACTTGATTTAGATGCTGCAATTTTCAATATCGGGGGCAATAATGAAATGACCAATATTGATATTGTACTTCTTATTCTGAATATGACACATAAATCCAGAGATCTATTATCATATATCGATGATCGGCCGGGGCATGATTTACGATATGCTATAGACTGCAGCAGATTGAGAAATTTCACTCCTTGGAAGCCGACTGTTAATTTCGGTTGCGGAATTCAATCGCTAATTGAAAGTATAAGAGCTGTCGGCAATTCCGGTGTCAATCAATATTCTAAATGAGCATGAATAAAACCAATGGAGTAAATCATAGGAACCTGTACAATGGCTGCTTCCAAGGATTCTCTAAAAGCCAGCGTTATCATAGTCACATACAACCATGATCGCTACATATGCGATTGTCTTGAGTCAGTACTCGCAAATTCGCCATTTCAGATAATTGTGATTGATAATTCGAGTTCTGACAGTACTGTTGAGAAGATTAAAACTCGTTATGATGGGCGAGTGGAGGTCGTAATCAGACCAAATGGTGGTTTTGGAAAAGGATGCAATGAGGGAGCCAAATTGGCGATTGGAAATATACTGGTCTTTCTGAATCCAGACACGCGAGTGGAGAAAGGATGGCTGGAAGGATTGACGTCACCATTCTCTAAGCAAAATGTAAAAACAGTTGCCATTCCAAGAATTATGCAATATAGTGGATTGATAGTCAATACAATAGGCAATATTGAACATTATTGTGGTTTGGGATTCCTCAATGGAAATGGAGAGAATTGGGAGGCATTCAATTCGATTAAGCGATCTATTAAAGGGTTGTCAGGAGCCTGCTTCGCAATGAGGAAAGATGAATTCCTCTCGATTGGTGGATTTGATGAAAATCGATTCTTCTGCTATCTAGAAGATGTCGACTTATCTTGGAGATGCATGGAAAATGGTTTCTCTTTCTTCTTTTCCAGGGAATCGATAGTCAATCATGATTATTCACCGTCAATGACTCCTTTCAAGATGCGTAGCATTGAAGAAGGGAGGTATTTACTTCTATCGAAACATTATAGTCGTCGAAATATCTTATCAATTGCACCAGCACTTCTGTTAATTGACGCAATGATGATGCTTCAGGCGCTTCAAAATGATAATAAGTCACTAAAATTTAAGATCGCGGCGATGTGGACGGGATGGCAGCGAATGCTTGCTTCAGATGGAGTAAATAATTCTATTCTTTCGGATTTAGATTATCGGATTCCAGAGAATGCCTATGATATATCGAATTCTGCTCGCAAAGCGATTAAAATCGCCAATTGGCTTCTAGAAATAAACTGGAGAATGGCCTCCAGATGATTCATCCGTAACTCCTCATAGTTATAATCTGACCTTGACAGTTAACCGCTCAATTTCCATGATTTTCAAAGTTTGACACATGCCTCGACAGCCTGATTCCGAGCCCTCTCGCCCTCGCTCACGAGGGCGAAACGTTAAGTCTCGCCCATGTAGCCCGCCAAAATAGCCTGATTGAGAGGGTCGAAGTTCGAATAGAACCTCCTCTTCCGACAGTCCTCGGTCGGAACCACCGTAAGTGATGCCATGCTAAAAGTGGTTCCCCGTCGATATGGGTATTTGGAAACAATGCCCAAGGCGGGAGAACCATGCACCATATAGGACTGGACATTCATAAAAGGAACACACAGGCATCCATGATGGATGAGAACGGGAAGGTCATCGGCAACGAGCGTTTCCTTTCCGATGTTCGGGGAATCAACGCCTTCCTTGACCGCCTCGGCGGAACCAAGGCGAGGATCGTCATGGAGGCGACCGGATTCTACCAGTACATCTATAACGTGATAGAGACTCGAGGTTTCCAGGTGGTCGTGGCACATCCGCTCAAGTTGAAAGCGTTGACAGCCGGGAGAGCGAAGACCAACAAGAACAACGCGGAGATGCTGGCCGAGCTCCTCAGGATAAACGCGGTCCCTGAATCTTACGTATTTCCGAAGGATATCAGGGAGCTACGCGATCTGACCAGGCGCCACTCTTCGCTGGTGTCCGAATCGACCACCCTCAAGAACAAGATCCATGCCGAGCTGGCCAATAGGGTACGAAGCCTCCGGCGGAGGCTCGCGCCTTATTCTCCAAGAAGTTCATCGTCTGGCTCAGAAGCCTGAATGACATGATGATCAACGACCTCCTGGACACCCTTGACGTCGTCCAGGGGAAGATCAAGAGCATGGATGTGAGGATTGAGGATGCGGCCATGAACGACGAGGACGTCCACTTGTTGGAGACCGTTCCTAGCGTCGGGCATATCATGGCTACGGTCATCAAGGCCGAGGCCGGAGGTCTCCACCGTTTCGGTTCCGCCGACCAACTGGCCTCGTACGCCGGACTGGCCCCGACGATCAGGCAGTCGGGAGAAGCAAGGCTCACATCAGCGGCATGTCAAAGCGAGGCAACCCGCGCTTGCGCCACATGCTCACTTATGCCGTTCACGTTCACGTCATGTTCTGCGAGAATTCCAAGTTGACGGCCTTCTTCCGTCGGAAGAAGGAGGAGAAAGGCTCGAAGAAAGCTACCGTGGCAACGGCTAAGAAGCTGCTGGAGGTTATGTACCTGATAATAGTACGGAGGCAAGCGTATCAAGCTCACTGACTCGACCGCCTTTTTGACATGCGTCGAGGAACGCTCTCAACCTGACCTTGACACCTGACCTGGTCGAATTCTAATAGTTCTCGATGAACTTCGATTGCTGGGTCATATGAGCTATCGACCAATTCGAAAACAATAAAATGTGTCCTCAGCCCTGCTGTAAT
>Ga0163200_1001143_pt1 | contig 10085 bp, 12 predicted proteins | sample PL_2010_200m_FD_113535 | JGI IMG/M metagenome (GOLD analysis project Ga0163200, IMG submission 113535) | Freshwater microbial communities from Powell Lake, British Columbia, Canada to study Microbial Dark Matter (Phase II) - PL_2010_200m | ecosystem: Environmental > Aquatic > Freshwater > Lake ... | reverse complement strand
TTATTAAAAGTGCGGAGCGCACCTGCCGATCTTCCAAAAAGACATCCTTGATATGATGGAAACTCTCACTGATTATTGCCCGCTCGGAAACCATAATTCTTTTTAAGTCTTCCTTAAGGGCCTTAAAGATGATCCCGACCCGGAGCATTTTTATGGCTCCGGTCGTTGAGCAGACTGCGCCGCCCAGAGCCATAGCGCAGATAATTCCGGCCATGCTTAAAGGATTCCATTCCAGGGCAAATTGCGCCGGGTATATAGTCTGAAATCCCGTGCCCGTATGTCCGGAGACCAGCTGATAAAAACCTTTCCTAAAAAGCATTACTGCGCCCGGGTAGATCCCCGCCTTAGCCAGTCCCGCGGCAGTAATGACAAAAGTCGCTATGATAGCCACAAAAAGCGTTATAGTTTCGATGTTTTTAACGATTTCTTTGCGGTTACCCATCCAGACATGATAATGCAGCTTGAAGTTAAGCGCGCCCAAGATCATGATGACCACAGTGATGATTTCGAATACAGAGCTATGGTAATAGAGTATGTTCTGCGACTGCGGGGCGAACCCGCCGGTGTCAAAGGCAGCCATAAAAACACAGGCACCGTGAAAGAAAGCGTTCATCGGGCTCATCCCGCCTAAGAGCCCGGTTATTCCTAAGGCCAGAGTGCCCAAAACTAGATAGACCATACTTACCATCCAGATAAAACGACTCGTGCTTATGACATTAGGCATGATCTTCTCGTCGCGCGCCTCTCCGACATACATTTTAAAAGCACCCGCCAGCCCTTTGACAAAAAACGAAAGAGCCACAATGACTATCCCCTGCCCGCCGATAAACATAATCAGGTGCCGCCAGAGATTATGGGTATAAGAAATATGGTCAAGATTTTGCACTAAGGTCAGGCCGGTGGTGGCAAATCCGGACATGGCGTCGAAACAAGCGTCAAGAAAAGATCTCCAGTGCCCGCTTAAATACAAAGGAATAGCTCCTAAAACCATAGCCGCAAGCCAGGACAGGGAGACAACAATCATTCCCTGCATCCAGCTTAAATCTTTATCTGTTGCGCAGAGTTTGGTCAAGATCAAACCGAAAGCAAGGGCGACTTCAAAAGCTATAATAAAATCTAAGGCAGGGTTGATTTCCGCGAAAGCCAAGCCGAACGCTACCGGAATAAGCAAAGTTAACGCCAAGCCTAAAATTATCTTTCCTAAATAGTATCCGATTATTTTTACGTCTTCAAGGCGGGGCCTAAGGATCATATCTTAAAATAAATAACCAGGCAGACAGAAAATGCTGCCAGCATGATCAAGATGGTATAGATCAGTTCCGTGGTAATTCCCAGAGCTATGTTTAAGGGGAATCTGAATTTCATATTATAATTTCCCGGCCAAAAGATTTAACAAGAGCGGCTCGTTACCGACCAGAGTCAGGGCAATGACATCGTCTCCGGGCAGCAACACCGTATTGCCCTTAGGCACGATGACTTCTTCCCCGCGCACTACCGAAACCAGGACCGAATCCGCAGGAAGCTCTATATCTTTCAATTCCTTATTGATTATCGGAGAATCGTCCGGCAGGTCCATGCGCACGATGGCCAGTTTCCCTCTTTTAAAGCTCATCAAGTTGACGAAATCCGAAAAGGAAACTTCTTCTTCGATGATCTTAGCGATTATTTTAGTCGAGTCTACGGGGACATCGATGCCTAGCTCCGCAAAGGTGTGTTCGTTATCCGGATTGTTCACCCGGCCTACGGTGCGGTGCACATTAAAGCGCTCTTTGGAAATCTGGCAGATGATCAGGTTATCTTCGTCATCTCCGGTAACCGCAGCCAGGCAGTCTGCCCGGTCAATACCCGCCTCTTCCAGTATGCGCGGATCGCAACCGTCGCCGTTAATCACCAGCGCCTCCAGCTCTTTAGCAAGCTCCTCGCAGTTTACCTTATCTTTATCGATGATACTGACCGTATGCTTGTTAAGACAAAGCCTCTTGGCCAGAAAATGCCCGACCTTGCCTGCGCCAACGATAATAATATACACTCTGAGCTCCTTGTATTAGAGATTGAAAACTGCCTTTATTTTCTCAAGGCTCTCTACTTTGACTACCGCGATCAACTTATCTTTTTCTTTCAATACGGTGCTGTTCTCCGGAAGAACGGTGCCGTCCAGCCTTTGTATGGTGACGGCAAGAAACTCTCCGGGAATATTCACGTCCTGGATAGTCTTTCCGGCTAAGTCCTTTTTGACGTCAATTTCCAGCACTCCCAGGTCTTTGGTTTCGATTAAATAGCTTGAGAAGCGGCTCTCAATAATCTTATCTCTAAGCATAGCCGCAAAGAGGATAGTCCCGCTTATAATATCCAGGCCCAGCGCCGCATAAATATGCGCCCGCTGCGGATCATAAACCCTGGCCAGGACTTTAGGGACTTTGAAGATTTTCTTAGCGACCTGAGCGGAGATCAGGTTAGTATTATCTCCGTTGGTTACCGCACAGAAGGCATCGGCTTTTTCAATACCCACCTGCTTAAGGAGCTCTAAGTCAAAACCGTTACCGACCATGGTCAGGCCGTTAAATGTCCCTCCCAGCCGGTCAAACGAGGCCTGGGATTTATCGATTACCACGACATTGTGGCCTTCATTCGATAGAAGCTTGGCTAATTCCGATCCCACTCTTCCGCAACCAACGATTATCACATACATAAAGTCAGCCTTACGCCTTTTTTATTTCCTTAACCAGATCGACTAATTTTTTGAAAGCCTGCGCATCCCGTATAGCGAGATCCGCGAGAATCTTTCTATCGATCGTAACCTTGGCTTTTTTAAGCCCGTTCATAAAAGAACTGTATGTAATTCCGGCCTGTCTGCAGGCGGCATTGATGCGCACAATCCAGAGTGAACGGATCTCTCTCTTCTTAGTCCTCCTGTCGCGGTAAGAATACACTAAGGCATGCATCAGCGCCCGGCGCGCCTGTTGGAACTGCGTAGACCTTTTCCCCCAGAAACCCTTAGTCTTTTTTAATAATCTCTTTTTTCTCCTGCGCGTTGCTCCGCTATGTTTGATCTTTGCCATTTAAAACTCCTTTTGTATACGTATACAACACCCGCGCAATTCCGATAAGCGCGAGGTGTCTCGTTAGCCGTAAGGCAACATGGATTTTATAAACGCCTTCTCTTTCCTCTCCCCTAAATAGATGCCCTTTCTTAAAGACCGCTTTCTTTTAGTCTTCTTGCTCGTCGCCAGATGCGACTTCCCTCCGGAATGATGCTTGATCCTGCCCTTCTTAGTGAGCTTAAATCTCTTCGCCACACCTTTCTTAGTCTTAAGTTTGCCCATATTCTTAACGCTCCTCGCTAATACTTCTGGTTATTTCGGTGACACCACGAAAGACATTATTCTGCCTTCCATCGCCGGTGTTTTTTCTATTTGCCCGTCGCTCTGCATATCGGCAATAAATCTATCTAAAACTTTTCTGCCCAGGTCTAGATGCTCCATCTGCCGGCCGCGGAAAAACAGGTTGATCTTGACCTTATCTTTTTTCTTCAAGAAAGTTATGGCCTGTTTTACCTTAGTCTCAAAATCATGGTCATCGATATTGGGCTTTAAGCGGATTTCTTTTAGGCGGCCCTGCTTCTGATGTTTCTTGGCCTCGCGCTCCTTCTTCTCCTGATCATATTTGAATTTGCTAAAGTCGATAATGCGGCATACCGGCGGAGCAGCGTTACCCGCTACCTCCACTAAATCCAGGTCATGCTGGTTAGCCAACTCCAGGGCTTTCTCAATAGTGACAACCCCCAGCTGGTCTCCTTCCGGACCGATCAGTCTTACTTGAGGCACGCGGATCCTGTCGTTGACGCGTATGAACTTTTTTATAGCACACCTCCTTAGTTTTAGGCTTAATTTTAAGCCTTCTTGCTGATTTCCTGTTTGATTTCCGCGATAAAATCTTCCGTTTTTCTGACTCCGAGGTCACCCTGGCCCTTGCGCCTGACCGAGACGCTTCCGGACCTTGCCTCGCGCTCGCCAACAACCAGGATATAAGGTACCTTTTCCATTTCAGCATTGCGGATCTTTTTATCCAGGGTATCGTTGCGTGAATCAATCTCAGCGCGCAAGGAATTTTCTTGAAGCTGCTCTTTCAATTTTTGGGCGTAATCCTGTACCGTATCTTTTACCGGTATGATCCTAGCCTGCACCGGAGCAAGCCAGACCGGAAATTCTCCGTTATAGTGTTCTGTGAGGGCGCCGATGAACCGCTCAATGCTTCCCAGTAACACGCGGTGGAGCATTATCGGCTGCTTCTCTTTTCCGTCCGAATCTGTATAGCCGAGGTTAAATCTTTTAGGCAGGGCGAAGTCGCACTGGATAGTGGCGCACTGCCAGGACCTCTTTAATGCGTCTTTTAATTTAATGTCGATCTTCGGCCCGTAAAAAGCGCCTTCTCCGGAGTTGACCTCATACTGCAGGCCCTTTTCTTTAAGCGCATCTTCCAGCGCTTCTGTAGCCAGGGCCCAGTCCCGCTCGTTTCCTATATATTTATCCGGCCGGGTGCTTAACTCTACGGCCATATCGGTAAAACCGAAGGCGACCATCGTATCAAAGACAAACTCTATCACCCCTTGTATCTCGGAGCGCAGCTGCCCGGGGAGGCAGAAAATATGCGCGTCATCCTGAGTAAAGCCGCGCACGCGTAACAGGCCATGCAGGACCCCGGCTTTTTCATGGCGGTAAACTGTCCCCAGCTCAAAAAGGCGCAGCGGCAAATCTTTGTAGCTGCGCATCTTTGATTTATAGATTAGGATATGGCCCGGGCAGTTCATCGGCTTTAAAACAAACTCCCGCTCCTCGATTTTAAAAGTGTACATGTTCTCTTTATAGTAATCAAAGTGGCCGGAGGTTTTCCATAGCTCAGCCTGCATAATATGCGGGGTAATGACCATCTGATACCCGCGCTTTAAGTGCTCGTCTTTCTCGTAGTCTTCGATGATTTTACGTAACAATGCGCCCTTAGGGTGATAAAAAACCAGGCCGGCGCCGGCTTCTTCGTGATAAATATCAAAGAGCTCTAAGGCGGGGCCCAGCTTTCTGTGGTCGCGCTTCTTAGCTTCTTCAAGATTCGCCAGATACTCATCAAGCTGCGGTTGGCTTTCAAAACAAGTGCCGTAAATCCTTTGCAGCATGGGGTTAGTCTCAATACCATGCCAATACGCCCCGGCAACGGAGAGTAATTTAAAGGCGCGGATCTCTCCGGAAGATTTTATGTGCGGCCCGCGGCATAAATCCGTAAAATTATCTCCGCTTTTATAAATAGTGATCTCGCCTTCCGGCAGGGCTGCGATCAATTCTTCCTTGTAGGGCTCTTTGAGTTGTTTGAAAAGTTTCAGCGCCTCTGCCTTAGACAATTCTTCCCGGGTAAATAGCTCATTCTTAGCGATAATCTCGCGCATCCTGTAATCGATCCTACCCAAGTCCTCGTCGGTAAACGCTTCTTTTTTGTCAAAATCATAATAGAACCCGTCTTCGATAGAAGGACCGATACCCAGCCGGGCCTCCGGCCAGAGCTCTTTTACTGCCTGAGCCATGATGTGCGAGCACGAATGCCTTAATGTATCTAAATCTGCTTTATTCACTGGAAAATAGTTTTTCGTTTAATAGCCCGAGCTTCTGGAACTGCTGAAAGAAGAGCGGGAAATACCTTATCGCCGGCTTTAATTCGCCGATGATCTTTCCGTCAGGCTCGATCTTCTTAGTCTCAAATATAAACAGGTCGTTAAACTGGATTTCTTCCCGGTCCAGGCCTCGGATCTCGGTAATATGCGTGACCCGGCGCACCCCGTCTTTCATTTTATCGACGTGCACCACCATATTGATAGTAGCACTGATCATCTTGCGGATCTCCCAGAGCGGCAGATTAATCCCCGACATAAGCACCATGGTCTCAAGCCGGGCAATGACATCGCGCGCGGAATTTCCGTGGACTATCCCGATAGTCCCCTTGTGGCCGGTAGCCATCGCTTGCATCATGTCAATAGCCTCGGCACCGCGCACCTCGCCTATGACCAGGCGGTCTGGTGACATACGCAGGGAGTTACGGATCAGATCGCGCAAAGACACCCCGCCCTTGCCTTCCCTGTCCGGGGTCCGGGTCTCCAGGGAAATTACATTATCCTGTTCCATTTTAAGCTCTGCCGCGTCTTCGATAGTAATAACTCTTTCCTCGGGGGCGAAATAAGTCGAGAGCATCTGTAAAAGCGTAGTCTTACCGACTGCCGTACCGCCGGAAAACAAAATATTGATCTTTCCTTTAATGCTGGCCACCAGCAATTCTTTGGCCCTCTCGTTGATTGTGCCCAGCTTAACCAGGTCATCAAGGGTTTTTATTTCTTCTGAAAACTTTCTAAAGGTTACCGATATCCCGAAACGCGAGACCGGAGAAATTATGGCGTTAACGCGCGTCCCGTTTTCAAGGCAGACATCGGCATAAGGCACGTCATTATCTATGCGCTTACTTCTTGCGGCATACATCGCCTGCACCAGACTCAAAACCTCATCCTCGCTGGAGAATTTTACATCAGTAAGTATTTTCTTTCCGCGCTTCTCTACAAAGACCTGCGACGGGCCGTTAACCATGATCTCCGAGACTCCCGGATCGTCCATGAGTTTTTGCAGAGGGCCTAGATCAATATCCTTCGCCATAACACTCTCCTTTTGTATTCATAAAACTGGTGGGCCCATGAGGATTCGGACCTCAGGCCTTTGCGATGTCAACGCAACGCTCTAACCAACTGAGCTATGAGCCCATACCTATCAATTTTCAATGGGCAAGGAGGGAGTTGAACCCTCACGACCTTACGGTCAAAGGATTTTAAGTCCTTCGTGTATGCCATTCCACCACTTGCCCCCAAAATTATATTTTGGAGGCGCGGAGCGGATTCGAACCGCTGAATAGCGGTTTTGCAGACCGCTGCCTTGCCACTTGGCTACCGCGCCAAAAATATCAAAGACTCGCTTTTGCCGCTCTTACAATTACCTCGACCTCTGCCAAACAGCCGACGCCGGTTTTACCGCAGGCAAGCTTCCCTTCTCTAGGCCCAACAAATTTATACCCCAGAGATTTTAACTGCACGATATTTCTCTGAGTGATTTTATTCTTATACATATTCGTATTCATTGCCGGAGCCAGAAGCACCGAAGCCTGAGTAGCAGAAATAATGCAGGTCAATAGATCGTCGCAGATGCCGCCGGCGACCTTAGCGATAATATTCGCAGTTGCCGGCGCAACCAATACCAGGTCCGCTCTATCCGCCAACGAAACATGCCCTATTTCCCACTCTTCCGTGTCAGAAAACATACCGGTATAGACCTTATTCCCCGATAGGCTCTGAAAAACAACCGGCTTGATCAGCTCTTCCGCTTCCTTAGTCATTACCACCGTCACCGAACAGCCCTCTTCCTGCAGCCGTCGCACCAGGTCGCAGGATTTATAAATAGCGATACTTGCAGTAACGCCGAGTATAATATTTTTGGTTTTATTCATCCCGGTTTATTCCTTTGATTTAATCTTTTTGCATTCGATTTTACCACTGGCTATCTCTATCAATGCTACTGTCGAAGGCTTGATCGAAGAATCGCTATCTACCAGCTTAGGCTGGCCTTCGGCGATCTCCAAAGCCCTCTTCGATGCCAGGATTACTAATTTGTAGATCGAATTGCAGCTCTTATCGAGCATTGTTTCCCGCCCTAAATAAACCATCTTTTACCTCTCTCCCTTTCTATTGCCAAGCTCGCCCAGAATGATGCCTTCCAGCGCTTCAACTGTCTGGTGTAGATTTTTATTCACCAGGCGATAATCAAATCTAGGCGCAGCCTTTAACTCGACTCTTGCTAATGCAAGGCGTTTTAGAACTTCCGCTTTTTTAGTCTTGCTGCAGCGGCCTTCAATCCGCTTATGCAGCTCTTTTAATGAAGGCGGTTTAATAAAAACAGTTACCGCGCTACCGGGAAACAGTTGTTTCACGCGCAAAGCGCCCTTCAAGTCCAGGCACAGAACGATATTCCTGCCGGCCCTGAGCTGCCGGGCTACGAAATCCCGGGATGTGGCGTAATAATAGCCCAAATAGCGCGTCCATTCAAGGATTTTCTGCGTTTCCAGATAGCGCTTGAAGAGCGCGGGAGAGATAAAAAAATAATCCTTCCCGCTTCTCTCCCCCGTTCGCTTCCGGCGGGTGGTAAACGAGACGGATTTGACGAATCTCTTCTTTAATCTGCTCTTACCCAGCACCCTATCGCGCAGGGTCGTCTTTCCGGAGCCCGACGGCCCGGATATTACGAAAATCTTGCCTTGGATTTTTCGCTCTTCGCTCTTCGCTTTTCGCTTTTGTCTCACTCTATATTCTGCACTTGCTCGCGGATCTTTTCAATCTGGCTTTTCATCTGGACAACGCGGGCTGAAATTATAGTGTCAAACGTCTTGGCGGCCAGAGTATTGGCCTCCCGCTGCATCTCCTGGGCGATAAAATCCAGTTCTTTTCCTGCGCTACCGGCCCTGCTCAATCTCCCGGTGAAATTTTTTATGTGAAACGCCAACCGCTCTATTTCTTCGCTGATATTGCTATCTTTCAAAAATACGGAGCGCTCCTCGTCGGTATTTATGGCCGCCAGGCTATCCCGGACGACTTTCCTATACCTTGACTTTATGATTTCCAAGTGCGCATTCAGGCCCTGAGCCCGGTTTTTTAAAAATCCGTACAGCGCCTTGCCCTCTTTAGCGCGCGTCCTGGCCAGGTCCCTAACCGAAGCCTCCACTAAAATTTTAAGCTTAGGCCAGATTCTCTCCACAGGGACCCTGCTCTCGGCCAGGGATAAAACTCCGGGCAGATGTATCAAGGTGTTTAAGCTTAAATCGTCTTTAATACCGAACTCCCTCCCTGCTTTTTTAAGCGACAGGATATAATTTTTTAAGAGCGCCTTGTTTATAAAAACCCCCGCCCCTTCTCCGCCGGCTAGATTAATCGCGCAGGTAACGCGGCCTCTCTTAACTTTAGCTTCGATGCACTTCTTGATTTTATCTTCCAGGGATAGAAATCCGACCGGCAGATGAAAAACGCTCTCTAAAAATTTATGATTTGCGCTGCGCAGCTCAACCGTTACTTTCCCGAAAAAAGCTATGCGCGTGCGCGCGCTCCCGAACCCGGTCATGCTCTGTATCATAGCCAGGCCTTTCTTGTAAATTCTTTTTCCACGGTTGCTTTAACCGGATACAGCTCCACAATAATCTCTTCGGGGACAAACCAGAGCTTGATCTCGCGCTCCGCTTCCGCCGCATTGGATGAAACATGGATGGCGTTCTCATAGACCCCGCTGGTGGTGATGCGGCCGTAAGATCCGCGTATGGAAGTCGACTCCGCCTCTTCAGGGTTTGTTGCGCCTGCTAATTGCCGGCATTTAGCAATAGCGTCTTCACCCCAGTAAACCAGAGCCATAACCTTCTTGCGCTCGTGCAGTTCACCCTGGAGATACTGGATGATTTCCTCGAAAAACGGTTTTTCTTTTAAGTGCTTGTAGTGTTCTTCGGCGAGCTGGCGCGATACACGCACCATCTTCGCCGCCACTATCTCTAATTTTGTCTCTGACAGGCGGGTAAGAATATTTCCGGTCAAAGATTTCTTAAGCCCGTCCGGCTTTATTAAAATAAGGACAGCTGCGCTCATTTTTTATGGCCTCCCCTAAAGATATTCACCAGTCTGTTCAATTCTTCTTCGGAATAAAATTCGATCATAATGTGTCCGCGCTTTTTCCTTTTACTTATGCGTACCTTGGTAGCTAAAATATGCTGCAGCTCTTCCTCTAAAACACCGACGAGCGGCTCGCGCATGCCGGATCCGATTTTTTTCTTCGCCAGCTTCGGGCGGCGCATCTTACATAAATTCTCCAGCTCCCTTACGGATAAGCCTTTTGAAATAGTTTCCTGAGCCAGCCGGCGCTGATCATTCGCGTCTTCGATTTCTAAAAGTGTCCGGCCGTGGGCAAAAGAAATACGGCCAAGCTTAATTTCCTGCTGAACTTCATGCGGCAGCTGCAGCAGGCGAAGCGTGTTGT
>Ga0163200_1001142_pt1 | contig 10090 bp, 10 predicted proteins | sample PL_2010_200m_FD_113535 | JGI IMG/M metagenome (GOLD analysis project Ga0163200, IMG submission 113535) | Freshwater microbial communities from Powell Lake, British Columbia, Canada to study Microbial Dark Matter (Phase II) - PL_2010_200m | ecosystem: Environmental > Aquatic > Freshwater > Lake ... | reverse complement strand
GCCCGATGCTCTTCGTCGAAAACGCCGATTTCGTCTGGGCGGTCATGGCCTCGATGTTCATCGGGAACATTATCCTGATCATCATGAACCTCCCCTTGGTGCCGGTCTTCGCGTCGCTTCTCCGGATCCCCTACGGCCTGATCTACCCGGCGATCCTGATCGTCTGCATCGTAGGCGCATACGCGGTTGCCACGGGCCTCTTCGAGGTGGGAATGATGCTGGTCTTCGCCATCTGCGGCTATTTCATGAAGAAGGGGGATATCCCCGCCGCGCCGATGCTGATGGCGCTCCTGATGGGGCCGATGATGGAGAGGTCTCTCTACCAGGCCCTGAACCTCTCCCACGGGAGCATGCTGGTCTTCATCCAGCGGCCGATCTCGGCCACGTTGCTGTCGGTCATCGTCCTCATGTCCCTCTACGTCGGCATCCGAAGCTTCAGAGGGAAGAAGGCTGCCATCGAGGAAGCAGAGGAGTAAACTTGCGGGAACCGAGAGAGTTGACGATCCGGGAGGCCGGGGAACGGATAAAGTCCGGCAAACTGACGGCGGAAAAACTGATCGAATCATGCCTGGAGCGGATCCATGCGCGGGAAGGGGTCATCCAGGCCTGGGTGGAGGTCTACGAGCAGGAAGCCCTCGCGGAGGCGCGCCGTTGCGACCGCGAATTCAGGAAAGGCGAATGGCGGGGACCGCTCCACGGGATACCCATCGGCGTGAAGGATATCATCGACGTCCGGGGGCAGTACACCCGCTGCGGGACGCCGGTCTACCCCGCCCGCATCCCCGCCGAGGATGCCCCGGTGATCGCCCGCCTCCGGAAGGCAGGGGCGATCTTCCTGGGCAAGACGGAGACGACCCCTTTCGCCAACAGCGACCCCACGGTCACCCGGAATCCCTGGAACCCCGAACACACCCCGGGGGGGTCGAGCAGCGGCTCCGGCGCCGCGGTCGCGGATCGCATGTGCCCGGCGGCCTTGGGGACGCAGACGGGGGGCTCGCTGCTGCGGCCCGCCGCCTACAACGGAATCGTCGGTTTCAAGGCGACCTACGGCGAGGTGAGCAACGAGGGGGTCCTGCCCAACTCCTGGAGCATCGATCATGTCGGCGTCCACACCCGCTCCGTGGCCGATGCCGCGCTCCTCTGGCCCTGCATGCGCGAGGATGAACCACGGCCTTTTGCCAGAATGCCCGAGCCGCCTGTCCGCTCCCGTTCGCGGATCCCCGGCTCGCCGCCGCGCCTGGGATACATCCGGGAGTATTTCGAACAGGAGACCTCTCCCGAGGTCCTGCCAAATCTGACCTCCGTCCGGGAGGCCTTCCTCCGGGACGGGGCGGATGTGGTCGAATTGGCTCTACCGCCGTCGTTTGCGTTCGTCGTCCCCGGCTGGGGCATCATCAAACAGGCGGAGCTCTTCGCCTACCACCGGTCCCTCTTCGAGGCGCATCGGGAGGAGTACCCTCCGAAACTCAAGGAGCGCCTGGATCAGGGGGCGCTCATTCCCGGCCACCAGTACGTCGAGCACCTCCGCCACCGGATCACCTTCCAGCGGGAGATGTGCGCGCGGATGGCCGATGTAGATGCGGTCTTCATGCCCATCGCCTCGACGACGGCCCCGCAGGGGCTCTCCACAACCGGCTCGAGCGTCTTCAACCGCCCCTGGACCATCTCCGGCTTCCCCGCGATGTCACTGCCGACAGGCCTCGACGCAAACAGCCTCCCCTTCGGCATGCAGATCGCCGCACAGCCCTACCGTGAAGAAACGCTCCTCGACGTCGCCGCCTGGTGTGAAAAGATCCTGGCGTTCACGGCCCGACCCGCCTGAAGATTGACAGCCTCGTATGACGGGAAGCTTCAAGGGGCGGAAAATAACGGCCGAAGATCGCGCATGTTTTTTACTTTTTCCAAATTCCAGACTTGGTCAATCAGGTTTTTCGTGCGCTCCTCACCGAGAACCGGCCTCATGAGGTCCGTGCATTTTTGCTCTATCTCCTGATCCGACATCGGATTCCCCGGCCGGCCGCGCACCAGTTCCACATGCTCCCGCAACCGGGCGCCATCGGTGGTGGTGATCTCCACAATCCCGCCGCGTTTTATTTTGGCCGTTCTCAATTCCGGGTCTCCCACCAGGGTGATCCGTTCCCTGATCGCGAGCACCGCCGGGTCCTTCATCCGTTCACGGGAGTGCGAGGCGTCGAAGGTCATGCCGCCGTCAAGCAGGGCGACGGCCAGAACGTGTTTCAGATCCACGTCGGGCATGTTTCTGTCCCGGACGATCATGACGCGGTCGTCGGGAACACTGGCGATCATGCCTTGTACATTCGCAGCGGTCAGGCCGTGCTTTTCCCGCAGAATTAAAAGGGCGTCGAGAGGGGCCTGGATCGGGGCGCCGACGGAAAATTTCTTGATATCGGTGAGCTGAATCTCATACCGAACACCAAGCTCTTCGACGAGCAATTCTCGGTTAGCGACGGGAGAGAAGGATTCAAAATAGTTGTGCTCGCCGCTGAACACATCCGCAACTCCCGTAAATCCGGACTGGACGAGGATCGCCGACATCACGCCGTTTCTGGCACCCATCCCGGCGAAGACGAAGGCCTTCTCCACGTGGTCCGTATCGCGAACCCAGTAGTATTTGCCGGAATCCTGCTGTGCGAGTTAATCGCAGACATACCTTACAAGATCTTCCTTGAGCCCCATCACCGAAGCAGCGGCGGCCGCGGCCCCGAAGTTGCTGCCGATGCCGTGCAGCGAGAGGGCGCGCCTGCGGACATTCTCCACACCCAGGGCCTGGGTAATGCGGCAACCGATGTCATATCCGGCCACCACCCCTCTGAGAAACCTCGACCCGTCCGCCCCTTCCCGCTCCGCGACGGCCAGCGCGGCGGGAACGATGCCGCAGCCCGGATGCATGCCCGCCCTTTCGTGGGAATCGTCGGTCTCATCGGAATGGGCCATCATCGCCATGGCGAAGGCTGCATGGATCGCCGTGGTGACGACGGGAGATCCCGCCACCTGGGCCTCCGGCGCACCGCCCTGCTGCCCGGCGAACTCTTTGGCGAGCCGGCCCGGTTTGAGGTCGGAGCCGCAGATAATGGCGCCCAGCGTATCCAGAATGTGATGTTTGGCCTTCTTGATCACCGCGGCGGGAAGTTCAGCCTCCCCGCTGCGGGCAATATATGCGCTGAGCCTGCTGACGATTTCCCCGGCTGCCATTTTTTCTTCCTTCATTTCCACCCCTGCACAGTCTCTCCTTTTATTCCTCGGGCAGGATGTCTTTAGAGCGATCGCCTCCTCAGGCCGCTAAATGAATAGCTTCCCGTTTTCCAGAATCCTTTTCCCGTCCAGCCAGACCGTGGGATTCAGGATGACGATGTCGATGTGCAGCCCGCACTGGACCGCGCCTCCGAGGGAGATGTTGTCGCCCAATGCAACGTGAAGGGTACCCAATCTCTTGGAGACCTCCTTGGTATCGGGGAAAATACGGCAGTCGGGGTTCATCCCGAGAGCAAACTGAGAGGCGAACCGCCGGGCATTGGAATCGGACTTCTCGAACAGCTCCAGCAGTTGCCGGGCCTGTTTCCCCCCTTCCACGTTCACGATCCAACCCTCCTTGATCTCCATCCGGAAAGGCTCGTCCACCTGCCCGATCTTGTCGATGATGTAGGGGTTCACGATGCACCCCTGCGTGCTGCCTTCCAGCGGGGCAACCGTCGATTCCCCGTCGGGAAGTCCCGAAAACTTTCCCGGCTCGTCGGCAAAGCCGGTCTGCGCTTTCCCTTTCCGGCCGCAGAGCTTCATGGTCAGATCACACCCGTCGGCGGTGGTAAAGCGGATCTCGCGGGCCTGCTCGAGCAGGGCATCCACCGCCAGCGCGTTGCGCCGGACCGCCTCGTAGTCGGTGGTTACCCCGGGACTCTCCAGCATCCCGTCATTGAAACCCCGAAGATTGCAGGTCCGGGTCCCGGCCCCCAGGGCGGCACTGACCGCCCTGCTGTGCGTGATCGGCCACTGGGTGAGGTTGATGACGGCGCTGGAACGGAGGAACGCACCCGCCGCGGTCTCCGGCAGTTCCTGGCCGCCGACCGTCCGGGGTACGATAATCATCGATACCGGCTCGGCCCCCGCCCGCCGCACGGCCGCGGAGAGGATCGCGGCAAAGGGTCTCGAATCCTCCTCCGTGTCCCGGAGGATGCACGCCGTCTCCCCCGGCTTCAGGGCCAGAACCTGCCCAACGACCTTATCGGCTACTTCACACATCCTTTCCATATCCAGCATCCGCTCCTCCTCAGCAGCTTATTATCCATCATCACGGTATCCGCAATAATCCCGCTCAAGATTGCGAAGACCTCATCGATGAGTCGAACCGAATTAAAAAACGTCTCCGGTCTATTCGGATAGGTTGGCCGTCATTCTCAGCAGCAGTTTTTCTGCCCGATAGGTATTGAAGATGCCGCAGTCGCACATCCGGGAGAGCTTCTTGGCTGCCGCGTTGCAGGTCATTTTCCCCCGACGGATCTCTTTGACCATATGGTCAATCAGATGGTAGGAGACCATGGCGTGCCCGCACATCGTATGGATTTCCAGGGTTTCCCCTTTCGGCAGCCGCTCCGTCCTGCCGTGAACGCCCAGGGAATAATTCACCGTGTGCGGAGCGATGCCGATCTCCGCGCATATCTTCTCCGTCTCCCCGCACAATCCCGACACGACAGTGGAAATGCCGAAATCCCGCTCCTTGATCTCTTTCAGGCACGCCTTGATCTTCTCGCGATCCCTGAAGACCACGTGGATGATCCGGCTCTTGGCCTTCTGCAGGGCCTCCAGGTCGTAGAGCTCCCCGCCGTCCCAGTTGGGGTTGTGGTTCCCGAAATTCACCAGGTCCTCGCGGTAATGGGAGATCACCTCCCAGATCTGTTGCATGGTTTTCTCCGACCCCTCGTGGTTCACAAAGCGGGACGTCCGAATCAGCAGGACATAGTCCTCATGGAGATCTTCGACACTCCCCTGCCGGTGCAATGTGTGCGTCATGTTATGCCTCCTTGAACAGCGGCCTGCCAAGACCCACATTCGTCTTGGTATTCGGTCTGGGAGTAAATCCGGCCTCTTTGGCAATGGCCGGCGCCGGCGTGGTTCCATCCGGATGAACGCGACTGATCAGATCGAGAGAGAAGACCGTGTCGATCTTCGTGGATACCTCTTTGATCGTTGCCAGTACCTCCGGTAACTTACCGACCGGGATCTTGAGCTCGATGATTGCCGAAAGCACCCGTTCGTTTAAGACCGCCTCGTTGAATTTTCCCGTCTTTTGATCGACCATCAGTTCCGCCACGGGATTGTTGGGTTCAAACTCAACCCCCAACCGGGCTATGGCCATCGCCACCGTCTGAAGGTCTCTGAACGATGTGCCGACGCCGGGACGACCCATTTCGACCGCAACGCCGGCCATCCCAAACGGAAACCGACCGGTCACATCGTTGGTCTTCATCTCTTCCGTTCCTCTTCCCTGACCGGTCGTCGAGGGATGTTTGATATGGGGATTGCTGAACGGTTCCCGGATCGATCTCGGCCATTCCAATTTCGGCATATAAATCGCGTCGACTGGGCAGACGCCGGATCTCTTGTAACAGCACCCGCACTCCACGCACCCCGCCTGGTCGATCTCACTGACCGATCGGCCTTCCCATTCCACCGCCGCGATTGCGCCAACCGGGCAATAGGGATGGCATTCATCACATCCGATACACTTTTCCTTGTCAATCAGCATTGAAAGCCTCCAGTAACTATTCTTCTTTCTCCTCCAGCATGGTTCTCTTGATTCTGACCGTTTTGAATGAGAACGCTATCGTCATGATTGCGGCTGTCGCCAAAAGTGTAGCGGATATCGGCCGGGTGAAGAATACGGTCATGTCCCCACGGGAGAGCGCCAGGGCGCGATAGAGGTTATACTCCAACATGGGTCCCAATATCAGGGCGATCACCATGGGGGCGCCCGGGATATCGTACTTTTTCATGAAATAGCCGATGACGCCGAAAACCAGCATCACCCAGACATCGTATGCGCTGCTGCGGAGCGAATAGGCTCCGATGATGCAGATCAAGAGGATGCCCGGGTAGAGGTATCGGTACGGAATGCGCAAGCCCATGGCAAAAAGCGGAATCATCGGAAGGTTCATAAAGATCAGGATCACATTCCCGATGAACATGCTGGCGATGAGTGCCCAGACAAAATCGGGGTTGGTATGAAACATCATGGGCCCCGGTTTCAACCCGTAGAGCATGAGGGCGCCCAACATGACCGCGGTGGCTCCCGAGCCCGGAATCCCGAGGGCCAGCAAATGCACCATCGCCCCGGACGTGCACGCATTGTTCGCGGACTCCGGTCCGGCAACCCCTTCGATGGCGCCTTTCCCGAAGCGTTCGGGATTCTTGGCAACGCCCTTTTCAACGGCATACGCGACGAATGACGCGATGGTCGCGCCGGAGCCGGGCAGCGCGCCCATAAAGAATCCGACCGCCGTACCCCGGAGAATCGCCCATTTGCATTGCCAAACTTCGACAACGGTCGGCCATAAGTCCTTGAACTTCACGTGAATGGGTGTTATTTTCAACCGTTCCTCGGCGGAAACCAGAACCTCCCCGATCCCGAAAAGGCCCATGACCACGGTAACGAAGGAAACCCCATCCATCAATTCAGGGAAATCGTACACGAACCGGGGCGCCCCCTGGATGATGTCAATGCCGATTGTCCCGAGGGCCATCCCGATGATGCCGCTCATCAGCGATTTCGATATGGATTTCCCGCCCACATACACGATGGTCAAGAGACCCATGACGATCAGGCTGAAGAATTCCGCCGGGCCGAATTTCAATGCAAATTTCGCGAGGGGGACGCAGATCAGCATCAACCCGATCGTCCCTAAAATGCCGGCAACGAAGGAGCCGATCGCGGAAATTCCCAGGGCGGCCCCGCCGCGCCCCTGGCGCGCCATCTGGTAGCCGTCGATACAGGTTACAACGGAAGCACTTTCGCCCGGAACGTTGAGCAGGATCGATGTCGTCGATCCGCCGTACATGGCGCCGTAGTAGATCGCGCACATCATGATCATGGCGGGGGTCGCGTTCATGCCGAAGGTGAGCGGAATCAACATGGCGATCGTGGCCGAGGGACCCAGGCCGGGCAGGATTCCCACCAGGGTGCCGAAGAAGCAGCCGACAGCCGCCATCAAGATATTAAACGGGGTGAGTACTGTCGCGAAACCCTGCATCAAGTGATTGAGGATATCCATTTTTTTCTCTCCTTCAAATTCCCAGCAGACCACTGGGAAGATCAACCTCCAACCAGTATCGAAAAATAAGAAAGACGGTGGCGCTGAACATGACGCCGTAAAAGATGCTCTTGAGGAAACTGTCGCCTTCCAAAACAAAAAGGATGATGGAGACGAAAAAAAATACGGTCAAGATGAAGCCGAGGCTGCTCATGACCAGCGCAAAGCCCGCCATGATCAGCATGATCAGGCCGAGCCGCCCCAGCGATCCCCATCCGGGCAGGCGCGGTTTGCGATCATCCTCATCGTATTTCTCCCTGAGGGAGAGGATGAATTTAAATAGCGAGAATGCGGCGAGGATGATCCCCAGCCAGAAAGGGAAAAAACCAGGGCCTATCCCGAATTTGGAAGCATAGGCGAATTTTTGCGATTCGAGTATGAGCCAGAGGCTGAGTCCCATACCGATGACCGAAAAAGTTATGTCTCCTTTTTTCATATACCCTTACCTCCTGACCGGGGGTGTTCGTTCGGAAACGTTTGAAAAGGCATCTGTCCCGTGAGGCCGTCCGTGTCATCACGAAGCGAAGCAATCCCAATCTCCAAGGGATCGCTTCGCTTCGCCGCAATGACCAGGGAAGGCGGATATCCAAAGTTCTTTCGATGATGCTGCGATGGTTATTTCTTCTTATAGACGCCGAGTTCATCGACATCCACTTTCAACACTTTCAGGTAATCGTTGACAAACGCCTTGACTTCCTCATGCTTCATAAAGGAATCGACTGCATAGGAGGTTTTCAGCATATCCTGATACGCCTTGGTCTTGGAAAGTTTGAAAAAGGCGTCTTCCCAGAATTTCAGCGCATAATCGGGGAAATTCTTCGGCGCCCAGAAGCCTCTCGGCTGTACATATACGGCATTAATCCCCTGCTCCTTCATCGTCAGCACATTCGGCATGGCGGGGATCCTCTGTGGGGACATGACGCCGAGCGGCTTGATTGTCTTGGCTTCGATCTGCCCCATCTGTTCATTCACGTTTCCAAATCCCAGATCGACATGCCCGCCCAGGATGGCTACGGACGCTGCGCCGCCGCCGCCAAACCCGACCATGTTCAACTGCGCACCCGACGCCCTTGCGACCCGGTGGGCGCTGACATGCTCGGACCCCCCTACGGTGCCGATCGCCACGGAGACCTTGTCGGGGTTTTTCTTTGCATACTCGATGACGCCCTTCATGTCGTTGTAGGGCGATTCGACGCGGGTAAAGGCGAGGTTCGGATCCATGCACATCAGGGTGAGGAAGGTGAGATCCTCCAGCTTGAGTTTACTCGAGCCGCGCAAAAGGGCGGAAAGCGGCCCGGTCGTGAACTGCATGACCACATGCGCGTCACCCGCTTTATCAAACATATAGTTGAGCGAAGTCGTACCGGAACCGCCATCCCGGTTGACCACCTGGATCTTCTGCTTTACAATCCCCTCCTTCTCCAGGATGCTGCCCACGGCCCGGCTGAACAGATCGCTGCCGCCGCCTGCAGGAGAATGGACGACAAATTCAATGGTTTTATCAGGGTATGCCGCCTTTGCCTCCGCCGCAACCATCGCGGCGACAACACATAACATTACCGCCAACGAACAGATAAAAACTTTCCTTCCCATACAATTCTCCTTTCCGTATCGGTGATTATGGTCTAAAGGGCCCATCCCTTTACTCCGGTATTCACCCGTTCTTTTTTATCGTGAACCGTCAACTTGCGAAGAAGCATCTCCGCCCGCTTGGGATTGAACAATCCACAAAGACAGGGCTTGCCCAACTCTATTCCCGCCTTCTCTATGGTCAGGGAACCAGCTTTAATTTTTTCGACCAGATCGTCCACCAGATATCGCGCTACCATGCCGTGTCCGCACATCGTCGTTATTTCAAGCACCGGGCCATCGGGAAGAAGGGAGGTGTTGCCCCAGATGCCCAATGAGTGGTTCGTCGTATGCGGCGCAATGCCAACCCTGTCGCATATGGATTTGACGGTATCATAGAGTCCAGAAACAACAACCGATAATCCAAAATCTTTTTCCTTCATCTCGACGAGAAAGGATTCGAGTTTTTCTTTTGTATCGAATACGCAATAGGGAGAATTGCTATCTTTGAACGCTTCGACGATGGAGTCCAGCGAGGTTTCCAGAACGTTGCCTTTATAACGCGCACCCCGGGCTCCGGTAATGTTCACGGCGCCATGCTTTTGAAAGAGTTTCAGGATTTCCTTACATTTTCCGGCCGAACCTTCCTGGTTGTACCCTTTCTCCGCGCGGATAATGATAACATAATCACAACCCAAATCTTCGATCGTACCCGCCCTGTGCAACGAATGAGTCATGGTCTCACTTCTCCTTTTGCTAAGCGTCCGCTTTCGGTCTGCCCAATCCCAAATTGACTTTTGCGTTGGGGGAAGCCCGATACCCCAACTTTGCCAGAGCCTCCATATTTGGTATCGCGCCGTCCGAATTCACCCTGTTGATCATGGATACGGAAAAGACCGTGTCTGTTGCTAATGCGGAACTTTCTTCCAGAGCCGCCATAGCTTCTGCCAACCGCGAAGGTTCGATCAGGAACTCAATGATCGCACTCAGCACCCGTTCATTTTTTACATCTTCTTTAAAAATGGCTTTTTTTGTATCTTCCATCAGGCTGGTTAACGGATTCAGCGGTTCGAACTCAACGCCGAGGCGCGCAAAAGGAGCGGCAATCTTCTCTATATTGCGGATGGTTTCGCCGACGCCCGGTCGCCCTACCTCGACGGCGATGCCCACTGTTCCCCTCTTATAGCGCCCCGTTACAT
>Ga0163200_1001141_pt1 | contig 10091 bp, 9 predicted proteins | sample PL_2010_200m_FD_113535 | JGI IMG/M metagenome (GOLD analysis project Ga0163200, IMG submission 113535) | Freshwater microbial communities from Powell Lake, British Columbia, Canada to study Microbial Dark Matter (Phase II) - PL_2010_200m | ecosystem: Environmental > Aquatic > Freshwater > Lake ... | reverse complement strand
CTCTTGAAAAGTCTGAAACTCGTCATTGGTAAATATCTTTCCGGTAGGGTCTGTGATGGTAGCATCATCGTTAATTTCGTAATTCGTGGGTGTAATATAACTCACTCTGCCATCCGGAGTTATTTTTAACAGGTAGTCTGGTGCAGGTAAATCCACGTTGAAAAGCTCTTTAGTTTCTTGAGCGGTATAGTATTTCGGAGCAGGTAGAGGTATCTCACTCTTCGGTTGTTCCGGCTCTCTAACAGTCGGATTAATACCGGATAGGTATTTCCGCATATCCGCTAGTTTTGGACGGTACTCGTTAAGAATATCAGACGGATTGGCCATTGACCTTTCCTTTTACCGGATTGACAGATTTTTGTCCGGCATTGAGTAACATCTTGAGCTTCTCTTCCGGAGACATCATCGGAGTCGTTTGGTCAGGCGGTATCCAGTTCACCGCATTTTCTATCATCTTATCTAAATCTTTTTGCTTAAATTTTGGCACGGTTTCGCTCCTTCTGGTTAGTTTGGTCTCCACCAGTTCGACTAGCTGGCTCTTGGAACATAGCCATTAGTGGCTGTGCATTACCCTTTTGAGCAGGTGGATTATTGATATCCTGAGTAGGATTGAGCTGGCTGGCAATCTTACGCTGCTTGATAATCTGGACAGCTCTTTCACCCATCATTTTCGCTTCCGTTCTCTGTCTATCGCCCTCTTTTTCATCGAGATTGACTTCTGCCGAGGCCAATAATGAAGAGGCTATCCGGTAGAGCTTTATAGCAGGGTCGAGAGTCTCGGCCTCTTCGGAGTCCAGAGCTTGCTCCCACTCTTCCGGATTCTGGACTTGCATGATTTCTCGGATTCTCACTTTACGAGGTATTTCGCCTTTAGCAGCGATTGACATTGACAGGTTTGCGATATCCTGTCTCTTACTGGTCGGCATGAATTTAAGGTTGATAGTATATTTATCGGGGTCTCCCAAATCCTTCGGAGTATAGACAGCCGAATTACCCATCCGGCCAACAGGGAATCCGGAGATTCCTCCGGCAATATATTCGGCAATTATCAGACGATATAATTGGCGATAAAACAAGGCCAGACAATTAAAAGTAGGAATCATAATCTTATTACGGATATCCGTCATATCGGTAATGGCCACGGCTGATAATGGGAAAGCCAGATTGCCATAGTCTAGGTCTGATAGAGAGCCATTCTGGATAGCCCTCATAATGTCTCCATGAATCATCTTGGACGCTTGGTTGATATCGGCCACTTGCAAGAGCTGGTATTTCTCATTTATGGGTACTTCCGTAACTGTGCCAACAGTATCCGGATATGGAGCTGCCTTACCACTCATATCCGAGGTCTCTTTCTGGTAGGCCGGATTAACGAGTTTCAGGTTGATAGTAGCCTCTTCGGAAGCAATCCGGTTTAACTCATCATATAAATATCTATCAACCATGAAGATTGACTCAAATTCATGTGTCAGATGTTGCTCATCTAGCAGGCCATATCCTCGGTCAACACCCTGTATGGCAACAGGTGGAAAGCCAAGGGGATTGAGAACAGTACCTTTAGGAGAGAGCTTTTTATCGAGCCATACCTCATTTTTTTCTCCATCCCAATATTCGGCACACTCGCATTTCTCAGTTTTTATATCCACTCCGTACTCAGTTTTTATAGCCAGTTTAGAGCGGTTAGTCCGGTATCCGTACCACCAGATGCCATCCGCTCCCTCTTCATACGAGAGATATCGAGAATCCATCATCAAACAATCCGGAATATACTTCTTTTTGGCTTTGTCAACGTAAGATATCCAGCGAGCAGCTACAATGCCACGGATATTAGCTTGATTAGACACGAAATTATGCAGGGATTTGCGTCTCCGCTCATCGGATTGCTCAATATTCCTCTCGAGGAATTTCTCGATAACGGAGTTTTTATCTTGGGCTAGACCTTCGACTCGAATCTGCATGAGAGCAGCTTTAGTCGAAGAGCAGACTGTTTGAGCATAAACTTGAGCATCATTCATGGTAATAGAGATAGAGCGTGGCACTTTCTTGCCGTTGACATCTGTGAGAACATATTTATCAGAGATATTCAGCGTACCATAATAGGCAAGCTGTCTGTCTTGGTCTTGCCTATCGTAGAGGTCTTTTAACTCTTTTTCTCTGGTCTCTATCCGATTCAATGAAGTGCTTTCTTTAATAATTGTTGTAGGCATATCATCCCCCTAAACGTCTCTTACTAACTCGTCTCGATGGCCTTTGATACTCGATGCCTCTGATAACTTCCAGCCAAAGGAAAAGTTAGGAGCGGAAATTCTTTTTTGAGCTACTCCACGGCACTTGGTACAGGTAGTAGTTTGTCTATCTTTTATCTTATTCCACGCATCAAACTGGAGATGGCATTTAGAACATTCGTACTGATATAACGGCATCTTTTACTCCTTAAAATGCAAATGTCTGTCTTATTTGATTATACCCTTTAGTAATGGTCTCCGGTCTGAAATTGCTTAAAATATATCGCTCACAGGCGAGAAGATGGAATAATGACTCGCTATCGTATTTGTCAGTCGGGTCGTATTTGTCATTGAGGATATAAGAAAAGGAGAGTTTCTGGTCAACATAGTGTGATAAATCTCGGAATATCTTGACGGAGTGTAGAGAATCTAAGGCATAGACTCTTTCGATTTGGGTAGTGACTTCCTTCCATTTAGGTTTGATAATATACCAGCCATGGGCTGTATAACCTTGACGGATTTCGTCCTCGGAAGTCCAGTTACCACCGGAGCGCATGACGACATTCTTTCCGGCTGTAATTCTCTTAAATTCGGCAACGTGCTCATAAATACTCCGGCTCTGTCTGGGAAGGTACTCGTAAAAGGCGATTAAATCACCTTTCATGTATTGTCCTCTTGCCGGGTCATTTTCGGCTGCCATGGCGTAAAAAAGAGCTGCCGGATTCGCCTGTCCGAAGTCATGTCCTACATAAATAGGCCACTCTTTCGGAATATTAAATCTATCAATAATACAGGTCGCATCATCAAACGAATCGTACACCAAACCAGCAGGCTTTGTAAAGCGTCCTCTGAAAAACATATCGAACTTCCATGCTGGCATTGTCCGTCTTAATCTCTCAAACTCTTCTCGGGGAAATGCCGGATTCTCGATTGACTCGAAATTTATTACCTCAAAGGTCTTGTCACCATTTCGCCATCTGTCATAGACCTCTGTTTTAAGCCATCCGAAATCATACGGAGTAGTACCAAGTAAACATCTACCCTGAAAAATAGCCAACCGTCTCTGTACGGCCTCCCAAGTGCCAAGGCGAAACTGTTTCTGGCCACATTCATCGAGGACTCCACCTTTGGCTGTGGCCGATTCTATGGCATCAGGATTAACGCCTGTAAACAGGAATATCTTACTCTTCTCATTATGGGAAAGAATCATTTTATCGCTATCTCGATACTTCCCCCAAGTCGAGCCATCGAACTTAATATCGCAGAAATACCGTGTCATAACAGGCAAGAGCTTTTTATCGAGTAACGGAAAAGTGGCACTCCCGACTATATAATCCCCTTCTCCCTTCGCTTTTATCTCCCTATCCAACCAATCCGGAGCAAATTCCGTCTTGCCCGAATTATGATGAATCAAACCATTCGCTAAATAATTATGATATTTAGGAACACGTAAATCGTAATAATCATCAGTTAGCAGGTACTTAATATTGACAACCTTATCCCACTTGTCGTATAATAGTAGGGATTTAGGGGGGAAGAGAGATGAAAATAAGGCGTGCATTTTCTGTTGGTGAGATTGAGAAGATGAAGGAATTGTCGAAACAGAGGTATTCAACTGCCCGGATTGGTGAAATTCTTGGCCGGGACGATGAGACAATTCGCAGGAAGATGAAGAAATTAGGGATTCCCCGATGTCCGCTAAATTGGAAAGGTTCTCTAAGCACCGCATGGGAAGGTGGTATTCACACGGATAAGGATGGTTATATCTTGCGTTATATGCCAGAACACCCCCATTCTTGCGGCAATTATGTTCGAGAACACCGATTGGTAATGGAGAAGATTCTAGGTCGTTATCTGACAAGGAGTGAGGTCGTCCATCATAAGGACGGTAATCATGCCAATAATTCACCGGATAATCTGATTCTATTCCGCCAAAATTCAGACCATCTGAAAGTTGAACTAACTGGTCATATCCCAAATTGGACTCCGAAAGGGAAGGTGGCAATTCTGGAAGGTCAGCATAAGCCACATAAACACCTTTCTCGCCACGAAAAGTTCTTAAAATTTGTCCAACAGAGACCCAGATTACATGGCCGTTTTGTAAAGATAACATCCGATGCCTAAGTGTCGTAACTACTTCTCTACCACTTTCCGTGGTTACTTTGTATAATCTTGCAGACCCTTTTCTGAATGGCATTGAACCTATGGCTGGAACTACTTCCCCTCTGTATAAAGCCCAGACAAAAACAGACTCTCCTTTCTCGCTTAATTCCCCTATACTCTTAGACTTACCAAACGGATTGTTTATTATTGTCTCTCCGGCTATACATTGAGCTCCAGCCAATATCACCGGAAATCTCGCCTCACTTAACCACGCCCTCGCCTGTCCTGCATGAAGATTCAATATCATCGAACCATCTGAAAGAAATTCCCTGTACGGCTTAATGACCTTGATAGGAGTTACTGTCTCTACCACTTCGCCCTCTCTATCCTCTTCGCCTTCTTTACCATGTTCGGCAAAAATACCGTGGCACTCTTCGACATGAATTCCCTGTCTATCCCCCCCGGCTGCCCACCTATGACGGTATGGCTGCATTTGGAACTGCAATGCTCTGACTGATACGCCTTGCTGGTATTCAGCCTCACCCAACAAAACCTGCACTCAATCTTTACATCTGTTTTGGCTGCCACTTAGTACCCTCGCTTATAGGCAGGTCTCCAGTATCCTTTCCCTTCCTGCCCTTTCCGGTGTCGCCCTGTACCCTTCTCTACCCATCTCCATACTCCACTTAACCACATCCACATCATTTTCCTTGCCTCTATGTTTAGATTTTGTTTTGGGTCAAAAACTGGAGTGAGGACAGTTTCTCTTATTCCCCCTCCCCCTCGTTTAAGGTGGGGGGTGGTATATCTACGGGTTTCTCAATAACCGTTAGATTCTTACTCTGTGGTATTTCGGATTCCTTTGGCTGTTCGATGGCTTGTTGCTGGCTGGCAATGATACGCTCTTGCTCCGGAGCTACCCCGGCAAGCCTTACTTCAATCCGCTTAACGTCAACGCTATGCTGTGTTATGTTAATCTGTGAAGCATCTCTATATGCAGGGTCCAGGCGTTTCAACCGGAACATCAGAAGTTCATCTGAGGGCTTCCAGACATGGCCTACAACCGCTCCCTTGTAGTATACCGGAGACCTAACGCCCTTGATAGCTCTGAGGTCAGCAACGGCCTCAAGTTTGTTCAAATAGGCCAGTTTAGCAGCATTAAACGCCCCGGAGAATGTCCGGTTGTCTTTATCATCTAGCCAGCCTTGCAGTACAGCCGGAGAGATGCCGGAGAATTGGACGCATTTTGTGATATTTCCGGTCTTTTCATAAGCCTTGATAAACAAGTCTTGAAGAGCCTGAGTAGAGTTAATTTTCGGGTCAAAGAGGGCTTCCGGAAGATAAACCATTAAAGCGATACCCCCTGATAGTAGTTAATATAACCGTTATTAATTCTCATACCCCCCATAGTCCCCCCTTTCCCTTTAACCGCTCCGGATGATTTCCGGTTGGTCATTATCACCGGAGAGGATGCAAACGCATTGCATCGGCATTGCCAACGCATAGCGAATGCATCAAAACAGGGAATTATTACACCGGATAACAGAGACCTTAAGAAAGTAACCAAAGAATATACCATATAAGATAAGAACAGATAAGAACAGATTATAGATAATGACAGTTTCGCATTGCCACCGCATGAAGGACGCAATGCATCCGCATTTTTTGAAGCTAAATAATGGGAAAATAACTTGACGAGGACACCGGAGCGGAAAGAATTACATGGAGAGATTATATTTTCCTCCATGGTTTTTTTCGTTTGGGGAATAATAGCTCCGGCCAGCCAGAGAGAGCCAGCCGGAGCACCGGAGAGAATAAGACCGGGACCGTCAGCAACCATCGCCCTATCAATAACAGATATTGCCGGAATTGTCAATATTTTTGTCCAGCGTGAGGACAAGTTTTTGAAAAGCCCTTATTTTGTCCAAACGAGGCTAAATTCCATAAATTCCAAGTTCCAAAACACAAACACCCTATTGACATTATTTGTAGCTACGATTAAGCTGTATTCAGATTCAGAATTGAATAAAGTGAGGCTAGGATGAGATAGGCCGAGAGGCAACCGGAGACGGAGACCATAACCCGAAAGGGAATTGAAGCTAAAAAGAGCGGATGTAGAGACAGACCGGAGACAATCACCGGAACACGCAACGCCCAGAGGACGGCCAAAACTCTCTAAACTCGGAAAGCTGCCAGCATACCGAGACAAGCCCAACAAGCGGAGAGATAGCAACAACGAGAAGCTAAAAGCCGGATACACCTTGACCGCAGGCACTACGACGCAATAATCCTACCGGAGCACTAGACGGCCAGCAACCGACTACATTGCACAAGAGCAAACCGGAGAGAGTAAAAATAAATGAGTTTGAACCTAAACGCCTATATTGACCGGAGTTATGACCGGAGAGTATAGGCGTTTTAATTTGCACTCATAAAAGAGCGCAGAAATACGGAGAGAGGTTAGGAAAATGATAACAGTACGAAACCTAGAGCAGCCAGCAGCCAACCGGGAGCCAACAAAAGCGGAATTATTCAAAGAGTTTTGTTGTAAACCGGAGACGCAACCGGAAAGCCTTGCAAATAAAGCGATATCCTCAGAGCCTAGCCGGAGACATACACCGCTCCGGCCTAGCTCCGGAGATATCCGGAAATAAATAAACAGGCCGGAGAGAGACGGCCAAAAGGAGAAACCATGTATAACGACCAGAGGCAAATCAGATTCTTTACCAACGAGCCGGAGAGAGGAGACATCCGGCACACATTTACCACCGGAACACCGCTCAATCAGGCAGAGAACAGCCACTTGAGAGCGAAAGAGGCCACAGAGCCACGCCCATTCACTCAGATACTCGCAGACCAAAGACAATGGGTAGTTGACCATGCGCCCTTCGATACCGTGGTTAAATTGCCCTTGATGCAGTTTATGACCATTGGCAGCGAAGAGCACGAAGCAGCAACCGGAGCACTTGTACCCTTCAAAGATACCAGCATCGTCAGCGCACACCCCGACCAGTATGAGCTAAGAGAGCACGCCCTAAAACAGCTCTTAGCCAGACTCGGATATGACCGAAAGCTATTCGATAAATTGGCCGGAGCAGGCAGACTCCTTGCGCTCGACCTGAATTATCTCATTCAGAACTTTTACAATGAGACCGTCCAGCTCAGATGCATGGACAGAAATCAAGTCAGGGGATTCCTCACAGATTCCTATGAGCCGTTTGACAATCTGGAGCTATTCGAGGCCGTTGAGCCGTTCATGGCCGGAGCAGAGACAAAATGGGATTATTCAGACGATGAAGTGACCCATCTATCAGTAACATGGCCGAACACTACCACGGAGATAAAAGTCGGAGATGTAGTCAAGACCGGAATCCATATCTCTAACTCCGAGGTTGGTATGCGGAGCGTTACCATTGCCAGCTATGTTTACAGGCTGAAATGCTCTAATGGTATGATTGGACGCTCCGGAGATGGCGGTATGTTCAGATTCAGACACACCGGAGACGGAGATAATCTCCGGAATCGCATCAAGGCAGCGATTGAGGCAACGTACATGGAGACCACGACCATTATCGCTCAATTCAAAGAAGCCTTGAATAGAACCATCAACGACCCTGCAAGCTATCTGGAGACTATCGCCAAGGACAAAGGCAATAGCTTGACCCAAGAGCAGTATAAGAAAATGCTGGACTCTTATCTGATTGACCCGGAGCCGAATCTTTACGGAGTCGTAAACGCTATCACCCGAACAGCCCATGAGCACTATGCCGGAGAGACTCGCTTTGACATGGAGAGACTCGGCCAGAAAGTATTGTCTCAGGGATTGAGCCGAAACTAAACCATCGGAGAAAATATAGAGAGGCCGGAGCTTTGTGCTCCGGCCAGAGGAGTAACTATGACCAGCAAATTAACCAGAGGATTCAAGGATACAGTTTGCAGGCATTGTGAGCATTGTTACCGTGCCAACATGAAGAGAGGCCGGAATCATTATATATCTGAGACCAACAGGCAGGAGCAGGCACAATGAAAAAGAGATGGATACTAGCCAGAATCTTGCACAGATGCCAGCTTATCAGGATTGACCGGAAGCTCCATACTATCGAGTATAAAATCACTTACTATAAACAGGCCACCAGAATCATCGGAAATAAACCCTATATCATGGGAATTTATGAGGAGAACTAAATGCCAAAAATAGTCTATGAAACCAAAAACTTTTCACCGGATACCCTTGCTGTAATCCAGCAGGCCGAGACCATCATCCACAACTAACGGCCAGCAGCCGGAAGAGTTTGCCCCGGAGACCCTATCAGAATACCAGACTAGCCAAGGGAGACTGTTCGCATGATTGAGTACATTGTATTCACAGTCGTAGCTATATTTGTCATGGCCGGAATATTAACGGCCATTGACTGTAATCGAGAAAGAAGGAGCAAATCAAAGTGGCCAGAATAACAACCGTAGCCAAAGCGCAGAAAGCGCAGGGTAATTGTCGGGTATGCCAGAAGCCTATCAACATCGGAGACCCCTATAAATGGGCAAAACCGAGATACCGAGGAAAAGTCGTAGCTTGTGCCGGATGCACTATCACAACGGTCATGCTCTCATCGAGCAAAATGGTATCTATCTGGGAAGAACAGGCCACGATAGATACGACTGATACCGATGGCCTAGCCGAACAGCTCCGGAGTCTAGCCGAAACCGTTAGAGGAGTCGGGGAAGAGTATCAGCAATCGGCAGACAATCAGAGAGAGTATTTTCCGGATGCCGAGAAAGCCGAGGAGAACGAGGAGAAAGCTCAGAACCTAGAGGGATGGGCAGATGAGCTGGAGCAAGCAGCCGATGATATTGATACGGCCTATCAGGAAATCGAGGAGCTGGAGTCCGAGAAATCAGACCTTGAGGAAGAGAAAACAGCTCTGGAAGCCAAGCATGATGCCGTGGCTAATCAGGAAAGACTCGAAGAGATAGATGAGCGCATCTCAGAGATAGACTCCGAAGTCGAGGATAAGGAAGCTGGGATATCCGGAATGGGCGATATCGCTCAAGAGTGTCCAGAATAAATGAAAAACAGAAAAGGAGAAACCATGAAGCTAATAGATAAAATCAAGAAGCGATTAAATCCTCATTGGAATTGCGTCAGTTTGCTCGACCACGGCCTTGAAGAGTCCGTTTGGTACTCTGATAGGGCTAAACTGGAAGGCGACCTGCTGGAAGCCAATCAGAGGCTTACAAAGCACGGACAGGAGATGAAATCAATCTTTGACGCACTAGCCAAGAGCCACGCCACTTTAGTCAAGGATGTAGCATGGACTGTCATGTTCCGGCCACGCCTCAATACGAGACGCAGCTCCGTATTTCAGGACTTGCTCGAAAAGCCATGCGGAGTCCAGCTCATCACCGGGATAGTCAAGGAAGTCTCTCTCGGAGATTGGTTATGGAATCCGGCAGAGCCATGCCTATTCAGGTACTATCAGTCATGGCAGGACTTGAAAACTCTGGAGCAGGAAATTGGATACGTTACGGCCTTACTCCAGAACCGTGTTGCCGAGATTCTCCGGATAAGAGACAACATCTCGACTCTGGAAATACTGCGTCTCGAACAAGAGCGAGAAAAGGAGCGATAAGTAAACTCCTACTCTCTCCGGTACGGCATAACTCTCTCCGGCCAGTACCATAACCGGAGCACGGTTGTTAGTCGTGCTCCGGTATTTTATTGCCAAAAATAGGGTATTGACATGGCCTGCATTTGTAGTATAATGG
>Ga0163200_1001139_pt1 | contig 10115 bp, 7 predicted proteins | sample PL_2010_200m_FD_113535 | JGI IMG/M metagenome (GOLD analysis project Ga0163200, IMG submission 113535) | Freshwater microbial communities from Powell Lake, British Columbia, Canada to study Microbial Dark Matter (Phase II) - PL_2010_200m | ecosystem: Environmental > Aquatic > Freshwater > Lake ... | reverse complement strand
TTTTTCGCCTCCCGGCGGATGATCTCGTATACGCGGGTGCGCTGGGACTCGGAAAACACCTTCGTCCGGACGGCTGTTTTCCCGGGGGGCATCTCATCGATCACAGAGATGTCCAAATCCCCGTAGACCGTCATGGCCAGGGTTCGCGGAATCGGGGTGGCGGTCATGACGAGGACATCCGGAATCTGTCCTTTTTTCCGGAGCGTCGCCCGCTGAACCACTCCGAAGCGGTGCTGCTCATCGATCACGATCAGTCCCAGATCGCGAAAGAGAACGCCTTCCTGGATCAGGGCATGGGTTCCGACGACCAGATCGATCTCGCCGTTTTGGATGCGGCCCTGAAGTTCTCTCCGTTCCGCCGTTTTAAGGCCTCCGGTCAGAAGAGCGGTTCGGAGTCCCAGTTTCTCCGCCCAGACCCTCAAATTCCGATGGTGCTGTTCCGCCAGGATTTCGGTCGGCGCCATGATTGCGGCCTGATGGCCGTTTTCACAGGCGGTGATCAGGGCCGCCATCGAAACGGCCGTTTTCCCGGAACCGACATCCCCCTGCAGCAGCCGGTTCATACTCCTGGGAGAGGCCATGTCCCGCTCGATTTCTGTAATGACGCGCCGTTGTGCGGCAGTCAACGCAAAGGGAAGCAGCCGGTAGAATTTTCGCACCATTTCACCATCCGTCAAAAAAGAGATCCCCTGTTCGAGGACCCCTCCCTGTTTTCTCAGCGCCATCCCGAGTTGGAAAAAGAAAAACTCATCGTAGATCAGGCGCCGATGGGCGTCCGAACGCATCTCCTGATAGAGGTCCATCTGCTGATCATTTCCGGGAAAATGGACCTGACGCAACGCCTCTCGGATCTCCATGAGATTGTGTTTCCGGCAGATCTCCCCGGGGATGGGGCTCTGCACGAGATTGGCAAAATCGCGTACCACCTTCCAGAGTATCCGGCGGATGGTTTTCTGGGACAGTCCTTCCGTTTCGGAATAGACGGGAACGATCCTTTTGAAATGGAGGAGTTGATCCTCCTGGTCATTGAGGATCTCGAAATCGGGGTGAATAATTTCTTTCTCGAAGGGGAATCCGGTAACTTCCCCGGTCAGAATGACGCGCGCCTCCGGCTTGAAAGCGCCCCGCAGAAAGGCCTCGCGTCCCTTGAACCATTTGGCCTTGAGGATACCGGAACCGTCGTCCACCATCGCCTCGAAGACCCTTCTCCGGCCGTAGAAACGGGAATCCGCCCGGATGACCCTGCCCACGATGGTCTGCCGTATTCCGGGGACCGTTTCCGCAATCCGGGAAATCGTGCGGCGATCCTCATACCGCCGGGGAAGAAAATAGAGCAGTTCCTCCACGGTGGAAACGTTTTTTCGGGCGAGCAGCGCAGCGATCCGGGGACCGACCCCCTGAATGAACTGGATCGATCTTGAAAGGAGATCCCTGGCATTCCCCTCCGCATGCGGCCCCGTCGTTTGTTCGCTATTCCCGGCTGTTGTGGGTGCGTCATGCAAGAGGATTTTCAGATCGGATAGATGACCATTCGCACGGGCAAGCCTGTCCTTTTTTATTTCCGGCGTCAGGGTGTCGTATCCGTCGAAAAGCTCCAGCAGCATGGCCAAAAGCCTGTCGAATTCATTCTGCCGCGGCGATCGGTCTCCATCACGCCGGATTCCCTCCTCTAATTGCCGCAAGAGTGAAGTCATGACCGTCCCCAGATTCTTGATCAGGGAGATGTGGTTATAGGAGTCACCCGATGCAAAGGCCAGCGGAGACTCCATTTTTTTTAAGATTTTATCCAGGGGTTCCATGCTGCGTCCTATCCGGGTATCAGAGGAATCTTTTAATGATATCATGCACAAAGATATAATCTTGTTACCAGATATTTTTTTTTTTCGCAAGGAAAGAATTGACTTCCTCGGGAATTTAGGTTAGGGGAAAAGCGTTTCTTTGCAGGGATTGGCAGCGCTTCAGATATTCGATTGTTATTTTCCATCACCGTTCAAGGGGTTGGTTTCTATCCGACCTGGACACGGCGAAACCCATTTTAGGAGTTCACATGCCGGATAAGATCACATACAGAGACTCGGGAGTCGATATCGACCGGGCGAACTCCTTTGTCGAGAAGATCAAACCCCTGATCAGGGCCACCTCGCGCAGGGAGATGATGACCGGCATCGGCGGGTTCGGCGGTCTCTTCCATCTGGACATCAGCAAAATCAAAGATCCCGTGCTGGTCTCTTCGACCGATGGCGTCGGCACCAAACTCAAGATTGCACAGATGATGGACAAGCACGACACGGTGGGAATCGATCTTGTGGCGATGTCCGTCAACGATGTCGTGGTCCAGGGTGCGGAACCCCTCTTTTTTCTCGATTATATCGCGACCGGGAAGCTCTGCGTCGAAACCGGCGTCCGGATTGTTGAGGGGATCGCCCGAGGGTGTCAGGAGGCCGGCTGCGCGCTGATCGGCGGGGAAACAGCCGAGATGCCGGGATTTTACCCGGATGGTGAATATGACCTTGCCGGGTTCTGCGTTGGCGTGGTCGAGGCGGATAAGCTGATCGACGGTTCAGAAATCCGCGTCGGCGACTGGATCATCGGGATCGCCTCTTCCGGACTTCACAGCAACGGTTTTTCGCTGGCCCGGCGGGTTCTATTGGAGCAGGGTAAACTCCATCCTGAAGATAACGTGGACGGGTTCGATCAGGTTTTGGGTCTCGAACTTCTCAAACCCACGCGGATTTACGTCAAATCGATTCTGAATCTCATCAAGAACTTCAACATCCGCGGAATCGTTCATATCACCGGCGGCGGCTTTATCGACAACATTCCCCGGATTGTACCCGGTCCGTGCAGGGCCGTCATCCGGAGGGGAAGTTGGGCCATTTTGCCCATCTTCGATCTGATCCAAAGGGTCGGAAACGTCGATGAATCCGAGATGCTCCGGGTGTTCAACATGGGGATTGGCATGATCATCATCGTGGCGGAAAAGGACCAGCAGGAGATTCTGGAACGGTTGGAGAAGTTGGGCGAAAAGGCGTACGCCCTCGGGACGATTGAAAAGAGGGAAAACGATCAGCCGGCGGTCTCCTTCCTATAGCGACGCGGTTGTGGATGGAAACCCAAGAGCGGCATTTGCGGTGCGGACGGGCAACGGTCATGACGAAAAAAATTCCGGTCGGTGTTCTCGCCTCGGGAAGCGGTTCGAATCTTCAGTCTCTGATCGATCATATCGAGGCTGGAAGGCTGGATGCGGAAATCCGCGTTGTCCTCTGCAACAACGCCGACGCCTACGCGCTGGAACGGTGCCGTAAACACAGCATTCCGGCCCGCGTGGTCGACCATCGCGCGTTCGCCTCCCGAGAGCTTTTTGACCGACGCATGATCGAGATCCTGAACGCCTGCGGGGTAACGCTTGTCGTGATGGCCGGATTCATGCGGATTCTCTCTCCGGAATTTTTTAGGGCCTTTCCGCTCCGAATCATGAACATCCATCCGGCGCTTCTCCCCTCCTTCCCGGGAACCCACGTTCAGCAGAAGGCCTTGGATTACGGCGCCCGATTTTCAGGGTGCACCGTTCATTTTGCGGACGAAGGGGTCGATTCGGGTCCGATTATCATTCAGGCCGTGGTTCCGGTTTTCGATGAGGATACCGCAGAGAGCCTTGCCGAACGGATCTTGAAGGAAGAACACCGAATTTATCCCCAGGCCGTGCAGTACTACGCGGAGGGGAGAATTGAGATCGCGGGCCGCCGGGTTCGGATCCGGAACGGCTGCGCGGCAACGGAAAAGGCGCTGCACAATCCGCCTCTGACTTTTTATTAGTCTTTGGGGACACGATGCGGCATCATGTCCCTGGTCGGCTTTTTTTTATCTATTCCCTACCCTTATCGGTCCAGGTATGTACGATACGCTCATCATAGGTCGTGATTTGAGTTCCCTGATAGCCGCCGTGACATCGATTCGACAGGGGCGGGAGACGGTTCTCGTCATGGAAGGAGATTCCGAGATGGCGCATCAGGAAGGGGGATACCTTTTTCCGTTCGATCCGCGCCCCCTTTCGGGGCTCGCGGATCAGCAACTGGTTTCCACTTTTTTCCACAACCCTTCATCGCCTATAGCCGACAAACCCGTTACATCTCCGATGAATCCGGCGTTTCAGGTGATCCTTCCCGGCCACCGGGTGGACTTGTTTCAGGATCATCAGCAGCGGATCGGTGACCTGATCCGTGAATTTCCAGAGCTGAAACAGGAGATCAACCGTTTCTATCGGGCCGTCGTGAAAGCCGGCCGCCTGATCGAGAGTTGGCTCGGGGAAGACGCGGCCGGCGGCCCCCTTGATGGTAAAATGTTCCTGCGCCGTCTGGTCCGTTTCCCCGCAGAACTCGCAGCGCATTCGTCCCTGGTCCTCCCTCGGGGTGGTAAGGCTATGGCCTTCCGAAGAATCATTCAAGCCCAGTTGAAGTTCCTGTCCCACCTGACCATGGATGACGATCAGCTTCCTCTGTCCGCGGCTTATCTCCTTTCCCTTCCCTCGCGGGGTCTTTTCTATCCGCATGGGGGGATGAACGCATGGATGTCTCGGCTGCGTCGTGCTTTTACGGACCACGGCGGCATCCTCTGTGAGGGGTGTTCGGTCATCCGTATCGAGACAAAGCCGGAAGTCATTGTCGATCTGGAAATGGCCGGGTCGTCCTCAACCCTCCGCGGCAGGAAGCTGATCGTCAGCGCACAGTGGGAAAAACGGGATCTGCTGCTTCCGGTGCGAAAGAAGTTTTTCCGAAGGTTCCGTTTTTTTGATTCCATCCGGGCCACGGGGTATCCTTTTTACCTTCATATGGGTGTACGTGCAGAGGGACTCCCTGAAAAAATGGCGGCGTATACTGTTGTGGTCCGGGATGGAGATGGTGTCGTGACGGATCGGGACCTCGTCCTCCTCGAAACAAGCCTTCCGGGGGAAACGGAGCGGGCGCCCGACGGCCGGAGGGCGATCACGGCCACGGTGTTCCTGCCCGATTCGCCGTTGCGGCTCAATGGTCAGGAGCTGAAGGACGCGGCAACGAACATCATCGATTCCCTGGAGGGATTCCTGCCCTTTCTGCGGGAGAATATCGATTATCTCCATGTTGATAAGTCCATCGCAATCTCGCGACGTTATCAGGAAATGGCCAACCGGAAATACCGGACCCCAAAACGGCCATTTTGGGGAATAACGACCCAATCTCCCGGAACCCGGATCCCGAATGTGCTGCTGACCGGCGCCATTTTGAGGGCAGGTCTTGGTTTCGAGGGAGAAATCATCGCTGGAATCGATGCCGCCATGAGGGCAGGAAGAGAGGTTTAAGTAACATGGATAGAGAAATTGCTTATGATTTTACGATTCAGAGTTTGGGGGAATGCACCATCCCATCCCCTGTAAACGTCAGCTATTTTACGGCGGATACCAAAAGGATCCTGTTCAATATCTATCTTAATCAGAATAACGCTGGGGACATCTTGCCGCAAGGTGCCCCCGTTCCTGGAATACCCCTTTCTCTTGAGGTAGCCGGGCCGCGCGAGAAGATCTTTTTCGATCCTTCCAAGACCAAAGCCGCCATAGTCACCTGCGGCGGCCTCTGCCCCGGAATCAATGATGTAATCCGATCGCTTGTGATGGAACTGTATCACCGATATGGTGTGCGGAATACGATGGGCATCCGGTACGGCTTCCAGGGCCTGATTCCTAAATTCCGCCATCCCACAGTGGAGTTAACGCCGGACATGGTCAAGGACGTCAATACCATCGGGGGGTCGATCCTCTCCTCGTCCCGTGGGCTCCAGGACATCGGCGAGATGACGGATGCCCTCAAACGAATGAATACGGATCTCCTTTTTTGCGTGGGGGGAGACGGGACGATGAGGGCGACCGAATGCATCACCAAAGAGATCACGCGCCGAGGTCTCAATATCGGCGTGATCGGCGTTCCGAAAACCATCGACAACGACCTCAACCTGATTCAGAAGACCTTTGGCTTCGATACGGCGATTTCCGAATCGGTCAAGGCCCTTCAATGCGCCCATGTCGAGGCCAAGGGCGCCCCCAACGGGATCGGGCTGGTCAAGATCATGGGACGCCAGTCGGGCCACATTGCCGCCGGAGCCGCCCTGGCGCAGACCGATGTCAATTTCGTCCTGATCCCCGAGGTTCCTTTTGATCTGGAGGGGGATAATGGTTTTCTCAAGGCCGTCGAGAGGCGTCTGCAGCAGAGTTCGCATTGCGTGATCCTGGTTGCCGAGGGAGCGGGGCAGGAGCACATCCGCCAGGAGGGTCAGCGCCCGGAAACGGATGCCTCGGGAAATCCCCGCCTGCTCGATATCGGGATCTTCATGAAGGCGAAAATTGAAGAGTATTTCAGCAAAATCGGCAAGGAAATCAACTTGAAATACATCGATCCCAGCTATACGATTCGCAGCGTTCCGGCAAACGCCAGCGACAGCATGTACTGCGGCGCCCTCGGACAATATGCTGTACACGCAGGAATGGCCGGCAAAACCGGCATGCTCGTCGGTCTCAGGAAGGACGAGTATGTCCATATCCCGCTTAAAGTGATCAGTTCAGGTACGATGGTCGATCCGGGCGGAAACATCTGGATGAGGGTTCTCGAAGCCACGGGGCAGCCCCCTTCCATGAAAAACGATTAAAAAAAGCTTGCATTTCAACCGGATTTGATTTAGTTACCGGCAGCATTTCAGAGAGGAGTTTGGATATGTCGAGAATCTGTGAGGTATGTGGCAAGAAACCGGTAAAGGGCCATAAGGTCAGCCATGCGAACAACAAGAGTGTGAAGATCTGGCGCCCCAACCTTCAGAAGATCCGGTGTGTCGACGGTAAGACGGGAGAGGTAAAGCGGGTCAAGGCCTGTACCCGTTGCATCCGTTCAGGCTTTCTCAAAAAGGCCGTCTGAAGTCGGAACGATCGTGAAAACCATTCGGGCCGGAGCGGCTGATGCTGCTCCGGCCTTTGTGATTTTACCTCTGGGCGGCGGTCCGGATCACCATCTTCTTCAGATCCGCCATCTTGATCTGGAAGGTCCCATACTTCGTCTGGCCATAGGCTTTCTGTGTTTTGTTCAAATTGAGTTCGGACGTTCCTCCGTCGCGCAGCTTCACAAGACCGATCAATTGCTCCGCATTCACTCGGAAAGATACCTGGTCGATGTTATCGAAGGAAATGGTGTATGTGCCTTCTCCCCTTTTCCCTTCCAGAGAGGTTGTCCCTTCGATGCTCGCTTCGCTGCATTCGGTGATGACATCCGTCTGGTCCACATAAACGGCAAAATATTTCTTGACCGGTATGGGGATCTTCTCCGGGGTTGCCGGCCCTTGAAGCGGGCCCATTCCCAGTAGTGTAGGAATCGCCAGCAGCAGAAAAACACAACCGATCGCTTTCTTCATGATGCCTCCGTTCAATAAACTACAAATTCCAGCCCCCGTCCAACCCCGAATGACTGTTCGTATGATAGCAATCCCATGCATGAATTTCAAGATAAAAGAAGGGAATTCTCTCCTTGACAAGCGGGTTCACCTTGATATGATCCTTAGCGGTTTGGACGGCATGGAGAGACAAAGGTAGAGGGCAATCACGAGAGGCGATGGGAAGCAATGATGTCCGCAGGAAGACTCCCCACGACCCGCTGGCGCTTGCGGGAGAGAAACCAGGATATCGAGGATCTGCTGGTCCGGGAACTGGGGATCAGCCCGATCATCTCCAGGATCATTATCAGCCGCGAAATCTACGATCCGGATGTTGTTCGCCGCTACCTCACCCCTTCCCTGCAGAACCTGCACAATCCCTTTCTGATGCAGGATATGAAAAAGGCGGTTGACCGCCTCATCCTCGCTGTTTACCGGAACGAAAAAGTGGTCGTCTATGGGGATTACGATGCCGATGGAATTACCTCCGTCGTCGTCCTGATCCATTTTCTCAGAGAGATTTATCCGGGAGCGACCTACCATATTCCCGACCGGATAACCGAGGGCTATGGTCTGAACCGGCATGCGGTCGAACGGTTCCGATCCCAGGGGATCGGCCTGATCGTGACCGTCGATTGTGGTATAACGGACCATGACGCGGTTGCGTATGCACGGCAATTAGGGATGGATACGATTATCCTGGATCATCACGAACTTTCCGACACCCTTCCCGCGGCGGCGGCGGCAGTCAATCCGAAGCGGGCGGATTGCCGATTTCCGTTCAAGCATCTGGCTGCCGTCGGCATCGTCTTCAACTTTCTGATTGCACTGCGCGGCGCCCTCCGCCAGGAAGGGTTCTGGCGGAATGATTCCTATCCCAACCTGCGGGAATATCTTGATCTTGTGGCTCTCGGAACGATCGGCGATATCGTGCCGCTCGTGGACGAAAACCGGATATTCGTCAAAATTGGCCTCGATCTGATATCGGAAGAGAGAAGGATCGGTTTGCGTGCGTTGAAGCAGGTTTCCGGGATGGAGCATCAGGTGATCGATTCGAGCAAAGCGTCCTTCGCGCTGATCCCCCGAATCAATGCGGCCGGACGGATTGCCTCGGCCGGCGAGGCCGTAGAGCTGCTGCTTACCGAGAATCCGGATCAGGCTGAAGTGCTTGCCCGGAAACTGGACGGTTTCAACCGGAAACGCCAGGCGATGGAGAAGGTGATCTTCAAGGAGATTCTGGAAAAGGTCGAACAAGGAATCGCGGTCGGGGAGAGCGGGCCGCTCGTCTTCGCTTCACCCCATTGGCACCCGGGCATCCTCGGCATCGTCGCCTCCAAGCTGGTCGATCGCTTTGGCAGGCCGGCCATTCTGATCAGTCTGAAGGATGGGGTCGGAAAGGGATCGGGACGCAGCGTCTCCGATTTCAATATTTACGAGGGGCTGAAACGCTGTCAGGCGCATCTTCTCTCCTACGGCGGCCACCACTACGCCGCGGGCATTTCGATTCGGGAAGAGGATATCGATCCTTTTTCAAAACTGCTCCGTGAGATCGTCCGTGAAAATGGCCCGGAACCCGACTTTGCGGTCTGCACGACCATTGATGCCCAGTGCGGCTTGATGGACATCACGCATGAGCTTCTCTCCCAGATCGAGCAACTGGCCCCATTCGGAAACTGGAACCCGGAGCCGGTTCTCTGCGTCCGGAACGTCAGCGTGGCCTCTCCATCGATTGTTGGGAACAATCATCTGAAGATGCGCGTCAGCCATGACGGCGTATCCCGGAATTCCATCTGGTTCAGCAGCGGACAATATCTTCCGGAACTCTCCGCGGCGGTCCTGGATATCGTATTCACACCGCAAATCAATACCTGGAACGGCAATATGGATATCCAGCTCAAGATGAGGGATATGGCCGTTCAGCCGAATTCCTAAAGTTGCAATTCCTTTAGCGGAGGGTCAGGGCGTAGGACTTGATGCGGAGGACGGGGTTGTAGGACTGCTTGGACTCAGCCAGATTGGGCAGGTTCATGTCGCTCTCCTTGTTGAGATGGCGAAACGGACGGAAAAGCCTTTTGGCGCATTCATTATCGAGAAACTGATACAGGCCCTTGATTTCGGAATCGGCCTTTTCGAAATTCAGCGTGGCGGTCGTCTCGTTCAATCGCGCCCCGATTCCAAAAGCAGACACCCGACCGTCCACACGGATCAGGAGACCCGTCCATTCAAGACGCTCCATGTTCTCGAGCGCTGTGATCACCGCATTCTTTTCGCAAGCCAAATCACTTTCCGGATCGGCGTCACAGTTGTGCTGCTTGCACCAGATGTCGAGAAATTGGAGACATTCCGCTACATCCTGCGCTTGGATCTCTTCCACCTCCACGCGGTCCCTTCTTAGATATTCCCTTGTAAACTGGTTGATAAGGTTACGTTTTTTTGAATACTTGTTTCCTTTGAGATGAATCAGATCCTCCGTCAGATAGATGTAATCCTCGTATCCCTTCTGCTCTTCCAGCTCAAAGAGCGCTTCCAGTTCCGAACGATCCAGTCTCTCGATATAATCCGCGGGGACGCGCCAGTACCGCTCGAAACCCATCCTTTCGGCATACCGGTGCAGCTCGGCAGGTGAAAAGAGTCGCTCTTGCGCAAGGGGAAGGATGAGATGGCGATTGGGG
>Ga0163200_1001138_pt1 | contig 10119 bp, 11 predicted proteins | sample PL_2010_200m_FD_113535 | JGI IMG/M metagenome (GOLD analysis project Ga0163200, IMG submission 113535) | Freshwater microbial communities from Powell Lake, British Columbia, Canada to study Microbial Dark Matter (Phase II) - PL_2010_200m | ecosystem: Environmental > Aquatic > Freshwater > Lake ... | reverse complement strand
TACATTCAACGAATTAATAGAATCGACATCCTGATATTAAATATCTGGATATATGCAGAGAAATCTTCCAGTTTTGCAAAACGAGGGCAACATAGGCATTAAGCCCGTCTGCCGATAACTGGCATCCTTGAACGGGATCAATACTCCTCCTTCACGGAAGCGAACGAGGCACATGTCAAGGTCCGGCCCACGCCTTCGATGTTGCGGATGCTGTCGATCACCAAGGAGCCGATCGCCTGCATGGATGTGCCTCTGACCTTCACCAGGATATCGTACTCGCCGGAGATCAGATGGACCTCGTGCACGCCATCCAGGCTAGCTATCTTCTGCGCCACGTCCCTTTGCGAGAAGACGGCACTGGGCAGGAAGGAGACCAATATGAACGCGGTCACAGGCTCTCCCAGCATCGAGTGGTCCAGGATCGCCGTGAACCCTTTGATGAGGCCTTTCTCCTCCATGCGCCTGATGCGCTCATACACGGTCGCCCTAGGCATGTCCAGATCATTCGCGATGGCCTTGGTGCTGCGGCGAGAGTCCTTCTCCAGCTGCCTCAGGATCGCCAGGTCCTTGTCGTCGAGCATGCGGACATGATTGCTCCGCCTGACGATAAATATGCGCGGGTCCTGATCCATGATAAGAAGGATTTATGACCCAGCAGTTCCAAATCCTTCTTCATGCAGACATTCACCAAGGAGGAGCTGGCCAAGTTCGACGGCAAGGACGGAAGGCCGATCTACGTCGCATACAACGGAAAGGTCTACGATGTCAGCAAGAGCTCGCTCTGGGACGGTGGTGAGCACCAAGGGATGCACACCGCGGGAGGGGACATGACCCAGGACATCATGGACGCTCCGCACGAGAAGGATGTGCTGGAAAGGTTCCCGATGGTCGGAGAGCTGAAGTGAATTCGGACATGACCTGTGAAGTGAGGATGGAAAGCTATTTTCCTACCTTAACGTAATTTATTCCATTCACATGACCGGACGAAAGCGCCTCCGTTTCCGGAGCAAGCGCCGGAGATTCCTCTATTCAAAGCTAGTGCGGATCATGGAAAGGGTGGACCAGGGGCACCTGCCCATGGTCATCAAGGAGGTGTACCTATTCGGTGGGTTCCTGAGGAACAAGGCGGCGCCCACGGACATCGACATCCTGTTGATCTACGACTCCGATGCCACCCTCCAGATGTACGAAGCGGTGGGAGCCCGTGGAGACCCGCATTGGCGCTTTTGGGAGGTGAGGAAGTCCCCCTCGAGGCTGAGGGGGCGGCTGAAACGGAACGCGGAGCGCACCGTCGACATCAACATCTGCCCTTCCCTGGAGGAGTTCCAGCGCGACCTCGCCTACAGCATGGACGTATGGCTCAGCATCTGGACCCCGGAATCCCGGGATTGGAGGGCTACCCTGTTGGATCACTTTGAGAGGTCTCGCCTGGCGGGACCAGGGTTACTTCAACGGGGACGCCCTGGCGCACGCTCTGCGTCACGATGCAGAAGTCCTCGAAGATATCGCGGCAGCGGGCCAGCTTCCTCGGGTCGTCGACCACGGGATGCAGCTCCACGCGGATAGAGGTTATCCGCAAGCGACCTTCCTCATTGCGGTCCAGCTGGGTGAAGACCTCGGCCCAGAGCTCCTTGACCTCGGCGTGCGATCTGCGGATGCAGAAGGCGAAGGAGGCGCATATGCAGTTGCCCACCGCGGCGGCGAGGATGAGGCCGGCGTTGGGGTGCTCCCCCTCCCCCAAAGGGGTGGGTTCGTCCATCAACAGGTCGGGGATGCTCTGGTTGGCGAACCTCACCCTGAACTCATAGCCCTCGACCATCTCTATCCGGGTCTTGAAAACACCCTCTTCCATCGCCATTTTCAGCCCTCCTAGAGCTTCAGCCGAGCCAGCTGCTCCAACACCCTCGACCGTATCAGGCGCGGCTCCTCGGCCTGGAACTTGCGCCTCCCCTGGTCCAGAAGCTGGACCTCTGCCAGCTCCATCTCCCCTCCGCAGCAAGGGCACAGGGGGAGCCGGTCGGCTCGGGTCGAGACCTCAAAGGTCAGGCAGACCGGGCAGCGGCAGGGATGCTTCCTTCCGGAGAACTTACCCCTCTTGGCCACTGGCCTTCCGTTCTTCTCGACGATGTCCAGGGCGAAATCGATGGTCGGTGCGTTGGAGATGCTGGTTCCCACCCCGAACCCTTCCGCCCCAGCGGCGGCCAGGTCAGGGATGCTTCTGTCGTCCAGGCCTCCCGAGACGAATATCTTGACTTTCTGGAAACCCCGCAGGTCCATCTCCCAGCGCACCTCGCGGACCAGGTCCGGGAGGGAGCCCCTGCGGGAGCCTGGAGTGTCCAGGCGGATGGCGAAGAGGTCCTTGATCTCCTCGCAGGCCATCAGGGCCTCGGCCTTCTCGTCCGAGTAGGTGTCGACCAGCGCCACCCGGGCCACCTTCGGGTCGATGACCTCGTCAAAGGCCTTGAAGGCCAGTCGTTGGTCCTCGAACATGATGATGAGGGCATGAGGCATGGTGCCTGAGGGCTCTTCCCCGATCACTTCCGCCCCCAGCAAGGAGGAGACGCTGTCGCAGCCTCCGATGAAGGAGGAGCGGTCGATCATGGGTGAGATGGAGGGGTGCATGCGCCGGATGCCGAACGATAGCACGGTCCTCTCCCCCGCGGCGATCTTGGTCCGGGCGGCCATGGTGGCCACGCCGGAGGAATGGCACATGAACCCCAGGGCGGGGGTCTCCTGAAGGCAGTACTCCGTGTAGGCGCCCTCTATAGTCATGACCGGAACGCGCACCCCGGCCGAGGTCTTGGCCCTGAAGACGGTGCCCTCCGGAAGGCCCCAGAGGTCCACCGGCCGGCCCTCGAACAGACGCACGACCTCCTCCACGCCGCAGAAGACGCCCCCAGGGCCAGGCACGAGGCAGCCCTCCCACCGTGAACTCCGCCAGGGCCCGCTCCTGCAGCATGCCCTTCGCCCTCAGGATCTCCATGGTCCTGACAAAATAGATGTCCGTCGTCCAGCCCTTGACTATGTCATCGTCCGTCGCTGAGAAGAACTTCTTCATTGCATCACCTTATTGCCCCGCATGGATGGATATCAGTCCTTCTTGCGCTCGTACATCTTCATTCCGGGGAACAGGGCCTTCTTACCCAGCTGCTCCTCGATGCGCAACAGGCGATTGTACTTGGCCGTGCGTTCCGCCCGGGCCGGTGCCCCCGTCTTGATCTGCCCGCACCCCAGGGCGACCGCCAGGTCCGCGATGGAGGTGTCCTCCGTCTCCCCTGAGCGGTGGCTCACCACCACCCTGTATCCGGACTTGAAGGATAGGGAGGCGGCCTCCATGGACTCGGAGACCGTGCCGATCTGGTTCACCTTGAGCAGCGTGGCATTCGCCGCGCCCATGTCGATGGCCTTCTGGATCCTTTGGATGTTGGTGACCAGCAGGTCATCGCCTATTATCTGCAGCTTCCTACCCATGCGGTAGGTCATGAGCTTGAACATGTCGAAGGCCTCCTCGTTGAAGGGATCCTCGATGCTGACGATGGGGTACTTCCTGACCCAGGCGGAGTACTGGTCCAGGAGCTCCATCGGCCCCAGGCGCTTCTTGTCGATGCTGTACACGCCTTGGCTGCAGAACTCGCTCGCGGCACAGTCCAAGGCGAGCGAGACGTCCTTGCCTGGTACATAGCCTGCCTTCTCGATCGCCTTGACGATCATGTCGAGCGCCTGGGCGGTGGTCTCCATCGGAGGGGCGAAACCCCCCTCGTCCCCCACGTTGACGGCCGATGGACCGTATGCCTCCATCAGAATGCCCCTGAGGGTCTGGTAGACCTCGGCGCCCATGCGGAGCGCCTCCGAGAACCGTTCCGCGCCCGCGGGCACGATCATGAACTCCTGGATCCTGAGGCCGGTCCCAGCGTGCCTGCCGCCATTGATGATGTTCATCATGGGGATGGGAAGGGTCGAGCTCTGCGGACCGAGGAACTGATGGAGCTCCAGGTCCGATGCCAGGGCTCCCGCCTTCGCCACTGCCAGGGACACCGCCACCATGGCGTTCCCCCCCAGCTTGGACTTCGTGGGGGTGCCGTCCAGGTCGATCATCACCCGGTCCGCCTCCCGGTAATCGATGGCGTCCATTCCCTTCAGCTTCGGGCCGATCTTCTTGTTCACATTGCCCACGGCCTTGAGGACGCCCTTCCCTCCGAACCTCTGGCCGCCATCCCTCAGCTCCAGCACCTCGTGCGTTCCGGTCGAGGCGCCGGAGGGCGCGATCGCCGTCACCTTGAAGGACGAGGTGGCCACCTCGGCTTCCACCGTCGGGTTCCCCCGTGAGTCTAGAACCTCTCTGGCCTTTACAGAAACGATTTTTGAGTCTCCCATCGCCCTACCTCCTTGCCTGCGCGGTGGAATCGGTTCGACTACTTATTAGGTTTCGCCGTCTGGGAGGGCATGGAGTCGATCACTTCCATGTTCCGCTCCAGCAGGGCCATCTGCCGTACGTCCAGGGTGCGGGGGTCGACGCTGATGATCAGCCTGGACTTATACTCCATGGTCGCCTCGGCGATGTGATGCACCATGCGCAGCACCTTCTCGAAGTCGTTGTTGACGATCAGGAATTCGATCCCGTCGATCATCACCACGCTGTCCCCGCTCTTCTCGATGAAGCGGATGATGGTGTCAGAGAGGATGCCGATGTTGGTGGGGTTGACGTACACCCGACCGAGCTGGTTGGAAAGCCAGATGATAGGGGTCTTCTCCAGGCTCCACTTCTTGCGGATGGTCCCGGGGTGCTCCCGGGTGATGCACAGCCCCTGGATGTTATGCGTTACCTGGTCCACGAACATCTCGAAGGACTTGTCCGGCTTGGTCTCCTTGATGATGTAGCCGAACCCTTTGCGCAGGTCGAAGCGCTTCGCGGTCTTCTTGGCCTTCTCCATCCCGCTCGGGGTCACCTTCGGTCCGCGCCCGAAGAGCTTGGAGAGGAAGCCAGGCTTTTCCTCCACCTCCTCCTTCGGCTCCAGGGTCAGCTCTCCCTCCGGCGCCTCGATGGTCTCCTTTATCTTCTCCGAAAGCTCGGTGTTGGTGAAGGGCTTGCGCACGTACCCGGACACGACATCCTGCAGGCCGAAGATGTCCGTGCCGATGTCGGTGTAGGCGGTGAGCATCATCACCTTGATCCGGTTGGTGAGGCCCTCCTCCTTCAAGCTCCGCAGCACGCTCCAACCGTCGATGTCGGGCATGTTGATGTCCAGCAGTATCAGGTCGGGCATCTCGGATTTGGCCTTCTCGATGGCCTCCCGGCCGCCAGAGGCCGTGATCGCCTGATAACCGGAGGCGGAGACCAGCTCAGAGACGATATCGAGAATGTCTGGATTGTCGTCGACGATCAATACCTTCTTGATGTTCTGTTCCCCCTTCAATAACCTGCCGAACAAGCCACTAATTAAGTCTGAGGACTAAAAACCTATCTTTCCAAATAGGCGAAGGTGAAATCGAATGATCCTAGGAGAACATGCGGGAACGAACTCGAAAGAGAATAGAGAAGAAAGGGATTCGAAGAGGAAGGCCTAGGTCTTCCTGCTCTCCTTCGCCTTGGGGCGAAGGTTGTCATAGCCGCACTTCCTGCAGCGGGTCGCCTTCTTGGCGTTTCTCGCATAGCAGTTCATGCAGATCATCTTGTTGAGGAGCCTCTCATCGGCTTCCTTGAATCGTGCCATTGGTTTCCCTCTGTCGTGGGAACAAGGAAGGAATATAAAAATGTTGGCAAGCCCGACCCTCGGACCAGGGCCTTTCACGAAGAAACCGATCACTTGCGCCCCGTGGTGGATCCGACCAGGACCAGGTATGCCAGGAGCGCCTCGAGCTGGATCCTTTCGTTGCTCCCTTCGACGATGCGGAACTCGACCTCCCCGGTCTTGTCTATGAGCTTCACCTTCTCGATGTCCAGGATGTTCAGGTCGAAGAACGACTTGTGGATCTGGCGGATCACGTCCTCTCCGCTCAGGCCGTAGGACAGCATGAGCTCGTCGAGCAGGTTGCGAGCCTCCAGGAAGTTGCCCGAGAGCGCCGTCTCCAGCAGCTTCTTCACCTCTTCCGGCCGCGCCGTTCCGGTGGTCTGGTAGATGGTCTCGATGTTGATCCTGTCCCCCAGGGACGCAGCCACCTGGAGCGAGTTCACCGCCTTGCGCATGTCCCCCGCGGCCACATGCACTATGGCGTCCAGGGCCTCGTCGGTGATGTCCAGCTTCTCCTGCTGGGCGATGGACACCAGGTACCCCTTCATATCCTCCCCCTTGACCGGCCTGAAACGGAACACCGCGCACCGGGATTGGATCGGCTCGATGACCTTCGAGGAATAATTGCAGGAGAGGATGAAGCGGCAGATGGCGGAGTACTTCTCCATGGTCCTCCTCAGGGCCGCCTGGGCATCGTTCGTCAGCGCATCCGCCTCGTCCAGGAAAATGATCTTGAAGCCAGCACCGCCGATGGGCGAGGTCCGGGCGAACTCCTTGATCTTTCCACGCACCACGTCGATGCCCCTCTCGTCGGAAGCGTTCATCTCCACGAAGTTGTTGCGCCAGGTATCGCCGAACAGCTCCTTCGCCAGTGCCAGGGCGCAGGTGGTCTTCCCCGTCCCGGCCGGTCCGGCGAACATCAGGTGAGGGAGGTTCTTGCTGCTCACATAGGACAGAAGGCGGTCCGTGATCTCCTTCTGCCCGACCACCTGCTTCAGGCTCCTGGGGCGGTACTTCTCTATCCAAATCTCCCTCATTTCCTTCATCGTCCGCTAAAAAGTGATTTGAAATGAAATAGGTTTCCATGGGTGGACCGAAGCCCCGCTTGGACCATGCAATCCTTTATTTCCAGCCATGGCCTCAGGAGGAATGTGCCACAGTGCATCAAATGCAGTTCAGAGGCCATTGAGTTCGTGCGCTACAACGGCGCGCACCTGTGCGAGGAGCACTTCCTCGAGTACGTGGAACGCCGGGTGAAGAAGGAGCTGCGCAAGGAGATCGACCTGGATGGGAAGAGGCTGCTCGCCGTGGCTCTGTCAGGGGGGAAGGACAGCTCGGTCGCGCTCTACATCGTCGTGCACACACTGCGCCACAGAAGGGACCTCAAGGTCGCGGCCATCACCGTGGACGAGGGCATCGCGGGCTATCGCCCCCAGACCCTGGAGAAGGCCAGGGAGCTGTGCGAGATGCTCGGGGTGGAACATCACGTGACCTCCTTCAGGGAGGAGGCCGGAAAGGACCTGGACGAGATCGTGAGGGCCAGTAGCGCCAAGACCCCCTGCACCTATTGCGGGGTGCTGCGCCGGAGATGCATGAACAAGGTGGCCCGGGACATCGGGGCGGACGTGCTGGTGACCGGGCTCAACCTGGACGACACCGCGCAATCCATCCTCATGAACTTCACCCGCGCCGACGTGGAACGCCTGGCCCGGCTGGGGCCGCACACCCGGGTGCAGCCTGGCCTGATCCCGCGCCTCCAGCCCTTGCGCATGATCCCCGAGAAGGAATCGTACCTCTATGCCCTGCTCAAGAGTCTGCCCTTCTCCGACGACGTGTGCCCGTACGCGGACCTGGCCCTGCGCAACGAGTACCGGGAGATGGTGGACCAGCTGGAGGATAAGCACCCCGGCACGAGATTCTCCATCATCGCGTCCTACGATGCGATAAAGCCGATGCTCCTGGATGCCTACCCCCCAGCCTCGCTGAGGAGCTGCGACTGCGGTGAGCCCACGTGCAACCAGCGGTGCATGTCCTGCGAACTGCTGGAAGAATTGAGGAAAATGGTTTGAGGGGCCTTCCGCTCAGACCAGCTCATGGTACTTGTAGGCTGGCGTCCCGGCGTGGTAGCAGAACTGCACCTTGGTGAAGTGCTTCTTCAGCTCCTTGACCTCTTCCTTGACCGTGGCAGGCGCTTCCTTCTTGACCGCGACCTTGTGGATGAGACGAGCCACTTCCTTCATCTCGCTCTCCCTCATCCCCACCCGGGTCATCTCCTGCGTGCCGATGCGGATGCCCGAGGGCCTGACGGAGGACTCGTCCCCCGGCAGCATGTTCTTGTTGGTGATGATGTTCGCCGCCTCCATGTCCTTGGACACCTGGTCCCCGCCGCCGTACTTGCGCACGTCGACCGCGATGGTGTGCGACCTGGTGAACCCGAGGTCGGGGCATAGGACCTCCATGCCCAGCTCGTGCATCGCCTGGCCCAGGGCCTGGGAGTTCTTCACGATCTGCGCGGCATAGGCCTGGCCGAACTCCTCTTCCTCGGCCATGGTGACCGCCAGGGCCGCCATGGAGTGCAGGTGGTGGGAGCTGGTCACGCCCGGGAACACCGCCCGGCGCAGCCTCTTCTCCACCTCCTCGCTCAGGTTGTTGCCCAGCAGCAGGCCGTGGTTCGGACCGGGGAAGGTCTTGTGCGTGGAGGAGGAGATCACGTGCGCGCCCTCATGCAGCGGGTCCTGGAACTGCCCCCCGGCGATGAGCCCGAGCACGTGGGCGGCGTCGTACCAGACGGTGCAGCCGATCTCCTGGAAGGTGTCCTGCAGCTCTTTCAGCGGCACGGGGAACAAGAAGAGGGAGAGGCCGAACTGGGCCACCTTGGGCCTGGTCTCCAGCAGGACCTTCCTCGCCCCGTCGATATCGATGGTCATGCTGTCCATGTCCCAGGGGTAGTTGACGCTCTTCACGCCGCGCAGGCCCACCGCGCCGAACTGCGCCGTGGAAATGTGCGCCCCGTTGGCCAAGGCCGCGGTGGTGATGGTGTCGCCCGGCTCGCAGAGGGCGAAGAGGACGGCCATGTTGGCCACCGTCCCGGATGTGGGGCGAACGTCCACGAAGGGCACTCTGAACAGCCTCTGGCCGATCTCCGTGCACCTGATCTCGACCTTGTCGACGTAGATGTTGCCCTGATAGTAGCGCTTGCCCGGCATTCCCTCGGCATAGCGGTCATGGAAATCCGAGATCATCATCTCCTTGGCCAGAGGGGACATGAGGTTTTCGGATGCGATCGTGGGGATGGACTCGTCGAACCATTTGGTGTGCGCCTTCACCTGGTCCCTTATCCAGTAAGCATCTTCCTTCATGGGATATCGCCAAGTGATAAAAGAGGTCGATATTATACTTTGGTGCTGCTCGATCCGAGCGATGATCTTGCGTCCGCGATCAGGCCAATGACCTCTAAGGCATGCGCCTCTTCAGTTCCTGGATGGAGCTGACCGGGCTGGGGTCGACGCCCTTCAGTATGGCCAGGTAATAGCTCACGAAGTCCCCCAGCATGATGCCTATGAGCGATGTCTCCATCAAGGTCTCGCCCCCCAGCTCCACCTCGATCGGCGTGTTCCCGCTTCCCTTGAACAGCTCCACTGACACCGCCATCTTCTCCCCCAGGCCGCTGGCGGTGGCCATGGTCTTGAGGAAGACCGGGACGAAGTCCTTGCGCCGCTCGTCCTCCACCCAGCCCACCAGCTGGTTGTGGTTCATCTCGGGGAACTCCCCGCTGAATGCCAGCATCTTGGCGTTCTCGTTCATCTGGGTCTGCCAGCGGTAGGCTACCGTCCTGATGGTGCGCGGAGCATAGATGACCGGCACCTTGGCCTGCAGCGTCAGTGCAAGGCGTTTGGCCCTGTTCGATTCGGTGGGCACCCCGGGCAACAGATCCTCCCTGAGCTGGGACATGGCCATCTTGGCCCGCCTCAGGTCTTGCATGGCCGGCGCCACTCCCACTGCCTCTACGATCAGGGCACAGGCTCCCAGGAGGTATCCCAGCGCCGCCCTGGGCTGCAGGCCCGGAGGTATCTGGACGAAGGGGAGATGGTCCCTCTGGCACCACTTCATCAGCTCGCCTCCGGAGGTGACGCCGACGATCGGCAATTCCCTCTCCCTCGCCTTCCTGTACAGGTCCAGTACCTCCCAGGTGTTGCCCGAATAGGAGACCATCAGGACCAGGTCCTGGGGGTCGACCCAGCGCGGGAGCTCACCGCCCCTCACCACGGTGATCTGCTTATCGGACGATTGCATGGCGTACTCGGAGAGCACGTCGCCCCCCACTGCCGAGCCCCCCATCCCACAGATGCAGATGGAATCGGGGCGAAGGTCGAGGCCTATGTTCCAAGAG
>Ga0163200_1001137_pt1 | contig 10120 bp, 10 predicted proteins | sample PL_2010_200m_FD_113535 | JGI IMG/M metagenome (GOLD analysis project Ga0163200, IMG submission 113535) | Freshwater microbial communities from Powell Lake, British Columbia, Canada to study Microbial Dark Matter (Phase II) - PL_2010_200m | ecosystem: Environmental > Aquatic > Freshwater > Lake ... | reverse complement strand
TCAATGCCCTGTTCGGACTGTACTGGCAGCGGCAGGGACAGGCAGATCAGGCGCTGGCATCCTTCCAAAAGGCGATCAACCTGGAACCGGGAAACGCGGCCTGGCAGGCCGCAGCCGGCAGCGCCGCCGAGCAATCCGGCGACCTGGTAGAGTCGCTGACCTATTACAAGCAGGCGGTCGCGCTCGATCCGCAGGGCGCGGCTTACTGGCGCTCGCTGGCGTCTTTTTGCGCCCGCTACCAGATCGAGGTGACCGCGACCGGCCTGCCGGCCGCCTGGCGTTCGATTGCATTGACGCCCGAGGACTGGCAATCGCAGGATGTGATGGGACAGGTCATGCAAGCCGCTGGCGACCCAACGAGCGCGGAAGAATATTACCTTCGTGCACTGGAATTGGCGCCTGATCAAGCTGCGCCTTATTTCCACCTGGGCGTGTTGTACCTGCAAATGGGCCGGGCGCAACCGGCGTATGACAACCTGGTTAAAACCCAGAAACTCGACCCGGACGGGCCTTATGGCTGGCAGGCGGGGCGATTGCTGGAAAGGTATTTCCCGTAATGGTGATGGAACGGTAAAAGTGATAACCGCGAGTTTCTGTCATTCTGAGGGCGGACTTTGCCCGAAGAATCCCCCCTACAACGGGAGACCCTTCGTTCGCTGAAGAACGCTCACTCAGGGTGACAAAGTAAATTTTTCCTGTATTACGAATTTTGCTTATTCAAGCCACTCTCTGATAGAATTGATGCACACTATGAACCGACTTCGCTGCGTAGTCCCGCTGCTCCTGCTTGCCCTGGCCGCTTCCGCCTGCCAGTCCTACCGCATCGCGGACCTGCTGACCAAATCCGGCAATGCGCTGTTCAAAGACGACTTTTTTGATTCCGCTAGCGGCTGGGCGCGGTCGGTCAGCTCCAGCGGCGCGATGGACTACTTCGGCGGCGGTTTCCGCATCTGGGTGGATACGGTCAATTACGATCTCTGGTCCACGCCGGGACTCAACTTCCGCGACGTGCGCATCGAAACGGACGTGTACATGATCGGCGGGCCGCTCGAGAACCGCTTCGGCCTGCTCTGCCGTTACCGGGATGCGCGGAACTATTATTTCTTCATTGTCAGCAGCGATGGCTATTATGGCATCGGCAAATTGAGCGGCGGCGTGCGCTCGCTGCTTGGACAGGCGATGATGGCCTACACGCCAGCCATCACACAGGGCGTCGCCCTCAACCATCTGCGCGCTGATTGCGTCGGCGATACGCTGACGTTTTACGTCAACGGCCAGCCGGTTGGCATGGCGCAGGACGCCGATCTTGCCGATGGCGACGTGGGCCTGCTGGCAGGGACTTTCGACCAGCCCGGCACGGACGCGGTGTTCGATAATTTCGTGGTGATAAAGCCTTGAAAATCTTCCTCGACACCATCGGCTGCCGCCTCAACCAGGCGGAGATCGAGAGCATGGCGCGCCAGTTCCGCGCCGCCGGGCACGAGATCGTGGCGACGGCGGGGGAGGCTGATCTCGCGGTCATCAACACCTGCACGGTGACCGCCGCGGCTGCCTCGGATTCGCGCGGCAAGGTCCGCCAGGCGGCGCGCCGGGGCGCGGACAAGATCGTGGTCACCGGCTGCTGGGCCACGCTCGAGCCGCAGAACGCAGCCGCGCTGCCTGGCGTGAGCCGTGTCGTGCCCAATCTACGCAAGGATTTCTTGGTTGCCGATATCCTCGACCTGCAACCCTCGGCTTTCGACCTCGAACCCATTTCTCGTGAGCCTTTGCCCGGCCTGCGCGCCCGCACGCGCGCCTTCATCAAGGTGCAGGATGGCTGCGATAACCATTGCACCTATTGCATCACGGCCATCGCCCGCGGCGCGGGGCGTTCGCGGCCTCTCCCCGAAGTGCTGACAGATATTCAAGCTGCATTGGATGGGGGGACGAAAGAGATCGTGCTGACCGGCGTCCATCTCGGCTCTTGGGGACAGGATTTTGGGAAAAGCCTGGGCGAATTGGTGACAGCCATCCTGCAAAGAACCGATGTACCCCGTCTGCGGCTCTCCTCACTCGAACCCTGGGACCTGGATGCCGATTCCTTTGCACTCTGGCAAGATGTTCGTCTGTGCCGCCACCTGCACCTGCCGCTGCAATCCGGATCTGCGAGTGTACTCCGCCGAATGGCGCGCAAAACGACGCCCGAGTCTTACGCCGCGCTGGTCGAATCGGCGCGGGCGGCGATACCCGATGTGGCGATCACCACGGATGTCATCGCCGGTTTCCCCGGAGAGACGGAAGCGGAATTCAACGAAACGCTCGATTTCGTCCGCCGCATGGATTTTGCGCGCGGCCACGTTTTCACCTATTCACCGCGCCCGGGTACAGCCGCGGCGCACATGGATGGGCAGATCAGGCACGAGGTGCGCAAAGAACGCAACGCCGTGCTGCGAGCCGCCTTTGCCGAATCCGAGCGAGCCTATCAGCAGAAATTCCTCGGAAGGATAATGTCTGTGCTGTGGGAGTCCACTGATCAGTTGAGCGACGCGGGCTGGAGGCTGGAGGGGCTGACAGACAACTCCCTGCGCGTCACGGCGGTCGCGCTGGGGGCGCGCTGGAATGAGGTGGATGAAGTCAAGTTGATGGCAATTACACAGAAAGGTATGAAGGGGGTAATAACCACTGCTCGTTGATTCGTGATGTTTTTCAGGAAGTAAAGGGGCACATTGTTGTATAATGGATTAGGATGAGCAAACCGCAGAAGATTCTTGCAAAAATATTGGCCGGCCCGCGGAATATAGCTTTCAGTGATATGGTTGCGCTGGCGGAGGCGTTCGAGTTTCGACTTTCCCGCATTAGCGGAAGCCATCATATTTTTATACATAGCGGCGTGCGCGAATTGATCAACCTGCAGAATGTAAAGGGCCAAGTAAAACCCTATCAAGTGCGCCAGTTCATGGGTTTGGTCGAACGGTACAACCTGCAACTGGAGGAATGAAATGAAAGATTATCATATCAATATTTTCTATAGCGATGAAGACGGTGGGTATATCGCCGATATTCCTGATCTGGAGCATTGTTCTGCATTTGGCGAGACCCCTGAGGCTGCCTTGATGCAAGCATTGCTCGCCCGCAACGCCTGGATGGAGGCTGCTCTCACCGCAGGCAAGCCCATTCCTGAACCTCGTTACCGCCCAGCCATCTATCAACTGGCAATTGCCGGTTGAATCGAACCTCCTCAGGTGACAGTCACTTCGGAAGTGACTGTCACCTGTCTTTTTTTATGCCAAGTGTCACTTTGACGGTTCGGCGAGGGATTGTATAATAGTGCCAGAACTCACAAAACCTGTAGTAACGACTAAAGTCGTCACTACACAGCACATAGGAGAGGAACAATGACTGCTCAAATTATTGATGGAAAGTTGATCGCCCAGCAGGTTCGCGACGAAGTCGCTGCCGAAGTTGCCAAGCGCGCCGCAGCCGGCAAGCCCCAGCCCACGCTGGCAGCCGTGCTGGTCGGCGAACGGGTTGACTCGGCAACTTACGTGGCCTCCAAGCAGAAGGCCTGCCAGGAACTCGGCATGGGCTCCATCAGCCATCACCTGCCCGGCGACGCCACTCAGGAACAGGTCGAAGCGCTGGTCAAAGAGCTGAACGCCGACCCAAAGGTGAACGGCATCCTGGTTCAACTGCCCATGCCAGCCCACCTCAACGAGGAACGTGTCCTGGCGCTGATCAACATCGAAAAAGACGTGGACGGTTTCTCGCCCATCAACATCGGCCGCCTGGCGCAGAAGGGCCGCGAGCCGCTCTTCGTGCCATGCACGCCCTACGGCTGCATTTACCTGCTGGAGCAGGCCGGCGTGAAGATCGAGGGCGCCAACGCCGTGGTGCTGGGACGCTCCAACATCGTCGGCATGCCCGCCGCGCTTCTGCTGATCGGCAAGAACGCCACCGTGACCGTCTGCCACTCGCGCACGCGCGACCTGCCCGCCGTCGTCCGCCAGGCAGATATCCTCATCGCGGCCATCGGCAAGATGGAGATGGTGCGCGGCGACTGGATCAAGCCCGGCGCGGCGGTCATTGACGTTGGCATCAATTCCAAGCCCGACCCGACCAAGAAATCCGGCCACCGCCTGGTCGGAGACGTGTGCTTCGAAGAGGCAAAGGAAGTGGCTGGATTCATCACCCCCGTCCCGGGCGGCGTTGGCCCGATGACGATTGCCATGCTGATGAGGAATACACTGAGGGCGGCGCAGATTCAAGAGCCGTAGGCAGAAAGCAGAAGGCAGAAAGCAGAAGGCAGAAGGAAGTAGGCAGAAGGCAGAAGGCAGAGAGAGAAGGCAAAGATGCAAGGATTTCGTGATTTGAAGGTGTACCAGTTGGCTTACAAACTGGCGATGGAGATTTTCAACGATAGCAAATCGTTCCCGAAAGAGGAGCGCTATGCCCTGAAAGACCAGATACGCCGTTCATCACGCAGTGTTGCTGTCAATATTGCCGAGGGATTCCGCAAACGCCAGTATCCGAAGATGTTTGCCAGCAAACTTGCCGACGCGGATGGAGAGGCAACCGAGACTCAAGTCTGGCTCGATTTTGCCCGCGACTGCGATTATCTCTCACTTGAACGGCACGATGAACTTCTCAAATCCTATGAAGAGGTTGGCAAGATGCTTGGCTCGATGATCACCAATCCCGAGAAATTTCTCCCCTCCGGACAGCGATAGTCAACATCGTTCTTGCCTTGCGGAGTCAACCAAAAAAGCAGGAGTCTTCATTAAAGACAGACTCCTGCTTACTGCTTTCTGCTTACTGCATTCTGCTTCTGGGTTTACTCGTACCTGAATCTCAGAATACCAATCACAAAGAACACCGCCGCGAAGCCGAGCAGCACTCCCGCCTCGGGCAGGATGGCGACCAGTCCCTGGCCGCGCAGGGTCAGGTCGAGCAGCCCCTCCATGGCCCAAGTGGTGGGCAGGATTTTTACGATATTTTGGATGACCTTCGGGAACAGTTCGAGCGGATACCAGCAGCCGCCCATCAGCGCCATAACCATGCCGAGCATGATGCTGAGACCCTGGGCCTGTCCGGCCGTTTTGACGAACGTCCCCAGCATGGTACCCAGGGCTGCGGCGGCCAGCGCGCCGGCCACCAGCATGACAGCCAGCCCGCCCAGGTCATTGCCCCAGCGCACTTTCATGACCAGGATGCCGAATCCCACCAGCAGGGACATCTGTACCAGCGCCAGGATAACCTGTCCGAAAATCGTGCCGAACAGGTAGGTGGCTTTCCGGGTGGGGGTGGTCAGGATGCGGCGCAGGGTGCCCGCCTGGCGTTCGGCGGCGAACAGTTCCGAGAGGCCGATGAGCGGGATGAAGACCCAGGTGATGAGTTGCCCAGCGGACGAGTTGGTGCCCGGGTCATACTCGATCTGGTCGGGGGTTTCGGCCTGGGTCACGGTGACGCGGTCGGGGGACTCGGCCATCAGGGTCTGGGCTTCCGCCAGCGCGGCGTCGAAATAAGCCTGACGTTCCACTTCCGATGCGAAGGGCCGGATTTTCTCGGCCTCGGCCACGCTTTTGTTGGCGATGTCCACCGCGCTGCTGACGCGCCCGATAACGGCCATCACGGCCCGCTGGGCGATCATGGCATTGGTGTTGTTGGGCTGCTGGCGCAGTTCCAGTTCCACGCTGCCCTGCTGGAGGCTTTCCTGGTCGAAACCGGCCGGGATGATGAGCACCGCCGAGACGCGCCGCTGGGAGAACTGGCTCTCGGCCTCGGCGAGCGTGATCACGTCGGGGCGCACCGCGTCGGATTTTTCCAGCGCAGCCACCAGGTCCGCGGAAAGGGACGTGTCCGCTTTGTCCACCACCGCCAGCCGGATGCGGTTGTCGCCTTTCGGCGCCCCCGTCCCGCCAGCGAGGATAACGGTAAAGACGACCGGCAGGATGAGGAAGAACAGCCATTCGGAAAAGCCGGTGAAGCGCAGGGTGGCATCTTTGAGCGCGATTGCGAAGATTTTTCTCATGGCGGCCTCCTATCTCTTCATCATCCCGCGCCGGTTGAAGAGGAACACCGCAACCGCGAACAGGAGTGCGCCCATGATCAGCAGGGCAAACACTGGCGTTAGAATGTCGGTCAGCGTGCCGCCCAGCGCCAGGGTGGTGAACCCGTCCACGCCCCAGGCGTTGGGAGAAATTTTGGCGGTGACCCGGAACCAGTCCGACATGGCTTCCAGGTTGACGAAGGTGCCGCCCAGGATGCCGAAGGTCAGCATGATGGCCGAACCGATGGCGGACACCTGCCCGGGGGTTTTGACCATGGCGGTGATGAGCATGCCCCAGCCGGTGGCGCCGAAGACCGCCGCCAGCACCAGCACCAACACGGCCAGCGGGTCGCCCCACTGCAACTGGAACAGGAGGGTGGTGCTGAGGATGAGAATGAGCATCTGCGCCGCGCCGGTCAGGAAAATACCGACCACCTTTCCGCCCAGCACCTGTACGCCCGTGGTGGGCGAGACCAGCAGGCGCGGCAGGGTGCCCTGGTTGCGCTCGGTGAGCAGGCTGCGCCCGCCATTACTGGTGGTGTACATCAGGAACATCAGCGCCATGCCGGGAGCCAGCAGGGCGAGCATGTTGAACTTGACGGCTTCGCCGCTGGGGGTGACGTTTTTCAGCGTGATGGACGTGCTCTGCCCGGCCTGGTTCGCTTGGCTGACGCCCAATGCCTGTCCCATCGCCGCGGCGTCCTGGACCTGGATCCTGCCGCTCGTGATCAGGCCGGTCACCGCCACCTGTCCGCCGACGCGCCCGACCTCCACCTGGTTGATGTACTCGTCCAGGATGGTCTTGATGACGCTGACGCTGGTCGGGGCGGTGGGGTTGGCATAGAGTTCCACTTGGACAACTTCGGCAGATGCCGTCTGTCCCTGTTGGGGAATGATGCTGTCGGCGAATCCCGCCGGGACGATGATGGCGGCGGCAGCCTCGTTATCGTCCACCATCTGGCGGGCAGCCGCGGAATCATCTATTACTGTTGGTTCGACCAGCGTGGCCAAATCGTTGGACTGGAAAAGTTCCACCAGCGCATTCCCAAGTTGACCGTCATCCTGGTTGACGATGACGACCGGGATGTCGCGGATACTGCTCGAGCCGCTGGAAAAACTTCCGGTGACGGCGCCCAAGCCGAGGGTCAGCAAGAACGGGGCGAGCAGCATGAAAATCAGCGCCGCCTTGTCGCGGAAGGCAAGTTTCAGGTCTTTGAGACCAATGAGGAATAATTTACGCATGGGGATCTCCGGAACAGGAGAGCAGAGATTGGAGAACAGAGAGCAGTGACTACTCTCTTCTCTCTGTTCTCTAATCTCTTAAGGCTCTTCCCGTCAGATGCAGGAAAACCGCTTCCAGGTTCGGCTCGCGCATATCCACCGAGCGGATCTTGATGCCCAATTCATTGGCCTTGGTGACGGCCGGGGCCAGGGCCTCCTCCGCTTCGGGGACGATGACCGTCACGGTGTGGTCGGTCACATCGGCTTTTTTGACCCCGCTCAAGGTCCGGATTGCAGCGGCCAGGCGTTCTGGATCTTCGCTTTCGTCAACGTGCAGGATGAGCGTCTCCATCTCGCCGACCTGTTTGGTCAGTTCGGCCTGGGTGCCGAGGGCGATGAGTTCGCCGTGGTCAATGATGCCGACCCGGTCGGAGAGTTCCGCGGCTTCTTCCATGTAATGCGTGGTGTAAAGGACGGTCATGCCCTGCCGGTTCAGTTCCTTGACCGAGTCGAGGATGGCGCGCCGGGACTGCGGATCAATGCCGACGGTCGGTTCGTCCATGAAGAGCAGGCGCGGCTTGTGCAGCAGTCCCACGCCGATGTTGACGCGCCGCTTCATGCCGCCGGAGTAGGTTTTGACGCGCTGTTTGGCCTTGCCGGTCAGGCCGATTTGTTCCAGCACCTCGTCAATGCGGGTGTTGAGGGACTTGCCACTCAGTCCGTACATCTGCCCCCAGAAGACCAGGTTTTCGCGGGCGGTCAAATCGTCGTACAGGGCGATTTCCTGCGGGATGACGCCGATCAGGCTGCGGACAGCCATAGGCTCTTTCGTGACCGAATGGCCGCCTATGACCGCCTCGCCGCTGGTCGGGATGTAGAGCGTCGAGAGCACTGAAATCGTGGTGGTTTTGCCCGCCCCGTTGGGGCCGAGCAGGCTGAAGATTTCACCTTCCTGGATATCAAATGAAATCCCCTTCACGGCAGTGAAATCGCCGTATTTCTTGACCAGACCTTTGACTTCGAGAATGGGCGGCATGGTTCCTCCTCCAGAATGGATTGCGATTGTATTTACCGTCAATTACGGATAACAAAATTATCTGTCATTCTGAGCCCCGAAGGGGCGAAGCCCGCCCTGAGCCGGGCCGAAGGGAATCCCCGCCCGCAGGGCGGGAGACCCTTCGCTGCGCTCAGGGTGACATTTCTTGGGTTGTATTTCTGTACAGGAGATATAACGCCTATGGGGAGTTTTCGTCGCGGTTAAGTGCTGGCTGCCATTCTCGCCAGCCTCCCGGCAATATTCTCCACAATCGCATCCGGGACGCCATCCGCGGCTTTGGATTGCAGGCGCAGGTCAATCTGGTCGTTGACGTAATCCACGACCAGGAACAGGCCGGCGGGTGTGTAGGCGATTTCCGTCGAGAAGATGGACAGCTTGCTGATGTCGGCGATGCGATGTGTGATCTCGCGCAGCGCGCCCAGGCCGAAGTCTGCCTCTTCCGTTGACGTGACCGGGGTGTAGACGTGGCTATTGGGATCCCACCAGCACGGGTAGACTTGCCCGGCGCCATACAGCACGCGGAACCAGGCCGGGCGCGGCCCAAGCCACTGGGTGCGAACATGTGACTGCAAGAGATACTTCTCACCGGGAAATCGCTGGCGGGCTGCCAGTGCCTGCTCCAGCGACGAAGCCTCCATCACCACGCCCTCTCCGCCGCCGCCGCGCGCCGGCTTGATGGCGAAAGAACCGCCGAGCGGATGCAAGTCCGGCGGTAGGATTTTGGGCTTCTCGGCGTATGGAGGCAGGATGATGGTGTGGGGCGTGTACAGGCCGTGGGCGATGAACTCCAGGTGCATGGTGGCCTTGTCCTCCGACCAGAGAGAGGCCTCGCGCGGGTTGATGCGGTAAGCGTCGTGCGTGAACGCCCAGGCCTCGACCGGGAGAAAGCGTTCGTCAACCTCCGAGGCGCGGTCGAGGAGCGCGCCGAAGGTAGTCGCGCCGCTGTTTAGTTGCATCAGGCTCGCAGCCAGGTTATCCGGCCTTATCTGAAGCAGGGACAGGCCATGCGCCTGGCAGGCCGTCTCGAGCAGGCGCACGAAATCGGCGTCATATTCCCAGTTCCAGGCCAGGCACAGGTCGTAGTAGGGCATTTCGCTACCAGCGATTTTCTATCACGAATACCACGAATGTACGAATGACACGAATAATTCTTGAAAAGACTCGTAAGAACAGGCTTTCATTCGTCAAATTCATCCCATTCGTGGCATTCGTGATGTAGCCTCCAGTAACGGAATGGGGCGTTTTACGCTGCTTCGCGCATGTGCGGGAAAAGCAGCACATCGCGGATGTTGTGTTTGTCGGTGAACAACATCGCCAGCCGATCCACGCCCATGCCGAAGCCGCCGCTGGGAGGCATCCCGTAACGCATGGCGCGCAGGTAATCTTCGTCCACAGGATGACGCTCCTCGTCATCCTCGGCGTAAGCGCGGCCCATCTCCAGGAAACGGGCTTCCTGGTCGAGCGGGTCGTTGAGTTCGGTGAAGGCGTTGCAGAGTTCGAATCCGGCCACGTAGGCCTCGAAACGTTCCACCGTCAGCGGATCGCCGGGCTTGGATTTGGCCAGCGGCGAAATGTCACGCGGGTAATCGTAGAGGAAAGTCGGCTGGATCAGGGTCGGTTCCAGGAACTCGCTGACCATGAAGTCAATCAGCTTGCCGCGCGTCGCCTGTGGATCGGGCGTTTTCCCGGCTTTCTTCAGCGCCCCAAACAGGGATTCGGCGGTTGGGTGCGCGGCGATGTCTATGCCGGAGGTTTCCTCCAGTCCCCGGCGCATTTCCAGACGCCGCCAGGGCGGGGTGAAATCCAGCTCGCGGCCC
>Ga0163200_1001134_pt1 | contig 10129 bp, 9 predicted proteins | sample PL_2010_200m_FD_113535 | JGI IMG/M metagenome (GOLD analysis project Ga0163200, IMG submission 113535) | Freshwater microbial communities from Powell Lake, British Columbia, Canada to study Microbial Dark Matter (Phase II) - PL_2010_200m | ecosystem: Environmental > Aquatic > Freshwater > Lake ... | reverse complement strand
GACCATGGCGATATCGCGGTCCTTTGCCGGGATTTCGTTAACAAGCTTATCTCCGATATATATATCGCCTTCGGTAATCTCTTCCAGGCCGGCGATCATCCTTAAGGTAGTGGATTTGCCGCATCCGGAAGGCCCTACCAAAACCATAAACTCTTTATTCTCTACCCCTAAGTTTACGTTATTCACTACTTTATTGCCATTTGCAAAAACCTTGGAAATATTTTTTAAACTTACCTGCGCCATCTTTTTCCCTTTGAAAGTAACTTAACTATTATATCTTATCAACTAAGATAGTCAAGCAATCGACTTAACGTTTCCTTCATATTCTTGCGCTGCACTATCATATCAATAAGGCCATGCTCAAGAAGGAATTCCGAACGCTGGAATCCCGCCGGCAACTTCTGTCTGATAGTCTGCTCGATAACCCTAGGGCCGGTAAAGCCGATTAAGGCCCTTGGCTCGGCGATGATGATATCCCCTAAGCCGGCAAAAGAAGCCATCACCCCCGCCATCGTAGGATTCGTCAATACGGAAATATAAGCCAGCCCTGCTTTATGGTGGTAAGAAAGGGCTGCGGAAGTCTTGACCATCTGCATCAGGCTAAACATCCCCTCATACATCCTGGCTCCGCCGCCTGAGCCGGAAACGATAACTATAGGTAGCCTCTTCTTGGTAGCCGCCTCTATTGCCCGGGTAATCTTTTCTCCCACCACCGAACCCATCGAGCCCATAATAAAGCGCGAATCGGTGACCGCGATAATCAGTGGCCTATTATCTAACCGGCCTTCTCCGGTAATCACTGCCTCTTTCAGGCCGGTGGCGGCCTGATCCTGCGCCAACTTATCGGTGTATGTTTTTGGCCCCTTAAATTCCAGCGGGTCACCGGAGACCATATCTTTATCAAATTCCTGGAATGTGCCCGTATCCAAAAGCATGCCTACCCTCTCATAGGCCCCCAGGACAAAATGATAATTACACTTGGGGCAGACCTTTAAATTCTCTTCCAGGGTTTTATTATAGAGCGCCTCGGAACAACTTTCGCATTTTGTCCAGAGCCCGTCCGGAATATCTTTTTTCCTTATCCGGACTATCGTATATTTCGGTTTTCCGAATAACGCCATTAAATGAGCGCATAACTTACGGAAGTCCGCCAAAGAACTGTGGCGGACGACGTAAGTTATTTGCGCGAATTTACTCAACTTTTCCCGTATTTATTAATTTTTAAGAAAAGTTGAGCTATAGGTTAAATTATATTCGTCTAACCTTTACCATCATTAAACTTATTAATCACCAATCCCGATAATACCTTAGGATAAAAGTATGTCGACTTAGGCGGCATCCGGTTACCGGTCAGCGCAACAGAAGAGACCTGCGACATCTTTGCCGGATTCAGTAAAAAGGCGATGTAGCCCTCAATGCTATCCACCCGCTCGATAAACTGGCCTGCGTCAGGGCTATGGAGGATATCCTCAGAAGCTTCTAAGTTTAAGCCCAGAATGTTCTTTAAAACCAGGGAATTCAGGATGGAGACATCCAGCGAACGGTACTCTTTGGGTTTATCGGCAATCATTTTATCCAGTATTTTAATATTCTTTAAGCGTAAAAGCCAGAACCTTTTATCCTTATACATACCTAACACATTCTCGGTCCGGCCTCCTTTTTCCATTAGGAAGAAGAACCTGGTTTTGTCTTTTACCTCTTCCAGATGAAAATATTCGCTCAATGAAATCTTAAAATCATCCATATCGAATTTTGGGCCTAATTTTACCAGCCGATGTACCGGAAAAATCGTCAGGTCGTGCGATTCAGCATTGGTAAAATAGGACATGATATAATTAAAATCTTCTTCGCCGGTAATAGAACCGGCCTTCTTCTTCATTTCCTGCCGGAAGGCGCAGGCCACTTCGTAGCGGTGGTGGCCGTCGGCAATAAAGATATTTTTATCTTTAAGGCTTGCCTGTATCCTAGCTATCATTTCGGGGGAATCCACCCTCCAGACCTGATGATTAACCTTGGATTCATCTACGATATCGATAAAGGGTTTTTTATCCTGAAGATGCTGCTGGTATATGCGCTGGATAATCCGCTCTTTGTCCGCAAAGGCTACAAATATGGGGCTAAGGTTAGCCTTTACCGCCTTTAAGAGGCGCAACCTGTCCTCTTTAGGCGCCAGCTTAGTATGCTCGTGGGCAAAAACCGAAGAATTCTTATCTTCTAGATGTAAAAGCGCAATAAATCCTAAACGGGTCTTTCTCTGGCCTTTTATATTATACTGCTGGCTATAGAAATATATGGCTGGTTTTTGTTCCTGGATGAAGATGTCGTTTCCAAGCCACTCTTTAAATAAAGCGGCTGCGCGGCGGTATTTATCTTCTCCGGGAATATCTTTACCTAAAAGTATGCGGATAAAATTGTACGGACTAAGATCATGATAATGTTCCTGCTGGGAGAGAGAAATTACATCATAGGGAGGGCAGACCAGCGCCGATAATCTTTTCAAATTCTGCTGGTTGTAGATTAACGCTCTAAAGGGCCTTATTTTAGGCACTGGCTAATCCTTTGTGGTTATGGTTGGTTTGAACAGCCGGTACAGCCTTTTTTAGCCTCAGGGCAGGTATTGTTTCCTTCTTTCGGAGTTCCGGCCTTCTTGCGGTAATCCGTGGCATAGAAGCCGGGGCCTTTAAAGATTACGCCCGAACCGCTTCCGATTAAGCGCCTCAAGCCCTTACCGCATTTCGGACAGTCTGAAAAGTGTTTATCGGTGATCTTCTGAAATGCTTCAAAAGCGTTTCCGCAAGCAATACATTCATAATCATAATTCGGCATATTTATTCTCCTTGCATCCTGGCAAATTCTTCCATCAGCCTGCGTTGCTGCGAATTCAGGCGCGCGGGGATCTCTACATTTACCCTGACTAATTCATCCCCCCGGCCTCTTGCATGCACGTCAGGGATCCCTTTATCCCTTAAACGAAAAATCTTTCCGCTCTGTGTGCCGGCGGGTATTTTCATCTCCACATGGCCGTCGAGCGTGGCAACTTTTATCTGGCCTCCCAATACCGCCTTACTTAAAGATATATTTATCTCGGTAAATAAATCATTGCCGTGCCTTTGAAAGACCGGGTGCGGCCTGACTTCGATAATTACGTATAAATCGCCATGCCCGGCGCTACCGGCTTCGCCTTCGCCTCTGATTCTTAAATGCGAACCCGTATCTACTCCGGCAGGTATCTTTACCTTAATGTGCCGGGTGACTTTAATCCTGCCTTCGCCGCGGCATTCAGAACAAGACGCCTGAATTACTGAACCCTCGCCCCGACAGCGGGAACAGGTCTGGGCTAATTGGAAAAAACCGTTAGAGACCACGGTACGGCCTGAACCTTTGCATTGCGAACAGGTTATTTTTTTCGTGCCCGGCTTTGCCCCGCTTCCCGAACAAGTAGAGCAAGTTTCGTAACGGGGGACCGTGATTGTCTTTTCGGTGCCGCTGGCTGCTTCCTCTAAACTTATTTCTGCGGATATCTCTAAATCTCTTCCCCGCCGCCTCCCTGCAGCCCCTCTGCCGCCTCCCCTTGCCCCGGATATGTTAAACCCCAAATCACTGAAGATTTCATCAAAAAGCCCACCGCCTACACCGTAATCCCCTAAATCCTGAAATACGCTGCTAAAATCAGCCCCCTTAAAAATATCTTCGTAGGCGTATTTCTGGTCTATGCCGGAATGACCATATTGATCATAGAGCGCCCGCTTCTGTGCATCAGATAAAACCGCATAGGCTTCGGAGACTTCCTTAAACTTCTCTTCGGATTCTTTTTTTTGCTCCGCCGGCACGCGGTCAGGATGAAAACGCAGCGCCATCTCGCGGTAGGCCTTCTTTATTTCATCGAGGCTAGCGTTCTTTTTGACACCTAGTATTTCATAGTAATCGCGCTTGGTGCTGCCTGACATTATTTCTTATCATCTTCCTCTTTATATTCCGCGTCGATGATATCCTCTTCTTTCTTCTTTGGCTCTTCCTGCGGCTCTTCAGCCTGAGTTTTACCGGCAGCCCCTTGCGCCTGCTGCTGTTTTGCTGCCGCCTGCTTGTAAATCTCTTCGGCTAGTTTATGCGAAGCCTTGGTCAAATCCTCCATGCCTTTCTTAATTCTCTCTATGTTCTTATCCTTAATCGCAGTTTTCAGATCATTGGCCCGGGCTTCGATATCCGCGCGTTCCTGCTGGTTCACTTTATCACCGTAATCTTTTAGCGATTTTTCGGTAGCGTAAACCAGATTATCTGCCTGATTGATAGCCTCTACTTCTTCTTTCTTCTTGACATCCTCCGCGGCAAACTTATCCGCGTCTTTAACCATCTTGTCAATTTCTTCTTTAGACAGTTTCTTAGGCGCGCTAATCTGAATTTTCTGCTCTTTGCCCGTGCCTAAGTCTAAGGCCTTCACGTGCACGATACCGTTGGCGTCGATATCAAAGGCGACTTCGATCTGCGGGACTCCGCGGGGCGCTGCCGGTATTCCCACCAAGTCGAATCTTCCCAATTCTACGTTATTGTCTGCCATAGAACGCTCGCCCTGGAGAACGCGAATAGTCACCGCGGTCTGATTGTCCGCTGCCGTAGAAAATACCTGGCTCTTTTTTGTGGGAATGGTGGTATTACGCTCGATGAGCTTAGTATTTACTCCGCCTAAGGTCTCAATGCCTAAAGAAAGCGGAGTGACATCTAATAATAACACATCCTTTACCTCACCCTTGATGATCGCTGCCTGTATTGCCGCGCCCAAGGCGACGCACTCCATCGGATCGACTCCGCGTTCGATCTTCTTGCCAAAATAATCTTCCACAAACTTCTGCACGATGGGCATGCGGGTCGGGCCTCCGACCATAATGATCCTGTCTACGCTTTTATCTGTAAACTCAACCCCCTCTTTGGAAAAAGCTTCTTTAGCATCCTTTAACGCCCCTTCCAAGGGGCCCCGGCATCTTTCAATGATCGGACCGACTAATTCTTCCAGCTTTGCGCGGTTAATAGGCATAGTCAAGTGTTTGGGCCCGGTAGCATCGGCAGTAATAAAGGGTAGATTGATGTCTGTAGCTAAAGTGCTGGATAGTTCAACCTTAGCCTTTTCCGCTGCCTCGCGCAGGCGCTGCATTGCCATCTTATCATTCTTAAGGTCTATCCCGGTATCACGCTTAAATTGATTGGCGATATAATCGATTAGTACGTTATCCATATCCGTACCGCCGAGCTGAGTATCTCCGCTGGTAGCCATAACCTTAAAGCCGCCCTCTTTCCACATCTCCATGATTGTAACGTCCAGCGTCCCTCCGCCTAAATCAAAGACTAAAATTTTTAATTCTTTCCCGGCTTTTTCCAAACCGTAAGCCAGGCAGGCGGCTGTCGGCTCATTGATGATCCTTAAAACCTTCAAGCCTGCAATTTCCCCCGCATCTTTGGTGGCGGTCCGCTGATTATCGTCAAAATAAGCCGGACAAGTAATCACCGCCTCTTCTACTTTATCGCCAAGATAGCTTTCAGCATCGGCTTTTATTTTTTGCAGAATAAAAGCAGAGATCTGCTGCGGCGTGTATTCCTTGCCGTAGGCTTTAAACTTAAAATCCGTGCCCATCTTACGTTTAGCGGCCTGGATAGTCCCTTCCGCATTTATCGCTGCCTGCCTTCTTGCCGGCTCGCCGACTAAGCGCTGGCCGTCTTTGGTAAAAGCAACGTAAGAAGGAAATGCTTTTCCCGAAGCAACGCCGGCACCTTCCGCGGAAGGTATAATTACCGGCCTCCCCGCCTCCATCACTGCCGCCGCTGAATTAGAAGTTCCCAAATCAATTCCGATTATTTTTGCCATGGTTAACCTCCCTTAGTCGCAAAAACGCTAAAATTCCGCGAAAGCGCAAAATTTTGCGTTTTAGCGGTTATTTTACGTCTTTATGTTCATTTTGCGTCTTTGCGATTGAAACCTTGACTTTCGCGGTTCTGACCACTCTGTCGTTTAACAAATATCCTTTTTGCAGTTCTTCGACCACCGTATTTTCCGCAATCTCTTTATTCTCTACCTGCATCAGCGCTTCGTGATAATTAGGGTCAAAAATCAGGCCCTTTGCCTCAATGGGCCTAACCCCGTATCCTTTTAGCAACTCGTAAAGGTGCGCCAGGATCATTTCTACGCCTTTTAAGAATGCCGGTAAATCCTGATGCTTTGATTCTGCCAGATCTACTGCCCGCCCCAGATCATCGAGGATATTTAAAAGCTCTAGCACGATCCCTTCGTTGGCAAACCTGGCAAAATCCTGTTTATCTTTTTCCAGGCGCTTACGCGTATTCTCAAAATCAGCCTGCAGCCTCAAAATCCTGTCCCAGTATTCAGAGGCCTTTACGGCATCCTCTTTTAATTTCAGGTATTCGGCCTCTTTTAAGGTGACTGTTTTTTCTTCTAAATTATCCGCTTTATTCTCTGGCATATTAGATTCCTTCTAAGACCCCGGTTAAAACCTCCGAGATGTATTCCAGCGCCGGAATAGTATGCTTGTATTCCATACGCGCTGGCCCTAAAACGGCGATTCTGCCTGAAGGCCTATTTTTTAAACTATAACCGGAAACTACTAACGAGCAATCCTCCATGCCGGGGCATTCTAATTCGCTGCCGATATAAACCCGCACTTTATCCCCCGGATCGCGGTTAATAATCTCCAGCAAATCGCGCTTCTCTTCCAGCATCCTGACCATCATGCGCATCCTGTCTATGTTGCGGAACTCCGGCTGGTCTAATATATAACTTATTCCTTTATAATAAAAGCTGTCCTGCCGGTCCGAAAAAGAAACAATACCGGTATAATGCGTGACTTCGGAAAGGATCTCCGAAGTCTGCTCTAAGGCATCCTCTAATCGGCTGATCTCTTTTTTATATTCGCTGGAAATCCGCTTCTTTTCCGCTTCCAGAAGCTGCATCTGCGAAATAAGAAAATCCACATAGTAGCGGTAACCTTTATTAGTAGGCATCCTGCCCCCGGAAGTATAGGGATGGGTAATATAACCGGCCTCCTCCAGTTCGGCAAAGATATTTCTGATAGTAGCGGAGCTGACCCCGAAATCTCGGGCGATACCCTCGGAAGCAACGGGTTCGGCTTCCTGGATATATTTATTGATCGTGGCGGCTAAAACTGCCCTTCTCCTGGATTCGTAATCGATGTTTCGCACCATAATTTTCTCCCCTTCCGGCAATCCGTACAAAAATGCTAGAAGGTAATTTTAACTTAAAAATAATGCTTAGTCAAGCGCTATTAGCGCTCTTATCCGGAGAGTGCTAACAGGTATTAACCGATTTTTTCTATCTCTTTGTTCTGCAATAGATTATGCGCCAGGGCTTTTGGCAGGTTTACTTTAATTTTTATGCCTTCTTGCAGGTATTTTATTTCTTCCACCTTGCCTTCCCGGTAGAATAAATCTACCAGGTCCATGCGCGCATGCGGCAGAAGTAATTCCAGCGAAACCATCCGGCCTTGAAAATTCTTCTCTAACTCTTTGGCTAAAAGATCTAAATTCTGTTCAAACTTTGCCGATATGGCCACCGGATTGACAAAATCGCCCTTTAAGTTTTCCAGCCACACCTTATCGTCCAAGAGGTCAATTTTATTTAAGGCGGTAATCATCGGCTTTTCATCTGCCCTTAGCTCTTTTAATACATCGTGCACCGCACGGTTATGCTCGTATACGCGCGGATGGGAGACGTCTAAAACATGAACCAGTAAATCCGCTTCCGCCACTTCCTCCAGGGTCGCCTTAAATGCCTCGATAAGGTGGTGCGGAAGGTTATGTAAAAAACCTACCGTATCCGAAATCACTAAATGTTGGCCGCCGGGAAGCAGGAAACTCTTGGATAGGGGGTCCAGGGTAGTAAATAAGGCGTCGGCTACGCTTTGACCTGCCTGAGTGAGGGAATTTAAAAGCGTGGATTTTCCGGCATTGGTGTAGCCCACTAGGGCTACTTCCGGGATGAAATTCTCTTTGCGCTTTTTGCGGAGAGTCTGACGGTGTAACCCTACCTGGCGTAAACCAGCTTTTAAGGTATCTATTCTTTTCCTGATGCGCCTTCTGTCAACTTCCAGCTTCTGTTCTCCCGGCCCCCGGGTTCCGATACCGCCGCCCAGGCGCGAAAGTATTATGCCCTTGCCGACCAACCGCGGCAGAAGATACTGTAATTGCGCCAGCTCCACCTGCATCTTGCCTTCGGGGGTCTTGGCGTGGCGGGCAAAGATATCCAAAATGACCTGCGTCCTGTCAATGCTCTTCTTACCTATTATATCTTCCAGGTTTCTCTGCTGGGTGCCGGATAAATTGTGGCTGAAAATAACCGTATCTATTTCTTCCCGCTGGCATAAAAAAGCCAACTCCTCGGCCTTACCTTTACCGATGAGCAAGTTAGGGGTAGCTTTATCGCACAGGCAGCTGATATTATCGATAATTTCTACGCCACAGGCAGAAACTAATTCCTCTAATTCCGCGGCTATATCCCCGAGCTGCCATTCTTCTTTTTCTGAATACAACCTTATCGTAACTAATAAAGCTCTTTCCATCGTCTTATTATCCTATCGGCTATTTCTTTGGGTTTTTCTTTACTTAAAATATCAATCCAGTTTATACGCTTATCCTTCTTAAACCAGGTCAGCTGCCTTTTGGCATAGCGGCGGGTATTGCGCTTCAAGAGATCCCTTGTTTCATTTAAATCATAAAGCCCGGCAAAATATCCTCTTAATTCCCTCAAGCCCAGGGCGCAGCCGGCGGTTCTGCTTAAATTTAATTTCAGCAGCTTTTTTGCTTCCGCTACCAGGCCCTGCCTGAATATCCTTTCTACGCGTTGGTCAATCCTCTGGTAAAGCTCGCCCCGCTCCATATTCAGGCAGAATATGGAGATATTATATTTATCCTTAAGGCCTCTTCTTTGCCTTTGCAGCAAGGATATAGGTTTACCCGTGACCTTAAAAACCTCCAAGGCCCGCACAATGCGCCGGGTATCATGGGGATGGATTTTACCCGCGGCCTCAGGATCAATTTTCAGCAATCTCTTATACAGATACCGGCTACCTTTGGCCTCTGCCTCATGGTAAAGCCGGCTTCTGATATTTTTATCTTCGGCCTTTGCCTTAAATATGCCGTCAATTACTACCGACATATAAAGCCCTGTCCCTCCCACAAATAACGGCAACTTACCTGCTTTAATGACCTGGCGGATATTTTCCAGCGCCTGCCGGCGATAACGGAAAACATCATATTCTTTTACCGGCTCTGCTATATCAATCAAGCGGTGCCTGATTCTCTTGCGCAAAGCCACGGTTGGTTTTGAGGTAATGATATCCATCTGCTTATAAATCTGCATCGAATCGCAGGAGATGATTTCCGCATTTAATCTGCGGGCAAGAATAGCCGCTACCGCAGTCTTGCCTACGGCAGTAGGGCCGACTAAAAACATGATCCTTGGTTTCATCTTAGGGAAAAATATTCGTGGGGTACCCTTCTTTTGAAAGTTTCTCTTCTGCCTCTCGGGCTTCTTTCAGGGACTGAAATTTGCCTACCCGGACATGGTAGCCGGAATTTAATTTTTCTATATATGCGCCGTACCCTTGAGCGTTTAACTTTTGAGTCAAATTACTGGCATTTGTCCGGTTGGAGAAAGCGCCTACCTGCACCGTATAATAAACCTGCCCTGCTTTATTATCCCCAGATTTAAGCGCGCACCGGGACAGGCGCTCAGCGGCTAAGGGTTTGAATTTCTCACCACCGCTACTAGTAACCTGTGTGTAATATTCCTTTGCCTTAGGGTAGTCACCCCTTAAGAAATAACTGTCGCCTAAGGCTAATAATGCCTCTTCCCGGAAATCACTCCCTTTAAATTCTTTTAAGATAATCTCGAAAATATCCGCAGCACGCAGGTAGTTGCCTTCTTTTAAATAGCTTAAGCCCAAAATATAATACAGCTCATCCAAGCCATAGGTATTTGGGGAGGCCTCGCCAATAATCTTCTCTCCTTCGCTAATCGCAGTCTTATAATCGGCCCTTAAGAACTCTGTCTTCATTTTAGTTAAATCAAGTGCATAGCAAAGGAATGAAAAATTAAAAATTAAAAATG
>Ga0163200_1001133_pt1 | contig 10144 bp, 8 predicted proteins | sample PL_2010_200m_FD_113535 | JGI IMG/M metagenome (GOLD analysis project Ga0163200, IMG submission 113535) | Freshwater microbial communities from Powell Lake, British Columbia, Canada to study Microbial Dark Matter (Phase II) - PL_2010_200m | ecosystem: Environmental > Aquatic > Freshwater > Lake ... | reverse complement strand
TTCTACGGCCAACCTTCTTTAGGGGGCAGCCGCCACGGCGTCGACATCCCACGCCAGCCCCTGGCGCGTTGGGTGATCCAAAGTGGCGAGCAACTGCAACCGTTGCTCAACCTGATGCGCGACAAGCTGCTGGACTACCCCGTGTTGCACTGCGACGAAACGCGCTTGCAGGTGCTGCATGAACCGGGACGCGACCCCTCGGCACAATCCTGGATGTGGGTGCAAAGCGGTGGGCCGCCGGACAAGCCGGTGATCCTTTTCGACTACACAGCCAGCCGCGCGCAGGAGGTGCCGCTACGCCTGCTCGATGGCTACCGCGGCTACCTGATGACCGACGACTACGCCGGTTACAACGCCGTGGCTGCACGCGACGGCATCGAACGCCTGGGCTGCTGGGCGCATGCGCGACGCAAGTTCGTCGAAGCCCAAAAGGTGCAGCCCAAGGGCAAGACTGGGCGTGCCGACGTGGCGCTGAGCCTGATCAACAAGCTCTACGGCATCGAGCGTGACCTGAAGGACGCTGACCATTCCATTCCAGCGGGTTCCCCATTGACGCTGGAGCCGCATCCCATTTCCCGCTATACCGAAGCGGTTAAAGGCCAAAGGGCCGAAACGGCAAGGGAATGGGGGTGCAAGGGGAAAGGCCCTACCTCGAAAAGGCGAAAAGGCATCCCGGCCGGCCCCCCCAGAGGACACCCACATGCTCTCCCTGTTCCAGCGAAAACGGCCTCCGGTCACTGCCCCATCACCAGCGCCCGCCACCGACCTCCCCAAAGGGCTGCTACGGCCCGAATCGGCCGCATCGCTGCTGGCGACACCGCGCCGACAGAAGCTGCTGGAACACATCTGGCAGCGCACGTCGCTGTCGCGCCGGCAGTCCGCCACGCTGTACCGCACGCCGCTGGAGCGCTACGCCGAGCTGGTCCAGCAATTCCCCGCTTCCGAGAGCCATCATCACGCTTACCCCGGCGGCATGCTGGATCACGGGTTGGAGATCGTCGCCTATGCGCTCAAGCTGCGGCAGTCCCATCTGTTGCCCATCGGCGCCAGCCCCGAAGACCAGGCGGCGCAGTCGGAAGCCTGGACCGCCGCCGTTGCTTACGCCGCGCTGCTGCACGACATCGGCAAGGTGGCCGTCGATCTGCTGGTCGAGCTGGCAGACGGCTCGCTGTGGCATCCCTGGCACGGCCCGCTGCACCAGTCGTACCGCTTCCGCTACCGCGAAGACCGCGAGTACCGGTTGCACAGCGCCGCAACAGGGCTGCTCTACCGCCAATTGCTCGATGGTCCGCTCCTAGACTAGCTCAGCGGCTATCCGTCTCTGTGGGCACCATTGCTCCACGTCTTGGCCGGGCAGTACGAGCACGCCGGCGTGCTGGGTGAACTGGTCGTGCAGGCTGATCGCGCTTCTGTGGCACAGGAACTGGGCGGCGATCCCGCGCGCGCCATGGCCGCGCCCAGGCACGCGCTGCAACGCAAGCTGCTGGACGGGCTGCGCTTCCTGCTCAAGGAACAGTTGAAGCTGAATCAGCCGGAAGCCTCCGATGGCTGGCTCACTGAGGATGGGCTGTGGCTGGTGAGCAAGACTGTCTCGGACAAGCTGCGCGCGCACCTGCTGTCTCAGGGGATCGACGGCATTCCTGCGAACAACACCGCCGTCTTCAACGTGCTGCAGGACCACGGCATGCTCCAGCCTACCTCAGACGGCAAGGCGGTCTGGCGCGCGACCGTGACCAGTGCGACCGGCTGGTCCTACTCGTTCACCCTGTTGCGCCTCGCGCCCGCGCTGATCTGGGAATCCGGCGAGCGGCCAGCGCTTTTCGCAGGCACGGTGGCGATCGACACGACGCCAGCGGAAATCAACGGCAGTGCACCAGGCACACCGCCCGCGGTCGTGGGGCAGCCAGCACCCGAAGGTCAGGAGACTCCCCCTTGGGAATGCCCTCGCAGCGATACCGCCTTGCCGACTGCGGCCCCGCCCGTGCCCGACGTCATGGAGGACATGCTGCCGATGGTTGGATTGGATGGCACGGCCGACATGGGGAAGGGTGAAGAGCCAGTGGAGAAAGTCCCTGCCCAGCCTGACGTTCCTGCCCCAACCACAGCCGCAGCGTCTCCCTTGCCACTTACCCCTGCGCCTGGACCTGCATCAACTCCAACAGTCGCGATACCATCCGGGGAGCATTTCATGACGTGGCTGCGACAGGGAGTCGCCGCGCGGCGACTCATCATCAACGACGCCAAGGCGCTCCTGCATACGGTGAGCGACACCGCCTACCTGGTCAGTCCCGGCGTGTTCCAGCGCTATGCGCAGGAACATCCCCAGGTGGATGCGCTAGCCAGGCAGGACAAGCAACAGGATTGGCAGTGGGTGCAAAAGCGCTTTGAGAAACTGCAGCTACACCGCAAGCACCCAAATGGCCTGAACATTTGGACCTGTGAAGTCACGGGCCCGAGGAAGTCCCGCCTACTGCATGGCTACCTCCTCGAAAATGGGTCCTTGGTATTCGCCGAAATACCGCCCAACAATCCTATCTTGCTCTGACTCAGGAAGGATGACGCGACTCGGGCAGCGACCGTCACCACCGTGTGGCGACGATCAATGCCCCGCGAAGCTGGCAACATTTGGCGAACTAAGCTACTCGACCCGCGCCAACTCCCGTGCAAGGAACGGAGCGGTTCGGCTGCCAGACTTTCGGGCCACCTGCTGAGGGCAACCCGCCACCACGATGCTGCCGCCGGCAGCGCCCGCGCCTGGCCCTACGTCGATCACCCAGTCGGCTTGGGCCACCGCACGCATGTCGTGCTCGATCATCACTACGGTATTGCTGGCATCGACCAGGCGCTGCAACTGCACCAGCAGCCGGTCGGCATCCGACGCGTGCAGCCCGGTGGTCGGCTCGTCGAGCACGTACAGGCTTCGGCCGCGCTGGCTGCGCTGAAGCTCGGTCGCCAGCTTGATGCGCTGCGCCTCGCCACCGGAAAGCTCAGTGGCCGGTTGCCCCAGGCGCAGATAGCCCAGTCCGATGTCGCGCAGCAGTTGCAGGGGCCTTGCCACCGCGTCTTCACCCGCGAAGAATTCGCTGGCATCGTCCACGGTCATCTGCAGCACCTCGGCGATGTTGCGCCCGTTCCACTGCACCTTCAGCGTGGCCTCGTTGTAGCGCGCGCCATGGCAGGTCGGGCACGGCGCGTACACGCTGGGCATGAACAGCAGTTCCACGCTAACGAAACCCTCGCCCTCGCAAGTCTCGCAGCGCCCCTTGGCGACGTTGAACGAGAACCGTCCGGCATCATAGCGGCGGCGTCGAGCATCGGGCGTGGCGGCGAACAGCTTGCGCACATGGTCGAACAGACCCGTGTAGGTAGCCAGGTTCGACCGCGGCGTGCGCCCGATCGGCTTCTGGTCCACCTGCACCAGGCGCTGTATGGCGTCCACGTCGCCCGCCAGATGGCCGCCGGTCGCTTCGACCACTGCCGGCCCTTCGCTGGTGGCGCTTTCGGCGGCATCGTCTTCAGGCTCGTGGCCCAGGTGCAGCAGCACCAATTCCGGCAGGGCCTGCGCGACGAGGCTGGATTTGCCGGAGCCAGAGATGCCGGTAACGGCTGTCAGCACGCCCAGCGGAATGCGCGCATCCACGCCATGCAGGTTATGGCGGTGGATGCCCTGCAGCTCCAACCAGCCGGTCGCTTCGCGTGCTCGGCTTCCGGGTGCGGGAATTTCGTCGAACAGGTAACGTGCAGTACGCGATTCGGCAATCTTGCGCAGGCCATCCGGCTCGCCGCTGTAGAGCACGCGGCCGCCACGCTCCCCGGCATCCGGCCCGACATCCACGAGCCATTGCGCGCGGCGCATCAGGTCCAGGTCGTGCTCCACCACAAACACCGAGTTGCCCGCGTCGCGCAGCCGGTCGAGTGCATCGTACAGGGCCTGGCTGTCGGAGGGATGCAGGCCCGCCGAGGGTTCGTCAAGTACGTACACGACGCCGAACAGCAGGGAACTTAATTGCGTGGCCAACCGCAAGCGTTGCAACTCGCCGGCCGAAAGCGTCGGCGTGGCCCGGTCCAGCGTCAGGTAGCCCAGGCCTAGCTCGCGCAGTTGGCGCAGGCGCGCCATCACGCCTCCAGCCAGGCGCTGTGCGGCGAGGCGCTTTTCTTCCGACAGCGCGGAGGTACGGCGCACGTCGGGCGATACCGCATGGACCGCATGGCCGGTGGCAGCGCGTTCGGCACGCTCGCGCCGGGTCGCTTCCTTGTCCGTAGCCGCACCCGCTGCATGGGCGCGGAAATCGCCCTGTGCGATGGGTTCGAGCAATGCCGCCAAGTGGTCCAGCGGCATCTGCATAAACGCGCCGATGTCCACCCCAGCGAAGGTGACCGACAGCGCTTCGGGCTTGAGCCTCTTGCCGTGGCAGGTGGGGCACGGCTTGCCCTCCATGAACCGGGATACGCGCTTTCTCATCAGCGCGCTCTGGGTATTGGCGAAGGTGTGCAACACATACCGCCGGGCGCCGGTGAAGGTGCCCATGTAGCTCGGCTCCATCTTGCGTTTGAGCGCGGTACGGGTTTCGGCAGGCGTGAAACCGGCGTACACCGGCACCGTTGGTGTTTCCTCGGTGAACAGAATCCAGTCGCGATCCTTTTTCGGCAGGTCCTTCCACGGCCGGTCAACGTCGTAGCCCATGCTGACCAGGATGTCGCGCAGGTTCTGGCCCTGCCAGGCGGGTGGCCAGGAAGCAATCGCCCGCTCACGGATGCTCAGGGAGGGGTCGGGCACCATGATCGCCTCGGACACCTCGTACACATGACCCAAGCCGTGGCAGGTCGGGCACGCCCCCTGCGGCGTGTTCGGCGAAAAATCCTCGGCGTACAGCATCGGCTGATTGGCGGGATAGGCGCCGGCGCGCGAATACATCATCCGCACCAGGCTGGACAGGGTGGTCACACTGCCCACGGAGGAACGCGCATTGCTGGACCCCCGCTGCTGCTGCAGCGCCACCGCTGGTGGCAGGCCGTCGATCGCATCTACGTCCGGCACGCCCGCCTGGTCGATCAGGCGCCGTGCATAGGGGGCCACCGACTCAAAGTAGCGTCGCTGCGCCTCGGCATAGATGGTGCCGAAGGCCAGCGAGGACTTCCCGGAGCCGGAGACACCCGAGAACACCACCAGCGCATTCCGCGGGATAGAGACGTCCACCTCTTTGAGGTTGTTCTCACGCGCGCCACGCACCTGCACGAGGCCGCTGGCCGCAGCGGTACAAGAGGATTCACCGAAAGTATTGTTTGGCATGTTCTTATCCTGTAGTTCGCCCCGCTCAGGACGGGACTTCCTGAGTGGTAGGGAAAACTGATGCTCTGCAGATGCTCGTCACGCTTGATGCGGTGCTTCTTCCTGTTCAGCCCCGCTCAGAAACAATTGGCACTGCTGATTGAAGAAGTCTTCCAGTTCAGCGGCTGTGAAGTGGTCGCTGAAGGCATGCTCGGCGTGACTCATCACGTCGAAATACACCACAGCCAATTCCAACTCTTCCAGCTCAAGCTGCTGGCAGAGCAGCCAGCCGTAGACCTTGACCTGCGCCCAATGCAGCAGCCGGTGGTTGGCCGGAATGCGGCTGATATCGCCACGGTGGGTTTTGATCTCTTCTAGGCGCCGCTCTTGCGGATCGTACCCGTCGGCCCTGCCGCCGACCAGCAGGCCGGGGTAGCTGCCACTTAGAGGTAACTCGGCGATATAGCCGTCTCCCCGCCGATCAACCACTGTCTGGTGCCCAGCCATGCCTTCCTGAGCGGTGAGGGAAGGGGTGAAGCGCAGATCCAGGTCACCTTCCTTGGCGGTGAACTCGCACAGTGCCCGCACCGCTACCCGATAGCTCATGCCTCAGCCCAGCGCACGTAGCAAACTACAACGGCGATACCGTGCTCAGCCGCGAAACTGAGCCAGCGTTTCTGGTTGTCCTGCAGGCGGTCGCCGGGGCCTTTGACCTCAATCATCCGGTAGCGATGTTCCTGCGGATAAAACTGGATCAGATCGGGCATGCCGGCGCGGTTGGCTTTCAGATCTCGCAGCAGGCGGGTAAAACAGGCGTGCAGGTGTGCAGCGGGAATGCACTGCAGGGCTAGTCCCAGGCGCGCCTCATCGAGCATGCCCCAAAAGACGAAGGGTGATTGCAGGCCGAACTTTTCCTGATACCGAGCCTTGATCAATTGCCTGTAGTCGGGTTGTTCAAGTTGCAGTAGACAGCGTTTGAACAGGTGTTGGCGGCGCGCATAAAAGTCCGGGCTGTGCAGGTCCACCGGGCCACTGTGGAACGGGTGAAAAAATGACCCCGGCAGCGGTGCGAAGATCGCCTCCCAGCACAGCAAGCCGAACAGGCTGCAGAGCAGGGCATTTTCCACATAGTGCACCGGAGCATCATCCTGCTGCAGGTGCACTCACAGCTATCTCCACACTGCCATGTGTCGGCGCCGGCAATACCAAGTCGATGCGGGTTTCGCTCGCAGCCTTGGGCTTTTTCACCATCTGCAGGCCGAGCTTGCGCTGCAGGCGGGTGAGGGCTCGTTCCAGGCGCTGGCTTTCTTCATCGCTGCCTGGGGTTTGGCTAAAGGCCAGGGCCTGATCATAGGCCTCGGCATCGCGCCCCAGTTGTTCCAGTACGCGAATCTGTCGCCAGCGGGCTTCGCCATGCGCGCTTTGCTGATAAAGCAGCAGGGCCTGCTCCAGCTCAACGCTCTTCTCCAGTTGCTGGGCGATCTGAAACAGCAGGTGCGATTGGCGGCTGCAAAGGTATGGGTTGCTTGAACTGAACGCCAGCAACGGCGGCACAATGTCCGCCAGGTCTGCGCCTTGCTCAACGCTGACGCGTAACTGGCGCAGGTGCAGGTAATCCTCAAGATCCTGGCGGCACTGAAAACCACGTGACTCCGGGCCTATGTCCACCGATTCGTAACGGTAGATGCCCAGATCCGTCAGCACGAACTCGGACCAGTCCTGGGCCAGATTGCCAAAGGACATCAGGCGCAAACGATCACACAACTCGCCCACCATCAGGCTGAGTAACTGATCATCCAACATAGGGCACCAGTCCGTGAAGGTCTGGGCAGGTAGCTCCATTGCGCGCAGTGGTTCGAGCAGCTCGGCCTTTTTCTGCGCCGCGCGGCGGTCTGTGAGCGGCATATGAGTCAGCACCTCATCCTTGCGCAGCAGCTCGGTAATCTCATCGGCTGTGAGCAGCGCCTGCTCGGTGATCCATCCCTGTTCAAGCAGTGGATCGGCAGCAGCCAGGCAGTCGCCGATTTCCGGGTAAACGAGCTTGCTCAGACGAAAATGACAGCCCTTGCGCTAATCATGCGCACCAGCAACGCCTGGGATGGCCAGGGCAGGGTATTGAAGGTGTCGAGAAAGGCACGTTCTTCATCCGCCAGTAGATCTGCATAGCGCTCAGCCACCCAGGCGAGTGCCGTACGGAAATTGCTGAGGTAGTAAAGCTCAGGGGCTAACGAGACGGACATGGTAGTGATCACTGTATTCTTGTACAGGATTGTCCGTGTTGCGGTGCCGAGGATCAACTGGCGCAGAAGCTGACGGTATCAGCAGGTGAAAGTGGCCAACTCCAGCCCGATGCTACTGGCGACTCCCGGCCGGTATCTGCCTGTCGCGTTAGGCAGGTACCGGCCGAGACTGTGTAAAAACGTTTTCAAGTGCGGCAGGTACTCAAACACAAGCTAGAAATCGTGCATCTGGGAGAAATCCACATTTGCTGACGTGCCGATAAACTCCAGATTTCACGTAGACGCGAGTACTTCAATTTTGACGAAGCGTTTTTACACACTCTGGGCCAATAGCGGTCAGTCGCGATACCATAGAGATGATTCACCATAAGGCAGCGACTGGAGCTCACGCAGCAATAATCCTTAGATCCATTGCTAACTGACTAATACAAGATGCTGCTGGTTGGCAGATTCGATTCGTTCTCTCATCAGGATCACAAGCCGTCGGTACTCAAGCTTAGGAACGGCATGGCGATTGGCAGATTTCCAAAGTCGCCATGAGTCGCTCAGAACGATGTTTCATGACCGGCGAAACTTGGATCCTGCCTGAGCATCATTGATGCTCGCATGGATTCGAACGATACAGCATCCGAGTAGCCGCCCCGAGCAGGAGACGGCTACTCAAAACACTAAGCCGCAGGCTTCATCACAACCTTCGTCCACCCCTTGTCTCGTGCATCGAAGTGCTTATAAGCACTTGGGCCATCATCCAGCTTCAATCGATGGGAAACGATCTGCGAGGGTGCGGCACGCCCGTGATGAATTAGCTCAGCCAACTGGCGGTTGTACGCCTTGACGTTGGCTTGCCCGGTGCCGATTTTCTGCCCTTTGAACCAGAAGGAACCGAAGTCGAAAGCCATCTTCCCTTCTTTGGCTAACTCGTTCTTGGCACCCGGATCTTGGGGAACGAATAGCCCGACTACTCCGATACCACCGGTTGCCTTGGTCGAGGCGACGAGGTTGTTCATGGTCAGGTGATTCACCTCGTGGCCATGTTTGTCGCAGCACTGGTAGCCCACGCATTCGCACCCACGATCCGTGCCTTTACCATCGGTGTAATTCAGGATTTCATCGACAGCCTTCTGCTCGACGGAATTGATTGGCGTGGCCCCCATCTGGGCAGCCAGTTTCAAGCGGTCTGGTTGATCGTCTATTACGAAGACCTGCGAAGCGCCTTGGATAAGCGCGGAGTGCGCCGCCATCAAGCCGACCGGGCCTGCGCCGTAGATGGCAATGGACTCGCCTGGTTGCAGCCCCGCCAGCCTTGTTGCGTGCCATCCCGTGGGGAAAATGTCGGAGAGCATGACGTAGTCGTCCTCGCGCTCCTTCGCATCCTCAGGCAGCACGAGACAGTTGAAGTCCGCGAAGGGAACTCGCAGCAGCTCGGCCTGGCCACCGTCATAAGTGCCCATCTCTGCAAAGCCGTAGGCGGCACCAGCGCTGCCTGGATTGGCGGTCAAGCAATAGCCGGTAAGTCCTTTCTCGCAGTTTTCACAAAAACCACAGCCGATGTTGAAGGGCAAGCAGACCATGTCTCCAACCTTAACGCGCTCAACTCCTGCACCTACCTCGACCACCTCACCGAGGTTCTCGTGACCGAAGACTCGACCCGTCTCGAAGGTGGTTCTGCCTTCGTACATGTGCAGATCGGAACCACAAATATTCGTGGATGTGACTCGAACGAGAGCATCCGTTGGTCTCTCGATCTTCGCATCTGGGACGTTCTGGACGCTGACGTCACGCGGGCCGTTGTAGACGATTGCTTTCATCTGGGTTCTCCAAGTCAGTTCAAAGGAGCGCCGATTGCGCTTTCGCTCCTACCTTGGTTCGTCTCCCATACAACGCGCGTTGTTCAGGAAAACTGGTCAAAGCCTGACGGGCGGTACCGCGTTCGAGGCTGATGCAACAGCTCTAAAACGACCATTTTCCTCTATTGAAGCGCACGTCGCCGTTGCTCGGCACTGGACTAAACTTTCCGTTTTTGCAGACAAATCGAGATGCCCAATGGAGACCGCTAAGATTCAAGCATTCGCAAACTGAATCGCCCCGGGTTTTGTGGAGGCCGTTTCGTTTAAGTCAGGCCGCCATGGCCTGACCTGCTTGTTGCTGGTGGAAGTTTGCCTCAGCCTCCCCAGGCGGGATATATCCGATTGAGCTCAGCAGGCGTTGGTGGTTGTACCAGTGCACCCCATTTCAAAGTCGCCATTTCGACGGCTTCGCGGCTCTTCCATGACTGACGGTAAATCAGCTCGGCCTTGTACAACCCGTTGATGGTTTCGGCCAAGGCGTTGTCGTAGCTGTCTCCCTTGCTGCCAACCGAAGGCTCAATGCCGGCCTCTGCCAGCCGTTCGGTATAGCGGATCGAGACATCCTGGCTTCCACGGTCGCTGTGATGGATCAGACCACCCGAGCAATGCGGCTGACGGGCATACAAGGCTTGCTCTAGGGCATCCAGTACGAAGTTTGTCTTCATGCTGGTACTGACTCGCCAGCCGACGATCCGCCGTGCAAAGACGTCGATCACGAACGCCACGTACAGCCAGCCCTGCCAGGTCGATACATAGGTGAAGTCCGACACCCACAACTGGTTCGGGCG
>Ga0163200_1001131_pt1 | contig 10149 bp, 13 predicted proteins | sample PL_2010_200m_FD_113535 | JGI IMG/M metagenome (GOLD analysis project Ga0163200, IMG submission 113535) | Freshwater microbial communities from Powell Lake, British Columbia, Canada to study Microbial Dark Matter (Phase II) - PL_2010_200m | ecosystem: Environmental > Aquatic > Freshwater > Lake ... | reverse complement strand
GTCGTATATTTCCGTCATTAGACTGCACCGATTTTCGTTACAAAACCATACAAAAGGAGAAGCACCAAAATCAGGATAACCACCCCCATTAGAATTCTTAACATATCTTCGCTCATTGCTTTCATAAACAAACACCTTTGGAACGGAAATTTGAAGTGAAATTCTTTTATGCAGAGTCGTTTTTACGTCAGGCAGTACTTCATGCTGGAGCATTTGGCTTTGCATTCATCGGCGCCTGAACAGCCGAAGATATTTTTCACGCCCTGCAGGTAGCCTGACGTTGGCTTGCAGTCGTCCATCGACCAGTTGCTGCAGGCAGAATTCCTTTCCGCCAGCTGCTGTGCGCTGAGCGAGCCCGACTGAATCGGGTTAAGTATCGCAAACGCCGCAATCAATGCGAGAACCATCAGCATCAGAAGGACCAAAAACCTCATTGGCAGCTCCATAATATCACTTTAAGGCTCTGTAGAAATGCACGAAAATCTTTCAGATTTTCGGCATGCCAAAAATCCGTAGGATTTTTGTGCATCCGGCGATAAGGACGATAAAAATAGCAGGAGCATTTTTTCTGGCGTCATAACCCGCCCGCTTTTTTGGCGTTCCTGATTTCTCACATTAATTCATAATGGGGATTTCTACAGAGCTGCTTTATAAATTTCTTTTACCGTCTGGCTTAAATAGATTTCGAGCAAAGCGCCGATAAAATGGATTGAGACAAATGAAAGAAAAATTATCCCAATATTGACGCCACCAGATTGGAAATCGCCAGATTGATTGCTCCGCCGATATCAAAAACTTTCGGGTTTATGAAAGCGATTAGCAGGAAAATCAAGCCTCCCAACAATATCAGAAGCAAGACTATTTTTACCAGCTGTCCCATCACAACTTCAGGCATAAGACTCTCACCTAATTCGTTTAAGTCGTTGCCGAAAACCAAAAGTTTTCGAGCATAAGACTTCACCGTTTTTTTTCAATATCTTTTCATTTGCCGCACAATCCCGTTCCCATGTCGCATTTTCCGCTTGTCTTGCACTGCGAGTCCAAGAAGCAGGTGCAGCTCCCGCCGACGCACACACCTTCCTTGCAGTCCGCGTCAGCGTTGCAAAAAGCCGGGTTCATCTGGCTGCTGACGCCCGACAGCGGGGATGAATCGCCCCTGATAAGATAAAATGAAACGGAAAACAGGAAGACAATCGCTATCACAATCCCGATTACAATCCTCAACAGGTCGTAAATTTCCATACCTTTCATATGCTTGTTGAATCTTTTCATGCGCATCTTGCCCATATTTTTGCCTTCCATGAAGGAGCATTACTATCATCAAATTCCCATATTGTTATTTTGACGTTGTTTGCAGCCACGGTTCTGCTCAGATATATTTGATCATTCGATATTGTTGCCCCGTTTTCTTTAATTATTGTATTAATGTATTTATCTCCATACGGATATGTGGTGCCCGGTCCCGTAAGTTGAATATTATAATTCTTTGAATTGCATGTTATATCCAGCGTACTGGTAATTCCTTGGCTTATTCCTTTATATTCCCCAGGCATGGCTAAGTTGCATGTCTGCCAATATCCATTATCCAGATTAGCATTCTTGCATTCTATGTAAAAGCTTTTTCTATTGTCATACGGGTTACTTTTCCGAAAACTTACAACGTCAACATCAAACGTTTTTGCCTTGTAGCAGAAGTTGTCATGGGAATATTTAAATATTCCGCCATTTTTTGCTATGCTTGCGGTTGTTTTCTCAACAGAATTTGCATATTGCGTATTTCCCAGACAATCCACGCCGCTTTCAGGGTCTGCAACTTTTGCGCTGACTTTTACGTCTTTTATCTCTTCATTCTGATTATTTATAACAACAAATTCCAAGTTTGTTTTATCAACCACAAGCAAGCCGGATTCATACTTTAACTGCGGATTTATTATTTGTATCCCGCTGCCGCTTTTTACTTTCCATTCCCCGTCATTGCCGCACGTGAATTGCGCGCCGTTTGCCTCGATTGTCGCATACTGCTCGTTCGTGCATGCATACCATCTTGTTTCGGGGCTTCCCTGCTCGTTTCCGCAAAGGATATTGTAAGCGGGCTCGTAAACGTGCTGGTTGCTTGCCACTTTGGCGAACGCGCAGCAATCCCTTTTTCCGTTTATGTAAGGGCAGCCTTCCTCGTCATAAACGCAGTTGTCTGTTGTTGATGCGGTGAATTGCTGGTTCACAACATCGTTATCTTCATTTAAACAATAAAAATTGCAAGAGCCTGAATCAATACATAATGAATAATCGGTTGGCGTTTTATATCCGCACGCGCCGGTTGGCGTATCGCAGCCGGATGAGCTTATTATCATGGATTTGAATATGTTTTCAGAGCCGTACTCTATAACGGTTCCCGCGGTTAGATAATAAATGCGGGGCTCAAAATTATCGTTTCCTTCTTTTGACACAAACATTGTGCACTCATCCTGATGCCATTTCTTAATATTGAAAAACATATGGCCGCCTTTGCATTCGCTTTCTAAATGCTTTCTTCCCAGCGCGCCTTCGTTTGTCGGGTGAAACTCGTAAAGTATCAGAGGGTCATCTGTAACAATACCTTCCTTAAACGGCCTAAGTTTCACATGAATCGCCTTGAATCCCTGCTCCAGACTTAATTTTTCCGCCTGCGTGAGGCTTGGAATGATGCCTTCAATCATTTTCATTGCCTGCGGATTCCCGTTCAGAACCCACCATGATATGGATATTGCCAGAAACAGGACTGCCGCAATAATAACCAAAAGTATCTGGGTAATGGACATTGACATATTCAAAACCTCTTTAAGCGGATATTTCCTTTACCTTTATTTGCGGCGTTTCAAAAGGCTGTCCAAAAGGTAATATATCCTCATAATTTTTTTCTCCTTTTGGGTCATAAGCGATTCTGATGTTGCCGTATTTGCCGCCTTTTGCTACAATGCCTGCCTGCCAGTCGATTTTATCTATATGTTTTCCGCTTCTATCACAAAAATCATAGCAGTACAATAATCTGCCGCTAAAATCAAAATGCGTTTCGCATTCATAATTTCCCCATTGTTTGTTGCCTTCGCTGCTGCTTAACTTATAATCTGTGCACATGCTGGTATTTGCAAGTCCCCATGAAGTAACTAACATTTCGCTAATAGCATTTGCGTTAAAACACCAATCCTTTATTTTTCCTATGTTCGGATAAATCTTGTCGCCGCCGCTTATAGGATAATTATCACAATCCATATCCTTGCTGAAATCTATCGGATTCTTCAGGAAAAAGCCCGTGAAAAGCTCCCGCTCGTCCTTGCAGCTATTGTAGCAGTCGCGCCATGTGAATTCTATTGCCTTTGCCAGAAGAATGGATGTTTCGTAAGCGTCAAACCCGCCGTCGTTGTTCTTGTAATCGTCATACAGGCTCTGCAGCTCTTTTTCCTGGTTATCCACGTTGTTCTGCAAAACCTTGTCGCTCCAGTTGATTCCTCCAAGCAGGTTGCTGATATAGCCTCCCCAAACAAAATATACGATTAAAGCCACAACCAGCAATATAATCGCAACCATAATCGTAAATTGTATGCCTTTCATATCAGATCACTTTAACACGCACAAAAAGCTCCGCTTTTTGGCGGCGCCGAAAACGAAGTTTTCGTGCGAGGATTTACTTTTGCTGCCTGAGCGTAGTTCATATCAAATCACTTTAACAATAGATTTATTTTGCTTAATATAAAATCATATTAACCGCAAAAGTTGCACATTGATGAAGGCGATGCCAGATAGCCGATTAAAATACTCTTCAATACGGAGGAGACAGCGTTCATGACAGGGAAGCAGAATGTCCTGCATAACGGAGTGGCAAGATTGATGCCGAAATAGTTGAGTATGAAAACCAGAAAAATGAACGCGAGCCCGCCGAGTACTATTGCAATCAGTATCTGCATCATTGCCTCGTTTATTCCTTTCATATCAGACCACTCAACGGTTAATCAGGCGCCGAATTTCTTAATGAATGCGGAAGGTATGTCGAATATCGAATTTCCGAAACTGGGCTGAAAAATCAGGCCGATGATTGCCAGAGCCAGCGCGGCAAGCAGGACTATCAGCACGATTTGTTTTATGCTGTTGACTATCATCCGCCCACCACAATGTTAAGGTTTTTTACCCCAAAAAGGAACATCAGGCCGAGCAATATCAGTATCATGATGATTGGGACGGCAAGCCAAAAAAGAGTCCTTATTGTTTCCTGTTCAATCATGCAAAAGCATTGCATTTTCCGATATAAATAATCTTGCTCGCGGTCGCGGGAGAAGCCGGACTTCTTTTTAAACCCTCTAAAAACCAGATATTCTTATGACCGTCAAAATAATCGGCATTTCTGTGCCAAAAACTTCAATAAAATACAAGCGCACACAATTATCATAAATGATAATTAACGCATATCATATTTAAATAGACGCTTTTGCAATAAATAACCATGAAAACCATGCAGATTTTAAAAGAGGTGGAAAGGTACGCGGTATTCAATGCGAATACAGTCAGGAGCATCATAAAAAAAGACGCCGAATACACGCGCCTGCTCATGCACAGGCTGGAAAAAGCGGGGCATATTTTCAGGGTGGAGAGGAACAAATACACAGTCCATAAAAACGCGTTTCTGATAGCTTCGCGGATAGTTTGGCCCTCATATATTTCCTTCTGGAGCGCCTTGAGGTATTATAATCTCACGGAACAGATACCGCACGCCGTATGGGTAATCAGCCCGAAGAAAAAAAGAAGAAGGAGCATAAATTTTTTCGGCAGCGAAATATTTTTTGTTTCCGCAAAGCCAAAATATTTTTTCGGATTCAGAAAGGTAAATTACAGCGGCTTTGAAATCTTTGTGGCGGAGCCTGAAAAGGCATTTGTGGACAGCCTGCTTTTCAGAAAAATTTCTTTCCCGGAGATGCAATCCATGATAAAAAACAGCATAAGAAACATCAGCGCGAAAAAATTCGCAGGCATGGCAATAAAAACAGGGAATGCGGCGCTGATAAAAAGGGCCGGGTTCCTGCTTGACTCGCTCGGCTATGATTTTCATAGAAGAATGGAAAAATATATTTATCCGAGTTTCACGCCGCTTGATTACGGTCTTCCTGCAAGAGGCAAAAAGAACTATAAGTGGAAAGTTATAGAGAATGTGAGATTATGATAAGAAAAGACGAGCTGGCAAAGGCGGCGGACTCAAAGAGGCTGTCCATGGAAAACGCGGAAAAGGATTATTTTCTTGACTTGCTGCTTTTTTCCATATACGACGAGTTTGGCGACATTCTTGTATTGAAAGGCGGCACATCCCTTTACAAGATATATAATCTGAACAGATTTTCGGAAGACCTTGATTTTACTTTGAACAGAAGGAGATTTGATGCGGACAAATTCGTCAAAAAAATATCCGCATCTATCAGGCTGCTGGAAATCGAAAGCAAAGCGGTTGTCGAAAGATACAGAAATGAAATCAATATCAGGATGAGTTTAAAAGGACCGCTTTATGACGGAAGCGCACGAAAAACTTTCAGTTTTTCGGCGGAGCCAAAAACGCGAAGCGTTTTTGTGCCAAAAGAAAGTTTATGCCTTATTTCCCTAAACATAAGCCTCAGAGAAAGGGTGGCAAAAGAGGCAAAGAAAGAGATGATAATTCCGCATTACAGGGAAATCCCGTCTTTCGAGGTTTTTGCGATGGACCAGCAGGAAATCTTTGCGGAAAAAATAAGGGCAATATTTACAAGAAACAAGCCAAGGGATGTCTATGACTTGTGGTTTTTGCTGAAAAAAGGAATAAAACCCGATGCGGGTTTGATAAACAAGAAGCTCAGGATATGCAGGATAAAATTCTCAAAAAACAGGTTAGCGAAAACAATGGAAGAAAAGCGCGAATTTTGGAAAGGCGACCTTAAAGGCTTGATTATCGGGGAACTGCCTGATTTTGAAAAAATAAAGGAGTTCATACTTACTTTCTTTTAAACCCTTTAAAACAATTATTTCTTATGCCCGTCAAAATAATCGGCACCTCGCATATCGCGAGGGAAAGCGTTGAAGCTGTAAAAAAGATTATCGAGGATACAAAGCCCGACTGCGTCGCGATTGAGCTTGACCCGAAAAGATATTATGCGCTCATGCACGCTCCGCAGGAAGGCGAAACGCACGGAAACGAAGTTTCCGGCGGAGCCGAAAATGCGGGAGCATTTTCGCGCCAAAGAAAGCTTGGGCTGCGCTACGGGGTTACAATCTACCTATTCGGTTGGCTCCAGCAAAAGCTGGGCAAAACGGTCGGCGTGTTTCCGGGAAGCGAGATGCTGTCGGCGATAGAGTCTGCAAAGCGGGTTGGCGCGAAGATAGTTTTGATTGACAAAGATATTGAGGAAACTTTCCGCGGAATAATGGCGGTCCCGCTTCGCGAGAAATTGAAGTTATTTCTTGGGCTGTTTGCTTTTCCGTTTTCGCGCGAGAAGATTGACTTAAGGAAAGTGCCAGGCGATAGGGTAATAGAACAGGCAATGCGCTACATGAAAAAAGAGCTGCCCGGCTTTTACAGGGTTCTCGTTGGCGACAGGAACAGATACATGGTTGCCTGGATTAAAAGGCTGGAAAGCGAGTTTGATAATGTAGTGGTTGTGGTCGGCGCGGGCCACAAAAAAGAGCTGGAAAAAATGATTAGGAAGAAATAATCTATTTAAATAAATTCAAACGGCAGATAATGTTATGTCAGGAGAATATGTGAACTGCGAATCTGAATTAAAAATGTCTTTGTGCATGAGCACGAATTGCATGTGACGGAATTTTATAGGTGAACTGATAAATACAGACTCTGAAGATAAAAGAAAAGTAGGCGCAAAATTGATAGAAATAAATTGTGCTGTTTATGCTTTTACAAGAGACGGACTTTTGAAATACGGTTATGAAAAAAATATTAGAAATCTAAGCGAAGAAGAAATAAGAAAAACTACAGTAATCTGATGTGATAATATGGCATTCGGTTTCAGCAAAATAGAGATAAGGGACTTGGCGGTTTCGGTATTTGTGCTGGCTTTCGCCTTCAGCTCGTGGAATTTTTCGCTGCTTCCTTTAACGCTTTTCATAATCGTCATCGCGTTCGCGGCGCACGAGATAATCGGCCACAAGCTGATTGCGCAGCATTTCGGGTACTTTGCGGAATACAGGATGTGGCCCCAAGGGCTTGTTCTTGCTTTAATTTCCTCGTTATTCGGCTTCATTTTCGCGGCTCCCGGAGCTGTTTATATTTCTCCCGTCAGAAAAAAATTCGCGTTCCATGTGGCGCGCATAACGGAAAGGGAGAACGGAATCATAAGCCTTGGCGGACCCGCGGTTAATATTGTTCTTGGTTTTGCGCTGATTGCCTCGGCTTTCTTTATTCCGGCTTTGGAAGGTTTGTTTTCCACAGCCGCAAGAATATCGTTCTGGCTTGCAATCTTCAATCTGATACCGTTCCCGCCGCTCGACGGCTCCAAGGTTCTTGCGTGGAGCAAACCGCTCTGGGTTCTGGCGGCGATAGCTGCGGCTGTCGGATTTTTGATTTGAATTAATTATTTTTCAACGAAAGATTTATTTTTAAATCTTATACCAACAGCTTTCCCTCCTTTAGTCTCAATTATATAATTTTTCTTTTCTATCCCAGATATGATAGATACTTTGTTGTCTCTATAAATTATTTCCCTAAAATCAGAAGGGTGAAAAACATCCATAATGTCCATCAAATGAAGGGCATAAGGCGGCATGATGGCTCCCTTTCCATAAATAATATTGCCTTCAGAAACTCTTTTATGTTTGTATGAATCTTTTTGTTCCGAAAGTTTCATTTTCTCGGCTTTTCTTTGCCTAATAATAGAAAACGGAACTTTTCCGCTCATGATTAAATCTTGTTCAAACTCGCGTGCCATATCAGCGATTATTTTTTGGTTAATTCCACACGCCATATTATAGGCAGAAAATTTAACATCACTGTAATTGCCTCTTGTTTCATTGACAACCATTCATATCACCTTTTTTGATACTCATGAAAATGCTTACACTTTCATGCTGTATCCTCTTTCTTTTTCTTTTACGAACCAATGCTCATCACATTCTATCGGTTCTGAAGGCACAAAACTATTTACATAAAATTTTTCACCAAGTTCTTCAGAAAACAAAGCGTCGATACCTGGAGGTACATCATGCGCTTCATATTTTTTTTGCAATTCTTTAATATGTTCAATATATTTTACAACAGTCAAGCCTTTAATACGCCCATTAGATTCAACGTTCGGATCAAATTTACCTGTCACACACATCACCCCAAGATTTATTTTTCTATTATTTAGTTATTATCTTTTCAATATTATTACTACCTCTAAGTATATATAGTTATTTGTCAGATTGCTCAAACGGCTGTTAAAGAGAATCTTAACGAAAGTATTTAAGCATAAACTCCGCCGAAAAGGAAAAGCGAAATTATTTATAGTCTATCGTACAAAATAATTATTCGCCAAAATATTATGAATTGAATCCAAAGAAATGTTTTATCGGCGTAAATTGTTTTATATCAACTATTCTTGCTTCAGTCGTAATGTCACATGAATGCTTCCGCATCCTCTTTCTTCTTCTCGTCGTTTTCAGTAAACAGGATAGCGGCCTCTTCCAGCGGTATTCCCCTTTCGTTCTTTTTGCTCGTTCGCTCGCGCACCTTTATGAAAAGCGGGAAGTTCACGGCTTCCCCGGCTATTATCGCCTCGCCTACGCGCAGGCTGGAAATGCTTTTCAGGACATCGTTAGTCAATCCTTCCGATGTTTTGCCGATATGGTCCAAGTCATACGGGTTTGTGACGCGCAGAAAAATGTTTGTATTGCACTGCGAGAGCGCTGTCGTGCTGAGATTTACAGGCCGCTGCGAAATAAGGCAGAGGCAGGCGTGGAATTTTCTTCCCTCTCTTGCGATTTTCTCGATTATGTTCCTGCTTATCGCAGCCTCGCGGCGCGCGCCTTCGGGCGCGAAATTATGCGCCTCCTCAAGAACAAGCAAAAACGGCGGTATCTTTCCTTCGCGCCGCGCATCAAAAAGTTTTTTCGCGATGTAAGTCACGAGTATCTGCTTTTCCCGCAGGCTCGTAATATCGGAAATATCCAGAACCGTGAGATGCCCCGCTTTCGCGAGCTTTTCCAGCGGAGGGTTGTCATAGCTGGAAAACATTCTCGTGCTTTCAAGCCCGTGCAGGAAAGTGTAAAGAATATCCTTTGTCGCGGCCTTGATTTCGGAACTCTCCAAAAAATCAAGCAAATCTTTCATGTCATAGCTTTTGCCTTTCTTCCCCGCTTTCAGCGCAGCTATGAATTTTCCCAGCTCTCTTTGCTGGACGGAAGTCATTGAAGGCAAGAACTCCGCAATCATCTGGCTTGAGAGCGAGGGAACGCTTATCCTGAATTCGTCCCCGACTATAACGTCGCTTTTGCTCATGAAATTCCTGTCTTCCGCGAAGCCGATGTATTCGCCGTGCGTGTCTATGACTATGACAGCCATCTGCCCGTCTTCTTTTTTCCTGTTTAGCAATTCTTCAAGCAGCACGGAAGTGAAATAGCTTTTTCCGGCGCCGCTCATTGCGAGAATTGCAAGATGTTTCTGCAGCAATTTTGTCAGATTGAGCCTCACGCCGATATCATGGTGCTCCACAGTTCCGATATTCAAGCCCCTTTCCAAATCAAACCCGAAAAACTTTTTCAGCAGCTCACCGTCGGCGGAAAACACTTTTGCGCCCGGGGAAACCGGAAATGCGCTTCGCATGAGATGCTTGTCATTATAGACGCCAAGAACAACCGCGTTCGCAACAATATATTCCCATCTTTCAGACGGAAACACTTCGCTCACGGGCTTTCCCGAGCGCTCGAACTCCTGCACGCTCTCGGCGCGCTCGAAATACCTGTTCGTCTTTACGATGTCGGAGACGCGCGCTATGATTTTTCCCTCGCTAGTATCGACGGTCACGTGCTGGCCTTTTTTCACGGCTGCGTTTTCGCTTATCACGAATGAAAACTCCGAACTGTTCGGGCTTTCCTCCGTAGAGATGACTGTTCCGATTGCATTCATAAGAATCAGAATGAAATTTGGCGCAATTGTATTTATAGATT
>Ga0163200_1001130_pt1 | contig 10149 bp, 10 predicted proteins | sample PL_2010_200m_FD_113535 | JGI IMG/M metagenome (GOLD analysis project Ga0163200, IMG submission 113535) | Freshwater microbial communities from Powell Lake, British Columbia, Canada to study Microbial Dark Matter (Phase II) - PL_2010_200m | ecosystem: Environmental > Aquatic > Freshwater > Lake ... | reverse complement strand
TTTCCAAATTGAAGAAAAAATGACAGAATAAATCAAATCAAAAAGTTATTACTCATAATCGTTCGCATGTATTTCATGAAAAAAGCACTCATTACCGGAATCACCGGACAAGACGGATCTTATCTCGCAGAACTTCTGCTTGGAAAAGGATATGAGGTTCACGGGCTTATCCGCCGAGCAAGCACAATAAACACCCACCGTATCAATCATATATATCAAGACCCGCATGAAGAAAAACGAGTGCTTCATCTCCATTACGGAGACCTAGCAGACAGCAGCAACCTTAATCGTTTGCTGGAAAAAATACAACCCGATGAAATTTACAATCTCGGAGCACAAAGCCACGTGCGCATCAGTTTTGATACACCGGAGTATACTTCCGATGTTACCGGAATCGGAGCGCTTCGCCTGCTTGATGCCATTCGCGAAACGGGAATCAAAACCAAGTTCTATCAGGCATCTTCCAGCGAAATGTTCGGCAAAGCACACGAACTTCCACTGAAAGAAACCTCCCTCTTTCATCCTCGTTCACCATATGGTTGCGCAAAAGTGTATGCCTATTGGATCACGAAAAATTACAGAGAGAGTTACGGGCTGTTTGCTTGCAATGGAATTTTATTCAACCATGAATCCCCTCGCCGTGGAGAAACTTTTGTAACAAGAAAAATAACGCAAGGACTAGCAAGAATTAAACTCGGAAAACAAGACAAACTCTTTCTGGGAAATTTGGACGCCAAAAGAGATTGGGGTTATGCCAAAGATTATGTGGAAGGAATGTGGCGCATGCTCCAGCATAAAACGCCGGATGATTTCGTGCTCGCCACAAACGAAACGCACTCCATCAGAGAATTTGCCGAGGAATCAGCGAAACACCTCGGTTTTGAAATTGAGTGGAAAGGCAAAGGGTTGAAAGAAAGGGGTATCGATAAAAAAACAAAAAAAGTTTTGATTGAAATTGACCCGGTCTATTTCCGCCCCGCCGAAGTGGATGTTCTTTTGGGAGATTACAGCAAAGCCAAAAAAGCACTCGGCTGGAAACCGACGACCACTTTCAAAAAACTCGCCGAGTTAATGACAAAAAGCGATTATGAAATTGAGAGTAAAAATTCATGAACCAAAATAACGAATGGATCCCGAACAATATATACGCCGAGTGTATGAACTCCTTACCTATTTGTTGCGTGGATATTTTATTATTTAATCCGACAAAAACAAAAGTACTGTTGTGCAAAAGAAACAACGAACCGCTGAAGGGGATATATTTTTCAACGGGAGGGCGATTACATAAAGGAGAAGAATTGAAAGATTGCGCGGTAAGAAAAGCGAAGGAAGAACTTGGCGTGGATATAGAAAAAGAGCACCTGCTTAAAGGAGGAATAATTAGTGAGATATTCCCGAACTCCTCATTCGGCGACGATATCGGATATCATACGGTTACTGTTTATTTTGGATACAGTATTCCTGAAAATATGGCCATCGTTCTTGAGAAGCAACATGCCGATAGTCAATGGTATGATGTGCGTAACACAGATATTCACACCTACACAAAAGAACGCATTAACACTATCCTTCAAAACTCATGATACCTTTAATGAAGAATGCTTTCTTGTACGAACGCGAAACAAAAAAAGCTCTCGCTGATTTCATTATGAAAAGCGATCAACTGAACATGGGAAAAAAGTGTGCGGAGTTTGAAAAAACATTTGCAAAAAAACAAGGTTCAAAAGACGCAATACTTTTCAATAGCGGTGGAAGCGCCAACCTCGCCATGCTTCAATCCCTCAAAAATCTTGGGCGAATTAAAGAAGGAGATCTTGTCGGATTTTCCGCTCTTACTTGGTCAACCAACGTCATGCCTATTATACAAATGGGTTTTGTTCCCGTGGCCATTGACTGCGCCACAGAAACACTGAATGTCATGTCGGAGCAATTGGAAGAAACGCTTCGAAGGAAAAAACTAAAAGCACTCTTCATTACGAATGCGCTCGGATTTACGGGGGATCTCGGAAACATAAAAAAACTGTGCGAGAAAAACCGCGTCATTCTTCTGGAAGATAATTGCGAATCTCTCGGTACGAAATTAAAAGAAGGGAAAGCCGGCAATTTCGGGGTAGCATCCAGCTTTTCATTTTTTGTCGCCCGCCACATGTCCACCATTGAAGGAGGAATAGTCTGCACAAATGATGAAATATTCGCGGAGATGCTCCGTATTGTTCGCGCCAACGGGTGGGATAGAAACCTTGAACCGAAACAGCAAAATAAATGGAGAACGAAATATAAAATAAAATCGGAGTTTCAATCCAAATATACTTTTTACGATCTCGGCTTTAATTTGCGACCGACAGAAATAACCGGATTTCTCGGACTCTTTCAACTTCAGTTTCTTGATGAAAATATACGTATCCGCGAAAAAAACTATCTTCGCATTGAAAAATGCCTGAAAGAAAATGATGATTTTTCCCTTTTCAAACACGAACACATAAAAACACTTTCCACTTTCGGTTTTCCTTTTCTTTGCAAAACGCCAAAATTAAAAGAGAAATATATGAAACGATTTTCCGATGAGAAAGTAGAAATACGTCCAATGATCGCCGGCAATATCCAACGCCAGCCATTTTACAAAAAATATGTGAAAGAGATAATAGAACTGCCACATACGGATATTATCCACAACAACGGTTTTTACTGCGGAAATTATCCTGAACTCACCGAAAAAGACCTAAAAACTATTGAAAAATGTTTAGAAAAAATAATATGAAAAAAGATTCAAAAATCTACATTGCGGGACATAAAGGATTGGTCGGTTCAGCCATCGTTCGTCTTTTAGAAAAAAAAGGATACAGCAATCTCATTCTGAGAACACACAAGGAGCTTGACCTTCTGGGCCAAAAGGCCGTTGCCAAGTTTTTTGAACAAGAAAAACCGGAATATGTTTTTCTCGCTGCAGCAAAAGTCGGAGGAATTATTGCCAATCAAACCTACCCTGCAGACTTCGCCTATTCCAATCTTCAAATACAAAACAACATTATTCATAATGCCTATCTTTCAAAAGTAAAAAAGCTTCTTTTCCTCGGCAGTTCGTGTATTTATCCGAGAGAATGCCCTCAGCCGATAAAAGAAGAATATCTTTTATCGGGTCCGCTGGAACTAACCAATAAAGCCTATGCCATTTCCAAAATCGCCGGAATTATAGAATGTCAATCATACAATAAACAATACGGAACGAATTTCATTTCCGTGATGCCTACGAATCTATATGGACAAAACGATAATTTTGATCTGCAGACATCTCACGTTCTTCCCGCAATGATCAGAAAGTTTGATGACGCAAAAAAAAGCGGCGCGAAGGAAGTGGTTATGTGGGGAACGGGAAAAGCAAAGCGTGAGTTTCTTCTCGTTGACGATCTCGCTGATGCCTGCATTTTTCTTATGCAAAAATACGATAGTTCTGACATCATCAATATCGGAACAGGAATTGACGTATCCATAAAGGAACTCGCCGAAATGACTAAAAAAACCGTCGGTTTTGAAGGAAAAATCATTTGGGACAAAACAAAACCCGACGGCACGCCAAGAAAATTGCTTAATGTAAAAAAGCTAAATAATCTTGGTTGGAAGTATAAAACTCCTTTGGAAAAAGGTTTGAAAATGACCTATGCCTGGTATAAAGAAAATATAAAATAAAAAAAACTCGTAACTTTTCCACCTTTAGGGAGTTGTAAAAAGCGAGGGTATTTTTTAGTGGAAAAAATAACCCAAATAGCGTAAGATACATATCATGCAAACAACGATAATAAAACCAAAAAAGATATTCAGTTGGAATGACCTTCGCGAAATTTGGGTATATAAAGAACTTTTATTTTTCTTCGTATGGAGAGATATAAAAGTGCGGTACAAACAAACAGCTATTGGTGCAGCATGGGCTATTTTTCAGCCGTTTATGACCATGGTAGTATTCACTATCTTTTTTGGAAAACTCGCAAAAATGCCTTCCGACGGAGTTCCCTATCCTATCTTTGTTTACACAGGACTTCTCTTTTGGACTTTTTTTTCAAGTGCACTGGGGGACACAAGCTCTTGCCTCGTCTCCAATCAAGGAATTGTAACTAAAGTGTACTTTCCTCGTCTCATACTTCCTCTCGCATCGGTTATGACAAAATTAGTCGATTTTGCGATAGCAGCAGTCATACTTCTTGGCATGATGTTTTATTACGAATATTACCCAAACCTTGTCGGTATACTACTCGTACCGTTACTTCTGATTATTTGTTTTATGGCATCGGTCGGTCTTGGGCTAGTTCTCGCTGCAATAAATGTAAAATATCGTGATGTGCGTTATATTCTTCCCTATTTTATTCAAACACTTATGTTTCTCACACCCGTCATTTATCCGGCAAGTATCGCCGGAAAATATTCTTGGATATTGGCATTCAATCCAATGACCGGAGTTATACAAAATGCACGGGCCGCTCTTCTTGGATCTGCTCCTATAAATTGGCTTCTTATTTTAATATCTTTTGTGGCAACACTCATACTGCTTTCCATCGGTGTTTTTGTCTTCAAGAAAACAGAAAGATATTTTGCGGATATTCTCTAATTTTTATAATCTTATGAATCTTATAAACTCAGTCCCAATAATAGAGATAAAAAATATCGGAAAAAAGTATAATATAAACCATCAACGTGGCGGTTATATTACTCTCCGTGATACGATTATGGACGTGATACACTCCCCGATAGCTCACCTCAAAGCAAAAATGAAACGGGCGGCTGGAATGGAAGTAAAAGAAGAGTTTTGGGCGCTCAGTGGAGTCAGTTTCAATGTACAAAAAGGAGAAATTATCGGTATCATAGGAGGAAATGGCGCGGGAAAATCTACACTCTTAAAAATACTTTCCCAAATTACCCCGCCGACAACGGGAGAGATTATTGTGCGCGGAAAAGTGGGAAGTTTACTTGAAGTCGGTACAGGGTTTCATCCGGAACTTTCCGGTCGTGAAAACATTTTTCTGAACGGCGCAATTCTCGGAATGACACGGAGAGAAATTGCGATCAAATTCAATAAGATTGTAGAATTTGCGGAAATTGAAAAGTTTATAGACACGCCGGTAAAATACTACTCCAGTGGAATGTATGTCCGTCTCGCCTTTTCTGTCGCCGCACACATGGAACCGGATGTTTTGATTATTGACGAAGTTCTTGCTGTCGGAGACACGGCATTCCAACAAAAGTGCCTTGGAAAAATGGGAGAGATCACCAAAAAAGACGGACGGACGGTTTTATTTGTGAGCCACAACATGTCGGCAGTAGAAAAGCTTTGCAAAAAATGCGTGGTACTTAAAAATGGTGAGGTGGATTTTATCGGTAGCACAGAAGAAAGTATACAACGATATCTGGATGGTTTTGCTGGAAAAAAAGTATTTACAGAACAACAAGATGACGCAAAAAAATACGGACCTGGACGATTCTCTCATTTTACCGACATTGAGACACTGAATGAAAACAATATCCCTTTAAGTGTTTTCCGAATGGGTGACCCCGTAAAAGTAAAATTCGGTTTTGACCTTGACTCTCCGATCTCAACTTTGGAACTTGGTTTTGCTATTGTTAATATCACAGGAGAAAGACTTTCCACTTTTATCGGAGAGTGGGAAGGATTACCGATACAAATGGACAAAGGACACCACGAGATCATTTGTAGAATAGAAAACTTTCGTTGTTTTCCCGGAAGCTACGGAATTACCGCATGGTTAAAGAAAAAAGGAGAAGGTGTAGATCAACAGATTGACGCGACCTCACAATTTAGTATGATAGGAACTGACGTAACAGGACACAACCCTGATTTTAATATCTACCCGAATATGGGCATTTACCAAAAAAGTGCTTGGCATATCACAGACAAAGTATAGTCGGCAAACCATTAAGACATAACACTCATGAACGAAGCTATCCTGAAAAACAAAACGATTTTAATCACCGGAGGGACCGGTTCTTTTGGAAAGAACTTTGCCAAATTTGTTCTGGAAAAATGCGAGCCGAAAAAAGTGATCATCTTCAGCCGAGATGAATTCAAACAGCATCAGATGCAGCAAGAGATCAAAGACCCGCGAATGCGTTTTTTTATAGGAGATATCCGTGATCTCCCACGTCTTGAACGGGCTTTTTCTGGAGTAGAGGTTGTGGTGCACGCCGCTGCACTAAAACAAGTTCCCGCTATTGAATACAACCCTTTTGAGGCAGTAAAAACAAACGTCCTCGGTACGCAAAATGTCATAGAAGCAGCGCTGGATCAAAGAGTCAGCAAAGTGTTACTCGTATCAACAGATAAAGCCGTTCACCCAATCAACCTATATGGCTCAACAAAACTTTCAGCAGAAAAACTTTTTTGTGCTGCAAATTCCTACTCCGGAGATACGACGATTTTCAGTGTAGTGCGTTACGGCAATGTCGTTGGTTCACGAGGAAGTATTATTGAAACCATTCTTAACGGCGGAGAAAATATAAAAAGCGTAGACATAACGCATCCCAACATGACGCGTTTCTGGCTGCCTCTTCCTCATAGTTTTCAACTGGTGCTTTTTGCTCTCAAAAATATGGAAGGAGGAGAAACCTTCATTCCAAAGATACCAAGTATGAAAATTGGAGATCTTTTTGACGCCATCGTACCAAAAGCAAAGAAAAACATTATCGGTTTGCGTCCCGGTGAAAAAATGCATGAGATCCTTATTCCGGAAAGTGACTCGCGAAATACATATTCTCTTGGAGACTATTTCGTAATCCTTCCCGATATCCTTTTTCACAAAAATCTTTACAAAAAATATTACACAAAAGGAAAAAAAGTAAAAGAAGGGTTCAGCTACACGAGCGATAAGAATGACCTCTGGCTCACAGGAAACGAGATAAAAAAATTGATCATCCAATAAACAATGGCCGTCAAAAAAGTACTCATCACAGGAGCAGCAGGAATGCTCGGTAAAGATCTCGTGAAAATTTTTTCTTCCGATCCACGATATCGTGTTTTTGGTTTGATAAAACAACTACAACAAAATACGAGAAACATCATTTACAAAGAAGTGGACCTAAGGAATGCTGTGGCTTTAAAAAAAACTATTTCTGAAGTAGACCCGGAAATTATCATCCACTGCGCAGCGATTGTTGACCTGAACGCTTGCGAAGAAAATCACAGTAACGCAGATTCAGTACATGTTGAAGCAACAAAAATACTTTCATCATTCAAAAACGAAACGGTAAAGTTTATTTATATATCCACCGATTCCGTTTTTGACGGGATTGAAGGAAATTATTCGGAGGAAGCAGAAACCCACCCACTCAACTATTACGCAAAAAGCAAACGTGAAGGAGAAAAAGTAGCCTTAGAGAACAACAAAAACTCTCTCGTTATCCGTACGAACATCTACGGTTTTCATACACCCCCCGGCAACTCCCTTGCAGAATGGGCTATCAAAAGTTTAAGCGCAAAAAAAGATATTAACGGTTTTACCGACGTTATTTTTAACCCCCTTTATACAAAACAGCTCGCACTTTTAATAAAAGATATTGTGAGTAAAAAAAACATATGCGGAATACTAAACGTCGGGTCAAAAAAACCTGTGAGTAAATATGATTTTCTGCGTCAACTTGCTAAAAGTTTTTCCTTGGATGAAACTTTTATTCATCCTGTACAAATCAAAGATATCCGAATGTCGGTCAAAAGACCCAATAATACATCATTAGATACGGTAAAAATTCGTCACATAATGGACGAGGAAATGCCGACACTCAGAGATGGACTGGAAGAATTTGCCCATGAGTATCCTTTGAATGGATTTGACAAAAACAATACCATTCTGTAAAAATAGAAATAGAAAAAACAAGGGAGAAAACCAGAATGAAAGAAATACGAATCGGAAAACACCTTCTCAGTAAAAACGGGCCGTTGTATTTTATTGCCGACATTGCCGCAAACCATGATGGCGATATAAATAGAGCATTTAAGCTCATTGAACTGGCAAAAGAATGTGGCGCACAAGCAGCAAAGTTTCAAAACTTTCAAGCGAATAAAATTGTCAGCAGAATAGGTTTTGATAAACTCCCTCAGTCTGCTCATCAAAAGGCATGGAAAAAATCCGTCTATGAAACTTATCAGGATGCGAGCATTTCGTTCGATTGGACAGCGAAACTTAAAGCCAAATGTGATGAAATTGGAATTGAGTATTTAACGAGTCCATATGATTTTGACTCTATTGAACAGGTTGATCCTTATGTAAATGCCTATAAGATCGGTTCAGGCGATATTACCTGGATGGAAATCATTGAGCATATGGCAAAGAAAGGAAAGCCGGTGATTCTCGCTACGGGTGCTTCTTCCATGGAAGATGTTGAGCGGGCAATGCGCGTGCTTCAAGAACATATAAAAGATATCGTTCTTATGCAATGTAATACCAACTACACCGCGAATCTTGAAAATTTCAAATACATCAATTTGAAGGTATTAAAAACCTACGCCGAACGATATCCTAAAATCGTTTTAGGGTTGTCTGATCACACTCATGGACATGCAACGATACTTGGAGCAATCGCTCTTGGCGCAACCGTCTTTGAAAAACATTTTACCGACGACAATCGCCGTAATGGCCCAGATCATAGTTTTGCCATGAATCCAACAACGTGGAAAGAGATGATTGACCGAGCAAAGGAATTATTTGACGCATTAGGCGATGGAATAAAAATTATTGAAGAAAACGAGAAAGAATCCGTTAAGCTTCAAAGAAGATCGGTCCGCGCAAAAATCGATCTGCCTGCGGACACCATTCTTATTGCTGAAATGTTGGAAAACCTACGACCTATTTTGGACGGAGAACTTCCTCCTTATCTCGTAAAAGAAGTGATTGGAAAAAAACTCACCCGCGCGGTTAAGACCGGCGAAGCGATCACTTTGAACATTTGCTCTTAGTAAAGTAAACGCCGACCTAAAAGTCGGCGTTTTTTCTTTAATTTATTTGACGAGGGAGGAAGGAGATATCCCCTGTTTGAGAATATTTTATAATTCTCTTAATTTCTTCCGCAATATTTTTCTGTTTGTCGTACAAATGAGTATCGCCCGGAACTCCAAAAACATAGAAGATCATATTTTCCGGCAAAAACTTTGATGCTGTTCGGGTTGCCCGAGGAACGTGGTATCTATTGGTGATAAAAACAACCTTTTTCATCTTTCTTAAAAAAGGATCTTCAAGAAAAACTTCAAACTGTAATTTTGTATTCGATTTACCGATTTCTCCGCAATCAAGAAGTCGTATTTGTTCTTTTTTTACACCGCTATCTCGTACATACTTTTCCATCAAAGGAAGCTGAACACGCAAACCGTTCAAAACCAGCAATATCTCCGCCGAAGTATTTTTTAAAAGTTCTACTGAGTATTCACATCTTGAAAAAAGTTCTTTGGTCTCTCTTCTGCGAATGTCATTTTCAGGAAAGTTATAATCTTCATGAGAAAGAACCACCACGGCATCAATATCGGTCGGAAGTTTCCTTGGTGAGAGATTATAGAGTTGTTCAAACTCCTTCTCAAGATTTTTTCTGAATTCTTTTTCAAAAATGGTCATTTTTTCTCCAGTTTCTTAAAACTCATATTAGTGTATCAAAGAATGTATAAAGTTGCAACGTAAAATGTTGACTTGCTCTGAAAAAATGATATGCTCCTCTCAGAAAGATCTAAAATGCGAACAAAATAAACGCACGATAGAAACAACAAAAATGTTCTTTTACAGTTCATTAAAAATGACGAGGCACAATGAAAAGATCTAAAACACCGCAGGAGAGTTTTTGGGCAGGAGAGTTTGGAAATGAATATAATAAAAGAAACACGGACGAGGAACTTCGTTCCGGAAATATTCGTTTGTTTTCACGAGCATTAAAAGACGTTTCAAACATAGAATCCATTATAGAGTTCGGAGCAAATATTGGTTCAAATATATTGGCACTCAAAACATTACTCCCAACGACAAAAATGTCTGCTGTTGAAATCAACGATGAAGCTGTCCTAGAACTCAAAAAAATTAAAGAATTGAAAATTTATCATGATTCAATTCTTAATATTGAGATAGAAAATAAGTACGATTTAGTACTTATTAAAATAGTACTGATACACAT
>Ga0163200_1001128_pt1 | contig 10168 bp, 8 predicted proteins | sample PL_2010_200m_FD_113535 | JGI IMG/M metagenome (GOLD analysis project Ga0163200, IMG submission 113535) | Freshwater microbial communities from Powell Lake, British Columbia, Canada to study Microbial Dark Matter (Phase II) - PL_2010_200m | ecosystem: Environmental > Aquatic > Freshwater > Lake ... | reverse complement strand
CTTCCAAGGCTGTCTCGGCAAGGTGCGTATGCAGCGGCACGTCGAATTCAGCCGCCAGTTGGGCTGTGGCGCGCAGGATTTCGGGGGTGCAGGTATAGGGCGCGTGCGGCGCGACGGATGGCTCGATGAGGGCATGCCCTTTCCAGCGCTGGATGAAGTCACGCGCCGCAGCCAGTGAATCTTCATAAGAGGCCGCGTCCGGCGAGGGGAACTTTAGCACAGTCTGCGAGCAGACGGCGCGCAATCCCGCCTCGGCGGTAGCCTTGGCGACATCCTCTTCGAAATAGTACATGTCCGCGAAGCAGGTCACGCCGCTGCGGATCAGCTCGGCGCAGGCCAGGCGCGTCCCCAGGCGGACGAATTCCGGCGAGACGAACTCGCGCTCGACCGGCATCACGTAGCCCATCAGCCATACGTCCAGGCGCAGGTCGTCGGCCAGGCCGCGCAGCAGCGTCATCGGGACGTGAGTGTGCGCGTTGACCATGCCGGGCATCAGCACCTTCCCGCCGCAGTCAATGGTTTGCGTTGCGCTGTATGCAGCGCGGATTTCCGCCTCCGGCCCAACCGCGACGATGGAGTCGCCCGTCACGGCCACCGCGCCGGGTTCGTATTGGGTCAAGTTTTCATCCATCGTCAACAGGAGGGCATTGGTGAGGAGGATGTCTACAACTTGGGTCATTCAGGCTCCTTGAGATAATATTACAAAAGAGCGGCATGAGAATGCCGCTCCTTAGGGCGTCTATTTGGATGGTAACAACAATCGAACCTGTTCGCGGTTTCCCACCAACGCCAGGCTTCGAGGGCGTTTTTACTCAGACTCATATAACGTAATCCCTTCTATCAATGCCTGTCGGATGAACGTTCGCTCTTTGATCGCTTCCAGTTCCTTTGGTGTGTAGATGAGCACATCCATGGCATATTGTCCTGCGGCTTGTCCGAGCGCAAGCAGGAGGCCGTCGTAGCGATCCCAGAATCGCTTCTGCGTTTCCTGGATCAGAATCAAGTCCACATCGCTATGTTTTGTTCCCTCGCCGCGCGCGATGGAACCGAACAAGATGGCTTTTCGAATTTTGTATTGTTCGAATATGGGTGTCAATCGAAACTTTAAGTTTGCGACTTTGTCCATGTCTAAAATTATAACACAAGCCCCTGATTGAATTTTACACAAGACTTGAGTTCAGGATGCGCCGTAGGACTTCGCGACCTGTCAAGATGCCGGGTTAATGGTTGCCAGTTTGCATTACCGTTTCCAATTCATGAACACGTTCAGTATGCGTAAGTTCATGTCGAAGTCGGTATCCGTAGGATTGGTCAATTCGATGTCGAGGGCGGCGATGCCGTGCTGCGAAGCCCAATCCACCAGCGCGCCGGTGTACTCGCAGCCGGTGTCAATGGGCGGATATGGATATGTACTTATCGCGGCGAGGGCCTTTGCCAGGCGGACCGAATCCTTATCCGGCGGCAGCCCGCCAGGGAAAATCCCCAATGCCGCGCTGTGGTAGCTGATGAGAGCGGCGATCTCGTGATGCTGGAGGAAAAGCTGGAGCGCCTTGGTCTCCGGCTCGGAAAAGGCGGATTTCCCCGCCGATACCGGCCGCAGCGTCCAGCAGCCTTCCTCGTCCCATTTGGATTGCCAGTTTGCCGGCCAGTTGCGGTTCAGGTCCACGCCGTGATCGTTGATGCGTCCATCCGCGTCGTGGCCGCGCGCTTCCCCGTCCGGGTTCAGGTCGCGCAGGATGTAGAGCGTAACGTCAGCCGGGACGATCTCTGGATGCGCTTGCAGGTGGGTGATCAGCTCGTCGGCCAGGGCGATGGTGTTCCACTCGTTCCCGCCGTGGATGCCGGCTACGATCAGCCGTTCGCTCGCTCCGCTGCCGAACTGGTACACCTCCAGCGGCCGCCCGCCGACCGAAAAGCCGATGATGAAAAAGCCCCAGCTTGGCGGGGTTGGAGTGGGCGTGAACGTGGCAGTGGGTGTGAACGTGGCGGTTGGCAGCGGGGTAACGCTTGGCCTGGCGGTGGGCGATGGCGTGGCTGTTAGCGTTGGCGTTTCGGTAATCGCCCAGGCAGTGGTCGCAGGATCGGTTGGCGTGGCAGCTTGCGGCATCGAGCAGCCTGTCCCAACCAGGACAAGAAGAGCGAAAACGGCAAGCCATTGTGGGCGCGGCGGCAACATGGTCAGCCGGAGATCCCCTGCGCGTACCGCCGGAGATAATCCAATCCCATGTTCACTGCCCAGCGCGGAGCGTTGCGTGGGTGCCCGCCAAAAGTCAGAAGGTGTTCTTCTTTCCCCTGTGGCGTGAAAACGAGGGCGGTAACTACTTGAGCATCGTCCGAGATGGACAAAGCAATGCCCAGTGCGGCCAACGACCGGTTTTCGCGACGCGCTTCTCCGAGCGCTTCTTCGAGCGCATCTTCGAGCGCTTCAGGCCGGACTTTATGCCTGATCCCACCAACGAAGGTTGGACTCCCGAGGCGGACAAGTCGCTCGGTCAGCGCGCCGCCCAGTCCGCTTTCGAGGCTGACCAGGGTCCAGCCGCGTGCCGCCACAGCCTGGAGCGTGACCGCTTCCAGGGTGTCGTCATCCGCGCCGTAGACAACACTTCCCAGCCGCGCCCGGATATCCGCCTCGATGGCCGCGAGCATCCGGTCAGCTTCGGTCTCGTTCCCAGCTTTGGCGGCGATGCGGATGTCTATGATGCCAGAGTGCGCGCCCAGGCCGACGGTTGGGTTGGCCAGCGATTCCAGGTCGCCGATTTGTTCGTCAATCGAGGCTTCGCCAACGCCGCCCGTGTGCAGCGTGCGGATTTTGATGATCTCGTGCAGGTTGTAGCGTTCCTGGAGATAGGGGAGCACGGCCTGCGTCAGGAGCGTTTCCATCTCGCGCGGCACGCCAGGCAGGGAAATCACCACTCTACTCCCCTCTCCCCTCGGGAGCCCCGCGGGGGTGCTTCGCGAAGGGGCAGGGGGTGAGGGCAGTTCCACAATAAAGGCTGGCGCGGTGCCGACCGGATTCTCGATAGCGATTGCACCTTTCGGAATATAAGCCTGTCGTTTCTGGTTTTCGGTCGGGATGCGCCCATAGCGTGCCACGCGGGCGGTGATCTGCTCCCATAGTTCAGGCTGGTATTCTAATTCCACGCCTACGGCTTGCGCCGCAGCCTGGCGGGTGGGATCGTCCACCGTCGGGCCGAGGCCGCCGGTAGTGATGACGATCTCGGCGCGCCCCAGCGCTTCACGTATGGCCTGGGCAATGCGCCCGGCGTTATCCCCGATAGTGGTCGCCCGGAACAGGTCAATGCCCAAACCGCGCAATGTCCGCGCGATGAAGCGGGTGTTTGTGTCGGCAGTTTCGCCGAGCAACAATTCGGTCCCGATGGCGATGATTTCAGCGGAAGTCATTACAATCTCAGGGTCTTACGTTTCACGCATTATGTTTTACGTTCTTCCTCAAACCACATTATATTCTTTTATCGCCCGTCCCTCCTCGAAGCGCGCCAGGTCGAGCATGGAAACGTCCACGCTTTGGAATTTTCCGTCGAGGAGGTATTCGGCCATCAATTTCCCGGCGATCGGGCCGTGCATGAAGCCGTGTCCAGAAAAACCGCCGACCAGGTAAAAACCTTCTACGGGCGTGCTTCCGAAAATGGGATGTGCATCTGGCGTAACTTCGTATAGCCCAGCCCAATGGGAGACCAGGCCAGCCTTTTCGAGCAGGGGCATGCGCGCCGCGGCTGCTTCGAGATTGACAAGCTCGAAATCCTCGTCAACGTTCTGATCGAAGCCGGGCGTCTCGTTCGGTTTGGACATGCCGGTCAGCAGGCCATCGCCTTCGCGGTGGAAATAGAGGGATTGGGCGAAGTCAATAACGAAAGGAAAATCGGCTGGCAATTCGGGGAGCGGCGTGGTGGTCAGCATCTGGCGGCGGAGGGGGGTGAGCGGGATGTGGACTCCGGCCATTTTCCCGATGAGGCCGGCCCAGGGTCCGGCCGCGTTGACGACGGATGGGGCGGCCACAAAGCCTTTGTTCGTCTCCACACCTTTGACTTTCCCGCCTTCGACTTTCATCCCCGTGACCTCCACGTTGTTCAGCGCCTCGACGCCCATCCGCTGGGCTGCCCCAACATAACCCATGACAACGCTGTTCGGGTCTACCAGCCCGTCCTTGGGATTGAGCGTCCCTGCCAGGGCATCGTCGAAGCGCATCAGGGGAACGCGCTGGCGGGTTTCGTCGCCGCTCAACCACTCGGTCTGGACGCCGAGGCTGTGTTGCAGTTCCACGTTGCGGCGGAAATATTCCACATCTTCGGGCTTGGTGAGTGCGAAGAGATAACCGCACTTTTGGAAGTTGATTGCCTGGCCGATCTCGTCCTTGAAGCGTTCCAGCATCGGCAGGCTGGCCAACGAAAGGCGGACGTTGATCTCGGTCGAGAATTGGTAGCGGACGCCGCCCGCGCAGCGCCCCGTCGCACCCTGGCCGAAGAACTCTTCTTTTTCGAGCAGGAGAACATTCTTCTGGCCGCGCGCCGCCAGGTGATAGGCGGTGCTGGCCCCCATCACGCCGCCCCCGATAATGACGATGTCTGCAATTTTTGGAAGATCCATAGATCACCATTCCTATTTTCGATGTTTGGGTATTTTACTCTACTTGCAAGAAACCCGTTTTCGTTTTGAAAACGGGTTTCTGCGCGCAGCACCCTTCGATGAACTCAGGGCAACGCCTACTCGGTAGGGGCGATAATCTTGTGAATTTCTATTCCATGCCCAAATAAGCCTTCTGCACCATTTTGTTCTGCCTGAGTTTCTCGGCGGTATCGTATAGTACGATCTCCCCGGTCTGCAAGACGTAACCGCGACTGGCGACAGAGAGCGCCATCAACGCGTTTTGCTCGACCAGTAGGATAGTCGTTCCTTCCTTGTTGATCTCTTTAATGGTATCGAAGATGCTCTCGACCAGAACGGGCGCCAGACCCATCGAGGGTTCATCCATCAGGAGCAGGCTGGGATGGGCCATGAGGGCGCGCCCGGTGGCGAGCATCTGTTGCTCACCGCCCGAAAGTGTACCTCCTAGCTGGCTGCGGCGTTCCTTGAGCCGTGGGAACAGAGTAAAGACGCGCTCGAGATCGGCAGTTACTTCTTCGCTTTTCTTACGACTGTAGGAACCCATTTGCAGGTTTTCGGCGACGGTCAGCCTGGCAAAGATATGGCGGCCTTCAGGAACCATGGCCATCCTTTTGAAGACAATCTCGTGGGGTTTATAGGAAGCCAGGTCTTCACCCTCGAGCTTGACATGGCCCTCGCGGGGTTTGAGCAGGCCGCAGATCGTGCGCAAAGTGGTTGTTTTCCCTGCGCCATTCCCGCCGATCAAGGTCACAATTTCGCCCTTCTCGACGGTCAAAGAAAGCCCTTTGAGCGCATGGATGTTGCCATAGTACGCGTGGATGTTTTCAACTTCTAGCATCGGCATAGTAGTCCTCCAGCTTAGGCGGTCGCGGCTGCCTGGCCGAGTCCGCTGGCTGCGCCGCGTCCCAGGTAGGCTTCGATAACGCGCGTATTCTTTTGGATTTCAGCGGGATTGCCCTCGGCGATCTTCTGGCCGAAATCCAATACGGTGATCAATTCCGAGATGCTCATCACGACGCGCATCTGGTGCTCGATCAACAAGATGGTGATGCCAAGTTCATCGCGCAACTGGCGGATAAAGTGCACCATCTCTTGTGTCTCGCTTGGGTTCATACCGGCGGTTGGCTCATCCAGCAGCAGTAGTTTAGGTTTGCTGGCCAGGGCGCGGGCAATTTCCAGGCGGCGTTGCTGGCCGTAGGGCAGGTTTTTTGCCATCAGATCGCCTTTCCCTTTCAGGCCAACGAATTGGAGCAGGCGTTTTGCCTCTTCAACGGCGTCAACTTCCTCGCGCATCGTGCGTGGGTCATGCAGGATACCTCCGATCAAGCCTGATTTGAGGTGTGGATGCATGCCTACCAGGATATTTTCGACGACGGTCATATTTTTAAACAAACGAATGTTCTGATAGGTGCGGGAGATACCCAGGCGCGTGACTCGATCGGGAGATAAGCCGGTAATGTTCCTCTTTTCAAGGAATATCTCGCCTTCCTCGGATGTATAAAACCCGGTCACACAGTTGAAGAAGGTAGTTTTCCCGGCACCATTCGGCCCGATGATGCTGTGGATCGCATGTTCTTTGACTTCCAAATCTATCTTGGCTAACGCTTCCAGACCGCCGAAGCGTTTGGTTACTTTGTTAGAAACCAGAACGGCCATGTTGTCATCCTCCTATTGACCTGGATCATTCAGCACGGGTTGAGGTTCTTCGAGTGGAACCAGCTCGTTTTCCTCGTGCAACTCGAGCCGACGACGGGCTTCAGGCCACAGACCCTCTGGTTTCATCAACATCATCACAACCAGCAAGGCGCCATAAACCAGGTAACGGTACTCGGCGAACTCGCGCAGCAGTTCTGGCGATCCCATCAAAACCAAAGAACCGACCACCACGCCCGGGATGCTGCCCATGCCGCCGATAATGATCAGGCAAAGGGCGTTGATTGAAACGAACAAGCTGAAACTGTGTGGATAGGCAGCGGTCAGTTTGGTTGCAAATATCGTTCCGCTCAAGCCTGCAAAGAAGGCTCCCGACGCAAAAGCCAGGAGTTTCGTAGTAACCAGATTGATGCCCATGGCTTGAGCGACATCTTCATCTTCGCGCACAGCCATCCACGAGCGCCCCAAGTGTGAATCCTTCAATCGCCAGGCGATGAAACCCGCGATGGCTATGGCTACCAGTATTAGGTAATAGAGTTGTGTCTGGTTTCTTATTTCCAGGCTCCCAATCCAAGGGTGGGCAATTTGTTGGATGCCCTGGGAGCCTCCCAACCAGGGTTTCAGCCAATCGGAGAGCGCCAGGATTCGGATGATTTCACCGAACCCCAGTGTCACGATGGCCAAATAATCGCCGCGCATCTTGAGTACTGGCAAACCGAGCACGACGCCAGCCAGCACGGCCACCACCACGGCGAAGGGCAACGCCTGCCAGTAGGTCAGGTGAAAGAGTCCCAGTTCTGGGGATGTCAATATACCTACAGTGTAAGCGCCGATGGCGAAGAAAGCTACATAGCCCAGGTCGAGCAGGCCAGCGAAACCGACTACGATGTTCAGTCCCAATCCCATCAGGATGTAGAGACCGACGGTGTCTAGAATCTCGCTAAAGTAGACGCCTAACACCAGCGGGAGGATGATCAGGATTATGCCCGCCCCTCCCAGTGTAACCAGTGTCCTTTTTTGCTTTTGTTGGGGCGGTAAATCCCTGGGTGCAGGGCGTTTTCTACCTGATTGCCAGAAGGTCAACGCGCCGATGATTACGAAAATCGCAATGGCCCCGACCGGGGCGAGTCCGTTCTGGGCGAACATCCAGCGGATGAGGTAGGCCACTATTCCCCAGCGGCTGATAACTACCACGATCAACTCCCGCAACAAGCCGGCCAGGATCACCCAGACAACAGCCTGTGAAAGAGCTTTCCGGAGCCGAATGGGCAAAAGGAGCAAGCTCGCGCCCAGGCCGCCCATCACAAACCCAACCAGCAGAAGGATGATCACTCCCAATGGAATCCCTTGACCGAAGGTGAGCATTTTGTACAGGTCGGGTGAGGCATTTGCGAACATAGCGCGCAGATTTACCACCTGGCCGAATAGAGGCAAAATAGCGGTAACCAGGGCGCTCATCAAACCGCTTATGGCTCCCACCAGCAAGATTCCAGCCTTGGAAGGTGATTCGACGTGGCGAGCCGCGTTATAAGCAAAGAGCAGCATCGGCGCAAGGAATAGCACATGCCCCATCGAAATCCAGCCGCTGATAATATCGCGATCCTTGAAGGTCCCGATGACGCCCACCAGCGCAAGCAGCATGACGATAGCCCCACCAATCAAGCCGGCGCGGATTGCCTGTTTCCAGAGAGCAGAAGTATTGGTTGACATTGTTATCCCTCTCTACGCCTTGGCCTGGGCCATCCGCTCGCCGAGGATACCTGACGGGCGGAAGATCAAGATGAAGACCAGGATTATGAAGGCAATGACATCCTTGAGTTGGTAAGGGGCAGGAATGCCCATCCCATCCAGGAACAGGCTGGGACCAACTGACTCGAGCACGCCTAGGATCAAACCGCCCAGGAAGGCGCCGGGCACATTCCCGATACCCCCCAGCACCGCAGCGGTAAAGGCTTTGATGCCAGGAATGAACCCCATAAAGAAGTGAGCCACAGGGAATAGGATTACATATAAAATGCCAGCCACGCCAGCGGAGGCTCCGCCCAAGATGAAGGTGACGCTGATGGTGCGATCCACGTCTATGCCCATCAATGCGGCTGTCTCTTTGTCTTCTGAAACCGAGCGCATAGCCTTACCAAACTTGGTGTACTGAACGATGCCATAAAGGATCAGCATCATCGCCAGGGCGCCGAGAATAACCACTGCCTGGGTTTTTAGTATATGGATTGTCCCCAGCGTCCAGTAACCTTTCAGTACCTCTAGTGTTGGGAAACCCTTCAAGCCAGAGCCATACAAACCGCGGAAGGTGTATTGTAGGAAAAATGAAGCCCCGATGGCGGTGATGAGAGGCACCAAGCGGGGCGCGGTGCGCAATGGACGATAAGCAATGCGCTCGAGGAGAAAGGCAATGCCAGAGGATATTGCTGCTGCGAGCGCAAGGACCAACACCAGGCTGAGAAGAGGATAACGGTTCCAAATGCCCAGTTTCACCAACGCGTCGGCCAGAAAGGCCGCTGTAAAGGGGCCGGCCATGAAAACCTCGCTGTGGGCGAAGTTGATCATGCGCAGGATGCCATAAACGAGTGTATATCCCAGCGCGATCAGAGCGTAGATGCCTCCCAGCGCGAGGCCAGTGATGATCAAATCGAGCCAGGTAGCAGAAGTGTATTTTCCCAAGCGCAGTGTGGCTATCGTGCCATAAATGACCATAAATGCAATTGCTAGACCGATCGCCCAGACGACGATATCACTAAACGTGATCCGCTGCCGCCAAGTTCGTAGCATAAGGCGCCTCCTGTGGTATTTTAATGAGGAGGGGCGAGACTGGCTCGCCCCTCCTTACTTTATTCCCGAATTACCTGTCCGTTTAAGGCCAGATTCGCTCGGGCGGATACTGACCTACGTGGTACTGGTATACGGCGATCTTGGGATCCGCACAGTCACCAGTGGGGGAGCAGGTCAGGTTGCCGGTCAGGCCCTTGAAGTCCTTGGTGGCAAACATGGCATCGCGCAGCGCCTGGCGGCCGATGTGCAATGTGCCGTCCGCATCCTTCACGGCGACCTTCTCGATGGCTGCGAAGATGATATTCGCCGCGTCGAAAGCGTGGGCGTGGAAGATGCTGATCGGGTCGGTGCCGAACATTTCATTGTATTTCGGCAGGAAAACGGCCGCGTAGTCTGCACCGAAGGCTGCCAGGTCTGGGCTGGATACGTACAGACCCTCGACGGCGTCGCCGGCGCCCTCAACCACATCGGGCGAGAACATGCCATCCGCGCCCATCAGGTAGACGCCTTCCAGGCCGGGGGTTTCCTTGGCCTGGCGAGTGATCAGGCTGCCCGCCTTGACGAAGATCGGGTAGTAGATGAACTCAGGGCCGGTTGCAGCAACGCTGGTCAGCACTGACTTGAAGTCGGTCTGGTTTGGATCCACAGCTTCTGTGGTTGTGATCGTGCCGCCCATCTCCTTGAAGGACTTGGCAAATACCTGCTGGAGTTGGTCGGCGTACATGCTGCCGTCGTGAATGGTTGCGGCTTTGCGGACGCCCATCTTCTCGTAAGCGAACTTGGCTGCCGCCGCGCCCTGAACACTGTCGCTATGAGCCGTGCGCAGATAACCAGGATAGTTGTTGGGGTTGCCAGCAACGGTCAGGTCAACTGCGGTGTTGGAGGGCGAGATCATTACCATGCCAGCCTGTGAGATCAGCGGCATCGCAACACGGGCCGCGCTCGAGCAGGATGTGCCGATGATGGCCACGATGGTCGGGTCAGCCGCCAGCTTGGTGCCGGCTGCCTGGCCGCCTTCAGCGCTGCAGCCATCGTCTTCGCCGGTCAACTTGACATCGTGACCGAGTACCTGGCCCTTCATCGCGACGGCGACTTCAATACCATTGCG
>Ga0163200_1001126_pt1 | contig 10175 bp, 17 predicted proteins | sample PL_2010_200m_FD_113535 | JGI IMG/M metagenome (GOLD analysis project Ga0163200, IMG submission 113535) | Freshwater microbial communities from Powell Lake, British Columbia, Canada to study Microbial Dark Matter (Phase II) - PL_2010_200m | ecosystem: Environmental > Aquatic > Freshwater > Lake ... | reverse complement strand
TAGCCTACCTCTTCTTGTATATATATGCTAATAGCACATATTATAACACAACCTATAGAAACGAATGGCCGGTGGGTGGTTAACAAAAACTCACTTTGCCTCACCCGATAAAAGCGCCTCAACCTGGCTTTGGGCCTGGATCAGATCGAGCGGAGCTTCGTCGCTCAAACCGACAGCCTGCTTCCAGGCAACCTTACCGGATGCATCCAACAATACCAATGCCGGGGCTCGCGCCACGCCATATTGCCGGGCCAGGTCGGGACGGCGGTTGAAATCCAACCGGATCACGTTCAACCCGCTGGCTGCCGGAAACTGCCAGGCAGCCAGTTGTTGCTCGGCGCTTTGCACCACCGTCATCTGGCATTCGCAGCCGCGCGACAGCGTGAAGAAGACCAAAGCTGGTTGGCCGTGTAGTTCCAGCGGCGGGCGCGGCTCGAACCAACCATCTTGAATGGCTTTGAGCGCCAGCGGTCCCAGGAAAAGACCCGCCAGCACGAGCAAAGCCCACCAACGCGGGGCACGCTTTGTCTCCATCACGCCATCCACAAGAAATACAGCCCGACGCCAATCACAATCACACCGCAGGCTTTTTCGATGATCTCTGACCACCGTCCCAGCTTTTGAAAGCTTTTCAGTACGCCGGTGAACGTCCCGGCCAGCACCACCGGCACGCCGCGCCCCAGGGCATAGATGAAAAGCAACGCCGCGCCGTAAACAAATGCCCCTTTTGCCATCACATAGGTCAGGATAGCCGCCAGCACGGGCGTGGCGCACTGCGAAGCCACCAGCCCGGAGACCACCCCCAGCGCCAGCGCTCCGGGAAGGCCCTTCAGCGTAATGCGCTCGCGCAATCCGCCGAACCACATGGGGAACTGAACGTGCAATACACCGAGCAGGTTCAAGCCAATGACGAAGCAAATACCCGCCACCAAGTAATACCACCAACGCGTGGCCACCCCGATCAGCCCGCCAATCAATGCCGCGGCCACGCCCAGCAGCATGAAGGTCAGCGCCTGCCCGACGGCAAACATCAATGAAAGAATGAAGGCGCGACTGCGCGGCAGGTCACGCGAACCGCCAACGTAGCCCACCACGAGCGGGATCATGGCAACGTTGCAAGGGCCGAGACTGGTCAGCACGCCGCCCAGAAAGACGAGGGCGAAAGCGAGCAGGGAGGCGTTTTGAATGAGGGTGAGATCAAAGTCCATAAGCGTTTCCCGTAGTAACGACTTAAGTCGTTACTACAATGTTAATTTCCTGAAAGCGCTCGCAGCGTATCGCGCAGTTGATCGGCCTGCATCACGCCGACGAAGGTCTGCCGCCTGCCCCGCGCATCGTAAAAAACCAGCGTGGGAATGACCTGCAGGCTCTCGCGGCGCATGAGCGAGATGTTTCTCTGGTCGTACACGTCCACGTCAATCAACACAACCGAGTCTTGGAAATCGGGATAGACATCCGCCACCACGTCCATCATCGCTTTGCAGGGAATGCAGTCGAGCGAGTGCAGAAAGACGAAGGTCGGGCGTCCGTCTCGCAGCGCCTGATCGAGTTGGGTTTCGAGCGGGACGTCTACAGCGGGGGTGGGGTTGCCGCTTTTCAGGGCAAAGATGGCAATCAGCAACAAGGCGACGCCGACCAAAATCAGCAGGATGGGTGGTCGCTTGCGAGCGGGGCGTTTATGTTTACGCGGCATCTTCATCCTCCCCAGCAAGGGCGTATAAAGCGGGAGTGAGGCTCAGGAGCAGGATCAACGTGATGATCACCGCTGAGCTGATACACCACAGGCACACGGCTTTGATGACGAAGGGTTCGAGGTAGGTCAGGTAGGCCGAGAAGACCGTCCCAAAGAAAGCCATGCCAAACAGGGCTATCGGCGCATACGATGAAAGCCAGCCCCATTTTTCCCGTCCCACCCACCAGGCGGCGAGAATAGCAATGTAACCGAAAGCGCCGAGCACGTCGATGGGCAGGACATCCCACAGTCGCGCGTAGCGGCTGGCCTGCACGGCGTTGCAGTCGCCGACCGGTCCGCAGGCGGCTTGAGAGAGGGTGATCTCGATGTAGGATAAGTAACCAGCCACGCCCAGCCCAATCGCGCACAGGATAGGGATTGCCAAGTCTTGCCATGCGGGCGGGGGTACAACAGGACTGTTCTTGAGCAAACCGAAAATCAACCGCCCGATGGCATAAAACAGCGCAACGAGCATGCCAATCATCACAACGATGGCCAGGGTGAAGCCATTAGGACGGGGTTGCACCCCAGGCTGGGCCGCCGCGGCCGCCTCCGGCGTCGGGGTTGCGAACCGCGAGGGCAAAACCGGCGCCTCCACCCCGCCGGCCGCGAGGTACTCTGCCACCAGTCCCGGCAGTTTATCAGGGATTTGTTCCCCGATCAGGACGTGGTCGCCGATTATGAACATGGGCAGGTCCACCTGCTCTCTGGACAGGCCAAAGCCGGCCGCGACTTGATAGAGGTATTCGACATCTTCGGAGGTGACAATATCCATCTCCTGAATATCGAGGCTGTCGCCATATTGCTCTTTGAGCGGCGTCAGCGCCTGCCCGGCAATCAGTTGACATGCACTGCAGTCGGCGGTGTAAAACAAGATGCCCTGGACGACTGCGCCGGTCGGATCGGGCCGCGGAGTGGCAGTGGGACTCGCCGCGGACAGAAAAGCCTCCAGGCCGGGGATGTCTGGCCAGTCCAGGCCGCCCTGCGCCAGATAGGATTCGATCAGTCCGGGCAGTTCGGCGGGGATCTGGGCTGAACCGATCAGGACCTGTTCGCCGATGACCAGGAACGGCACGCCCACGCGCTCGCGCGGGATGCCATAGGCCGCCGCGACTTCGTACAGGCGATCCACATCATCCATGCTGACGACTTCAATCAGCAAGATTTCTAACTGTTTGCCATATTTATCGCGCAACGGCGGCAGAACATTTTCGAGCACCTCGTGGCAGTGCGGGCAGCCGTCCATCCAGAACAGCACCGCGCACACCACCGGCTGTGGGGTTGCCGTTTCCTGCGGCAGGCCCTCGTCGCAGATGTGACAGGCCTTGACGGTGGGGGTAGGGCGTTCCTGCGCCCGGGCAGGTGGAACGGCAGACGCAGTGAGCGCCAGGAAGCCGGTCAACAAGCCCAGCAGGATGATGGCGCGAGAAAGTTTCAAGAAATTCTCCTATGCTCGAACTGCCTGCGCCAGGGTGGAAAATTCCACGCCCAGCGGAAGATTGATTTCATCGGCGATCTCGGCAAAATAACCCTTGACCGGTGTCAGAGCCGCCTCGCGTTCAGCGATGCGCGGGTGCTGATACACCTGCTTTTTCAGGGTATTGAAGGTATCAATCTCGCTGCGTTGCAACATTTCGCCGAGATGTTGGCGAGCAATCAGTTCTTCGTACATGGCAAGCATGCGTTTTTCCAGGTCGGCGGCTTCGGGGTCAGCCTGGAATTCAGCCAATGCTTTAAGGTATTTCTGCACCGGTTCACTGTCATGCAGGGCTTCGCCCAGGGTACGGGCAATGACTTGTAATTCTTCGGTTAACATGGTTCGATCTCCTGAAGGGAATTAGCCGCCGCAGCCGCAGCCGCTGCGTTTGGCGTTGGAGGCGAAGGGAACCCCCGCCGCCTGGCTGATGACTTCGTCCGCGGCGTGGAACAGGCGGGGGACGGCCTCTTCCGCCTGACGATAGACACGGATCGAGGGTAGTGATTCGAGTTCCGCTTGCAGGGTCTCCATCGCCGCCTGGTGTTCGAGGATGTCGCCCCTGCCCCATTGCAGCGCGGTATTATGCTCGCGGATTTTCACTGAAAGTTGCTGCACCTCGGCATTATTGTTGATTTCCTTGAGGGCCTTCAGGAAGGCCTGGTACTCAGGCATATCGGATAGCCGTTTGCCCAGCGCCTGGGCGACTTCGGCAGCCGTTCGATCCTGCACGAGAGGCAGGATGGGTGGAATGTTGCTAACAGATGGTTGTGTGCTCATTGTTCCTCTCAAAATGGTGGATTAACTGCCCGGTTCCAGAAAAACCAGTTGACTTTCGGCAGCCGGGAAAATATTGGCTTCGACTTCCAGGGCCTTGAGAATGGCGGCCGGGACGACGCAACTGTTGCGGCAGACGTGTTCATTCGCCATGCGGTACACTTCCGTCTCCAGGAGCGAAGTGCTCATCTCGTGGGCGATGTCCAGCATTTTGAGCGCCTCGGCCAATTTCTGGATGTGCTCGCAGGTAGTGACGAACTCAACGGCCACGTGCGTCATATCGGTGCGGCGTGCCTCGATGGTGGTTTCCTGGTTACACTGTCCGGCTTTGACCCAGATCATGCTCATAAAGATCTCCATAAACTTACAGCAGGCGTTTCATTTTCAAGAGAGCCTGAACGTTTGGCGGGCACAGGCCATATTCTTGCAGGCGGGCATACAAGAGTTGTAGCATCCGTTGGCTCACTTTGAGAAACGTCCCGGTATCTCCCAACCTTGCCAGATCGAAGGCGGCTACCGACACATCTCCCAAAGTTCGAGCGGATACGCCCACTCGGTCTGGACGCATCCAGGCCGCCCAGCCGAAAGGCTCACCGGGCAAGCTCAACTCGATGTGAACTTCCCCGCTGCATTGTCCTGTTTCCGTGTTGACGATCAAATGCAAATCCACCTTTCCTTCTCACAGTAGGAACAGCCGCTCGTCCTGACTATCGGCGGAAAAGATATTCTGACCGGCAGCGTACTCATGAATACGTCCGCAACCCGCCAGCATTCTCAGTTCCGCTTCGCTCAGGAATGCCGCGAGCGGGCTATCGCGCAAAGTTTGAATGACTTTTCCGCTCATTTCATTTTACCTGTCAGGGCAATTCAGCCCAGCGCTCGTGGGGCAGTTTCAACACAAAAACGGGACAAAATCCGTGAATGGCGGTCACATTGTTTTGTTTGCAGATTTCGAGCGCGGCTTCGGTCTCGGTGCCGGGCGGCATCCAGAAATATGAGATTTCAAGTACGCCGCAGGCTTCGGCAATTTGGGCGCTGGCCGAGGCAGGTGCGGCGGTGACGACAACATCTGGGATATTCGGCAGGTCGGCCAGGGAGCAGTAGCAGGGCAAGCCGTCAATTGCCTTATATTTCCGATTAACGGGTATGGCGTTATGACCATGCGCTCTGAGCGCCTGGAGGAGTTCGTTCCCATACTTGGATGGGTCTTGTGAGGCGCCCACCACGGCAAAAGTGTGTGAGGTTTGAAGTAGAGACGCAATCAGGCTCATGCTTTTACCTTCCGTTGGCGGAACTCTACAGCCCAGTCGGTGAGAGTGTAATCGGGCATTTGCGGGAAACCGATGTCGAAGGGCGTTGGGTAAGCCGCAGTTTGGGCAGTGCCGTGCAGTCCTTCCAGGATTTCAGGAATGAGCACCACCGGAAAGCCAACCGTCAGTTCATCGTCCTGCGCCATGCCGGTCTTGCGATCGCCAAAACAGGGGATGGCGAGCGAGAGGTCTTGTGTGTTGTAGGTGTTCGCCAGCGTATCAGCGCACAGGCTGTATTCGCCACCGGTGGAAAAACCGGCGCGCCCGCCGCGCTTCCACAGGTAGGATTGAACGATGCGCATGATCTGGCTGGTGTTGCCATACACGACCACGATATCCGGCTCGAACGTCAGACGATCGAGCGGCGCGGAAGCGATGGCTTTGATTTTTCCGGGTGGAATGCGCGGCACCAGGTCGGTGAAGCGCTTGGCTGATTCCAAGTCAGCGTGCAGCATGGCGGCAATTTTACCGGAACGCATGTTCTCGGGCGGTTCCATCATTCCAACTGCCACAGCGCCGATGACGCAGGCCATGTCTTCCAGGGTAAAGTACATCGCACGCCCATAATAGCGGGTGAGCGCAGTAATTTGGCATACATTCATCGGGTTCGCTGGGTGCATGGCTTTTGGCGGACGTTCATCCAGGTTGTCGTAGAACTTGACGCCAAAGGGGAAGGTCTTTGGCCGGATGGATGTCATCACTTCTTTGTATAGTTCGAGATAAAGTTCCTGTGACATATTATCCTTCTTTCTCAACCGGAGACAGGAGTACGTTTTTTGACGTCATACTTTTCAGGGTCGGCTTTGAGCATATTCTTGGATTGGGTGACCACCTTGTTTTTCTTGATCACCTGACGAATGTAGCCTTGGGAGGGGAATTCGATGGCATCTTCCAGGCAGATGGTGGCGCATGTGGTGCAGCCGACCATGCAGGATTGTGGCGCGACGACGACGGGTTTGTTGGCCTCGTAATCAAAGGCATAGACGCCCTTGTTGCAGGAGGTGGCGCACAGGCCGCAGCCGACGCAGCGCTCAGCGACGACGGTTGGGTGCCAGTCAATTTGCTCGCGCGGGATGCCGTGCCAGGCACCATTGTTTTTGGGATCAGACATGGGAGTTGTTCCTTTCTTCGATGTTGGTTTTTAACTGGCAGAGTTGGTGAAGCGCTTGCAGCACGTCATCCACCGTGTCAGGATTCAAACGATAAAAAATTCTGCGCCCGTCCCTTTCAGAGATGACCAGCCGCGCCGCGCTCAGGATATCAGTTTTCGTGGTTTGGTTCATTTCTTTTCCATTTCGGGCGGCGCGCAGATGCCGGCGTCGCTGCCGACGATGATTAACGAGTGGGTTATCGTCCTTCTCCGTTATCCACGGCTGAAGCTGGAAGCCCCGGCTCGATAGGGACTATTTTCGAAACAGCCTGTTGATCCTTTTCCTGGTAGCGTTTTTTCAGAACTCGAACAGCCAAGACCAATCCGACTATCGGCCAGACGTGGAAAATCATCGGCGTCCCACACTCTGGGCAAGGCAACGCGCCGACCCCTAGCAAGCTGCCCATAATAAGCCACCATTTAGCCGTGGACCTGGTAAGCCGTTTGTACATGCGCCTGATTATGATTCTTTACCTTGCATTCATCTGTCAACCACAAAGCGAAGTTATAACGGGGCGGGGCTTCTGGACTATCAGTGCAAGCGCTCCGTGTGATCCTCCAAGCGACTTTCAATGTAGGCTTGCACGGCCTCGTCAATGTTTACCACATCCGTCACCACTGGACAGATATTGGCCTGTTTCATACTTTCGTACGCGCCGGCGCCCATGCCACGTGCCAGCAGGACTTCGCAATCGGCGATGGCGGTAGCCATGCGGGTGTGACGGTTCTGGGCGGCGGGATCGAAGCCGTGCCCGCGCGGGTCTTCCCCATGCGTTGCCTCGTGGGTCTCTCCGCTAAACTGGTCGTGGCCCATCTTGTCGCGTTTCTCGTGCGAGACGATTTTTCCGTCTTTGACGGTTACGACCACGTAAAACGGGGCGCGGCCAAAGTGCTGGCTGATGGTCACGCCATCTTCAGAAACAGCGGCGATTTTCATTTTTCTTCTCCTTCTTTCTTTTGGGTTTTAACGCTGATGGCATCCATCGTTTCATCCTGTTGGATAGTATCCTTTGTTATCGCCAGGCTTCTGGCAAAAAATCGATAATGACCGGTTTCAAGATGATAAAGACGGCCATGATGGCCGAGTAGAGCGGCTGGGCACGGGCTGAACAGTTACGTTTTTTTATCTTGAGCATGGGATGCAAAATTTTCATGTACTCCTCACATATATCCCAAGAGCTTCACCAGGAGCTGGGCGGCGAGCGCCCACATTAAAAGGCCGAGCCCAGCCTTTATCATTCTAGGTTTGACTCTCATGCTGAATCTCGCCCCAAGATTCCCACCGATGAGAACGGCAATGCCAGTCACCGCAATCAAGGGAATATCGAGACGGTGAGACGCCGCATGGCCTATTATTCCGGCAAGTGCCGAGAAGGATATGATCAAATGCGACGACCCCGCTGCGGACTTCGTTGGATACTTGCAAACATAGGTCATGAAAGGAACGATCAATATACCGCCGCCGACTCCTAGCAAGCCGGAGATGACGCCAACGACGAAACTGAAAATCACGATAAGCACATGCATGGCAGCGGACAGTCTTGTTGGAGGCTTTTCCACGACCTTTTCCTTTTCCCAAAAGGTATAGACCATCCGCGCCCCCAGAACAACCAGGAAAAACACGAACAGCCATAATAAAACGGTTGTATTAACAAATCGGGACAGAGCTCCTCCTGCAAAGGCGCCAACGACAATGCCTGGCACGAACATGAAGGACGTTTTGAAGTCAATCATCTTGTTCCGGTAAAAAATATATCCCGCAGACACCGATGTTATTAGATTCAGCACCAGGGATGTGGAAGTGGCAATCAATACCGTGTAACCAAGCAGAATTAGCATCGGGGAGTATACCGACCCTCCGCCCTGGCCAAACATCGAGAATACAAAAGCGAGCAGAAAGGCAAAAAAGACGGCCAACAGAAGCGTAGTATTAATATCCATTTTGTGGACCTCCTCTCTTTTCGACCATATTGTGTCATCAAAGTGAATTAGCCTTCCGAAGTCTTGAAGACTTCGGAAGGCTGTTGAATTTACCGCTCAATCAGAGCAGTCTTTTCATAGCCAGAGCAGGGAATACACACCGGTTGTCCGTCTTTCATGCGCAAGTATCGGTCAAAGACGTACTCACCGCACACACTGCACTTGGTCTTGTTGAACGAACCTTTGACCGGCGTATATTTGAAATCTGGCTTGGCTTCCACTTTGAAGATGGCTTCATCGGGCTGGTCATAAACCCACTGGATTACCTCGCGCCGCACTTCCAGCGGAATTTGCGAAGGCTCGACGCCCTTCTTGCGGTAGACAAAGAACTCGAATTTGCCCATCGCATCAACGAAATCGGGCAGGAGGGAGTAACGCACCGCGCCCTCTTTGGGATGGTAGAAGGTCGCCGCTAGTTTGCCATAAAAGGTCTTGGCCATCAGCACCTTGCCATAGGTGGCGCCGGTGGCGATTTGCATTCCATCCATCATGCAGGTCTGCGGGTGGCCTTCGCCCAGTTCGGGGAAGACAAAGAACCCGTGGTCGGCTTCCTTTTCAGCGCCCAGGTATTCGAGCGCCAATTTGCCCATGCGGTAGCCAATCGGCATGAAGGGACATTCGTGGGCATGAAATTCAAAAGCCCATTCGGGGGAAATATGTTGCGTAGTCATGTGAGTCTCCTTTTCATTACTCCCTCTTCCTTTGGGAGAGGGGTTGGGGTGAGGGTTATTTCACCAAATCAAAATTCATTTTTGCGGCAATCAGCCAGAGCAATATGCCGATGATGTGCTTGAGCTGCGCGCTGAAAATTCGGGTCTTCATCCACTGCGATCCGACGATGGAACCCGCTGCCTGCCATCACCGAATACAGAACCCGCGCGCTCATGACGCACGGGCCAACGGCCTGGCCCGGCTCAAGACACAGGAGCAGCGCCACCAGACCTTCAGACTGATAAAGCGTAACAGGTTGGATCTCGGCCAGAGAAAACTGCTGACGGCTTTCGGTATCAACAACATGAACGGACATCGCTTTCTCCTCTCTCAGGCAACGCGCAGAGTCAATCAGCAGCAGTTGGCAAGGCCGTGAATTTTCTCTTGAACCAGAGCGCCACGTTGACCAGCCCGATCATCACCGGCACCTCCACCAGCGGCCCGATGACCGCCGCGAAGGCTTGCCCCGATGAAATCCCAAACACCGCCACCGCCACGGCAATCGCCAGTTCGAAGTTGTTGCTGGCCGCCGTAAACGAGAGCGTGGCCGTCTTCTCGTAGCCCGCGCCGACGGCTTTCCCCATCCAGAAACTGACCAGGAACATGACCACGAAGTAGATGAGCAGCGGGACGGCAATCCGCACCACGTCCAGTGGAACCGTGATGATTTTTTCGCCTTTCAGACTGAACATTACCACGATGGTAAAGAGCAGCGCGGCCAGCGTCATCGGGCTGATCTTGGGAATGAACTGCTTGTGATACCACTCTTTTCCCTTGATTTTGACCAGGATCAGCCGCGTAAAGAATCCGGCCAGGAAGGGGATGCCAAGATAAATGAATACGCTTTTGGCGATCTCGCCGATAGTGATGTCCACAATGGAACCGGTCAGACCAAACCAGGTGGGCAGGACGGTGATGAAGACGTAGGCATACACGCTGTAGAACAGCACCTGGAAGATGCTGTTGAAAGCCACTAATCCGGCGGCGTATTCGGTATCGCCCTTGGCCAGTTCGTTCCAGACGATGACCATGGCGATGCAG
>Ga0163200_1001125_pt1 | contig 10176 bp, 11 predicted proteins | sample PL_2010_200m_FD_113535 | JGI IMG/M metagenome (GOLD analysis project Ga0163200, IMG submission 113535) | Freshwater microbial communities from Powell Lake, British Columbia, Canada to study Microbial Dark Matter (Phase II) - PL_2010_200m | ecosystem: Environmental > Aquatic > Freshwater > Lake ... | reverse complement strand
GAAGAGCCGATGCTGCCGGGCAAGAAATACGATATCAAACGCGCCACCAGCTACGTGCCGGGCTCCATTGCCAGTATCACCCATCGCGTGGACGTGAACACGTTGGAGCATGGCCCGGCCAGCAGCTTGCAGCTCAACGAGATCGGACGGGTCAAAGTCAGTCTGGACGCTGCGATTGCGCTGGATGGATATGCGCGGAATCCAGCTACTGGCTCGTTCATCATCATTGACCGCCTCACCAACGGCACCGTCGGCGCAGGCATGATCATCGCCGAGGCTGTTGCTCATGGTTCGTCCGACCATCACGGTGCGCTGGCTCATGTATCCACCGAAGAGCGTGCAAGCCGTTTCGGTCAGCAGCCCGCTACTGTGCTGTTCACCGGCCTGTCCGGCGCCGGCAAGAGCACGCTGGCCTATGCGGTTGAGCGCAAGTTGTTCGACATGGGCCGCGCTGTGTATGTGCTGGATGGCCAAAACCTGCGTCACGACCTAAACAAGGGGCTGCCGCAGGACCGTGCTGGGCGGACCGAAAACTGGCGCCGTGCCGCCCATGTGGCGCGTCAGTTCAACGAGGCCGGTCTGCTGACCCTCGCCGCGTTCGTCGCTCCAGATGCCGAAGGTCGCGAACAGGCCAAGGCGTTGATCGGCACCGATCGGGCTATCACCGTTTATGTTCAGGCTTCACCGCAGGCCTGCCAACAGCGCGATCCGCAGGGGCTGTATGCAGCTGGCGGCGACAACATTCCGGGTGAGTCCTTCCCCTACGATGTGCCGGTGAACGCTGATCTGGTGATCGACACCGAGTCGCTGAGCGTGGAAGATAGCTCCAAGCAGATCATTGACTTGTTGCGTAAGCGCGGCGTTATTTAACGCGACCGTATGACATGAAACGCCCTGCTTATGCAGGGCGTTTTTGTTTGAGCGTAGTCAACAAGAAGCGCTTCGCCGGTTAGTGTTGCCCAGCGCTCCGGCATTTGCGACGCCCAGCCAACGTAGGTTGGATTAGCCGAAGGCGTAATCCGACGTTCGGGAGGGGCGGACCAGTTGCGGTATTTGGGCAAGACGTGGCGCGTTCACGGTTACGACGGAAGCGCCTCTGGCGATTCCATCCTACTCGTTTCCCGGCACCGAAAGCTTCGAGTCGCCCGCCCAATCGGCAGGGTACAGTCCCGCACGAACGTCACGATGAAAGCTCGAATAGGGCCAATCCCTTACGCGCCGAACCAGGCCATGCTTGAGCGGGTTAACGTATACGTGTCGACGTGTCGTCGGAAGTCCTCTTCGTTGCGGATGAGGTGTTCCCAACAACGCCGCTGCCAGATGCCGCGCTCGCCTCTCTGCAGGCGTACAGCCGACCGGTATTCGCTAGCAGGCAGGGCTCGGCTGAAGAAGGTTTTGACCAACCGCCAGCGCAGCGAGTAGTCGGCATCACCGGGTGGCAGCGTCCAGACACAATGCATATGCTCGGGGAGCACCACCCAGGGCATCGATGGTAAAGGGATGCAGCCTATGCGCGCGCCGGACGGAAGCGCGCAGCACATCGATATGCCGCACCAGCAGATCGTTGTTGCGCCGCTGCGAAACGTTCACAGTGAAAAACCAGCTCGCCCCGGGCACAATGGCGCGACGATAATTAGGCATCCTTGCCTCTCCGACGTTTGCATGAGCCCGAAGTGTAGGCGGGACCAATTTCCGGCGATGTGCTCGAATCGCCGTGCCGGGTGTCCTGCCATCGTAGGTTGGATTAGACGAAGGCGTAATCCGACGTTCAAATGGGTGGGTGCGGTTGCGACGTTGGGTGGTGGATGCAGTCAGTTCGCGGTAACCGACGGAAGCGCCTCCGGCGATTCCATCATACGGAAGATGATGCGCCGTACCGCGGTGGCGGGTACACCGTCGTACCGCGGTTCGCAGTATCGCGAAGTCCAGCGGACGTAGGTTGGATTAGCCGAAGGCGTAATCCGACGTTCAAGTGGGCGGGTGCGGTGCGACGTTGGGCGGTGGATGCAGCCAGTTCGCGGTAACGGATGGAAGCGCCTCCGGCGATTCCATCATACGGAAGATGATCCGCCGTACGGTGGTTACGAAAGACCTTTCACCATGTTGGCGGCCCATAAACAGCAAAACGCCCCGCACGAAGGCGAGGCGTTTAGATTGCAATGGCGGGTACAGTAGGTTCGCGATGAATGACGGATTACGCTTCGCTAATCCGTCTTACGAATTGATCCGCCTTACCGCGTTATCGGCAGTTTGCTGGCAAAAACTTGTCGTCAATATCTGCGCTAGCGCAAGTCCAAGTTAGCTGTCCTTCGCTACCGGCAATTTCAACAGGAGTCAGCGTAAGAGTCCCGCCTGCATTAGGTACAGTTGACGTAACAGATACCACACCTGTTGCATCAGTGATAGCTACGCCACTTACAAAAGCTGTAGCACCAGGGAACGTGTAGCCGCTATTGGCTGCAGTGACATTCGCGAGTCCCCCCAGCGACGATGCGGTTTCTGCGACCGCTAATTTGGCAGGTGCACCCATGTTTAATACTTCAGCCATGCGGGCCCGTGCGGTGTAGTCCTGATAAGCCGGCAACGCGATCGCAGCCAAAATTCCGATGATCGCCACAACGATCATCAGTTCGATCAGGGTAAAACCTTTTTGCATCTGAGCTTTCATGTGTTTCTCCTTGAAATGTTCAGGCAGTTGAGCCTGTTCTCCCTTTTGCAGTCGGCGTGCCAACTTTTCCAACCCACGATTTCCGGGGCTCCGCAAAGCAATGTGAACCATGCACGCTGCCTTGATTCGCGCCCTTCTGACAAAATTCGTCACCATGCTCGACGCCGTTTGGCACCCTCCCTTATCTGCGCTATAAGGCGTGGCATTAATACGGGAGAACCACGCCCATGACGGACAATATCGCTCTATCCGGCCTCGCCAAGCAGATGGTGCTGACCGGCCTGCTTGACGACAAAACGGCGCAGCAAGCGCAACAGCAGGCAGCGCGTAATAAGCTGTCGCTAGTGACCTATGTCGTGCAGAACAAGTTAGCCAAAGGCCGTGCCGTGGCAGAACTCGCTTCTGACCAGTTCGGCGTGGCCTTGCTGGACCTCTCTGCGCTTGACAAGGAATCGCTGCCTAAAGAGTTAGTCAGCGAGAAACTGGCGAGGCAGCATCGTGCCCTGCCGCTCTCTAAACGCGGTACGAAGCTTTATGTTGCTATTTCGGACCCTGCCAATCATCAGGCGATCACTGATATACAGTTCAGCTCCGGGCTATCGATTGAGTCGATCCTAGTTGAGGACGATAAGCTTGGCGATGCGATAGACAAGTTGTACGACAGCGGCACGACTGGCCTAGAAGACCTGGGTGAGGTCGATCTGGACGGCATAGATGTTGAGACAGTCAGCGATGATGGCAAAGCTGAGGACGGCGGCGAAGCCGCCGACGATGCCCCGGTCGTGCGCTTCGTCAACAAGATGCTGCTTGACGCCATTCGCGGTGGTTCATCAGACCTCCACTTCGAGCCGTACGAGCGAACTTTTCGCGTTCGGCTGCGGACCGACGGCATCCTGCATGAGGTTGCACGGCCGCCGATCCAGTTGGCGCCTCGCATCTCTGCGCGCCTCAAGGTAATGGCTGGGTTGGATATCTCCGAGCGGCGCAAGCCTCAGGACGGTCGGATCAAGATGAAGCTGTCCAAGACTAAAGCCATTGACTTCCGCGTTAACACCCTGCCGACCCTGTGGGGCGAGAAAATCGTGATGCGAATTCTCGATCCATCCAGTGCCCAGATGGGGATCGATGCACTGGGCTACGAAGAGAATCAGAAAGAGCTGTACATGAATGCCCTCAAGCAACCGCAGGGCATGATCCTCGTGACTGGGCCGACGGGTTCGGGTAAGACAGTATCCCTTTACACCGGCCTCAACATCCTCAACACGGTAGATGTGAACATCTCGACCGCTGAAGACCCTGTGGAGATAAATCTGGAGGGCATCAACCAGGTTAACGTCAACCCCCGTCAGGGCATGGACTTCTCCCAGGCGCTCCGCGCCTTCCTGCGTCAGGACCCGGACATCATCATGGTGGGCGAGATTCGCGACCTGGAAACAGCCGAAATTGCCATCAAGGCGGCCCAGACAGGCCATATGGTGATGTCGACGCTGCACACCAACAGCGCTGCGGAAACCCTGACGCGCCTGCGTAATATGGGTGTGGCGGCATTCAATATTGCCACCTCCGTCAACCTGATCATTGCTCAACGCCTGGCGCGAAAGCTCTGTAACAGCTGCAAGAAAGAAGTGGAGCTGCCCCGCGAGGCCCTACTGGAAGAGGGCTTCCCTGCCGATAAGATCGGAGCCTTCAAGATTTACGGCCCAATAGGCTGTGAAAATTGCAAAGGTGGATACAAAGGCCGTGTCGGTATTTATGAAGTGGTTAAAAACACGCCGGCACTGGCCAGGATTATCATGGAAGACGGCAACTCCATCGACATTTCCACCCAGATGCGTAAAGACGGCTTCAACGATCTGCGTACATCGGCTCTTGTAAAAGCCATGCAGGGCGTGACCAGCCTGGAAGAAGTCAACCGGGTGACCAAGGACTAACATGGCGCAGAAAGCGGTAAAAACCAGTGTCTTCACCTGGGAAGGGACGAATCGGCAAGGCGCGAAGATCAAAGGCGAGCTGAGTGGTGTCAGCCCGGCGCTGGTCAAGGCGCACCTGCGTAAGCAAGGCGTTAATCCGCAAAAGGTACGCAAAAAGTCGGTTTCGCTGTTCAGTGCCGGCAAAAAGATCAAGCCGATGGACATTGCCCTGTTCACTCGGCAGATGGCAACAATGATGAAAGCGGGTGTGCCGCTGCTGCAGTCGTTCGACATCATTGGCGAAGGTTTTGATAACCCGAACATGCGCAAGCTGGTTGATGACCTTAAGCAGGAAGTCGCGGCGGGTAACAGCTTTGCCACTGCGTTGCGCAAAAAGCCGCAGTATTTTGACGATCTGTACTGCAACCTGGTCGACTCGGGTGAGCAGTCCGGCTCCCTGGAGACCCTGCTTGATCGGGTCGCGACTTACAAGGAAAAGACCGAGGCGCTGAAGGCCAAGATCAAGAAAGCGATGAATTACCCCATCGCGGTGGTGCTGGTTGCGATAATCGTGTCGGCAATTCTGCTAATCAAGGTGGTTCCACAGTTCCAAGACGTGTTCGCCAACTTTGGCGCCGAGCTGCCCGCGTTTACCCTGATGGTCATCGGTCTGTCAGAGGCCTTGCAAGCTTGGTGGCATCTAGTGTTGCTCGGTCTGTTCGGCGCTGCTTATGCCTTCAAGACGGCCCACGGCAAGTCCGAGGGGTTTCGTAACTGGTTTGATCGGTTCCTGCTCAAGATGCCAATTGTGGGCGACATCCTCTACAAGTCTGCGGTGGCGCGTTTCGCGCGGACCTTGGCGACTACTTTCGCGGCCGGTGTGCCGCTGGTGGATGCGCTGGACTCGGTAGCTGGTGCTACAGGCAACGTGGTGTTCCGCAACGCGACGATGAAGGTCAAGAGCGACGTGTCCAGCGGCATGCAGCTAAATTTCTCCATGCGCACCACTGGGACCTTTCCGAGCATGGCGATTCAGATGACCGCTATCGGCGAAGAGTCGGGCTCTTTGGATGAAATGTTGGCGAAGGTGGCGACCTTTTATGAGGACGAAGTGGACAATATGGTGGATGGGCTCACCGCGCTCATGGAGCCGATGATCATGGCGGTATTGGGTGTGCTGGTGGGTGGTCTAATCATTGCCATGTACCTGCCGATATTCCAGCTTGGGGCTGTGGTCTAAAAAATGGAAGTGGTGACTTTTCTGGCCAGCAACACGCTCGCCGTTGTTTTATGCGCGCTGGTGCTGGGCTTGCTAGTGGGTAGTTTTCTCAACGTGGTTATCCACCGTCTTCCGATCATGATGCAGCGGGACTGGCGTGCTCAGGCGCGTGAGTATCTTGATTTGCCGATCGAGCCGACTTCGACCTTCAATTTGGTTCTGCCCAACTCTCACTGCCCACAGTGCGATCATGAAATACGCCCGTGGGAGAACATTCCCTTGGTCAGCTGGCTAGCGCTGCGCGGTAAGTGCTCGTCGTGCCGGGCGCCAATCAGTAGTCGTTATCCATTGGTCGAGCTGCTCTGCGGTGTGTTATCCGGCTATGTGGCCTGGCACTTCGGCTTCTCCTGGCAGGCTGGGGCGATGCTGGTACTGACCTGGGGCCTGCTGGCAATGAGCATGATCGATGTCGATCACCAATTGTTGCCTGACTCACTTGTGTTGCCACTGCTTTGGCTGGGTTTGATCGTCAACTATTTCGGCTTGTTTGCGCCGTTGCCTGATGCGGTGTGGGGGGCGGTTGCTGGATATCTTTGCCTGTGGTCGGTGTACTGGCTGTTCAAACTCGTGACCGGCAAGGAGGGCATGGGCTATGGAGACTTCAAGCTGCTGGCGATGCTGGGGGCTTGGGGTGGATGGCAAGTTTTGCCGCTGACTATTCTTCTCTCTTCGGTCGTGGGCGCGGTGTTAGGCACCATCATGCTGCGCATGCAAAGAGCGGACAGCGGCACGACCATTCCCTTTGGTCCGTACCTGGCGATTGCCGGTTGGGTCGCGCTGCTCTGGGGTGACCAGATCACTTCGGCCTATCTGCAATTTGCCAGGTTCTAGCGTTTGGTGTGTCCGAGACTAATTCACTTTAGCGGTTTCCCGTTCCGCTAGTTGGCCACCCCACGCACTAGCGGAGGAGTCATAGGCTGGCCCCTTACGCGGCAGGAGCTCACTGCTGGTCTCGCTTCTGAGAGCTGCTTGTAGCACCACGAATGCAAAGATAAGTGCGGCGACGTCGACTCCCCACCATCGCTCAATAGGCTGCAACGTGTTGCGTTGGTGTGACGTTCGTCGCCTTTGGCTAATGCTGGCTTCTTCAGTGCTAGAACGGTCGGTCAACTCGGGCACGCATCGACCTTGCTCTTGCATACTCGCAATCCAAACGTTACTACTGCGCGTCGTTTTTTGCCTTTTGGACGGTTCCTGATGAAGCCTTGGGTGCTTGGTTTGACCGGTGGTATCGGTAGCGGCAAGAGCGCAGTAGTGGAAGCATTCGGCCGCCTCGGGGTGCATTGGGTCGATGCTGACCATGCCGCACGCTGGGTCGTCGAGCCAGGCCGGCCGGCGCTGGGGCTGATTGTTGACCGGTTCGGTGAGGGTGTTCTTGCGTCTGACGGTGGTCTGGATAGAGCGGCACTGCGCGAGCTGGTGTTTCGAGAGCCTGAACAGCGCAAATGGCTTGAGCAACTGTTGCATCCGCTGATACGCCAGGAAGTCGCTGAGCATCTTGCTCGGGCGACCTCGCCGTACGCGATCATGGTATCGCCATTATTGGTGGAGTCCGGTCAACACCAGCAGGTTGCGCGCGTGCTGGTTGTCGATGTGCCAGAGGCGCTGCAGTTGGAACGCGCCATCCAGCGCGATCAATCCAGCGAAGCGCAGATCCGCGCCATTCTCAACGCACAGATCGGCCGCGAAGAGCGTTTGCGTCATGCTGATGACGTGCTGGTTAATGATCGGGATCGAGCCTGGCTGGAGAGTGAGGTTAAACGTTTACATGATTTTTATCTGACGCTACGAGGAGGTCAGGAATGAGTACTGCGGTTGTGGAGTGTCCCACATGCGGCGCGCCGGTCGAGTGGAGTGTCAAAAGTGCGAATCGACCTTTCTGTTCGGAACGGTGCAAGCTGATCGACTTGGGTGCCTGGGCATCGGAAGAGCATGCGATCCCGGGTAATGAGCTTGAGGATGATCTTTTCTCGGATGACATGCCGCCGCGCCAGCACTGAGCTGGCGGTGGGGGAGGCTTCTAGTATGGGTTCGGTTTGAGAGGCTCGCTCAAACTTCGTCGCTGCCGTCATCCTTCCATGGGGCTTGCAGATAACGACTGCGGTTGAAGGTTTCCATCCAGTCCGGATAGAACACCACTAATGCACTAACGACCGCGCCGTTGATAAAAGCCTCGGGAAACATCACCAACCAGATGTACCCGGCGAAATCATCCAGCCAGGGCGGCATTGGATAGAGGCCGTCGATTAGCAAGATTCCGAGCCCTGCCAGGATGCAGATCAGTGTCGCAAGGCCGGCCGCAAAAAAACCCGAAAAGAATATATAGACGAATAGGTTGCGAGGCTGGGTGCGCTCCACGGCGATCGCGCAAGCTTCGGTGACCGTCACGGGTATCAATACCAGCAGCACGCCATTCAGGCCGAGGGCAACCAATTGCTGGTGGCCTGTGACCGTCAATCCAAGTTGGGCGACAAAGGCAGCGAGAATCGCCAAGGGCCAGTCGAGCAGTAGCGTGACCGCAGTCAGTCCAATGAAGTGGAAAGACAAACCCGAATCGAAGTCTCGGCGGACCAGCCAAAGCAGAAAGACCGCGAGGACCGCGCCGAACAGCAGGTGCTGGCGCCGCGTATCGCTAAACAGCTCGACCCAGGGTGCACGCATGCAGGCCCATATCAGTCCGGCGGCATAGAGCAGCCACCCCAGCACTAGGCTGGTCGGGGCAAGCAATTCGGCAGCGATCATCTATGCGCTCCTTGCGCCAAAGGCTATGAGTGGTGGCGCCGGCAAGGTTTGCGCAGTGCTGCCATTGCCGGGTGGTTGGTCCATTATCCCTCAGGGTGCGGGATTGGGTTGCGCAGTGTGAATGGCTTCTATGGCTTCGAGCACCTCGGCTGATAAATGCAGTTCCGAGCTTGCGAGATTGCTTTCTAGCTGTTCGATTGAAGTTGCGCCGATGATGTTGCTGGTTACGAAAGGCTGTTGGGTTACATAGGCCAGGGCCATTTGTGCAGGGTCCAGTCCGTGCTCCTTGGCAAGCGCCACATACCGTGAGCAAGCCGCCTGCGATTCCGGCTTGGCGTAGCGAGCGAAGCGGCTGAATAGCGTCAGTCGTGCTCCGGCTGGCTGTGCGCCTTGCTCGTACTTGCCGCTTAGCATGCCGAAGGCCAGCGGAGAGTAGGCGAGGAGTCCGCATTGCTCGCGCATGGCGATTTCGGCGAGCCCGACCTCAAAGCTTCGATTGAGCAGGTTGTAGGGGTTCTGGATGGATACGGCGCGCGGCCAGCCTCGGCCTTCCGCGATCTGCAGGAACTTCATGGCGCCCCATGGTGTTTCGTTCGATAGCCCGATATGGCGGATCTTGCCGGCTCTTACTTGCTCGTCGAGCACTTCTAGCGTTTCCTCGATCGGCGTGAAGTCCTGCTCCTGATGACGGTAGCCAAGCTGGCCGAAGAAGTTAGTGCTGCGCTCCGGCCAATGCAGCTGATAAAGATCTATCCAATCCGTTTGCAGGCGCTGCAGGCTCGCATCCAATGCAGCAACGATGTGCTGACGATTCATTTTCAGCTTTCCGTCGCGGATGTGGCTGATGCCGTTGCCGGGGCCGGCGATCTTGCTGGCCAGGATCCAGTCGGCACGATTACCGCGTGCCTTGAAGTAGTTACCTATGTAGCGCTCGGTGGTGGCATAGGTGTCCGGCTTCGGCGGTACCGGGTACATTTCGGCGGTGTCGACGAAATTGATGCCTGCAGCTTTCGCGCGATCCATTTGGGCGATAGCTTCACTTTCATTATTCTGCTCGCCCCAAGTCATGGTGCCCAGGCAGAGCGCCGTGACGTCAAGATCAGTACGGCCTAGTTGGCGCTTTTCCATGCAGTGTCCTTGCGTTTGAAGAGATCTCGGTTGGGATGGTAGCGCAGGCGATAAGTTTCCTGCTTCGCAGTGGCGCGGGGGAATTCGTCGCGGTAGGCGGCTACTGGCAGCAGCTCCCTGATTTCGCCGCGACACGCCGTCTGCTCAGTACGGCGAGAAGCTGCTTGCTATTTGGCTGGTAATCCGGATAATTCCGCAGCCTGTCGCCGGGGATGCCTAGCCCGTTGACGCAAAAACAAGGTAGGGGATGCCTAGCCTACCGAACACTGCCGTAGCGGACGCGCTGACCCGAGCCCCCGATAGCGTCTGTTTCCGGCTGTCCTGGTCTTGCCAGGGCGAGCACCATTCAGTAAGATTCGCCGTCTTATTTTCAGGGCGGCCCCTGAGGCTATAACGAATGAAGACTTTTACTGCTAAACCGGAAACCGTCAAGCGCGACTGGTTCGTCG
>Ga0163200_1001124_pt1 | contig 10176 bp, 11 predicted proteins | sample PL_2010_200m_FD_113535 | JGI IMG/M metagenome (GOLD analysis project Ga0163200, IMG submission 113535) | Freshwater microbial communities from Powell Lake, British Columbia, Canada to study Microbial Dark Matter (Phase II) - PL_2010_200m | ecosystem: Environmental > Aquatic > Freshwater > Lake ... | reverse complement strand
CACCCCGACAATCGCTCCACTGTTGTTATGGTCCACAACAACGACGGCGCTTTCTCCCGTTCGCAAACCGAAGTCCGTACCAGCGAGAAGATAAACGCCAAACCCGCTTGACGGCGCCCCGCCATAGACCTGCGCCGACGTGTTAAACACCCGCGTCCGCCCATACGGCGGCAGCATTGTCCGGCTTCCGTCCGGTCCCGTTCGGCCAAGACGGTATCCAAAACCGTCGCGCGCCTGCCCAGGGCCAAGTGCTTCAGGGGGGCCATCGGCAACGATTCCTGCGAAGGTTACGAAGTCAAAGGAGTTCACTTCGCCACCCCCTTTATTAATTGTAGGTCTCCCTGATTATACGAACCCGAATGTCTTCATCTGAAGCGGAAAGATTGAAGGCGCGGGACATGATAATGTCGTATCGTCCGGTGATGTAGAAATTGCCGGTGTAAGGGGTGATAAGGGTAGTTGCGCTTCCGCCGCGTATAACGGTTGACGGGACTCCAATCCAATCTCCTGGCTTCGTCAAAATGCGAAGCGTAACCGTCGTTACTGGCTGAACGCGAATCTCCTCAACTCTCCCGAATCGCTGATCTAGCGTGGTTGTCGTAATCAGCACCCCGGCCTTCATCGTGATTTTCCCGTTGGGCGGGTCCAGTTCCGTCAATCCAAGACAGACAGAGACAACGAGAAACCCGGCGCCCAAAAGTGACGCCAGCAAAGCCAGTCGTTTGAATATCAACATCGCAGTTCTCCTTATTCTCCGTGAAATCCAGAGACTAGCTCTGAGTCTAGATTCCTTGCTATCGGCCTGCCTTGGGCGTTTTGGCGCGCGGCCCATTGTTCAAACGCCATGCGAAGGCTTGCGTAAATCGGGTCTTTGTTCGCCGCTTCCCTAAACGCCTCTTGAGAAAAGCGGGACAGGGCCGAATACACAAGCAATTCATCGCAGATTTCATCCCACGGCGGCATAACGCCATACTGAGTCGTGTTATTCGGGGCCACCGTCCACGTTGAAGCCGCCACCTTTGTCGTTCCGTTGTAATCCGTCACAAAAGCCGACTGCCCAAGACCGGTCCCTGCGTGCGCTACAACGCGCATCCGGTTGTAAGCGTCATCCGTCAAGATGATCGTCCCTGCCGTTGCCGTCGTTGCGAAAGTGATCCCCGCCGTGCTTCCCGCCTGGGCCGTTCCGTAGTGAAGCGCAGGCCAAGCCGTCTCAACGCGAATGTCAACCGTGCATTGGCCGATGTTTCTGAGAAACAACTGCCTGCCGTGAACTTCATATCCCCATGAACGTCCCTGAAACCCAAGATCGTAGTCCACGCGCCGGATCGGGGTAAGGGTTTGACTGTCCCGAACATCGGTGAAATAGGTCACATAGTCAGGAAGCGTGTAGGCCGTGTCTTTCGTGAGCGTTACCGCGCTCAAGATGCTCTTGAAACAGTCGGGATTGACGCGCATTGCTTCGGCGCGCATACTAATCAAGCCCATGTTCACCAAGTCCATGACGCGCGAAGGAGTAATAACCGCCGCCGCTTTTGTCTGCGTCGTTCCCACCCGAAGGAAGACTTCGTTGACAACATCTTGAAGCGTCATGGAGTTACCAAAATCCTTCCGGGCGCATGAATTCCGCCCATCAGATTCGTTGGGACGACGATCTTGGGACCGGGCCTAAGAATTCGGCCCATCTCAACGGGGTCCGTGAAGTCGCGTTGAAAGTTCTGACCGTCAACCCCTTCTTTCTCGTATTGCTCGCGGGCCTTTTTTGCTTCTTCGGCTTTGTGAATCGCGTCGCAATACTTGGCATACTCCGGTTCCCTCATTCCCGTTTCGGGGTGAAGCATCCGAAGTTTGTCAATCAGTCTGCCGTCAATGGGGGGATGCGGATCGTCGGGATACTGGACGGCCCCCACGAGTTGAATCCCGTTGCTGTTTGCCGGATAGGGATTGCTGACCCACAGCTCCCAACAATTGACAATGGGATTTCGGACAACGAAATATCGGGCGTCAACTTTCTGGACCATACGGTCTTCAGGGGTTTGATCCCACATTCGCCTCATACGGTCCCTGACATAGCCCGGAATCTGTTCGGCCCTCATCGCTCCCGGAAAACGCTCGCCATCCGTGAATTTCATCCCCTTGCGCGGTCGCATGACAGTCTCCTTTTCGAGTTTGTGGCGCGCTCCCCTTCGGGTCATTCCCGAAGGGGAGCGTTCGGTTAGGATGTTCGGTTAGTCTGTGTTGCGGACAGCACCGATGATAGGGCTGCGCTGCGCTGGATACACGACCGCGGACGGAGCGACCCAAACGTCAAACTGGTCCGTGTCTGCCACTGTCGTTGGCAAGATCGTGTTCTCGATCAAATCCAGCGTGTAGGCCGTGCCAATATCGGCAGGAGCCGCAAATGCCTGAGCGCGCGTTACCTTGACAACATCGGCTGCGATAAAAGGCCGGGGGACAAAGCCGAACCTGTTGTTGCTCTGAACGACGATTTTGTCCGCAGACCCGCCGGTATAAGTTCCCGATCCGCCAAACCATGTAACGCTTGTCACCTTGGCGAAGGGAATCTTGCCAACGCAAGTATGGCTATTCCCGGCAACCGAATCGTTGAAGGCAAAATTCTGAGTCCTGGTTTTTCCCCACTGATCCTTTCCAATCACCGAGACGGTAAGGGTCAAGACCGAGGTGTTCGCATCGGTGAAAACAACCGTTAGGGCGCGTGGAGTATCAGGCTGAGATGTAATTGAAGCCGTACCCGTCGCCGCGCCGATGGTTGTCCCGGTTGAGTTGGTGATATAAACCGGCGTAGTGCCTCCCGCCACACTGATCGTCTCATGCGTAGGAGCTTCAATGAACGGCCCAATCTGAGCACTTGCGATGAGCGGTAAGGCCACCAAGAGAATCCCAAGGAGGCTGGCAATCTTTTTCTTCATGTTCGTATCCTTCCTTTCGTGAGTTTGTCTCCGAAGGGGCGAGTAGCACTTAGCCACTCGCCCCTAAATGGGATGTTCGGTTAGGCCCTTCGCGGGTCAACATTGCTCGTGGTGAAGTTGATAATAGCGCCGTCCTCGCCGGGTTTGTTGTTGAAGAACTGGCAGGACCGATACCAGACTGCTTCCTGGTAGCCGCGCTGGCTGACAGGAGTGAAGTTGTTCTTGTCGCTTCCGCCCAAACGCGGAGTCAGCGGGTTATCCATGAACCAGATGTTTCCGAAGTGGCAGAAGTCGAACCGGCCTGCCAACTTGCGGATCGGAACCAGCGGAACCCCCGCAACGGTCTGAACGGTCATCCAGATGTCAGGAATGACGGTCGTGTTGACCATCAAGTGTTGGCGCGATTCGTTGCACAGAGCGATGATGCCAGCCGGATCGGCCAGAACCAGATCGGCGCTTCCGTTCCACCATTCTTTCTGTTGAACGGCACGCGAAGCGTCGAAAGACCCGGTGTTGAACACGAGATCGCCAATCATGTTCTGGAAGGCGATCCATAGAGGCTGTCCAGTCCAAACCGTGGAAGCCGTCGCCGTACCGTAGTCAATGATCTCGGCGCGCCAATCTGCATAGCGTCCGTCCGTCCGGTCCAGGCCACCTTCACCAGTCCCGGCGGGATAGGTGTTGCTTGCGCTGTGCATCTCAGAAATACTGTGCATGTGAACAGCGTCGGAGTTGACGTTTTGACCGGCGACACAGTGGCTCGTGGTCAACGTCGCGGAGGCCAAGTCGGTCCCCGACGTGACGTACAGGTAGCCTTTGCCGCGCTTGATCCCGGCTCCGGTTGCATCGCCCTTAGCGAAGGCAAGACAGTCATTGGCAACAACAACGCGAGGCGTCGCTCCGGTAAGAATTGAGCAGTAGTTTCCGAGATTGACTCGGCTCACGTCGTCCACAGGAACGGCATAGCCCGCTGTTCCGAAGTAAGTATCAGCAACGGCCAGGGCCGAACCGTTGATTTCGACAACATTGGCAAGGGCGCCCGTTCCGCCGCCAACCAGAAATTCGGTATCCAATTGGTCGTCGAGAACCTTTTTCTTTTGCTCGAACTCTTTCCACAGATTGAAACCGACACGCGCCATGTCGAGCTCGGTCTTTTGCTGTTGAAGCATCAGGTCCGAGACCGTCAAAACGATAACCCGCGTGTCCATCGCCAGTGTGAAGGCGTGATGCCCTTTGTCCGTGGATTCGGTCGGGAACACCATACCGGCTCCGAGTTTGCCAACGCCGCCCAACTCATTGAGCGTGGCGTCGAAGATGATCTTGGTCAAAGCGCCATCCTGGTAAGACTGCATACCCTTCATGCTTCGCCCGTTCTTCATGGCGAGGTTCAGAGCGGCGCTATCCGTGACGGCCTGATGGTCAGGCGTCGGGGTGACGTATTTGTTCCTGATAAGCGACAAAACGCTATTCAGTGTGTTTACGGATGCAACTGTAAGGTCCATTGAAATTCACTTTCTTCCCGAACCTATCCAAACTAGGGCGCCATTGAACCCCTGGCGGCATTCTGGAAAAACGCCATATAGGCATCATCCGAAGCATTGGCTTTCGGTATCGCCGAGGGGGTTTCGCGCTCTTGGTGGACCGGCTGGTCGGGAATGTTGGGTTTGAGCCGCGTCATGGCGGCTTGGGCTTGGTGCATTGAAACCAATGCGGCTACCTGATTGACGGCAGCCTTCACGGATTCTTGCTCGCTTTTTCCATCCAGCACATGAGAAAGAAAAAAAACTCTCACCGCTTCCCGCGTTTCCGGCGTATCCTTCAGACCCGTTCCTTTGATGGGCGCAGTCTGTGTTAACTTGGCGACCAATTCGCCTACCTGTTGATTGACCCGTTGTTCTGAAGCAGTCCGGTTTTGATCGCGCTCGGATAGCGCCCTGCGCTGGGCCGCTATTTCCCCTCCGCGCTTCGCCGCCATCATCTCTGCTCGTGTTTGGGCCGTAAACAGGTCTGAAACTGCGACTTCGGCAGGATCGTTTTTAACCTTCACCTGCTCGTCGCTATAACCAAGTTGCTTCAGAAATTCGTCCGTCTGTTTGTCAGGGTCAATTTCCTGAAGCGGCTGTGATTCCGCTTTTGCCAATTCGTATGGATTGGGGATTCCGAGTTTGCTCGCCATCGCAACGACGGCTTGCTCTCTCCCGCCGGGGTTTGTGCCGTCCCCGTACTGATAGGCTGGTTTGAAAACTTCATCATGCCATGATTCTAGGATGTTCTGAATCGAATCAAGGAACTGAAGGCGACCGACTGTAACCTCGGCGAGATTGCCATCGGGGCGCGGGCAAATGAACATCTGGCGATCCGCGTCATACCGTGCGCCATTCATCGGAGGCTTTGGTTGTTCGGCTTCGGCCTTCTTTTCAGGTTCCTTTGGTTTTTCTTCCTTCGGTTGCTCAGGAGTCTTTGCTTCGGAAGTCTCTGCCAGTTTGTCTTCGGACTTAGGCGACGCTTCCGACGGCTTTTCTGGTGTAACAACCGAACGCTCATCTTCCTTCACCATGTCCTTGAACAGGCGGTCAATCTCGTTGGCAGGAGCCTCTTGCTCCTTAGACGCAGGCGTCGCTTCGGTTGTCGGCCCACCAGCGTTACTTGATTCAGGCGCTTGATCTGCAACAATCTCGATTGCGCCTTCTTCACCAGCCATGATACTTCTCCTTTTTTGGTCTGTTTATCAAAACGCCCCCCCGGGCCCATTGGCCTTGGAGGGAGCGTCATTAAACGTAGGTCCCCTGGTTTATTCTTTCGCGCTACCTTATCACAGAGCGCGGACGGCCCGGTCCTCGCTTTTCTTGTGGCCGTTCAGGTTCTTTTTCCGGCGCAACCACGGGAGCCGCTGCGCACGAAATAGCCGCCGTAACGGCTTCTTCCGACGGAATCGGAAGCGTCTCAATGGCAACCGGTGGCAAATCCACCAACTCTGTCATGCTGAAACGATGGGTCACTTGGAGCTGAGACGATTCGCAAAAAGCACAAACGGAAGCCACGGCATATCGCTTCACCTCCATTCCGTTCTTGATGTTTACAATAGCCCTTCCCCCGCATGAAGTACCAAACCCGCGCAGCATCTCGGCGGAATAGTCACCGGAAACAGAGGCAAGAGACCCATCCGGCAAAACCAAAAAATCTGCGCCGGAAACAAACCGTCCCTTCAACTTCTCCCGAGCGTCAGCAATTGCGCCAGGATAGGTTTCGCACGTCATGGCAACGGCCATCGTGTCGCGGGCCATTAAGTGGCCCTTTCCTGCAAAGAAATGTTCGTTCCCCTTCACTCTGCACGCTCCCTTGTCCGGCCCATTCTCAATGAAAAGATACGTTCCGTAGGCAAGCCCTTCGGAATACTCAGGCCGCATAGGAGCCGCCCATCGCTTTTCGATTCCTCCAATTTTGATCCGCATGACGTTTCTCCTTTATTGCCCCGGTTGCGTTTCCGGCTGAGACTGTTGAACTGGACTCGGAGGCGCAGCAGAAGGGTCTGGCCCTTGAGCATCTTTGACCTGCGGCTCTAAAAGCAGAGTGCCATCCGTCGAACGGATGGCACTCTGAAGCCTTGCCTGTTCCTTGATAATCGCAATCTGAGACTCGGTTTCCAACTGCTTCTGAAATCGAGCCTTTTCCTTCTCTGTTTCCAACTGAGCGCCCATCGCGTCAGTAAGAAACTGCTGGTGTTCATCGCTCAAAGCCGACAACTTCCGTAGGGCTTCGGGATTATTGGCCCATCCCGTCAAGATTCGGTCGCTCAGGCGATAGTCGTTGATCTCGTAAAGCCATTGCTGATGATCCATCCAGGGTTGAACGACGCGCTGGCCGTTGCGAAGAAGATACTGCTTCGGTTGCTCTCCTGTTTGGGCAGGCTGTCCAGATTGATCCAATCCTGAAGGGTCAAACCCAAACTGAATCACGCCGCTTTCAATGTCGTGAACGTCGCGTCGAACGGCTTTCTTGACTTGCTGTTGAGACGGGAGCAGACTTCCAAGATCGTTCTCTCCGGCGCCCATAGCTCGCATAACCATTGAACCTTTTTCCGGGTTATCAAAGACGCCCATTTGATTCAGAGATTCAACGGCGCTGATTCTTGCGGCCTGTGTGCGAGGAAATATCCGGCTCGCCACAGCCTTGATGCTGACAACGCCAGGAAGCATTTCGCTCAACAAAAGGCGCGCTTCGTACTGGTCGCTCGTCAGATTCATTAGGCGCGGAGGAGTCATTCGCTTCCGACTCATGGAAATCATAACCTGAGCCATTTCGATGTTCATTTGAGTCGTTGATTCCTGAAGCGCATCGGGGCCGATCTGTTGTTCGGAAAGAAGCTTTTCAACGAGCTTCCCGCTCGCATTGGCGGAGACCCTGCCCCGACTAACATCCTGTACGCCAGACGCTTCGCCAAGGTCTTTTTCCAGATCGTTCTTGAGCGCGATACTTTCTCCGATGTTCGTTGGAATTTTCTCCCAACTATAATCATCGCGCCGAGAGCCTGGAGGAGTTTCGAGATTGTGACAAACCGCGCCAGCCGTGAATACGGCATCACCCGCCTTCGGCCCAACGTGAATAGGCTTTGAGGCTATGTGCTGCTGAATCAGCGCGTCGGTCTCGATCTTGTTCACGGCTATCTGAAGCGGGATCATCCCCCATACACGGCCATTGCACCAAAACGTATCAGGATCATGCCCGTAGCGAGACTCAAACCAGCAATGATGCTCGTCAATGCGATGTTCAAGAAGCAACTCCTTGTTCTCATTGCTCTTGAGATATGAGATAATATCCCACCGCCCATCGGATCGTTTCTGATAAAACGTCTTCTCATACACAAGTCCAGCCTGACGGTCGTACTCGCGCGCCCCATCAGGCCGTTCTATAATCGCTCGGTATTGACGAAGCGTATTCTCCGTCGCCCATGCCACGGCCCCGTTTCCGTCTTCGCGCAAATCTCGGACCTTCTCCGGCCTGACCTGTTTCCCAATTTCTTCCCCGTATCGCTCATAGATGTAGGCCAACGTTCTCCGCGTTGCGCTAAAGAAGGATTTGCAATCCTTCAATCGCTTAGGCCCCGGCTCAACAAACAGTTCATCTCCCGTTACGACTTCCACGTTCCAAAAACCGAATGGCCCATGATAGGCGTCAATCCAGCGGCCTTCATAAGGCATTCTTCCGACGTATTCATAACCTTCGGGAATCGGATTTATCGGAAGGGAGCCAGGATCATCAACCCACACGGCTATAACGTCAAACACGCTTTCATCCCAAGAAAGCCTCTTGTAGGCTATTCCAAAAATCTGCTTCAGGAGGTTCACTTCATCATCGTCGGTTTTCCACACCATCTTATCATCGCAATAGTGAAGAAACTCCGTAACGATAACCGCCGTTTCCGCCCCCAACAGTTGACCCTTCCCTGCGGAGGCTTCGAGCGGTATAGGAATACTCCCCGCTTTATGCGTCAGCGTATCCACGGCCTGTTTGATCTTGTTGTCAACATGGCCGAGGGCGCGCATTCTGTCGTTTGGACGAATAACCCCGCTTACCATGTCGTAGTAGTAGTGCTGATCCCCGCAATAGAATTTGGAGCAAAGTTCATTGCGAAGGTTGACGTTTGATGTCGCCTTAAACTTGGAGGCAATGACGAACCGCTTGTCTATGGCGTCAATATCGGGGGTTTGAGTCGTTAGATCGAACGGGGTATTGGCTGTGCGCTCCGGGTCCGCCTCGCCCGCCTTCGGCTTGATCTGAATGACCTGGGCTTGCGGTTGCGGCAAGAGAATACCCGGAAATGCGCCGCGAAACTGCATCGTCCCCATTGTCATTGATGCTGCCATTCAACTCTCCCGACTGAAAAACAAAAACTCCCGCCCGGCCATCTTCGGCCTGAGCGGGAGCGCGTGTTGCGTAGGTCCCTTGTTATGTCGTTTGGTTTATCTCATGGCTTCACCAAGGCCCTGAAACTGCTCTGCTGAATCTGAATCAACCCGTCTCTCCACCTGATCGTCGCGTCTCCGTTGAAGTGCGCCGGAACGCGCGTATAAACCATTTCCTCCACAGACGCATTGACGCCATACGCCAACTGACTGGCAATGTCAAGCACATTTTTTCGGGAAAGTGGACCAGAGACCGTATTCATCTCGATTTCCTTTTATTCTCCATAATCACTTCAACGCTGAACCAACGGCGCCCAACGATCTCGTTCTTCGTCGAACAACTTCCGAGAATACTTCATCAGATTTAATGCCCTCTCGTAATCCTGCCTGCGATAAGACCTATTAAAGCCGCTCCTAATTGTCCGATCCGTGGAATTGTCCACGTCCTTGGCCGTGGGCGGGAGTTTGGCGGATAACAGACCAGCAAGCGACTGATACTTTCTCTTGGCAATGCGCTCCTGCATGGCGCATCGCTCGGACAAAGCGTCCAGGTCTGGCGTCGCACCGTTGTCGCCAGTTGCCCGCCATCGCGTAAGTCGCATTCCATAGGCCAGACTTGGTGACGTGATTCGGTCTGCCGCGCATTGGCGCTCGAAGAGGGTCCGGCTCGTAACGCCGTCAGAGCACAGCGCAATAGGCGCGCTAACGATCAAAAAGAAAAACAGGAATGACGCATAGATGATCTTCATTGCTTCGCCTCCAATGCGGCCAACCCAGCAACCTGTTCTGCAAAGGCGTCGTTCAGCGCCCCAGCGTCCGAAGGGGAACCGCCGCCCCCGCCCGCCGTGGATTGCAGCGACGTTTCGTCATGCGCCGGGTTTCCCGGCGAAATAGCGACGCCTTCACCGCGCAGTTGTGGGACGCGGTAGTCAACGCGCTCCGGTTCGGATGGCTTGATCGGCGTTACGGGTTTCTCCGGGGCTTTGGGAACAGCGCGAAGGCCGTTGAACTCCATGACTTGGCGAAGCGCCTCGGCGGCCTGCTTCTCGCGCGCCTCGGCCCATTCGGCGCGCTCTTTGCCAGCCTGAACCGCTGAGGCTATGCGTTCATCCGCCACGGCCCGCTCGCGGTCCAGGATCACTTTACTTACTTCCCCTGCCGTTCTCCCGGCCCTGGCGATGCCCAAGAAAAACCCGATAATGCCGGAAAGCAAGATGAGTAAGGCAATGGTCGTCGTCATTTCGATTTCCTCTCACGAATTGGTTTGCTGGATTCACCTTGACCAAGAATCCTCTCCTCAAGATAGTATAACCTCTCGTGAAGTCCACGAAGATGCCCGTTAATTG
>Ga0163200_1001123_pt1 | contig 10182 bp, 8 predicted proteins | sample PL_2010_200m_FD_113535 | JGI IMG/M metagenome (GOLD analysis project Ga0163200, IMG submission 113535) | Freshwater microbial communities from Powell Lake, British Columbia, Canada to study Microbial Dark Matter (Phase II) - PL_2010_200m | ecosystem: Environmental > Aquatic > Freshwater > Lake ... | reverse complement strand
GGTTAAGATTATATCTTCAAGGCATAAAATGGATGATTTATCCATACCCGTATTATTTCATGATATTGAGTTGAAAGGCGTAAGTATCGGGTCTGGCAGCGATATCGGCATTGGCGCCATCATCCTCCCGGGCGTCGATATCGGTGAAGGGGCCGTAATCGGGGCGGGCGCCGTGGTCACCGGAAAAGTCCCCCCCTATGCCATTGCTGCGGGGAACCCGGCAAAAATCATTAAATATCGGGGAAGCTTCACGATTTCAAGGCGGCGGTAGCGGAAGGCGGCGCCTCTGCGGTCGCCGCAGGCAGTATGGTGGTTTATCAAGGCAAAAACAAAGGCGTCCTGATCAATTTTCCCAGTCGGACCGACTTAAAGAATATCCTCGATTAATGTGAGCAGACCATGATTTGTAAACGATGCATCTATGATGATCATATTCCTTATATTTCCTTCGATCCGGAAGGGATATGCAATTATTGCCATCAGTACGATCAACTGGATCAGGAGTATCCGACGGGAGAAAAGGGATGGCAGATACTGGAAGCGTTGGCGGCAAAGGTAAAGCAGGACGGCAAGGACAAACCCTACGATGTCGTGGTGGGCATCAGCGGCGGCTGCGACTCCTCCTACCTGCTCCATTTGTCAAAAAAACTTGGATTGAGGCCGCTGGCGGCCCACTTTGATAATACCTGGAATTCCACGATCGCCGTTGAGAATATTCATAACATCCTGAAAATCATGGATTTGGACCTCTTTACCCACGTCGTGGATAATCATGAATTCTGCGATATCTTTAAATCTTTCATGAAGGCCTCCGTGCCGGATATTGACACGCCGTCGGACATAGGCCTGGCGACAACCCATTACCTTGCCGCCGCCAAGTATGGCATCAAATATATATTTGAAGGCCATTCCTTTCGCACGGAAGGAATTTCTCCCCACGGTTGGTTCTACATGGACGCCAAATACATAGAAACCGTTCAAAAACAATTTGGCAGGTATACCTTGAAAAACTTTCCCAACCTGTGGATGTCCCAATGGTTGAAATGGACCATCGTGAACGGCATCAAAAAGATCAGACCCTTGTATTACCTGGATTACGATAAGGAAAAGACCAAGGAGTTCCTCCGGAAGGAATTTGGTTGGCAGTGGTACGGCGGCCATCACATGGAAAATCGGACGGCTTATTTTACCAACAACTATTATCTACCCAAGAAATTCAATATCGATTTGCGCTACTCCGAGTTTTCCGCCCTCGTCCGTTCCGGAAAGATGGACAGGGAGGAAGCCTTAACCCAAATCAGGGAACCCAAAGTTTTTAATAATGATATTCTCGAAGAAATCAAAAAAAGACTAAACCTCTCGGGCGACGAATTCGAGGCCATCATGGCGCTGCCGCGCAAAACCTATCGTGACTACCAAACCTACAAGAAAATGTTTGAAAAGATGCGCGGCCTTTTCTGGGTCATGTATCGATTGGACCTGGTCCCGAAGAGCTTTTACCTGAAATATACCAAGCGATATCAAGATGATTAAAAATCCGCGCATATTCATCGGACTGAGGGAATTGTCTGGTTATTATCACCATTTGAAAAGGGGTTTTGACCAGCTCGGCATCGAGTCTGTGTTCGTTAACTTAAGCGGTCACCCTTACCATTATGGGTCCGATAGAAACCCTAAAATCATCAGGATCATTAACAAAATTTCGCAGACCCTGGGGGAACGATTTTTCTCAAACCTGGCCATGAGGCTGCTGTGGCTTGGCTTTTTTCAGCATATTCTCGGTATTTTTCTTTTTTTCTGGGCCTTGGGCCGTTTTGACGTCTTTATTTTTGCCTCGAATTCCACCTTTTTCTATTTTCTTGACCTGCCCATTCTGAGGCTGCTGAAAAAGAAGATTATCTTTGTATTTCATGGCTCTGAATCGAGACCCGTTTATCTGAATGGTTACGTCCTCAGCGATACAAAAACGAAAACCATCTTAACGGGCATCATCCTGGCGAGAATCCAGAAAATCATCATCTCCGTGATTGACCGCTACGCCGATTACTCGATCAACATTCCGCCCCAGGCCCATTTTCATACCCGTCCCTTCGTATCCTGGTTATGCATCGGCGTACCACACGACAGGACAACCGGCGCAACTTCTTCAGAGGGTACGTCAAATCAGAACTCAGGTGAAAAGACCGTCCGCATCCTCCACGCCCCGTCTAAGCCGGAACCGAAAGGCACGGATGTCATCCGCAGGATTATTCAATCCTTAAAAAACAAAGGGCTTCAAATCGACTATGTTGAGATAACGGGAAAACCCAATGCGGAAGTCCTAAAAGAATTACAGAGATGTGATTTTGTCATTGATGAAATCTACTCTGATACGCCTATGGCGGTATTTGCAACAGAGGCCGCATTTGCAGGCAAGCCCGCCGTCGTGGGGAGTTATTATGCCGAAGATATTACAAAAGATTTAGCGCCCGAATCCGTACCACCCAGCGCCTTCTGTCATCCCGACAGAATTGAAGAAACCGTTGAAAATATGATCAGGGACGCTGAATGGAGAACATCGCTGGGCAAGAGGGCCCAGGAATTCGTTTTCACCCACTGGACGGCAACCAAAGTTGCTGAACATTATTTAATGCTGATTGCGGGCGACTTCCCGAAAGAATGGTTGTATAACCCCAAAAATATTCACTATCTCCACGGTTGTGGCCTCCCGGAGGAAAAGGCCAGGGCTATTATCAAAAGATTTGTAGAAATTGGCGGTAAAAGTTCTCTGTGTTTGTCCGATAAACCGGATCTTGAAGAGCAGTTGATCAAATTCGCCCTGTGCCAGGAAAAACCATGATTCGCCAGTTTTTCAAAGACTCCTTTCTCTATGGCTTAGCGAGCATTATCGTCCAGGGAATCCCCATTCTCATACTGCCTGTTTATGTGCGCCTCCTTCCGCCTTCGGATTACGGCGCGATGGAGATCATTCTTATTTTTGCCGCCCTGATCAACCTGACCGTAGCCCTGGAAATTAACCAGGGTTTTGCAAGGCATTACCCGGACGCCAAGACAACTGCGGAAAAGCGTGAGTACGCCTCCACGGCCCTCTGGTTTACCGCAGCCGCTTATGGCCTCTTCGTCTTGGTCGCCCTGATGTGCTTGCGCCCTTTGACGGCGCTGATCCTTCACTCCTCGGGCTGGGAGAAAACGATCGGCGTCGCCATTGTGGCTATGGGGGTGAACGGCGTCCATCTGTTATTGCAGAATCAATTGCGGTGGCAGTTGAAACCGATGGCCTACATTACCGCCAGCACGACCTATGTTTGCCTTTCCGTCGCCGTGGGCATCTGGATTATTGCCCGGTATCATACCGGCGTTGTCGGCATCTTTTACGGGCAAATCATGGGGGCCGTCGTTGCCGGATGCTGCGCCTGGTTTATGGGCCGGGACAACTATGGATTACTCTTTAAATGGTCGAAATGTAAAGAAATGCTTGCGTTTTCTCTTCCCCTGATACCTGCAAGCATCTCCATAATTGTCGCCGCCTATGTCGATCGGATCGCCATCCAGAACATGATGACCCTGAACGATGTGGGCATCTACAGTGTCGGTTTTCGTGTGGCGTCCATTGCCAACGTTGTCATGGCGGGCATTTTTTTCTCCCTGACCCCGCTGATCTATCAGCATTACCGCAAGACCTCTACGCCGGGAGAATTAGCGACTATTTTTACCTATTTTTTATGCGGGACTTTACCCATCATTATGGGAATGGCCATGTTTTCCAGGGAAATTCTCCGGCTCTTCGCGACACCGCCGTATTACAGCGCCTGGGTGATTATCCCCATTTTATCGGTCGCTTCCATCTTATCCAAGATGTATATCTTTGCCCCGGGGTTGGACATTGAAAAGAAAACGAAAAAGATCGCCCTGATCAATATTGTCGCGGCTGTTATCAATGCTGCACTGAACATTCTTCTTATCCCCCGCTTTGGCATTGCCGGCTCCGCCCTGGCAACCCTGATCAGCGCCGCCGTATTGCTTTATGCCTATATGCGGGCCAGTCAAAAATTGTATCCCATACCCTATCCATGGGGGAAGATAGTCAAGGCTTGTGTTGCCGCCATTTTCGTTATCATTTTGTCATATTACGTTCCGGTTATGACTAATTATTCCGATTGGCTGACCATGAGCGGGAAATTCTTAGCGGTCATTGTTGCATCCATTTTGATATTCCGGTTCCTTTTCAAGGGGGAAGCGAGTTTTCGTAATTCATAAGGAGCGACGGCATGAACCCGGTGACAAAGGAAGACGATTTTAACCTGCATCTGAAGTGGCGGTTCCCCGATGTTCGGAAGTACCTCTTCGCCTTTTTTTCCCTCGGCATCGCCCTCCTGATCGTTTACAGCAACAGCTTCTACGGGGAATGGCACTTCGATGACTTCGACAACATTGTCTGGAACAGGGACATCCAGATCACGTCCTTCACCTGGGATTCCCTGGACCGGTGTTTTCACGGCATCGATTATCCCTACTGGCTCAGGCCCCTGTCGTACCTGAGCTTCGCCCTGAATCACTACTATGGCGGACTGAATGTCTTTGGCTACCACCTCGTCAATTTCGGCATCCACGGCCTGGCCGCCGGGTTTCTCTTTCTCTTCCTTTTCAAAACGCTGCAATTGCCGCTGCTGAAGGAACGTTACGGCGCCAATGCCTACAGTATCTCCCTTTTCGCTACATTCCTTTGGGCCCTGAACCCGATCCAGGTGTCGACGGTCAGCTATATCGTGCAGCGGATGGCCGGTATGTCGGGGCTCTTTACCATCATGGTTTTATACTTCTACCTTTCTGCCCGAACGGCGGAAAAGCGCTCTCATGCCATTGGCCTGTTTGTCGTCTGTGCCGTCCTTGCCCTCCTTGGTTTCGCCACCAAGGAAACCACGGCCATGCTGCCCTTCACCCTGTTTCTCTTCGACCTGTTCCTGATCCAGGGCGTCTCAAAGGAAACCTTGAGGAAAAACCTCATCCCGGGCCTGCTCTCTGTTCTGGCCGTTCTTTTCATCGGTTTTGCCTACACAGGATTTGCCTCTCCCATCGGGGAATACAAGGATATCCGGTCCTTCACGATGCTGGAGCGATTGTTGACCCAGCCGCGGGTCATCCTTTACTACATCGGCCTGCTCTTGTATCCGGCCAACGTGCGCCTCATGCTCCTGCACGACATGGATTTCTCCAAAAACCTCCTCATGCCCTGGACAACCCTGCCAGCCATAGGTCTGATCCTGCTGATCCTTGCCTTTGCCCTGCTGATGTCCCGGAAGCGGCCTCTCGTCTCCTTCTGCATCATCTTTTTCTTCCTGAATCACCTTATCGAAGGATCCGTCATCTCCCTGGAGTTGGTCTACGAACACCGGAACTACCTCCCCGCCATGCTTTTTTTCGTCCCCGTCGCCGTTTTTGTCCTCACGGTCATCGACCATTTCTCCTACAGGCGCTCCATTCAGGCGGCGATGGTATGCGGTGCGATCCTGATCCTTGTCTTCCTGGGCGATTCGACCTATACCCGGAATGAGATCTTCCGCACCGAATTCAACCTCTGGATCGACAACACCGAGAAGGCGCCCCGAATATCCCGGACGCACAACAACCTGGGAAGGACGTACTGGAATCTGGGCAGATATGACGAGAGTTACGAGGAATTTCTCAAATCTTCCCGGATCACAAGCGACCTGAATCCCCGCCAACTGGGCATCGTCCAGTACAACCTCGGCCTGTATCATCTGGAAATCAAAGGTGACCCTGCCACTGCGGCCCCATATTTCCAGCGTGCCATCGGCGCGTATCCCGAATTTGCCTGGACCTACATGGGCCTCTGCAAGGCCTATCTGATGCTGGACGATGTTTCCCAAGCCGTTTCCCTGAGCCGGTTGGCCGTCAGCAAATTTCCTTTAAATCCCGACTTTTCCCGGCAGTTGAGCCTTGTCCTGCTGAAAAACAAAGAATTCGATGCCAGTATTCGGGAAGCCCGCACGGTATTGAAAAGCCATGCCGATACGGCAGAGGTTTACCCGATTCTGGCAGAAGCCTATCGCCAGAAAGGCCAACCGCAGAAAGCGGTTTCCCATTGGGAACAGTACCTCCGGAAAAGACCCGATTCGGTTCGGGGTCGCCTCGCCCTTGTTGAACTCTACGACAAAACGGATCAAACGGAAAAACTGGTCAAAACGATTGAGAAACTCTGGAGCCTGAAGGGAGACAGGGGGTTTTCTGACGTCATCGACGATGCGGCCGCCCAGCCGGTCACCAAGGCCTATGTGCCCGTGAAAAAGACCATTCTTACCATTATTCGGCGAGTCGTGTCGGAACAGTTGCTGAAGGAAGGGGCGGGATAAGCCTCATTGAAACACATTTGTCGCCATCACCGCCGGAGATAGCGTGATGTCTTGTACTATGAATACCTCACCCAGAGAGCGGGGAGCCAGCCGACGCTGCCACCGCTCTCTGGAAGGGATGGCGAAATTCTTGTCAAACTTATCAGATTAATACGTTATTTGAAGGTATAGGTTCCAATCACGCTAGCGGCCGAGCCTTGCACTTGGCTCACGGTGATCAACACGATGTTGGTGCCGGACCCGGCACACATGAATGTAAAATCTCCTTCCGTAGTAGCCGCTGTCGGGCAGCTACCGGCCTCGGTGTTGTTGGCGAACGTGATCAGAGCAGCCCCGTCCGCAGGCTTTGAGCCGTTGTTTGACAGCATGTAGCCCGCCAGGTATGTGCTTAGCCTGCCCTTTACCTCTGCAATCTGTCCTTGCGCCGCCTTTGTCCGCGAGGCGGTCTGCATATCCATGTACTTCGGGATAGCCACCGCTGCCAGGATACCGAGGATCACGAGAACGGCGATAATTTCGACCAACGTGAAACCTTTTTGGTTTCTAAATTTCTGTTTCAGCATTTTCGCTCCTCCTTCGTTTTATGATTAACTTGATCATTCCCCTCAGCTTGCTGCAGGGTCATTCATTCAGGAGATTTCTCTTAAACGGTTACGTTTCAAGATCAGCATAAGAAAAATAAATGTACATGTCAATGATAATTTTTCATATCCTTGTTCGGAAATTCTGTAGCTTTTTGAGGGTGGAGACGTCGATCCGGTAGATGGCGATTACCGCCAAGAGCGGGATACCGCTGAAGATAACAGGGATCAGAGTATAGGGACTGATGCGGACGTCTTTCCATTTCACTGTTTGACCATCTTGGTCATGTCCCACATGGGCATATAAATCGCCAAGGCGAAAAATCCGACGACGGCGGCCAGCCCGACGATCAGGATGGGACCGATATTGTCTGAGAGCCGCTTGACGGCATAGGCGACCTCGTCGTCGTAATGGATGGAGATCTGACGGAGCATGTCCTCGATGTTTCCGGATTCCTCGCCGATGGCGACCATGTCCACGACCATCGGCGTGAAGTATTTGGCCGAGCCCAAGGGTCCCGAGATCCCCTATCCCTCCCGGATGCGTTCGCGGACCCGGTCGAATTCATGGGAGATCGCCGTGTTGCCGATCGTCCCGGAGAGAATCTCCATCGCCCGCATCACGGGGACGCCGCTGGCCTGCAGGATCGCGAAGATGCTGGCGAACCGGGACATCGCCGCCTTCTGGAACAAGGGGCCGAAGAGGGGGAGTCTCAGCAAAAAGGCGTCCAGCGCATAGCGGCCGTGAGCGGTTTTGAAGTAGGAACGCAGCAAAAGGATCAGGCCCACCACCCCCGCGATCAGGATGTACCAGTAATTGGCGAGCCCCTGATACATGAGCATGGCGAGCTTCGTTGGCCACGGCAACGCCAACCCCTGCTTGGCGAAGATCGCAGAGAACTTGGGGATGACGAAGGTCAGCAGGACGAAAAAAGCAACGCCCAGGGCGATCAGCACGATCATCGGGTACTGAAGCGCGGATTTGATGTCCGACTTGATTTTCGCCTCGTGTTCGATGATGTCGATCAAGCGCCCGAGAATGTCGGGGACGGTGCCGCTGATCTCGCCCGCGTTGATCATGCTGAGGTAAAGGGGCGAGAAAAGCGCGGGGTGCTTCTTCATCGCCTCGTAGAGCGTGTTGCCCGACCGGATGTCCTGGCCGAGCACTCCGACGGCGCCTTTGATGACCTTGTTTTCGGTCTGATTTTCGAGGACCTGGAGGAGCCGGAGGATCGGCACCCCCGCCTGCATCATGGAGCGGAACTGTTTGGTGAAGAGGATCAGATCGCCGATCTTCACCTTGCTCAGGCTCTCCTTGATCTTCGCGAGGAAGGAACCGCCCGGGGCGGCGCCGGATGCCGTCGCGACCCCTACAGGAATGAAGCCTTTGGACAGCAGAAGATTTTCCGCCATTTCGACGGAGTCGGCCTCGATCGACCCGTTGACGTTCGTCCCGCTTTCGTTGATCGCCTGGTAGGAAAAATTCGCCATGCCGCTACACCATGACCGCGGAGGCGGCCTCCTCCAGCGTCGTGATCCCCTGGAGAACCTTGCTGGCCGCATCCTCCTTGAGGGTCCGGAGTTTTCCTTCCGCCACGGCGACCCTTGTGATCTCCTGGGACGTTTTTCTCTTCAGGATCATCTCCTGGATCATCTCGTCGTTGACCAGGACCTCAAAGACCCCCGTCCGCCCCTTGTAGCCCGTATTCACGCACTGGTAGCAACCCTTTCCTCTCGTGAAATTGGGGTTCTCGGCTTTGTCCAGTCCCCAGGCGACGAGGGCAGCCTTCGAAGGCTGGTAGGGTTCTTTGCAATAGGGGCAGATGGTCCGGAGCAGCCTCTGGGCAAAGGAAACCAGCAGCGCCGAGGCAACCAGGAAGGGTTCGACCCCCATGTCGACGAAGCGGGTGATCGCCCCTGCGGCGTCGTTCGTGTGAATCGTGCTGAGCAGTCGATGCCCCGTCTGGGCCGCCTGGATGGCAATCGCCGCCGTCTCGGAATCCCGGATCTCCCCCACCATGATGATGTCCGGATCCTGGCGCAGGATGGCACGGAGGCCGCCCGCGAAGGTCATCCCCGCCTTCCGGTTGAGCTGAACCTGGCGGATGTTATCGATCCGGTATTCGACCGGATCCTCGAGGGTGATGATGTTCGTGTCCGTGCTGTTGAGTTCATTCAGGATGGAGTAGAGGCTCGTGCTCTTTCCACTTCCCGTCGGCCCGGTGCTCAGGATCATCCCGTAGGCCTTCCGGATCATCGTCTCGATCTTGTCGCGGTCGGTCTTGATCATCCCGAGGCGATCAAGGGAATAGACGCCTGAACTCATGTCCAGAAGGCGCAGGACGACATTCTCCCCGTAGATTGTGGGCATCGTGGAGACGCGGACGTTGATCTCGCGGTTTTCCATCTTGAGTGTAAAACGTCCGTCCTGAGGTATCCTGGAGACGGTAATGTCCAGGTTGGCCAGGATCTTGATCCGGGCGGTGATCGGCAGGGCAAGGGATTTCGGCGGCGAGGGCACCTCGTGAAGCTTTCCGTCCATCCGGAATCGCACCTGCATGCTGTTCTGTTGGGGGCTGAGGTGGATATCGCTCGCCTTCTCGCGGATCCCCTGGGCGAAGATGGAGTTGACCAGGCGGACCACCGGCGCCTCGCCTGCCATATCCTGGAGCGATGAGACCTGAATCTCTTCGGCGGACTGCTCCTGCACCGCTTCTTCTTCGGACTCGGCCTCGATTTCCACGCCTTCCATGACGCCGCTCAGGCCCGACTGCTGCCCGTAGAGACCGTTGATCAACTGGTTGAACTCACGCTCGGTGCAGACGACCGGTTCCACCTCGGAATTCGTCGTGATCTCGATCGAATCCATGGTGTTGATGTCGAGGGGGTCCGTCATGGCAACCATCAGGAGCCGCCCCTTCTTCTGGAGGGGCGCCACCTGTAGCTTCTGTGCCATCTCGAAGGGGATCAAGAGGGCCAGATTCATATCGATCGGGTACTGGTCCGGGTGGTATTTTTCGATCTTGAGCTGCCGGCTCAGCGTATCGACGATCTGGTTTTCGTTGACCACCCCCTGCCGGCTGAGGTAATGCCCCAGTTTCAGTCCGGACTTTTTGTGTTCGGCAACGGCCTGCCTGAGCTGCTCTTCCGTGAGGAGCTCGGCTTCAAGCAGCATCTCGCCCAATCGTTTTTTTACAGCCATGGCTTTTTGAACCTCTTCACCCTTATAT
>Ga0163200_1001122_pt1 | contig 10185 bp, 16 predicted proteins | sample PL_2010_200m_FD_113535 | JGI IMG/M metagenome (GOLD analysis project Ga0163200, IMG submission 113535) | Freshwater microbial communities from Powell Lake, British Columbia, Canada to study Microbial Dark Matter (Phase II) - PL_2010_200m | ecosystem: Environmental > Aquatic > Freshwater > Lake ... | reverse complement strand
GTTCGGCTTTCGCATCAAACCGCGAGATGCTGACACGGCCCTGCAGTTCGACGGCCAAGCCCTTGCCGCGCGTGGTGAGCAGTTGCTCCAGCTCGGCGGGCGGGTTGAATACGACACACGGCGCATACGAGACCGTCGCTTCGCTATCGCTGTTCTGGTTCTTTGTCGCCACGGTGAAGACGAGGACTTTCTTGTCCTTGCCGCGCACGACGGCGTTGGTGACCAATTCGCCACTGATGACACAGATATTCATCTGAGTCTCCTTTCGTTGGGGGTTGGTTTTGGGTTGCTCCGCTACGAGAGCGGATACGGTTGCCCGGTCGCGTCAAAACGCAGCCGAGCGGGTTCTGCAACTGACCTTAAAAGGTCAGTCGCCAGAGTGATTCCATTGAGGATCGTGAGGGTGAAGCCCGTTCTTGGGCAGGCGACGGATCAAATGATCGACCTTCTGGTCGATGTCGTGCAACTCGCAGAGAATCTCCTCGGCAAGTTGAGTGATGGATTTTTTCTTCCGTCTTTTCGTCATGGTGAGAATGAAACGGTGGGGTTTAATAAGCTTTGTGGCGAATCGGTTCGGTGTGCGAGTAATTCAGAAATGCGCCTACCGTCAGCCGTGAGCCGGTAGACCTTCTGTCCGCGCTTCTTGCCTTCACCGACAACCGCGACCAACCGGAACGAGCACAGATCCTTGAGCGCCCGAATCACCGAGTTCAGGCTGACCGGGTGCCGTTCATTCACGGCCCGGCGAATCTGCGAGGCCGACTGCCTGTCTCGCTGTACCAATGCCAGCAACACCATTCGACGATTCTTGCCGCGCACCACGTGTGCGTATCGGTGCCAATTGACGGCAGGGGATGATGGCGAACTTGCTGCCGACCAATGGTAAATCTTGCCGTTGAGTTCTTTCGGATTGAAACAGGTGACGAGCTTGCGCTGTTCCATCTGCCGCAGAATGAACCAGACATCGCGCAATTGAATTCGCGGAGCGATAGCCCGCGCCGAACGCCAGATCTCCGAAGGCGTCATCGGTCTTCGCAGTACCTGAGCGACTGCCGATCTCTGCCGCCCACGCTTCAACCAATTGCTGTCACTCTCCAGTTGCACCATGCAGATGGTGTCACTGAAGAGTTAATAAATCTTGTGGTCGTTTGGTTCGGAAACAGACCGGCAAGCGGGCCAAGATTTAGTTGGCGATTTAGGCTACTTGTGGCTATTTTACGACCATGGCAACACTGCAACTGACAGATGAGCAGGTGATCGAGTTGGCACGCCAACTCTCCGCCGACAAACAGCAGACGCTGCTGGAGTCACTGGTGGAGCGGATGTGGCCGCGATGGGCCGAGCTTTCGCAATACGGTCAGGAAAGAGCGCGCGCGGTGGCCGCCAAACGCGGACTCGATTGGGATGTCATGACCGAGGTCGAGCGCGAAGCCTTCGTTGACAAGATTGTGCACGAGGATTGACGGTGAAACCCACCGTCGTGATCGACACGAATGTGTTGCTCTCCGGTCTGCTCTGGCCGCACGGCAATCCTCATCGTTGTCTGGTACTCGCGAGGTTGGGCACAATCGAGGCGGTCACCTGTGAGGAAATACTCCAGGAGTTCCACGAGAAACTGGTGGACAAGTTTCGTTTTGATGTGCAGCGCGCAGCGGCAGCCGTAGAGGAATGGCGGCAAGCCTCGCGTCTCGTGTCGCTGACCCAGCGCGTGCAAGTGGTCGCGGCTGACCCCGATGACGACCTTGTGCTCAGTTGCGCGCTCTCCGGCAACGCTGGGTTCATCATCAGCGGCGACCGGCACTTGCTCGCTCTTGGCCGTTACGATCAGGTTGTCATCGTCTCGCCCTCGGATTTTCTAATAGCCCATCCTTGGATGCGAGAAACGCCCTCAGCCTGAACTACCAACTCTCCGAACGGATTGGTGGCAAAGCTCTTTATGACCGGCTCTCCGTTACCAATATGGAATTGGAGAAGCTGATTGATTGGAGCCGGGTCAGGCTACCAGAGACGCAATACACGGTTGCGACGCATAGCCAGCCCAGCATGGGCACGGACAAAACGCTGGATGATCTGATTCACGCGAACACGCGGATTCTCAGGACGAAGGTGGAGGCTGTGGCTGCTGCCGTACAGGAGCGGCTCAAGATCAGGCAGGACAATATCACGCGCATTGCGGATGACCGGGAGAAGCTCACGGAGATCATTCAGCAGATCAGTGTCGCTGCCAATTACCATCTACGCGATCACAAGGAGAAGGACCGTCTCTATCAGCGGGCGTTTGACTTAACCCGCGAGCGGCGGGATCAGGATACGCAGTGCTGGCGGGACATTGTGCTCGTGTTGCGCGATTTCCTTACCTTCTGGGACGAGCACGAACGCGCCAAGGCGCGGGGAGCGTTTCTGGAGAATGTTTGAGGAAGATCTGAAGGAACTGTGCAGGAAACTGAAGCCCCTCGTGGGAGCAAAGGCGGATGCGCTATGGATTGCGCACGTCACCGCCGAGACGCCCGAGGCGAAACGTCAAACCGAAGCCTTGATCCAGATGATCGCGGCCCGGTATCTCACGAACCGGGTGGACGACACCAAGATTCTGCTGCCGCCGCCGTCGCAGGAGGCAGCCAGCGGCGAGTTCCCGTTGGGCACGATCCTGTACGGCAAGTCGGAATTGTTCCCGCTAAATCTGCGCCGTGAGAATTTCATCAAGCACATCGGTATCTTCTCCATTACCGGAGGCGGTAAGACCAATGTGGCCCAGGTCTTGTTGCTGGGGTTGCTGGAGCAGAATGTCCCTTTCCTTGTGTTGGACTGGAAGCGTAGTTACCGGGCGTTGCGAGCGTTGAACCGACCCAACACCGATAAGATTCGTGTTTTCACTGTCGGTAGAAAGAGCGCGTCACCGTTCCGCTGGAATCCGTTGCGTGGTCCACCCGGCGTGCATCCGAAGACTTGGATTAGCACGGTCGCCGAAGCGTTGGAGAAATCCCACATCTCCGGACCGGGTGTCGCCGACATCCTCATCGAGATCTTGGACAAGAAGTTCGCGGATACCGGTATCTACCACGGTATACCGGACCAGTACCCGAACTTCTTCGATGCCCGGGAAGAACTGGAGCGCGTACAGTTTAAGGGAAGACGAATGCTCTGGCAGGACAGTTGCATGAGAATCCTCAATACGTTCATCTTCGGTCCCGCGGCGGGCGCCTTCAACGCGCGGAACCCGATCAAGCTGGAGGAACTGCTGGAGCAACCGGTGGTCATTGAACTCGACCAAGAGTTGCCAAAGCCGCTCCGCGTGTTCCTCAACGACATCATTCTGAGGTGGATTCACCTGTACCGTCTGGGGCAAGGGGAGACCGACACGCTGAGACACGTGACCGTGCTGGAGGAAGTCCACAATCTGTTTCCGAAAAGCCAAATTGAAAAACAAGCGACCAACAGCTTGGAGACCGTATTCCGAGAAATCCGAAGTTTCGGCGAAGGATTGGTCAATATCACCCAACATCCGTCCATGTTGCCGGTCTACATCTTGGGCAACTGCAACACGCAGATCTATCTGGGGCTCCAGCACGAGGACGACATTTTCACCGCAAAACGCGCCTTGTTCTTGCCGCGTGGCGACGAGGTGTTCCTCGACCGGCTGGGGGTGGGGGAGGGGATCGTAAAAATCAAGGGACGCGTCGATCCGTGCTACGTTAAATTCCCACTTGTGCCGATAACGAGGGGCGCCGTTACTGACGACGAGATCGGTGAGGGAGGTGACGATGCTGCAGAAGCGGGTGTGGGTTAGGTCGGGGGTGATCGAGATCCTGGACGAACGCGAAGTGGCGTTGCTCCACCACGTGTACGAGCAGGTCGTGTACTACTACAAGCACCTGTATGGCACACGTCCCTGCTACCAGTACCCGCTCAGCCTGTCCCGGCTGATGAAGCTCTGCAACCGCAGCGGTACCGCTGTCCGCAAAGCCCTGCAATACCTCGCCAACACCATCCCCCTCGGCTCTCATGACGGTACCTTGGTCCACTACGACCGCATCCAGTCCGTGAAAAACAAATCCCATCGTCCGTATCGCATCTTCCTGCGGAACAAGTCTGACTGAATACATACTGTAAGTATGTGGGGACATTTCCCCCTCCGAATGATTTGTAACGCATGTTTAAGTGGTTCGGCATCCACTTGGCTGTATGACACGTGAAGTAACACAATCAGAAACACGACAGGAAAAGACGGTAGACTTGGACCGCTACCCGGTTGAGGTGCTTGAGGCCGTACTGCAAATCCTGCAAGCCAAGCAGGAGAAACAAGAGTGAATGACCGGGTACCGAACACTTTTGTTCGATGTCCGTCGGGGCCATAGCACAATACTGTTCGGTGGCCGAAAACCTTATAAAGCCACGCTTCTTCTCCAATTCATGATCATGAAGATACGCGCCCACGCGGAGGGCTTGACAGCCCGAAAACGCAGTTTACTGCGCTGGCGAATCCCCGAGTCCACGAAAAAGGAATTGCTCGCATTCCTGGAAGACTTGGAACTGGGCAAGGTCAATCGCGGACGCAAGATCTCAGCGGCCGCCCAACTCAAGTACCTGAATGTCTTGAAGGTGTCGCTGGAGTGGTTCGGCAAGCCGACCAGCAGGCTCACCGCCAAGGATGTGGAGCCGTTCGAGCGCGCCCTGAGCACCGACCGTGTCACCAGCCGATCGCGGGAACACCCCTATTCGCACGCCACAAAGGTGGGCATCCGAAAGGGCTTGAAGGTGTTTCTGAGGTGGCGACTCGGTGAAGCCAAGGCCCTCAAATTGGCCGGCTGGCTCGATACGCGGGACAAGGAAAAGACACCGGAATTCCTCACCGACCAAGAAGTGGAACAGTTGTACCGGAAATGCCACACGGCGGAGCAACGCTACATCGTCGCGGTGCTGTTTGATTCCGGCGCGCGCGCCGAGGAGTTCATCAACATCCGTTTCGAGGACATTCAACTGCCAGAGGGGAAAGACAATTTTGTGAAGCTGACTCTGCGGGAAGAGTTCAGCAAAACCAAGGGCCGCTCCATCTCCCTGTATTGGCGACACAGCATCGAGGCGGTCAGGGAGTACTTCAACGAGCGTATCGCCCAAGGCATGGCTGCCACAGATCCCGTTTTCCAAAGCACATACGACGCGATGCGAATGTATCTAGGACGGCTCGGCCGACGCGTTCTGAACCGGCGCCTTTACCCGCATCTCTTCCGCCACAGTTCCGCAACGTACTACGCCACGAAGCTGAACCGACAGGAACTTTGTTACCGGTACGGCTGGCGGTTCAGCAGTAATATGCCGGACGTGTACATCTCCCGTGCCGGTATGGAGAATCGCGAGTTGGACATCAAATTCACCAAGACCGAGATCGGCGACCTGAAGGAGGACTTTTCCAAGCTGCAGCAGGAAACCAAGATCAAGGACGACCGGATCGCCAAGCTGGAGAACTCCCTCACTGAGGTGCAGGAGAATTTCCGACTTGTCGCCGCGATTCTACAGAAGAACCCATCTATCGCCGACGTGGAGGCCGCGCTCCAACGCAAGAAACAGCAGCCTACGCCTACACCCTAACTTCGATAGACACCCCGTTTAACTGGCACAACCGACGGACCTCCTCGATAATCTCCTCGCTGGCATTCGTCAGTAAGTGCCCCGGCACGACGATCCGCCGCGCCCCCGTGTTGATCTGCCGCTGTACCCAATCAATCAGTTCCCGGTCTGCATTTGTTGCATTCATCAACTCATCACCTCCCAAGTTCTCGAAGCGCCTTTCGTTTATAAACCTTCGCGCTTTGGTCTCTCAACGATACCAGGACCTGTTCGGGCATTTCTTCCGGTACGTCTTCGAGTTGCTGGTTGGTATCGGTGTCGGTCTCCCACGGGCGAAAGCATGTTCCTGTGTCGCAGTTAATTCGCCCAGTCAGCGCAGAGGAGTTCGGCTTGCTGGAGAACGGTCTGAGTGGCTTTCTCCTGCTTGTCCGGCGGGTAGCCGTACTTGCGGAGGATGCGTTTGACCATGACGCGAATCTTGGCGCGGACAGCTTCCCGCTCCGTCCAGTCGATGGTGACGCTGTTGCGGACGGCTTCGACCAACTCCCGGGCGATGGTCGTCAGTGTTGGCTCGCCTAACACCTTCACGGCGATGTCGTTGACTTCGAGGGCATCGTAAAAAGCCAGTTCGTCGTCGCTCAACTTGAGGTCTTCACCGCGCTTGTTACTTCCAGGCCGATTTTGTAGACCGCCGCATGATGGCTGCTCACTTTCTCACTGCGCAGGATGGCGCTACTGCTCGTTTGCCGTTTTCTGGGCGGAAGTTCTCCTGACCCGGCGCACTCGACCGGGCCGCCGGTCGCGCCATTTCCCGCACCTCATCGCCGCGCGACCGTGCGGAGCCGCTGCAAGACAGCCCGCGGACGCATCGTGCGCAGCCAGCACAGGCCGGCCCAGCGCCGCCAGCCCCCGTCCAGACGGACCGCTCGCCCGCGGCGAATCCGGCGGGCTACGCGACCGAGCAGTTGACCGGCCGCGAAGGGGGCGTCGGCGGCGAACAGGGCATCGCCGCGCGTGACCCAGGTGACAGCGGATTCCCCTTGGCGACGCCGCACAATACGATGCGCCAGCAGCGCCCCGCCGGTGGCGCGGAAGAGCACAATGTCCCCGAGACGCAACCGCTCCGGCGTCACAGACTCCACATGTACCGTGTCGCCGTCCCGGATAAACGGCCGCATGCTGGCGCCGTGCGCGCGAAACACCAGGCCGTGCTCACCGTCGAGAATCTCCACCGCGAGACTATGCAACTCCGCGTGGCTCAGGCGGCGGGTTCCAGCCGGGTGCGCCGTCTGCGAGGAACTACTCATCGCGATCCTTGGATTGAGCGTAAGAGGCGGGCGATGTCGTCGGCGATCTCGGGTGTGGGCTTGAAATGCAGATCGAACGCCGGAACATCGGTGGTCAACTGGTCGAGGTATTCGAGCACGGAGGGAAAGACTTCCGGATCGAACCACGGGATGGAGGCTACCGGCAGCAGCCGCTCGAAGGCCAGCCGCGGCGTGACCGGCACAATCCGGTTCTCGGGCGCCTTGTGCAGAAAGAAAAGCGCGTCGAGCGGTGCCGATTCGTTTCGGGCGATCTTCGCCTCGCCGGGCCATGGCGTGCCGTAAGCCGTGTACCCCTCCGGCAACTTGCGCACGATGATCCGGTCGTCGCTGACCACGCGGAATCCCCCGTGCGCCTGCAACTGTCGGGACACGGTGCTCTTACCGGTTCGGGAGCGGCCGAGAAAGAGTGCGCCGCGTCCTTCGTGAAACGCCCCAGCTGCATGAAAAATGGCCCCCTGTCGCGACGCCATGTGGTACATCAGCAAACACTGATCCAAAGGATAGACGACCGGGCAATGCACGACCGGCTGTCCCCGCTCGTACCGGGTCAATGTGCGGGGAACAAACACCGTCACCTTACGGGCTGAGGTTTCAAAGAAACAATCCCACAAACAACCGTGCACCGGATTCCGCAAGACAACCCGACGATTTTGGTCGCGACCGAACCACGAAATCCCCTGCTCGCCGCCCATCAACAGCCGCATGGGCGATTGTTCCGCGACGTCCACCATCACGTTGATTTGGAGATCAAAGATTCCTGCGCCACTCGTCGCAATGAAATCGCGATAGGCAAGATGTTCCGGGTTGGGAGCGACCTGCCAACTCTGTTGCGGGTCGTCAACATTGATGGCCAACGCGGCGATGGCGAGCAGCAAGACAACAAATCCTTATCGCCGTCAACTGCCGTTTTGTAAGCAACTTCCCACTTGACAGTTGGCACCAGTATATCCACCACCGCTGCCTGCCGTCTTGCAGCCGGTGCCGAGTACTTCATCCGCCACCAAATCGATGACGTGCAACGTCGGTTTTTCGTATGGCTTCTTTTCCTGAATGACCTTGTCGTTCATTTGTCCGCGTGTCCTACCTGCAAGCTCTCGATTTGTTTTCGTCTGGCCCGGCCCAGTTCGCAGAGAAACTGCGGCGGCACACTTTCACTGCCCGTTTCCATGGCGATCTGAGGCTTACAACAACCGCAGAATAACCAATCCGCGCACTGCTGGCAAGGATCATTTTGCGGGGCTGGCCGGTTGAGGATTTGCGGGAGCACTTCCTGCCAGCCCCCGCGAAAACTCCCGATTTTGAGGTCGTGCCACCAGCGATTCTCCATCATGCAAATCTGGAGATGCCCCTGCGCATCGATGTGAAACCCGGTTTGCCCGGCACTGCAGGCATAGGCAGTTGTTGAGTGTTGATAGTCGTTTTGCCGGTCGTACAATTGTTGCCAGGCCGACGCCCGCGCCGGGTTCTCGAACTCGACGGCCACTGCTTTCTCGGGGGCAACACGGTAATCCAAGGGGGCCTGATCGCCGGTCACCGTCGGCACGAGGTAGGCGTCCATGCGGAACTGGCAGCCCAGTTCCTGCGCCTGCTGTTGAATTGCCCCGAACTCCGCTTTGTTGGGGGTCATCAAGATGCTCTTGAGTGCGAGCGGAATGCCGCGTTCCTGCAATCGCGCAATCGCCGTCATGCATTTGCGGTGCGAACCGGGCACGCCGGTAATGCGCTCGAAGATTGCTTCCGTGGCCCCGTAGAGAGTGATCTCCACTTTTGTCGGCGGGTACTCAGTAAACAGATCCAAGATGGCGTCGTCCACCAGCGTGCCGTTGGTGAACACGGTCACCACCAGCCCGTTCTGCCGGGCTTTCCGGTAGATCTCGGGAAAATCCGGCCGCAGCAGCGGTTCGCCGCCAGTGATCAAGAAATAGAGGCAGCCAGCCTCGGTGATCTCATCCAGAATCTCCAACCACCGCCGCGTCGGCAGTTCCTGCGCCGCGTTGGCCTGCCCGGCCGGCGGGCGGATGTAGCAATGGACACAACGGAGATTGCAGCGGTTCGTCAGGTTGATCGAACCATTCAGCGGGATGTGTTGTTCGCGCACCGTCCGCATGAAACGCTGGAGGAATTCCTCCCGACTTTCCGGTCTGTTCTGGGGGCAATCCATTTTATACCACGGGCACCAGCAGGTTGGCGGCTTCCAATTGCCCGAAAAACTCCGTCGCATCCCGCCGGGCGGCTTCCGCGTCCACCGCGAATTCCGCGACCAGTGCCGTGGCGATGCCGTCGAGTGTCTGCGGGGTTGCCAGACGGTCCCAAATGAACGCGCCGACGGAATTAAGGGCGATCACCCGCTGCAGGTTGGCGATCTTGCCGGCAATCGGCACCAGCAGTGTCTCGCCGGCAATGTTGCGGGCAATGTAGTTTGGCTTCCGTTGATACCGTTGGTTGGCTTCCATAATTCTCACCGGAGTCGCAGGGCAGGGTCGCCCAGCAACGTCATCATGTCCATCTCAAAACGCAGGACGCCCTGGGCTTGGCCGGCTTCCAAGGCCCGGCGCGCTGCGCCGCCGAGCGTGACGGCGCTTTCCTGATAGCGCGCCTTGTAGAAAGCCCGGTCGAGGGTTTCCGCCGCGTTGTTGTACGAAAGCCCCGTCGCCGACCACACCGCCGCCACGCCGCCGGTCGGCTCCAGGAGCAGCCGCTCGCTGAAACAGTCTGCGCCCGGTAGCTCGAACCGGTTGATCAGGCAGGTCATGGCGGTCAGCACGGCGGGAGTCGCGCGATTGGTCAGGCTGGAGAAATCCGATGGCGAGAGCAAGTTTTCCGAGGCGAGACCGTTCCACCCGCCGTGGCCGAAATAGTTCAACCAGATGACGCCGGCATTCAATCCGCCGCAGATGGTATTGTGCACGACGGTGACCGACTGGGTTTCCAGATAGGCCTTCTGCAGAGTGATCCACGACGGCATCAAGGCGGCCACCGTCTCGCTGGACGCGGTGAAATTCCCTCCATCGTCGGGATTATCCGCCGCAAAGACCGCATTGGACAGCCAAGCCCCCGGCACCGCGGTCTCATAAGCGATGATCCGGTCCACCAAATTGCTCAGGGCCGCCGGAGTCCCTGCCACCAACCGGCCGATCGCGACATCTGGTACACCGTCATGGCCTTGGAAATCAGCGAGCTGGTTGTCCGAAGCGAACATCCCGTCCGGCGCGACCACCAGCATGGTCGGCACCAGGCAGCCGCCGAGTCCCTTGTAGTTGTGGTAATCAAACGAACCCGCGCCGGCCAGCAC
>Ga0163200_1001121_pt1 | contig 10193 bp, 10 predicted proteins | sample PL_2010_200m_FD_113535 | JGI IMG/M metagenome (GOLD analysis project Ga0163200, IMG submission 113535) | Freshwater microbial communities from Powell Lake, British Columbia, Canada to study Microbial Dark Matter (Phase II) - PL_2010_200m | ecosystem: Environmental > Aquatic > Freshwater > Lake ... | reverse complement strand
CTCATGGCGAAGGCGGATGTGGTGGCGCATGACCCCTTCGTCCCTCTACCCTACAGGGTCCCGTTGGAGAGGGATTTGGAAAGGTCCCTGCTGGGCTCGGACTGCGCCATCTTCGTGACGGATCACACCGCCTACAAGGAGCTGGACCTGGAAGATATGAAGCAATGGATGCGCACCCCGGTCATCGTGGACGGCCGGAACATCTTCGATGCGCAGAAGTGCAGGGACGAGGGGTTCCATTATCGGGGGATCGGCAAGGGCAAGCTGTGAGGCTCAAGACCGCTTCAGCCTCTCCACGACCTCGTCGACGTCATCCTCCGTGATCCCGCGGTGCGTCACGAAGCGCACCTGGTGCTTGCCGAAACTGGACGCCAGGATGCCCGCCTTCTTCGCCGCGGCCAGGTAGTCCGCGGAGAGCCGGGGGGACACGTCGGCCACCACGATGTTGGTCTGCACGGTCTCCATGTCTATCGACAGGCCGCATTCCCGCTGCAATGCGAGGGCCAGCCGTCTGGCGTTCCCGTGGTCCTCCTCCAGACGGTCGATCATGCTGGTCAACGCGACTATCCCCGGGGCCGCGATGATGCCGGCCTGGCGCATACCTCCGCCCAGCATCTTCCTGTTCTTCCGCGCCCTATCGATGAAATCCCTGTCCCCGACCATCACCGAGCCGACCGGGCAGCTCAGTCCCTTGGAGAGGCAGAAGGAGATGGAGTCCACATGCTTGGCGTAATCCTTAGGGTCTGCCTTCAATGCCACGCAGGCGTTGAATATGCGCGCCCCGTCGATGTGCACCTTCATGCCATGGTCATGGGCGAAGCGAGCCACCTGCTCCACCTGCGCCGGCCTCCAGCAGGTCCCTCCCGCCCGGTTGTGCGTGTTCTCCACGGCCAGCAGGGAGGTGTGGGGGAAATGGAGCTCCTTTCCTCGATAGACTTCCGTCAGCTGCTCTGCCGAGAAGATCCCCCGGTTCCCTTTCACCAGGCGAGGGATCACTCCGGCGATGGCGGACATGCTGCCCACCTCGTAATAATAGATGTGCGCCTCCGCCTCACATATCAACTCGTCGCCGTGCCGGCAGTGCGTCATGACCGCGATGAGGTTGCCCGCCGTACCGCTGGGCACGAGCAGGGCGGCCTCCTTGCCGAACCTCTCCGCAGACATCCTCTCCAGGATGTTCACGGTGGGGTCATCCCGGGAGACGTCGTCCCCCAGCTCGGCGTTCATTATGCTGTCCAGCATCTCCTGCGTCGGCAGGGTGACCGTGTCACTGCGCAGATCGATGAACTTCATGGCGATTCGCCGGTCGCACCATCAGGCGCCCTGCTTAAAAATATAGCGCAAGGCCCCTAAGGTCCGACCTCGACCTTCATTCCCGTCCTCAGGGAGTCCAGGGCCGCTTCGCACACCTTGAGGTCCGCCAGGGCATCCCAGCCCGAGGCCATCGGCCGGTCCGAGGTTTCGATGGCCTGGATGAAATCGCTGAGCTCCAGCTTGAGCGGCTCCTCCTTGCGCACCGATATCTTCCGCACATCGCATTCCAAGGGCACATGGAACGCGTTAGCCACATCGAAGTCCTTGGTGATGGAGGAGGATATCTCCAGGCTCTGGTCCATGTAGTCCAGTTGAACGAACCCCTCGCTGCAGGTCAGGCTCACCTTGCGTACCTTCATGGGCGTGAGCCAGTTGATCTCGATGAATGCCACCAGGCCGCTCTGCATCTCGATGAGCAGGTTGGCATGGTCCTCGAACCTCTGGTTGGCCTCCTTCCCCCCCAACGCGAAGACCGACTTGACCTCCTGGCCGGTGATGAATCGGAGAACGTCCACGTCATGGATCCCCAGGTCCATGATGACCCCCACATCGCGTATCCTTGCCGGGAAGGAAGAGACCCTTCTGGAGGAGAAGCTGATGACCTTGCCGAAACGGTTCTCCCGGACCGCCTCGCGCGCCACTCCCACGATCGGATTATAGCGCTCCACAAAGCCTGCGGCCAAAACCACGCCCTTTCTCTCGGCCAGCTCGCAGATCTCCCTCGCTTTGAGCGCATCGCCGGTGAAGGGTTTCTCCACCAGGAGGTGCTTGCCCGCGGCGATCGCCCTGGTTGCGATGTCGTGATGCGTGGTGGTGATGGAGCAGATGTCCACGGCGTCGATCGACGCCATCAGGGAGCTCACGCTCTCGAAGGAGCGGACGCCGAAGCGCTCCGCGACCTTCCTGGACTGCGCCTGGTCCAGATCGTAGACGCCGCCCAAGTTGCCTGTCTCCGAGTGGATCCTCGCGTGGTTCTGCCCCATCGAGCCCACGCCGATGACACCTACCTTCACCATGCCACCATCATCACAGAGGCATCTAATTAACAATTTGGCGCCACAAAGGTTTTTCATCTCCGCCTCCGTTATCCAAGGGATTAGAATGAAACGCTCCCTAATGGGGATCCTCGCCTGCCCCAAGTGCAAGTACCATCCCCTGGAACTCGTGGCCACAAAGGAGGATAAGGGCGAGATAATCGCCGGAACCATCACCTGCCCGAAGTGCAAGATAGATTATCCCATCGAGGATGCGATCCCCAACATGCTCATCCCGCCCGAACGGTGATCTGGTCAGAAAGGCTCCAGGACTTCCTTGATCCTTCTCATGCCTTCCGATATGCTATCACGGTCAGCCGCGTAGGATATGCGGATGTGCCCCTCCCCCGCCGGCCCGAAGGCCGAGCCTGGTGTGACTGCAACATGCGCCTTCTTCAGAAGCAGGGTGGTCAGGTCCTCCGAGCTCATGTCGATGTCATATTTCGGGAAGGTGTAGAACGCGCCCTTCGGCTTGGGGCAGCGCAGCACCGGGATCTCCGATATCAATCCATAGATCAGTTCGCGCCTGGCCCGGAACTCCTCGACCATGGCCCTCACCGCCGTCTGCGGACCTTTGAGGGCCTCGACCCCGGCCACCTGCACGAAAGAGGTGGCGTTGGTTATCGATTGGGTCTGCAGCTTGTTGATCTCCTTGGTCAGGGGGGCCGGGGCGACCGCCCAGCCCAATCTCCAGCCCGTCATGGCATACGTCTTGGAGAATCCGTTCACAGTGATGGTGCGCTCGAACATGCCTGGCAGGGCCGCGATGGAATGATGCCTGCCCTCGAACAGGATCTTCTCGTAGGTCTCGTCCGCCAGCACGGTGAGGTCGTGATCGATCGCCAGGTCTGCGATGCCCTTGACGTCGCTCTCCTCCAGGACCGAGCCCAGTGGGTTCGAGGGCGAGTTGATCAGGATCATCTTGGTGCGGCGGGTGATCTGCTCGGCCACCTTCTCCGGCAGCATACGATAATCCTCGTCCGGGCTCATGATGACGAACTTGGGAGTTCCGCCGGCGACCCGGGCGCATGCCTCGAAGGTCCCCCAGGCCGGGTCGGGCAGGATGACCTCGTCCCCCTCATCGATCATGGCCAGGAACGATATGAAGACCGCATGCTTGGTGGGCGTGATGATCACATGGCTGGGATCGCAGGGTATGCCATTCTCCCTCTTGGACTTCTCAGCCACCGCCTTCCTCAGCTCCGGTATCCCTGCGGACGGGGTGTAGTGCGTGAAATGCTGGTTCAAGGCTCCGATGGCCGCCTGGGTGATGTTGTCAGGGGTGTTGAAGTCGGGTTCGCCCACCGAGAAGGAGATGATGTCCACTCCCTCCGTCTTCAGCTTGGCGACCAGGTTCGATATCTTCATCGTGCCGGACTCTGGCACGTTCCCCATGCGTTTGGCGACCATTGAGCGCCGATATCCCCGGCAATATTTTAGGCTTTGCCGGTCTCATCTCCAGACAATCTTATTGACCTTATGTGTTCATTATAGTACTATTATCTGCATTTCATGTCAACATTCATATAAGTGTTGGATATTAATGCAAGAACGGTGAGTTAAATGCCCTTCGACTTGGACATGACGAAGCTCCGCTTCGGGACTGAGCTGGTGAAAAGAGGATTCGCAAAGATGCAGCAGGGCGGAGTGGTCATGGACGTTACCAATGCGGAGCAGGCAGGGATAGCCGAAGATGCTGGAGCCGTGGCTGTAATGGCCCTGGAAAGGGTCCCTGCGGATATACGGGCCCAAGGGGGAGTGGCCCGCATGGCCGATCCCGTCAAGATCCAGGAGATCATGGAGTGCGTCACCATCCCGGTCATGGCCAAGTGCCGCATCGGCCATTTCGTCGAGGCACAGATACTTGAGTCCCTGGGCGTCGACATGATCGACGAATCGGAGGTGCTCACTCCAGCCGATCCGTTCTTCCATGTGGACAAGCGCAAGTTCAAGGTCCCCTTCGTGTGCGGCGCGCGCGATCTGGGCGAGGCGCTCAGACGCATCGACGAGGGGGCGGTCATGATCCGCACCAAGGGCGAGGCCGGCACCGGGAACGTCATCGAGGCGGTGCGGCACCAGAGGACCATCATGTCCGCCGTCCGCGAACTGAAGGGCAAGGAGTCCGAGGAACTCACCGCCATAGCGCGCAAGATCGAGGCCCCGCTCTACCTGGTCAAAGAGGTCGCGGAGCTGCAGCGCATCCCGGTTATCAACTTCGCTGCCGGCGGGATCGCCACACCCGCGGACGCGGCTATGATGATGCAGCTCGGGTCCGATGGGGTGTTCGTCGGATCGGGGGTGTTCAAGTCATCGGACCCGGAGCAGCGGGCCAAGGCGATCGTGGAAGCGGTCACGAACTACGATGACCCCTCGGTCCTGGCCGAGGTCTCGAAGGGACTGGGGGATGCCATGAAAGGCATCGAGATCTCCACCATCAAACCCGAGCAGAGGCTGCAGGAGCGCGGCTGGTAGCTACGGAATGCTCGACAGCACCTGCGCGGTGACGTCCGGGACGGTCAGAAGCTCATCCCCCAGAGACACCATCCTATCTGCCAGCTGGTGAACGGGACTCCTGAAGTCGCCCTCCGGGAATCCTCCGATGATGACCGCAGCCTCCTTCGCTTCGCTTTCCATGAGCACCGTTCTCAGCTCCACCTTCTCACCTATCGGGGACATGGCCACCACCAGTCCGGGCCTAATCTCCCTCAGCAGTTCCGCCAGGGTCATATGCCTCTCGACCTCGATGCGCTCCTCGCCCGACCCAATGCTTCCCTTCTCGAAGAGATCGCTGATCATTCTCAGGAATGCCATATAATCCTGGTCGATCCTGGCCTTCCGGCCGAACCGGATGACCTCGTCCCCGCGGGTGTGCACGAAGGCCCGCAGTCTCTCCTCCTGAACAGACGGGGAGTTCTGGGTCAGGACCAGGAAGGAATGGGCGATGTCCGGCCGACCGCGGCGCCCGGAATCCTCCAGACCTTCGAGCAGAGCCTTATGCAGGTAGCTGTCCAGGACGAGTATGCCCCTCAGCTCCCGGTCAGTTGTGAGACACACCCGAGGCTGCGCCGCTGCTGGGCCGCATATGGAGGGGAGCGCCTCCACCTCGGTGTCCGCCAATATCAGGTCGATCCTCATGAGATTATCTTATCCAGCATATCTTGTTCCATTCCCATCCGGATCTCCCTGCTGATGCGCCTGCCGGTGGAGAGGTGAGGTTCGATCAGGTCGGAATAGGGGGAGCCGGAGACGAACGGGTTGGACCCCGCCACTATCCTCGAGGATATCTCGAAGACCTTGAACTGCAGCTTGTCGGTGACGATGGACTCCAGGCAGAACGGGCCTATCATCCCGCCGAACAGCTCCTTGGAGCGTTCGACCACCTTCTCGCCCATCTCGAAGACCTTGGGCAGCAGGGACTCGCGGAGCACCACCGGGACGTTGCCTGTGACGACGAAGGAAGGGTAGTGCCCCAAACGCTTCAGCTCCTCGGACGCGCCCAGCTTATAGATCTCATCGATGTTGCTCTCGTCGCGCCGGTCCATGGACAGGAGCTCCAGGCTGCCGTCCACCACATGGTATCCGTCCTGTTTGATGGGGGAATAGAAGAAGTGCAGATAATACCTGGTGCCCAGGATGTACTCCTGGATGGTATAGGGCTGGGACATGTCTATGCCCATCTTGAACTCGGGGTAGTCCTTGGCGATGAAGAAGCCCCGCCCGCCCTTCGCTCCATGGTACTTCACCAATACTGGCCTATCGATATCCTTGGCATCATCGACCTTCGCCGGCATATCGATCCCGGCAGAGATGAGCCAGTCCCGCATCTTCTCCCGGTCCGATTCCCAGGAGAGGACCTGACGGTTGCCGAATGTGGGTACCGGCATGCTCTCGAAGTTCTTCGAGCCGAGGTATTCCACGAAGGACCCGTGGGGGATGACGATGACGTTCCGGGCCAGGAACTCGTCGGACTTGTCCAGCATATCCTGGTAGCTCGAGAGCCTCATGATCTCGTCGGGCTTGCCCAGTGGAAACGCGTCATAGAACTTGGTGTTCTGCGCCACGGCGATCCCTAGGGTGCGGAACCCTTCTCTCTTGGCGCCATTGAAGATCTGCAGGGAGGAATGCGAGCACAGGGTCGCGATGGTGATCTTGTCCCTATCGTACTCATTTAGAATCTTAAGGATCTTGTCCTTTCGAACCATATCGTGGTATTGGTATTGCCGATTTAAATTTTTCCATGGCTACGCCGCTATGAGCCGCCTATCCCGAGACCAAGGTGATCCCGAACAAGGAGGCCAAGGCGTAGACGATCATTGCCCGGTTGACGCCGGCGCAGAAATTGGCGATGGCGAAGTACTTGGGCTTCATGACCTCGTCCTTGTTGAAGAGCGAGAAGAGGTAGATCGGTATGGTGTCAGACATCAATGGTATGCTGAGCAGGATGTAAAGCCCGAGGTATTGCGTCTTCTCTACGAACTTCTCCAGCCAGTAGACGAAGGTCTCGAACCACTTCCACCTGGTGGACCAGCTGCGGATGCTCTTCTCCGCCTTGACGCCGAGATAGAAGACGAGCATCGCCCCGGTGGCCTTGCCCAGCCCCAGCACGATGGCCGTACCCATTATCCCTATAGGGGTTGGTATGAAAAGGACCAGCTCCACCGGTATGGGGAGGATCAAGGCGGAGAGCAAAGCATAAACGAACAGGATGATGGAATAATCCAAAGGGCTGTTAACTAAGGTCTGCAAGAATTGGACAAAATCCATCTAAGTCGCATTATGGTAAGCTGATGAAAAAGCTTTGTCCTTGATGAGTTGCGGCGGGGCGGACATGGGAGTCATTTTAGGAAAGGCATATCCAGCATTGCTACTGGTTAGCAATCTTTTTATGGTCGAACAGGAATAATCCCAATCAGTTATCGAAGGGGACTAAGGCAATGGGAGGCAAGGAGCAGGATTGGTTCGCCGAGCTTGACGCTGAACTTCAAAAGCAGACCGAGTCCATCAGCAAGGACCTGGCCGAGCTCAATAACCAGAAGCGCATGATAAACAAGACGCTCATAGAGGACTTCTGGAAGGTGTACATGCGATTCCAGAAGATCAACGTCAACATGACCATGGAGCCGCCTCATGAGGCGTTCGCCAATTTCGAGGAGTACCCTGAGAAGTGGCACTTCAAGGAGGGCTTCAAATTCGCCGCGGTCAACAACCTGCAGCTGGTCGACAGGACCCAGGACCAGGGGAGGATGGGGGACTCCGTTAAGGTCTGGTACTACTCCGTCGATTCCACACCACATGTCCGCATGATCTTCGAATATTGCGAGGGTGAGCATTACTACAAATACGCGGGCTGGAAACGCATCTTCGCGCAGTTCATCATCTACGATGCCCCGATGGTCGATATCGACATGGATGCGCTGCATCTCAAACTAGGGGAGGTCGTCAAGGTCTGGTATGAGTCCCACCTGAGGCGTAACCGGGACATCATCATCAAGCACCTGAAGGAGAACTTCGAGCGGGGAGAGACGTTCACCGAGTGACCGCCTCTCATGTTCAGGCCAAACCCCTTCTGGCATGATTTCTTACGGGGCACTTTCGGTGAGCCCTGAATAATACTTTTAAAAGCAATGATGATAGTGTGCCGAGGCCTTCGGACCTCGAGGTTTAACCATGGATAAGGAAGAGCTCGCACCCCATGTATCTGAAATCTCCCGGGTGCTCGGAAATAAAGTGGAAGCTAGCGCCATAGAGAAGGAACTGGACACCTACCTCAACTTGTACAGGGTGTCGCTGGAGACCGCCAAACGCTCGGTGGTCAAGAAGCTGGGCGGGGACCCCAACGCACTGGCGAATGGAGTGAGGAAGTCCATCGGCGAGCTGGGCAACAACGAACAGAGTGTCGATCTGCTCGTGAAAGTGCTCTCCGCCAACCGCAAGGAGATCGAGCAGAATGGCGAGGCCAGGCCCCTCATCTATGGCATGATGGGGGACGAGAGCGGGAACATAGCATATACCGCATGGGACGCTGACCGGTTCCAACTGGAGCGAGGTCAGGCCATCCTCATCCGCAACGCCTATACGAAGGAGTACAACGGCAAGGCACAGCTCAACCTGGGAAATCGCGCCACCATCGAGCCCCGGCCGCTGGACTCGGTCAAGCTGCCCGAGGGCAGCGAAATCCCATCCTACGGTCCCACAGTGGCCAAGGTGGCTGACCTGATGGAGGGCATGAACTCAGTGACAATAAGCGGGCGCGTCCTATCGGTGGAGATGCGCAAGATCGAGACCCCCGCCGGAACGAAGACCGTATGGTCAGGCATGATGGCGGACGATACGGGCAAGGTCCAGTACTCTGCCTGGCATGATTTTGAGCTGAAGAAGGACGAGACGCTCAACATCAGAGGTGGCTACGTGCGGAGCTGGAGAGGGATCCCTCAGCTGAACTTCGGAGAGCGGGCGGAGGTCATAAGGATCAAGCCCCAGTTCGGCAACGAGAGCGAGCTATCCAAACCAAAACCGCGGGGCATCAGCGAGCTGGAGATGGTCGGAGGGGCGGTCGACGTTCTCGTCAGCGGGATCGTGGTCGATGTCAAGAAGGGCAGCGGCCTGATCATGCGCTGCCCGCAGTGCAACCGCCTGGTGCAGAAAGGCATGTGCCGTATCCATGGCAAGGTCGAGGGGCAACCAGACCTGCGCATCAAGGCTGTGGTGGACGATGGCGCTGGCGCGCTCACTGCCGTGCTCAACAAGGAGATCACCGAGGAGCTGGTGGGCATAACCTTGCAGGAGAGCCTGAGAGAGGCCAAGGAGGCCATGAACCCGGAGATCGTCCGGGAGAAGATCGAAGAGCGCCTGCTGGCAAGGCCCATCGAAGTGCGCGGCAACGTGACCAGCGATGACTATGGCCTCATGATGATCGTCTCAGAGGCGCACCTGGTGGTGCCAGAGGTGAGGGGCGACGCGGCGAGGCTCCTCTCCGAGCTGGAGGGAGCGCAATGATCACGCGGGAGGTGGCCTGGCGCATCTTCGCCGGCGAGTACAACTCCTCGAGCTATGAGATCAAAGGGGAGGGGGAGCGGGCGCCCTCATACATCGTGACCCCATTGGGCGCGATGGTCAACCGGGTCTTCCTGGCAGGGGTCCTGACCGACCTGGAGAACATCGGGACCGGGGACGAGCCCCTCTGGAGGGCCAGGCTCTCGGATCCGACCGGGACCTTCTACCTTTCGTCAGGCCAGTATCAGCCAGAGGCGACCGCTGCCCTGTCCAAGATCGAGCCCCCGGCCTTCATCGCGGTGGTGGGCAAGACGCGTACCTATTCCCCCGAGGAAGGGACGATGTACGTCTCCATCAGACCAGAGAAGGTGACGATCATCGACGCACGCATGAGGGACCACTGGGTTCTGGAAGCGTGCAAGTCCACCCTCAAGCGGATAGAGGCCATGAGCGATGCCAAGGAGATGACGGTCCCGACCGTGGACGAGCTGGTGAAGCTGGGTCACGGACACTCGCTGGCAGAAGGGATCGTCAAGGCGCGGGAGCACTATTCCCAGGTCGACCTGGTCCGTTACCGCCATATGGTGATCGAGGCACTGAAGTACCTCCTGCCGGAGTACCAGGTGGAGTCGGAGGGGGAGATGCCCGAGGATGTCGCCGCCAACCAGGAGGAGATAGAGGAGGCGACCGAGGAGGACAACGAGGAGAAGGTCCTGACGGTAATCCAGAAGCTCGACAAGGGCGGGAAGGGGGCGCCATGGGACGAGATCGTGGAGGAAGTGGGCAAGCTCGGCATGGACAAGACCGTGCTGGAGGAGACCACCAATTCCCTGTTGGACAAGGGCATGATCT
>Ga0163200_1001118_pt1 | contig 10207 bp, 9 predicted proteins | sample PL_2010_200m_FD_113535 | JGI IMG/M metagenome (GOLD analysis project Ga0163200, IMG submission 113535) | Freshwater microbial communities from Powell Lake, British Columbia, Canada to study Microbial Dark Matter (Phase II) - PL_2010_200m | ecosystem: Environmental > Aquatic > Freshwater > Lake ... | reverse complement strand
GCTCTGATATCGCTTGCCACGCTTGCGCTCAGCAAGATGGCGAACGAAAAGCACGTAAACTTCGTGTTCTCCTTCATGGTTGTAACGCAGCTAATCTACGCATTCATAGTATCCTATGGGGCCAACGGGCAGGACTGCATCATAGGCGGCATATCGCTGTTCGATACCAACTCTTTCGCTGTCGCGATTGCTGTAATGATGTTCTACCTTACCACTTCCGCGTATAGCATACTGCACAACGCCCCTCCCAGAAACTATTTGCCCGTTTCGTTCAGCACGACAGCCATAGCCGCATACCTTACCATATATTTCCTAGTGCAGCCCACTGCAGCCGAGTACATACTCTCGTACGCGCTCATAATGACTGCAATAGCAGCAATATACCACGTACTTGCCCATTTCGCGGGAAGGTGGTCCACGAAAATAAATTCAAGGCGACGGGCAGAGGAGTTCAGGGCATTCAACCTGATGTTGCTCGTATGGCCCGCATTTCTTGTCTCTGCGCTTGCAGTAGAGCTGTATGTCTTCTTCCTTACAAAGCACGTGCACACTTTTGCACTGGCAATCTTTGCCCTCTTCCTGGCAATCTACTTCATGACGCATGTAATAAAGAAGCATTTTGGTGAGAAGGCGCTTCCTAGCTACGTGTGAGTAGCATTGCTGCCAAGCTTATTCGTTTGTCCACTGGCTTGTGCAAGAAACACTCTTTGCTATTTCCCATACTGTGACGTAAACGTCACGCTTGTCGGAACTCCGTTGTTGTTATTGCCGCTGTAGTCGTTGGAGTTGCCATTCAGCGGCCACCAGCCTATTATGTTCTGAACTTTAATTGGAGCCCCTCCCATGCCTTCCAGGTATAATGCTTGAACTTGATTTGCTGAGAGGGAGGCGTTGTAGATCTGAACGTTGGCGATGCGTCCTGAGAAGAACCAGCCACCACCTCCATTATTGCCTATTATTAGATCTCTTGTGCTTGTGCTTGGCACTGAGCTTGGCAACCCAGAATAGCTCGTACATATGCCATTTAGGCAGTAGTATCCAGACCCAGCATCATATGTGTACGTAACTAACTGCCATGCATTTAAAGTAAGCGTTTGAATCGCCGTGCACACCCCTGAGGGACTTGCTCCAACACAGAAGAACGTTGTCGAGGTTCCTAAATTGATTTGCGACCACCATCCTGTTGTTTGTGCTATCCCCTTAGATACCAAATACTGATAACCAGAGGTGCTAGTCGGGTATATCCAATAGGACACGCTAAGCCGAGTTGCCATCTGCAAAATTATGCTATTCCCAACATTAACATAGCTGCTCGCCCCGTCGAACTGCGCGACGTACTGCGGCAGCTGGCCGGTGCAAACTCCCATCAGGTTTATGTTTGTCGTTGTGCCAGGACCGCTCGGCCTGAAGACCTGACAGGCACCGGGAGGAGCCCTTGGTGAAAATGAAGAGGAATTGAACACACCTAACTGGAATAGCGCGCCGAGCACAACCGCAATTATCAGGATGGCCCACCCGTATGTCATCAGGTACTCCATGGCAGACTGTAGTTTTATTTTATCGGTCACCATGACTCCTTCCGCGCTCAGTCTAGATAAACACACGAAAGATAAATAAGCTGTAGTAACGCGTGCTGCAGAAAGTATATATAATTGAAAAGCCATAGCTACTTTGTGATTTTTTGTCGCTTACCAGTGGAGCCCATCCTAAGCTTTACAAGGCAGGCATGAAGCTGGCGAAGATTAGCCCGCGCCTGTTCGACTATGGTTGGCAGGCGATCTCTTTTCCCAGAGCTGCGTACATGAAGTCAAAGCTTGCTCTTGGAGACAAGGGGCAGGTGGGAAAGATACAATCAGTTAACCTCGAATTGCTTATACGTTGCAACCTGCGATGCACATTCTGCTGGTGGTGGGGCGAGAAGGGCATAGCTTACAAAATGCTCAAGGAAAACAACTCGCTATTCAGCAGGGAGCTTACAAAAGAGGAGATATTCAACGTTGTTGACCAGCTTGCAGAAAAGCACATGTGCTCCATATACCTATCTGGTGGAGAGCCCTTCCTAAGAAATGATGCCGTAGATATAATCGAGTACATAAACAACAAAGGCATGTCTGTCGCCACGAATAACAACGGAACGATGCTCACCGAAGAAAAGATGGAGAGGCTTGTTAAGCTGAAGATGTTTACCATAAACTTTTCGGTCGACGGACCAAAGGACGTGCATGACAAGATTAGGGGGCAGGGCAACTTCGAAAAGACAACAAAGAACATACAGCGACTGCTTGAACTCAGAGGAAAATCAGACTTCCCTGCAATAAAAACAAACACAACCTTCTCGCCACTTATTCTTGGCAGAACTGATGAGCTAATAAAATACCTGCAGAATGAAGTGGGCGTTGATGCGACCAGGCTGACCCACCTGTGGTTCACTGACAAAGCGCATGCAGAGCAGCACAAGGCAGTACTGAATTCAATCTTTGGTACTAATGAATCGGGGGTAGACTCCCACTTGATGGAACCTTTAGACCAGTTTTATATAGAGGCGCTAGCAGACGAAATAATCAAAGTCGAGAAGACACGCTACAATAAGCCAGTGTTCATACACCCAAGACTTTCGCATAAGGAGATAATCAAATACTACACTGATCTTAGCTTTGCAAAGAGAAAGAGCTGCGTTGTTCCTTGGGATTCATTGCTGATCAAGGCTAATGGGGATGTAATGTTCTGCCCCGACCACTGGATGGACGACTTCAGGCTCGGAAACGTAAGGGATAGCAAGATAGACGACCTCTGGACAGGAGAAAAAGCAAGGAAATTCAGGGAAGTACTGTACAAAAACAAGCTGTTCCCCGCATGCGCAAGATGCTGTGCCATAAACTTCTAGGAGATAAGCAAGAAACCGCTTTGTCTCTAACTACGCATAACCGCCGAGCCACTATTTTCCATACTGCGATGTGAACGCGACGCTGCCATACGCTTGAGCATTATAGTTATTTCCTGAATAATCATTTCCATTTCCATTGAGCGGCCACCAGCCGACAAGATTCTGTAGTTTCATAGGTGCTCCACCGATGCCTTCGAGGTATAATGCCTGAACTTGGTTTGCTGAAAGTGAAGTGTTGTATAGTTGAAAATTCGCCAACAAACCTGAAGTAAATCCACCAAAACTATTACCTCCAAACCAAATATTTTGCAGAGTCGTATAGAATTGCGCGCCTGCTGTGTTAAACACCTGCTGGCCGTCAATGAAACCAACGTAGTTGGACCCTGTATACTCGCCACAAACAAAATGCCAAGCGTTCAGAGTGAATGTTGTTCCTCCTCCGAAATTCAACTCGCCACCTATGCCTCCGTCTGTTGAGATATGTATGCTCAGAGAGTTGCCTCCTGCTTGCGATATCATAAACGATTCATATTGCCCCCCTGCAACGGCTCCGTTTATGCCATATGCCCATCCGCAGAGTGCTATTTGTGAGGTGATAGGGGGCGCACTCGAGGTTTTTACATAGTTGTTGGGCTGCCCATTGAACTTTGCAACATACTGTGGTAGCTGTCCAGTGCACACGCCCATCAGGTTGATGTTTGTGATGGTTCCCGGACCGCTGGGCCTGAAGACCTGGCAGGCACCAGGAGGTGCCCTTGGTGAAAATGAAGAGGAATTGAAGACGCCTAACTGAAACAACGCCCCAAGTACAACCGCGATTATGAGAATAGCCCAGCCGTAGGTCATCAGGTACTCCATCGCCGACTGCAATTTCTTCCTGCTTGCAGCAACCTGTTTTTTTGCCATACTCTCGCTAGGGAATACGCAGCAAAGGATAAATAAATGACAGCATCTGCAGCATGCGAGAAACGTTTAAAAGGCTATAAACGAAATAGCATCATGCAATTAAACCCAGTCAAGATGGTAAGGCAGTTCTTAAATGACGCAAACAGGATGCTTAGCATAAGCTCCAAGCCCAGCAATGACGAATTCAAGCGAACGCTTAAGGTCGTGCTTGTAGGCACACTGCTTTTGGGCGCACTAGGATACGTAATTTCTATACTTGTAGCACTAATCGTATAATCATGGAAGCAGAACTAGAGTACACCAGATCAGCCCAGGAAAATGCTGAAGCTTATTTTGATAAGTCGAAGGAAGCAAAGAAGAAGCTAGAGGGAGCCGAGCAGGCAATAAAGAAGCTTGAGCAGAGAGTAAAGGAGCTGGAAAAAGGAAAGTTCATTGCAAAGGAACTGAAGAAGAAAGAGGAGAGGGAGTGGTACGAGAATTTCTATTGGTTCTTCACAAGCAATGGGATGCTCGCTATAGGAGGAAGAAGCGCTCAGCAGAACGAGCAGGTAAATGCGAAGTACTTTGATGCAAAAGACGTTTTCTTCCACGCCAACGTGTTTGGCGCATCTGTTGTCGTTCTCAAGAATGGCGAAGATGCAAGCGATGAAATAAAAGAGGAGGTGGCGCAGTTCGCAGCTTCATTTTCGAAGGCATGGGAAGACGGGCTTTCGAACGTCGACGTATTCTCCGCAAAAAGAGAGCAGGTTTCAAAGTCAGAAAGCACAGGCCATCTTGCCACCGGAAGCTTTCTCATATCTGGCAGCAGGGCATGGCATAGAAATGTAAAGCTTGAGCTCTACGCTTTCCTCTCTGAAAAGAAGAAAGGTCCGGAGAACAAAATGAACCCCCCCCTTCAATCAGTACTTGCGAATACTGGCAAGTTCAGTGTAGTGCCAGCAATAACCTTCAGGAAAGCGACTGAGTTAAAAGGGGTGAGGCTGGTGCAGGGCAAGATCAAGAAATCTGACGCCGCCAAGACGCTTGCAAAGAAGCTTGGGTACACTGATATCGATTACATAATGCAGCACTTGCCACCTGGAGAGTTTTCTCTTGAATGAAGCTTACAGCAAGCATTTACTTTATGGTGGGCATGTCCTACCTTCCGCTACCTCATCACTGGTTGTAATCAAATGCTTTCTTCAAATCACTTTCCATACTGCGAAGTAAAGACAACATTCGTAGGCACGCCGTTGTTATTGTTCCCACTGTAGTCGTTGGAGTTGCCATTCAGCGGCCACCAGCCAATAAGATTCTGTAGTTTCATAGGCGCTCCCCCTATGCCTTCAAGGTAAAGCGCCTGCACCTGGTTCGCCGAAAGGGAGGCGTTGTAGACTTGCACGTTTGCAAGGATACCATTGTAATAACCTCCACCAGCGTTCCTTCCTAATGTGAAAATGTATCCGTTGTTGAATGCCATTGTGTAGGTGTATGCTCTGTCAAACACGCCGTTTGCATAGATATTCAATGTTGTTCCATCATAGGTCACTGTGTAAAAATTCCATCCAGGCGGCATGATGGCATTCCCATACAACTCCTGCAAACCAGAAGTCGTCAATGCAAGAAAGTACAATTTGGAAGAACGGTGTCCTCCTGCAAAAGCACTAGTCCATCCCTTGTCAAAAAAATCACGTTGGTCGGTCGTTATGTCCTTGCTGTTGAACCAGCCACTTATAGAGAAGCTGTTTTGTATCTGGAGGGGAGTAGGGTTGCCAAAACTGATATAGCCTGTTTGCCCGTTGAAAACTCCGACATACTGCGGCAGCTGACCCGTGCAGACTCCCATGAGGTTGATGTTTGTAACAGTTCCAGGACCATTTGGCCTGAAGACCTGGCATGCGCCTGGAGGCGCCCTGGGTGAAAAAGAGGATGAGTTGAAAACGCCCAGTTGAAATAGCGCTCCAAGAACAACTGCAATAATCAGTATCGCCCACCCGTAGGTCATCAGGTACTCCATTGCTGACTGAGCCTTACTAAAACAAAACCGACGCATCTAGCTAAGGATAACTTACAAAAATAATAAACCTTCCTTCTATCCTGTTCAAAATCGCTCAGTTGAAAAAGGATCTTATACAAGCAATACCTTGTTTGATTCCAACGTTCGACTTTCCAGAGCGCCTTGAATTGAAAACAATAGACACATTGTCAATCCTAAGACTTCCCCTCTTGACACACTTGAGGAAATCAAATAGTGCCTTGTATCCTGTCATTACAAAATGACGTTTATTGCGCTTGAAGACTGTGTTAAAAACAGTTCTTCTGATCCCGAAAAAACCAGAGAAGATGTCCTTGCACGTTTCCTTATGTCTGACGAACAGAACAAACCTTCCAGCGCACATTAACAAGAAGGATATTGCCCTTCTGTAGGGACTCCAATCTGTCACATCTGCCCTGTTTGCAACAACAAGGTCCTTTCCCAAAACCAGTTTTTCGGAAATGTCCCTTATCTTGCTTGGCGGATGCTGCATATCCGCGTCCATCACTATCGCGTATTTGGTGGTGCTTTTTGAGATTCCGTATGCAATGCTTGCAGTCAGACCCCGCTCGAGTCCCATCGCATGCCTATCTATGAAATACACGCCCGCATTGTACTTTGCAATTCCTCTCACAATCTGCCTGGTTCCGTCCCTTGAGCCGTCATCCACAACAAGAACTCTGCTTCCCCTGTAGTTCTTTAGCACGTAGTAAATAAGATTTCCGATCGTACCCTTCTCGTTCAGCGTCGGTAAGACCACTGTGAACTCCTTGTAGTCAATGTGCACTCTCTCTCCTCACGAAAAGTGCAGCGTAAGAGACTGCGAAGCTCAAGAGGCCGCCAAGCGCAGGCGTGCTTCTTGCCACTGAGTCAAGCGTCTTGAGTTCAGCGCTTCCCAACGCGTTAGTGACCCCTAACAAAATAGGGTACAGTACCGCTCCAGCAATTACTCCTATGAACAGTTGCGCCGTCTGGCTTACTGAAAGCATGTTTATAGGGAAGAGCAAGAATGCAAGCGCAACGCTCGCAGCAATTACCTTGTACACTTTTGCTAGCGAGGTCTCAATGTGCAGCACGCGACGCATGTACCTGACGTAAAGGTAGTTTCCTACCAGGCTTCCTGAAAGGTAAAGGCCGAGTATGATTCCGTAAGCGTCAAAAAAAGGCACAAGCAGAATAAGCAAGGACAACTGCACCGCAGCAGTAAGCGCAGAATATTTCAGCACTTTTTTTACCTTTCCCACGCTTATCACTACGGAAGAAGCGTAAGCGGATATGATTCCAAGAAGCAGGCTTATGCTGAGTAGCGGTATGTAGAACTGAGCGCTTGTGTAACTGGGAAATACTGATGTGACAAAGGCGTGTGACAGAGCAACGAGGTATGCCGCTATCGGTGCGGCGAATAACACACCAAAGTAAATGGATTGGTTGTAGAGTTTTCCAACCCCCTGCAAGCTCCCTTTCTTTGCAAGTACGCTTGAGAACATCTGTAGCAGAACTGAACCGATGAAAGTTATGACAGTTACTATGACCATTCCTATCCTGTATGCGACTCCGAACGAACCCACCACCTCCGGAAGCGAGAATGCGCCAAGAAAGATTATGGCAAAGTTGTTCAGCATGGTGGATACCATGCTTGACGCAGAGAGTATCACTGAGAACCTGAGCATGTGCTGCACGCGTTCGATTCTTTTGCCGAGCACACCGATATTTATCACTATTTTGCTGTGCTTGTTTATCATGACGTTTCCTACCACTACCCCGACAAGAGAACCAAGTATAGTGCCCAATATCGCTCCAAGAGGTCCATAACCCAAAAGCACAAGCGCTATGCTGATTATCGCAGTGGAAGCGCTGCCCGAAGTATATGTTATAGCGCAGCCAACTCCATCCTTGAATCCGATCAGTATGTTGTACTCCAAGCCCATCAGCATCGTGAATGTGCTGCTGAACAGCGCGATTATTATCAGTTTTTCATAGGCGGCATTGTGGAATACGTAGCTCGCTATAAAGCCGCTGAATACGACTCCTAGCAAGAAGAAGGCAACGCATATCAAGAGCAAGAGCACTATGCTTGCGCCCAGCGTTTCAGCAAGCTCCTGTTTCTTATTGTCTGTTAGCAGGTGCGGTATGTACCTGTTCATGTAGTGCGCAACTCCAAAAAGTCCGAAAGAGCCGAAGAAGGCAGCCACTCCATAAGCAAGTGTGTATATGCCGTAGTCGCTTGGTCCGAGCAGCCTTGCAACAACAACCAGCATTATGCCGCTTGTAATCACAGCAAGTATCTGAGTTATGGCTACGAATGACGCCACCTTCGCGCTGCTGACTCCTATCTCAAACGTGTCAACATCGCTTTCATACGGCATTTCAACAACTCTGCTATTGTAGATAGCGCATCAGGATTTTAAAGTAGGTGAGCAAAGGGCTCGTAAGCATGCGCAGCGAAGGCAGCCTGTCAAATGACTTCCGCAGCAATGCAAGGTCCTCCTTGCTTACAACCCTGAATACTATGAGAAGCGGAGGATACGCTACCAAAAACACGAACGCGCCCCAGGCCAACTCCAACGCGAAACTGCCTATGAAAAGTCCTGCAGCAAACAGGACTGCCAATGCGATGTTGCTTGCGAATGTGAGAAGCAGTTTCTTGCTATCCGTTCTCAGGCCCAGAACCTTCTTCGCTCCCCAAACAAACAGATAGCTGTTCACTATGCTGCCAACGAAGAATATCGCTATTATGGCGCCAAAGACTCCCCACATAGGCACAAATACGGCAAGTGCGACTAGCTGCGCAACTGTTGAAAACACGCTGTAGGTAAGCAGCTGCCTTGTCTTTCCCTTTGAAACGAAGAGGCTTGTCACGTATGTCCCTGCCAGGTTGAGTATGGTTCCAAGAGCTATAAGAGCGAGGTACATCGGCGCCGAACCAAAGTTACGGGAGATGAACAGGTATATCAAAGGCGTAGCGAAAACTCCAAGATAGGAGACTATCGGAATGGTGGCAATCATCGAGTATAGAAGCACTTTGTTGTAAATCATACCAAACCTGCCCTTAGCGTTCTTCTTCTTGCCATCCCTTGATGCTGCTATCGTAAGCGTAGGCAGAAGCGCGACTGCGCTCGTGCCATAGAAAACTGCGAGCACGTTCCTTGCCCTGTTGGCTATCCCATAGTTGCCAATTTCATAGGCTGAAACAAAGAAGCCCAGAAACAGAGTTGCGAAATTGACTACAGCGTTGCTCAGGAAGTTGTTTACAGCGACAGGTATTGAGAACAAAAAAGCTTCACGCACGTCCTTGACGCTTGGCCACCCTATGCCTTTTCCCATCCAATCACGTGCGTACTTGAAAACAAAGAATACTCCGATTATGCTTGCAAATATGTAACTTATGAGCAAGCCGGCGATTGCCCCATCTACGCCGTAGCCCAGAAGCACCAGCGCCACGCTTGCAACTATAAGCACTACGTTTTCAGCATTTTCCAGCATGATCGCCGCAGTGTTCCTGCCCATTCCGATCAGTGCGAAATCAGACGTGCCATAAAGCATGAAAAAGAATACGACTGAAGAAGCAAGCATCAGAGTGAAGGACGAAATCCCGGAGTCATGCAGCACAGAAGCGATAGTACCGCTCAGCGCAATGCCTAAAAGTGTGAGCAGCATGCCCATTATGATGACAGACAAATAACCTGATGCAAGCGCCCTCCCGAACCTCTTCCTGTCTTTCTTCTCCTCATATTCGGACAGGAACTTGGTCAGATAAACGCCAAATCCAAAGTTGCTGGTCGCGCCTATCAGCGAGAAGAATGCGAACGCAAGCGTAAACACTCCATAACCGACGGGGCCCAGCAGTCTCGCTATGATTATTATTGTGGCTATGCCGATCAGCAAGCCTATCACTCTGCCAATGCCCAGGACAGAGAATGCCCTCGCGCTCCTGCTCCCAAGCGATTCCTTATCAAGAGCCATGCGATCAGTCAGAATTCCTTTGACCTGGAAAGTTTATTAACTTGCTTTGAGATTTATTCTCTGTTTTTATGCTTAGCATGGAGAAGTTGGGGATAGACGCAAAACAGCTCAAGAAGTACGCACTCATAGCACTAGCTTACTTCATAATCTCATCCATTTTCTTCTACCCCATGGTGCTTGATATTGCAGCAAAGGTTCCTGGTTCCGGAGGCGATGTTTATCAGGGAATGTGGGGGCTTTGGTGGGTTCCCTATGCTCTTTTCACGCTTCACACAACTCCCTACTTCACAAGCTATGTCTTCTATCCCGTAGGCGCAAATCTCGCAACGCAGACTTTCTCCCCTATTGCAGGAATAGTCAGCGCAGTTTTCCAGCAGGTCAGCCTCGCATTCGCCTACAACATAATCTTCCTGCTTGGTTTTGTGCTCTCCTGCCTGTTT